>Ga0209719_1003713_pt1 | contig 13370 bp, 11 predicted proteins | sample AD_JPNAS2_MetaG_FD_184421 | JGI IMG/M metagenome (GOLD analysis project Ga0209719, IMG submission 184421) | Active sludge microbial communities of municipal wastewater-treating anaerobic digesters from Japan - AD_JPNAS2_MetaG (SPAdes) (version 2) | ecosystem: Engineered > Bioreactor > Anaerobic...
TGCTTCTTAACCGTGGCCCGATGCAGGCCCAGCTCCTTGGCGATCGCCCGGATGCTTTTCCCGTTCCTTTGCATCGCCTTAATGTCCATGTATACCTCCTTGGTAATCATCCGGTATCACCTCCTCTGTTCGAGAAGACGATACCACCATTTCAGATCCCAGGTGGTACACTTTTCATGCCGATTACTGGTACATTTTTACATACTGATCGACAAGCGGCAGACGATCGCGATCGAGGCCTAAAAAAAAACCAAGAGTTGATCTCCGGGAAGCCGTGACGCTGATGAGAGAGAAAGGGGAAATCCTAAAGGCGGCCTGCGAGACGCTGAGAACGAGCCGAAGCGCCCACTATCGTAAAGCCCAGACGAAAAATGAATCCGTGCTGAATAAGGAGCTGATCGAGAAGCTGAAAGAGCTTCGTCTGGGGCATCCGTTTTGGGGCTACCGGCGGATGACGGCTTGGCTACATGTTTGGGAGGGCTATGCGGTCAATCGCAAGCGGATCCATCGATTATTGAGGGAGAATGGGCTCCTGATCGAGCAGGTCAGGCATAAAGCCCTTCGGACATCGGTGCGTTCGAAGCCGAAAACAATGCGGCCAAACCAGTACTGGGGCATCGATATGACGAAGTTCGTTCTGAGCTCCTTGGGCTGGTATCTGTCACTGCGGGCGAAGACATCGGAATGGAAAGAAGCTCTGGATCAGGCGCTGATCAATAAGTTTCCTTGGGGCGTCCGGGATCACGGACTGAATCTGATTTCGGATAACGGTTCTCAGCCGACCTCCGTAGTTTCTATTTAAAACACCGCCGTTTTAGGAATTCAGCAGATCTTTTGCTCCTACGATAATCTCAAAGGGAACGCGGACACGGAACAGGTCATTCGGACGATCAAGGAAGAGGTGCTGTGGTTGAACGATTTTGGGTCCTTTAGAGAGGCCCGAGCAACGATCGGCGCTTGGATTAGCGAAGACTACAATCGGCTCTACGTTCATTCGGCGCTCGGTTATCGGAGTCCGGAAGAGTATCGCTGGCAGTGGGAAGAGTCTCAAAGTGCCGTTTTAGGGGGATGCTGAGATATGGACCGGGTTGAGATCGTCGCTCCTGTGTTATTAGGTGAAGATATTTTTACGGGATCGACCTCTAACTCTGGACGGAATAAAATATGTCTCGCTTTTCGGGGGTTATTACACAAAGTTGCCCGCGTAGATCTTCGATCTAAATTTAGATTGTATCTATAGAAATTAGAGGACAGTTTATCCTCGGAGCCATGCGAAGAGAAGTTCGTTAAGGAAATAAATACGATGGTAAGAAAAGAGGTTATACCTTAAGTAGAAAGAATACGCGAACAAAAGATCGAGAAATGGGAGAAATTGTTTAGAGAGTCGCTTGCATCAATAGCTTCAATGAAAATAATGTCTGCTTTAATCGGAATCCATCTAATCCCCGGATTGTCCACTTTGCAGATATTAGCTCTTAGTACATCTATCGTTTCGAGGGCAGTTTTAAAACCCGTTCTCAAGGCTTGGGAGTAAGAAAGAAAAACAAGAAGAAATTCCTTATTCTTTCTGTTGAGGCTAAAATGAAGATGATATATTTCCGAACGTCAAATTCAGTTCTTTCAACGGTATGGCCGGAATTCAAGTTACGGGAGGAAACGACAACGTCCCTTGGATGGGCAAAGGTGGTTTGCAGATTACAAGAGGGTAACCGGCGATGTCACCATTAAGGCGTAGTAGGTCGTCTCCATCAAAGGTATAAAGGGAATCTACTCGATAACGGATTGCTGTAGCTAAATGGACGGCATCAGGTAGTTCAAGTCTCCTGCCTTTAAGTCGATAGTGCGTTCTTATGTCTTGGGCTAGTGTAGCAATTCTTTGATCAACGGCCACCTGCTCCAAAGAGCGCCTAGGCCCCAACGTTTGATCTAGGATAGCCTTTTTATCTGGCGGGATCTCACCTTCGCAGATTTCAATTAGGGTACTTACGGAGGTGATCGCCTTAATTTCTCCGGATTCAATCCTATCTATACAGTACTCAACGCCTGCTATTTCGCGATCGGGTCGATTTTCGTTCTTGATCCAAGCAAGCAAGACGCTTGTATCAAGGTAAATCAGATCATGACGCTTGGGCATTACGGATTTTTCTAACGAACTCTTCCGATGTCAAACTACCAGTGATGTTGGGTATGAGTCCTCTTAGATCGCGTAGCGAAGGGAGCATATTATCACTTGGCAGAACGATAAGCTCCTCAACGGCGATTTTATGAGGGTCTTGAGAGATGGATTTATATATTAACTCGCCTCTGACTTCTATATATTTTCCTACTGCAGCAATTGCTTCAGTGACCAAATTGTCAGAAAAATGGCAGGATATCTTGATAGGGCCTACGTCGGGATAAATCCTGAAAACATTCTTGCCCTGGTGAATATTAATGTATTCGAGCATACCGCGCACGTATCCTCTAAAAAATTCCTCTGGAACCAGGGCCTGAGACATGATCCTCTTGAACTCGTTATCAACCACCACGACATTTCCGTTAAAGGCCAGCGTTACTGACCTCACGGCGGTACCTATCTGGCTCGTAAGTTCGATTACGTCCTCAATGAGACCATTGTCTATCTTGGATTTACTCGGTAGCCCCTCCCTCAGATATTGATAGGTGGAGTAGGCTTTGTTGAAGGCGGGCTCTCGGTAATCATATTCGGGCTCCCATGGAACCGCTTCAAGGAGCACGGTCGCAGGACTTTTATAAGACAGTTCTGATATTCTCAGATAGAAAGACGACTTCTTACCCGATACTATCCGGTCAGACTTCTTGATGCTATTCAGAACGGTGTTCAGGCTGTTCGTGAATCCGGTGGCCCTAACAAGCCCGTTGTCTGCAGGCAATCCCTCAATCACAAGTCGAAGTTGAGTTTTCGCCATGATCCCTCTGCGTATATAGCTCAGGCGGTCAAGAAAAGTCAATCCCGTATGAATGAATTGTCAAGGCAATATGAAAACTTCCTCTAGTGGCCAACGTGAAAACTTCCGCTTTTCGCATGGGCTCTTAGGTTCTAGGAGGAGAAGCCAAGGGGAAACGGTTCCGGTAAACCCGCCAGGGGTGATCGGGCGGCGGGGTGAACACGGGTGGTTTGAGCCGAATGACCCGTTTAGGTGTAACCCGCTTCGGTCGTTCCTCGATCTCCCGATAGCCCAGATCCCGGCCCTCATAACGAATCGTTAGCCGTCCATCAAAGTGTGACATGACGATGGCTGGCCGGCCCAGCATCCTCCGGGATGGGTCCTCAATCGCATACCGTTTCCCTTTCCAATGGAGACAATAGCCGGTCAGGATCGTCCGGGAGGTTTTAAGACAGAAGATCTCCTCCAGCTTGAGGTTCTTGGGCAAGGGGCGATAAACATCTCCTGGTTGCCGCGGCTCCCGTTCGAACCGGGCGTTGAACTCCGGCAGATAAGCTTCCAGAAAACGGTTCGCTTCTGTGTCAGTAGGCGCGCAATAATGACCCCGTATCAGCGTTGAAAAATGACCCCCTTCTGAAAGGGGTCAAGAGATGTCGTCAGAGAGAGTATGCTTGCTCCCGATCGAGGGATCGGGAGGCAAGGACATGGTCAAAGCCGACGTGTGGCACGAGATCCACAGCCGATTCAAGCTCAGGGAGACCAAGAAGGAGATCGCCCGGGCCCTGGGCTTGGACGTCCGGACCGTTCGGAGGCTGCTCAGGCAGGAGGCGCCCCGGCCTTATGAGCGTGAGCCCAAAGGGAGTCGGCTCCTGGCGGGCTTCGAGGAGAGGATCAAGAGGCGGGTCGCGGCGGTCGGCTATTGCGCCATGTCGATCTATGAGGAGCTGCGGGCCGATGGCTATCGCGGCGGCTACGATGTCGTGAGGAGGTTCGTCTCGCCGCTGCGGGAAGAGGCGACCGTCGAAGCGACGATGCGGTTCGAGACGCCGCCGGGACAGCAGGGCCAGGCCGACTGGGGGCAGTGCTGGACGATCATCGCCGGCCGGAGAGTGAAGGTTCACCTCTTCGTCCTGACGCTGGGCTACAGCCGGCGGATGTACGCCGTGGCGACATCCGACGAGAAGATGCCGGCGTTCCTCCGGTCCCATGAGGAGGCCTTCGAACACCTCGGCGGCGTCACCCACGAGATCGTCTATGACAACCTGAGGTCGGTCGTCCTGGGCCGGGACTTCGAAGGGTCGCGCTTCGAGTGGAACCCGGTCTTCTGGGACTTCAGCCGGCATTGCGGCTTCCGCCCGACGCCCCATCGGCCAGACCAAGGGCAAGGTGGAATCGGGCGTCAAGTACGTCAAGCGCTTCCTCAGGGGGAAGGACTTTACGAGCCTCGACGATCTCAACTCGAAGCTTCTCGAGTGGATCGTCAAGATGGCCGACGAGCGCATCCACGGGACGACCCATCGCAAGCCCTCGGAGATGTTCCTCGAGGAGAAGGACCTGCTGCTCGCCGTGAAGGGCCGGCGAGCCTATGTGATCGAGGAACGCTCGCTCAGATACGTGCCCAAGGACTACCAAACGAACCGCTACTCGGTCCCTTGCCGCCTGGCCGGCAAGCGTGTCGAAGTCCTGACCGATGGCGAGATGATCAAGATCTATCACTCGGGGGAGCTCGTCTCCTGCCATCCGCGGCTCGAGGGCACCCACCGCTCGTCCGTCGACCGGACGCACTACTGGGGCCTCATCAAGGCGGCGAAGCCGGCCGAGGCACCTCAGGACGACGTCGAGGTCAGGGACCTGGCCGTCTCCTGGAAGGAGGTCTCCTGTGAGCCTCTCCCATATCCAGGACAACCTTCGCCATCTCAGGCTCTACCGGATCCACGACCGGCTCGAGGCGGCTCTCGGAGAAGCCGCCAAGAACAACGTCTCCTACACCGACTTCCTGGACGAGATCCTGAGCCAGGAAGTGGCCTCGAAGCTCGAGAAGAACGTCACGTTGCGCACGGCCTTAGCCAAGTTCCCCTACGTCAAGACGCTCGAGTCGTTCGACTTCGCCTTCCAGCCTTCGATCGACAAGAAACGGATCAAGGAACTCGCCGAGTGCCGGTTCATCCCCAACGGCGAGAACGTCGTCTTCCTCGGCCCTCCCGGCGTCGGGAAGACCCATCTCGCGGTGGCCCTGGGCGTCAAGGCGGTCACCGAAGGCTACCGCACCTACTTCACCCAGGCCATGCCGCTCATCGCCTCGCTCACCAAGGCCTACTCCGAGAACCGGATCGAGGAGCGGCTGAAGTTTTACTGCCAGCCGAAGCTCCTCATCGTCGACGAGATCGGCTACATCCCGATCGACCGGCACGGCGCGCATCTGTTCTTCCAGCTTGTCTCGAGGAGGTACGAAAAGGGCGCCCTGATCCTGACCTCGAACCGGAGCTTCTCGCAATGGAACGAGATCTTCGGCGACCCCGTGATCGCCACGGCCATCCTGGACAGGATCCTGCACCATTCCACCACCATCAACATCAAAGGCAACTCCTACCGTCTGAGGGAGAAGGTCAAGGCCGGGCTCATCCGAGAGCCCGAGGTCGAGGACAATCCATGAACAGGGGGGGCATTTTTGGACGCCCACAGGGGGTCAAAATTAGACGCCTATTGACAGGGAGATCCGGGAGTTCTGCCGGATCGGGCCGGAGGCTGAAAAGCTCCTGGAGGAAGCGGTCTCCCGGCTCGGCTTCTCGGCCCGGGCTTATGACCGGTCGCTCAAGGTCGCCCGGACGATCGCCGATCTGGCGGGAGCCGAGGAGATCTCCGCCGCTCATCTGGCCGAGGCTATCCAATACCGGGCGACGGACCGGATGCGGTGAGTTTCATGTAATCAAACTTGACCGAGGGCTTCGAGAATATAGCCCCGAAAAATGCGAACATCTGTTAACACAGCCCAGGCTGGATAATAAAGCCGTTAAATATACGATTTGCAATATAAGATAGGTGATTATAAGATAAAACTTCAATTTTGCGGGGATGTTCGATGGAATCACATAATATACAATGTTCGTCAGGGGGAAATTGTATTAAATACAACACGCTATATATTGATGGCTAAGCATAAGAGGAGGCGATGGCAGTTTTTCCGATGATGACTCCGGGCGCTGGGTTTGGCTGGAAGGAGATAATAACCGCAGCGGCGCTTGGAGTAGCCCTGGGGGGAGCGGTCGTTCAGCTCCTGAACTATGTGCTCGCCAGACGCTCCGCGGAGCCCGCGATAGACGTGCAGAAAAGCTTTGTCGGATACATATCGATATGCGACACTCACGGGATTGGTCGAGTGATGTGGTACTGGACCCTGGATATAACGAACCGAGGAGGTCGCGCGACATCTTTAATGGGCTTCCGACGTGGGAGTATTCCGCGGATGGCAGTCGGCGTTCGGGCTGGAGCCCTACTCCCTGACCAAATCGCCGCAGCCATATATGTCTTCGATCGGCCTATGTTTCGTGCGCTGTCCGATGTTGATGAGTCACTGCGGGGTATCCAACCTCGAGATCTCGAAGAGCTTGGTTCCATGAATGTCGCAATTCCACCTGGAGAGACAAAAGCTCTGTCGTCTGCGCTCGCCATTGACAACAGCAAGATTCCCGTTGACGGATACATGATTTCGTTGAAATTGGCGTTCAACAACGGACGCAAGTATGACCTATCACAATGTCTCCAATTCTCGGGCGGCATCCACGATGCCTAACGAGGCTATGCACCCCGTGGCCCGTGGACAACGACAAACGAGTAACCGGTGCTTCAGGCATGCACAAGATTGACAGAAGATGGAGTAAGATATGAATGACTCTCGCGGATCAATCTGGCGAATATGGGATCTGCACGTTCATACGCCTTTCTCTGCCCTGAATAATGGCTTCTCGGCTGACTTCGACGAATACGCTACGATCCTACTTGAACGTGCTGTTGCCATGCAAGTTGCAGCCGTCGGAATCACAGACTACTTCTCTGCCAAGGGTTATAAGGAACTCAGGAAGATTCTTGACGACGACGCGCGCCTCAAGACGCTCTGCGGGACTGAAGTAGCCGAGGCCGTCCGCCGGATTCTCTTCGTCCCGAACATCGAATTACGCACGAACACGATCGTGCGCCGTCCCGATGGCAACGATCGACGCGTCAACTTCCATGTCTTGTTCTCCGACGAAATCACGCCCGAACAAATCGAAGAAGACTTCCTCCGGGAAGTGAAGTTTGCGGCGGAAGGCACTCCAACCGGAACCGACGAGGAATGGCCGCTTACGATCCGCAACCTGGAGACCCTCGGGCAACGTCTCAAGGCCCAGCACACGCCTTTCGCTGGAAAGTCGGATATCGAGGTTGGCATGATGAATGCCGTGGTTGATCACGGCGCGGTTAGCAAAATTCTGGAGCGCAAACGCTCAATATTCGGGAATCGATACCTTCTCGCCGTCCCTGCGGATGAAGACCTGTCGGAGTTTAGCTGGGATGGGCAAGGGCATTTGGCGCGGAAGTTGATGATCCAGAAGTCGCACATACTATTCTCGGCCAGCGCGGGCACCCATGATTTTGCTCTGGGGCTTCGGCATCCTTCCGCTGACGAGTTCATTGAGGAGTTCAAGTCCCTCAAACCATGCGTGCATGGGTCCGATGCCCACGATGAAGCGCATCTGTTCATCCCTGATGAACAACGATTCACGTGGATTAAGGCCGATCCCACCTTTGCGGGGCTCAAGCGCATCTTGAGAGAGCCAGCCTCCCGAGTTTTCGTAGGCCCAGAGCCACCCGCTTTGGACCGTCAACGCAATAACACAACGCGCTATTGCGATGTGTTGTCATTCGCGAAAGAGCCCGAGTCCCCGCTTGAAGAGCATTGGTTCTCTGGCGATGTCCCGTTGAACACCGGGCTCGTGGCGGTAATCGGGAACAAGGGAAGCGGCAAGAGCGCGCTAGCTGACTCCCTCGGGCTCGTTGGTAATTCGCCCAGAGAAACGCACTTTTCGTTTCTGAATCCCGATAAGTTCCGTCGTCCGCGCGAGCGAAAGGCTGAGCAGTTCCGAGCGTCACTACACTGGCTGTCCGGCGACGTCGATGCTAGGCTGCTATCGGATGCCGTTGACCCAACTTCGGTGGAAACGATCAAGTACATTCCTCAGAACTACCTCGAAGCGATCTGCAACGAAGTGGCAGGCGGCGAGAGCGGCGAATTCGGCAAGGAACTCAAGAGCGTCATCTTCTCCCACGTCCCCGACCATGAACGTCTGGAATGCGAATCGTTCGATGAACTAATGAATTTCCGGACGAACGAAACCCACGAACATATCGCTTTGCTACAGCGGAAGCTGCGCGGCCTAAATGAGCGCGTTGTCTCCCTCAATGCAAGGCTGACCGATGAACACCGGCAGGGACTTGAGCAGCAACTCAATCACAAGCAGGCAGAACTTGCTGCCCACATGAAAGTGCAGCCAGAGCAGATCATTTCGCCGGACAAAGAATCGGCGGTCGAAGATGAGAACGCGAAACTTGTAACCGAGATTGAACGACTTCGCGGAGTAGTGGAGAAGATTGACAGGACGCTCGCGGAGATGGCGGCGAAAAACAAGCAAGAATTACGACGTAAGGCAATGGCCGAGAAGCTCAAGGCGAAGCTCGACAATCTTAAGCGCACATATGACGGCTTTGCCGCGAGTTGTTCTGAATGTGCGGAACTGGGCATCGAACTGAAGGACGTTGTAACGTTTGAGGTGCGGTTCGCGAAACTCGAGGAAATCATCGCAGATGCCCTTCTGAAAAGCAGAGAGCTCTCAGGAAAGCTTCTGGAAGATGAGGAGGGCACACCGGCTTACGTAAAGAAGCAACACTTATTAAAGGTGATGGGACTGCGTCAGACCATGAGTGTTGCGAACCAGCGCTACCAGCAATACCTTGAAAACCTGGCGAAATGGGGAACCCGCCGCAAGGAGATCGAGGGTGCGGCAGATGTGCCCGGAAGCCTTGCGTATTTCGAGGCGCAGATTGAAGAATTGCAGAGGCTCCCCGCCGAACTTGTGGCCATCAAAGGCGAACGTGTCGCGATGGTCCGGGCTATCTATCAGGAAATCGATCGCCTCGCTCGAATGTACGCATCTCTGTACAGTCCGATCGAAAAGGCCATAGCCGGCGACCCACTCAGAGCCCGTGGCCTTGAGATCGGTTTTAAGGTCTCTATTGTGCCCGAGAACTTCGAGGCGCGATTGTTCGACCTTATCCAGCAGGGGAGACGCGGCACGTTCTGCGGTGTTGAAGAGGGACAGAAGAAGCTTCGCAGGATGCTGCGCGAAGCTGATTTCTCTACGACGAAGGGTGTTGAAGCCTTCGTTACAGCCATAGACGAGGCCTTATCCTTTGACCTTCGCGACGACGGGCGGCAGCCCGTGCGGATAGCGGATCTCGTGAAGAAAGGAATTGAGCCGGTCGATGTGTACGATTTCATCTTTGGGTTGGAGTACCTCTTCCCCCGCTACGCGCTGACCTGGGGAGACCGTACACTTGACCAGCTTTCGCCGGGCGAACGCGGGGCTTTGCTTCTTGTGTTTTATCTTTTGGTGGATAATGACACTATCCCGCTGGTGATCGATCAACCGGAGGAGAATCTCGATAACGAGTCCGTATATCGAATGCTCGTACCCTGCATCAAGAAGGCGAAAGAGCAGCGTCAGGTTATCATTGTAACGCACAACCCGAACCTCGCTGTTGTTTGTGATGCAGATCAGGTCATATATTGCGAAATGGACAAATCGGGCGGCAATCGAATCACTTACACGACGGGAGCTATCGAGAACTCGGTGATAAACCACCATATAGTTGATGTACTGGAGGGTACGCGTCCGGCATTCGACATACGCGATGCGAAATATAAACTGGTAGACTCCTAAGGCGGTTCTATGCGGAAAACTGTTGGCGCCACTAAGGCCAAACCGGATTCGTCGAACAAACGGCTGCAGCAGACGGCTAATCGTTGCCGCTGAGCCGTAGCGTTAGGTTGAACAAAACCACTCGAGGTAAAAATGAAAGACACCCTTCCGATCCGAGACAAGAAGCACGTCACCGCTGAGCAGGCATTAAACATCCTCAAGCGGGCGCTCCCCAAGCCATGGATCTGCAGAGAGCAATCGTCAGACTATGGGATCGATGTCGAAATTGAACTTGCCGGATCGTACGCGACGGGGTGGATTTTCAAGGGACAAGTAAAGGGGCACGAAAAGATTAGCTGGAACACAGATGGAATCCTGCTTCAACAGGTTCGCCCGACTACTCTTGCATATTGGCGTGGTATGAGGGTCCCGGTTGTTTTGTTCGTTGTTGATGTGGGTGATGAACGAGTGTTCTGGAGTCCTGGGCAGGGAGCTAGTGTTGAAGCCTATGGCGTACGTGCCTCCAAATCCAGCGAGCTGCCGCAATCGCAGAGCAACCTCGAATGGCACCTGGCGACCTGGATTGACTCTGAGGCTTCGAACAGATATCTTCTCTCCGTCCCCAGAATCGCTAAGAGGCTGGCATACCGTCGCCAGCAGATGAATTACGATGCACACATGTCGATTGAAAACGATGAGCTCGAAGATCTGGCTGCATTGTACGAGGATGTCATCTCTCTACGAAAGGCGCTTGGGCTTCCGTTTGCAGATCTCTTTCCGTGGTCCCTTTGGCTTGCCCGTGTGCGACGGGTCTTTGGTCCGAATGCCGAGGACATGTACTGGGGCATCCATGACGAGATTATGCTGTACCTGAATCCACTAGCAGATGAGGCGATTGAATGTGCGAAAAAGCTGCTTAGCTCGCAGAAGGCCACCCTAGCGAATGCCCAAGCCCAAGCATTCGCAAATGACTACCGGATTCGTACCGTGTTCAGAACCGAGTTCGACGAGGCCGATGAGCCCTTTTGGAGTGGTGTACAAGCAGTTCTCGAAGAAAAGGGCGCCTGTCTTTATACCCATATGCCCCCGCAGCCCGCCTAACAGGCGGTGCACTTGATTGTCCGCGTCGCGGCCTGGAGGTGAACGCCAAGGCGTTATGCCCAGGGAAAGAGATCGACAACAAGCTCGTGCACAGTGATGTTCGAAATATCACATAGGAGTAGGGCCAATATAAATCTCTTCAGCTAGCCGATTGACCGATTTAAGTAAGCAGCTCGAAATATTCCAGCTTGCTTATGCGATCAACAGTCCTTTTAGTCGGGTGATGCTTGCTTTTTTCCCATCCTGCTATCGTTGTTTCATCGACTCCCAGTTGTTCAGCCAGTTTTTTCTGGATAAGCCCATGAATTCTCCTGAATTCGCGAATCCTGTCTCTTGAAGTCTCCGCCTTTTTCTCAAACGGATCGCGGCCTAGGAATTCGATAATCTTCGGAATCTGCGCCAAAGACGGATCAACCCGGTTCTTTTCCCACAGGTAAATTGTGAGGTCCGAAACATTAAGCTTAAACGCAAGTTGGCGCTTGGTGAGCTTCAATTCAACCCTCCGGACCTTAATCCAATCGCCCCAAGTTCGGCAAACATCAGGGATTTTCTCCCTGGGAACTGGTTTTCTTCCCTTCAGCGTTATATGGCAGAAAGGCAACACAAGGGTACGAGGATGTCTTTCGGGGGCTGGGGGGAGGGGAGAAGGACTGCACCGAATCCCAGCGGTCGAAATATTACGCGAAGATCTCAGGACCGCTGCTCGACCGGATCGATATCCAAGTGGAAGTGCCGGCCTTGAAATTCGCTGATTTCAAGTCGAAAGCGGAGGCGGAGTCCTCAACCGCGATCAAGGCCCGGGTGGAGATATAACCGAAAGTTGTGTATGAAAGGAATGAGCATATCCTATGTTGGATCTCAAAATCTAACAAGGACCTTGCAGGGTCCGGAAGGATACGCTCATGGAAAAGACTACCGCAAAACGGGACGCAGGTCGAATGATTTCGGAATCGCGGGCGGCCCTGGATGAAATCGTCCGGCCGGGGGCGCGGCGGATGCTTCAGGAAGCCTTGGAGCATGAAGTGGCGGAATATCTGGCGCTGATGGCCGGAAAAAAAGACGGGGACGGCCGGCAAGAGGTCGTCCGCAACGGATTTCTTCCGGAGCGGGCACTGATTACGGGCGTCGGGCCGCTGTCCATCCGGAAGCCGCGGGTCCGGGATCGGGAAGGAAAAACGCGGTTTTCGAGCTGGATTCTGCCGCCGTTCATGCGCCGGGTGCCGAGTGTGGATGCGCTGATTCCCGTGCTTTATCTGAAAGGGATTTCGACGGGCGATTTTTCGGAGGCTTTGGAGGCGATTTTGGGGCCGCAAGCGGCCGGACTTTCGGCCACCAACATCGTCCGGCTGAAAGAGGGCTGGAGAGAAGAGTACGAAAGCTGGGCAAAACGGGATCTTTCCGACCGGAGATACGTTTATTGGTGGGCCGACGGAATCTATTTCAACGTCCGATTGGATACGGAGCGGCTTTGCTTGTTGATTCTTATGGAAGCCCTGGAGGACGGGACGAAGGAACCGGTGGCCGTCTGGGACGGGCACCGGGAAAGCAAAGCCTCGTGGCTGGAAGTCTTGAGGGATCTGAAGGCCCGGGGACTTTCCGAATCTCCCCAGCTGGCCGTAGGCGACGGAGCGCTGGGCTTCTGGGCGGCCTTGGAGGAAGAACGGTCGAAAACCCGGGAGCAACGGTGTTGGGTTCATAAGACGGCCAACGTCCTGGACAAGTTGCCCCGGAGCGTCCAACCGTACGCGAAAAAGATGATCCACGAGATGAATTTGTCGCCGATGAAGGAAAAAGCCCTGGCCGCCTACCGCCGGTTCTTGTCCGAATTTGAGGCCAAGTACCCCAAAGCGACGGACTGTTTGCGAAAGGACGAGGACGTGCTGTTCACCTTCTATGATTTTCCGGCCGAACATTGGATGCATATCCGGACAACGAATCCGGTCGAATCGGCCTTTGCAACGGTTCGTCACCGAACGCGCCAGACGAAAGGTTGCGGATCGCGCCAGGCGACATTGATGATGGTCTTCAAGCTGGCCCAGCAGGCGGAACGGCATTGGAGGAAGCTGGAACAGCGCTCAGTTGCTCGCTCATGTGATTCGCGGCGTCGTTTTTATCGATGGCGTCATGGAAAACGCGGCTTAAATGGAGACCAACGGGATATGCTTAGATCTACCCCGTACACAACATTTGACAATATCTCCGAATCGAGATATATACAAGCAGCGAATATAAAACCATCAGATGATTTAACATTAACAAAAACAGCTCACGATGCTCCTCTCAAATTATAGAGCGCCGCATAAATAAAGCAACATTCAAGGTAAAAAAGGGGGAAGATCCGATTGATGGATGCAACCGCGCAGAAGCTGCTGAGAGCCCGTCACCTCGCGGATCTCTTTGGACAGCACGT
>Ga0209719_1003719_pt1 | contig 13357 bp, 10 predicted proteins | sample AD_JPNAS2_MetaG_FD_184421 | JGI IMG/M metagenome (GOLD analysis project Ga0209719, IMG submission 184421) | Active sludge microbial communities of municipal wastewater-treating anaerobic digesters from Japan - AD_JPNAS2_MetaG (SPAdes) (version 2) | ecosystem: Engineered > Bioreactor > Anaerobic...
GCCAGAAGCCCGCGCGGTCAGCGAGACCAAAAGTCCGTGCCAGCGCCCCCACTATTCGCTATTCGTACTTCCCGCCAGTTCACGGTGGCGGAAACAATCGACCGTGTGATCATTCACCATGCCGACGGCCTGCATCAGCGAGTAGCAGATGGTTGAGCCGACAAAGGCAAAGCCAAGCCGTTTGAGATCGCGGCTCATCAAGTCCGACGTGTGCGTCCGCGCGGGGACCTCATCCGGCCGCCGCCAGGCATTCTGCCGCGGCGTGCCATCCACGTAGCGCCAAAGAAAAGCGTCGAGCGAACCGTGCGTCTCCATAATGCCAAGCACGCCGCGCGCGTTGCGAATCGCGGCGGCGATCTTGAGCCGGTTGCGCACGATGCCGGGGTCGGCCAACAGGCGTGCTGTGTCGGCCTCACCATAACGGGCAACGCGCGCGACATCGAAATCGTGGAACGCCGCGCGGTAGTTCTCGCGTTTGCGCAGGATCGTCAGCCAACTCAGTCCAGCCTGTGCGCCTTCGAGGATCAGGAATTCGAACAACCGCCGGTCGTCGTGCAGCGGCACCCCCCACTCGCGGTCGTGATACGCCTGATACAACGGATCGTTCCCGCACCAAACGCAGCGGACAACACGCGCCTTGTCGGCTTCGTTCATCGCGTCCATACGCTTTGCCGCCGCATCCGTCTTCTCGCTCAGTTGGCCACAAGGCCCAATGCGCGTTGGACGATCGGCGCGAATTTGATGATCAACGGCGTGAAGACGATCGCCACCATGCTCATCAGCTTGATCAGGATGTTGAGCGAGGGGCCGCAGGTATCCTTGCAAGGATCGCCCACAGTATCGCCAATAACCGCCGCGCTATGCGCGGGATTCTTACTGCCATCCTCCAGAAACTTACCGCCGAAGTTCCCCTTCTCGATATGCTTCTTGGCATTGTCCCAAGCGCCGCCGGCATTGTTCAGCATGCAGGCCAGCGCGAATCCAGTGGTGAGCCCGCCCGCCAGCAGTCCCATGACACCAGATATGCCGAGCACCAGCCCCACAAAGACCGGCACGCAAATCGCCAACAGTGAAGGCAGCAACATCTCGCGCTGCGCACCCAGGGTCGAAATCGCCACACAACGCGCGTAGTCCGGCTTGTCGGTGCCATTCATGATGCCGGGCAGTGCTTTGAACTGGCGGCGCACCTCCTCCACCATCGCACCGGCGGCGCGGCCCACGGCCTTCATCGACATCGCGCAGAAGACGAATGCCATCATGGCACCGATGAAAATCCCGCACAACAGGAAGGGATTGAGAATGTTGAGATTGAGCGTTTCGATAAAGAAGCGCAACTTATCGGGTGCCGCCGTGTAAGCCGCCAGATCAAAGGACACCGCGCCCTTTGCAGCCAGTTTGCGTGTCCAGACGTCCACCTCCTGCACTTCGGCCGCGAGCAGCGCCATGGCGGTCAGCGCGGCCGAACCGATTGCAAAGCCCTTGCCCGTGGCGGCCGTGGTGTTACCGAGCATGTCCAGTGCGTCGGTACGCTCGCGCACATGCGGCGGGAGGTGTGCCATCTCCGCGTTGCCGCCGGCATTGTCGGCGATCGGCCCGTAGGCGTCGGTCGCCAACGTGATGCCCAGCGTGGCCAGCATGCCCACCGCCGCGAACGCGATGCCGTAGAGACCGGCCATCATATCACTGAAACCACCGGCAAGACCGAAGGCGCAGATGATCGCAAGCGCCACGGTCACGACCGGCACCAGCGCCGACATCATGCCGACCGCCAGACCATCGATGATCACCGTGGCGGGTCCCATCGCCGCCTGCCGCGCCACACCCTGCGTGGGCTTGTACTCGTCCGAGGTGTAATACTCGGTTGAATAACCGATGATCACGCCGGCTACCAGACCCGCGATCACCGCTCCGAAAACGCCCCATGTGATGATGCCGACCGCAGCCAGCACCGCCGCAGCCACCACAATCAACGCGGAACTGCCCCAGGTGCCGGTGCGCAATGCCTTGAGCAGTACCATCATGCTCGCCTTGTCGTCATTGCAACGCACAGCAAAGATGCCGGCCACCGAGAGTACGATGCCGATGCCCGCGATGACCATTGGCGCGATGACCGCGTCCACACCCGCCAGCGTGCAGGTCGCGGGTAGGCACGCACCCAGAGCCGCCGTCGAGAGAATCGCACCGCAATACGACTCGTAGAGGTCAGCGCCCATGCCCGCCACATCGCCCACGTTGTCACCGACGTTGTCCGCGATGGTCGCGGGATTGCGCGGGTCATCCTCAGGAATGCCGGACTCGACCTTACCGACGAGATCCGCGCCGACATCCGCCGCCTTGGTGTAGATGCCGCCGCCCACGCGCGCGAACAACGCCTGCGTGGAGGCACCCATGCCGAAGGTCAGCATGGTCGTCGTGATTTCAACCAACTTGTCGGCCGGGTTCATGCCCGGATGCACCAGCCAGATATCGCGACAAATGTGGCCGAAGCCGTTCTGCATGTGTTCGGCCGTATAGACCAGGCGATCGAGCAGCCAGTACCACAGCGAAATGTCCAACAGACCAAAGCCAACCACGACCAGCCCCATCACCGCACCCGAGCGGAAGGCCACCTGCAGGCCGCGGTTCAGACTCTCGCTGGCACCCTGCGCGGTACGCGACGACGCATGGGTCGCAGTTTTCATACCGAGGAAACCGCAGAGGCCGGAGAAAAAGCCACCGGTCAGGAATGCCACCGGCACGAACGGATTCTGCACGCCCAGCAAGGCCAGCACAGCAAAGACCACCACGAGAATCGCAAAGACCATGCCGACGCGGCTGTACTGCTGACGCAGGTAGGCCATCGCGCCTTCGCGCACATACCCCGCGATCTCCACCATGCGCGCGCTACCGGGGTGGGCCTGCATCATCCTCTTGTAAAAGAACACGGCCATAATCAGTGCCAACATCGACCCCGCAGGTGCGATCCACCAGATAAGCGGCGTACCGATAGTCGCTGTCGCGGCTGTCGCGCCGCCGGTTACTTGAGCGTGAGCGAAGCCAGCCAGACACAGGCCGGCACCGAGCAGAAAACCTTTACGGACTAACATGTTATTCTCCATCCTGTTTGCATTTCCCCGGCACCCCGCGCGCCGTGCGCGCCGTCCAGAGCAACTCCAATGTTCACACCACTATAATTTCCCTTTTCTGACGCTTTGTCAATCGCAACTCCTCGCGAAGGCGCGGATGTTGGAGGGCGAGTGTCCTCACGAGCCGCCTTTCGCTACGCGGAAGGGTTGTTTCTGGTTCCCTCCCGGTCGTTAGCGGATAGAACTCAAGGCTGATTTGCAGCCTGATCTTTGGTTTTTGTCGGACGGATCGGTCAAATCAGACAGATCAGACGGATCAGACAGCGGTTGCAAACGTCGAACGCTCAACGCCAAAGCATGAAACCTTGAAACCAGTAACCTGAAACCAAACCTTGTCTCACCGACCAGTGAGACAAGGGTGCTACAGCTTAATCGTCGCGTTTTTGACGACCTGCGTGTGCATGCGTTCGTCAGACACATCAATGTGCCGCCCGATGTTCACCAGAGTTCCCACAGCCAGCATCGCCGTGATCAGGTTGGTGCCCCCGTAACTCATGAACGGCAATGCCAGTCCCTTGGTGGGCAGGCAACCGGTTACGACGCCGATGTTGAAGCCCGCCTGAAACACGAGCAACACCGTCATGCCGAAAGCCAGCATGCGCCCGAGCCGGTCTGGCGCACGCAGGCTAATGCGGATACCGCACACGAGAATGAGCACGAAGGCCAACAAGACGCCGATTGAAAACAGGAAGCCGAACTCTTCGCCGCCAATCGCGAAAATGAAATCGGTATGCGCCTCCGGCAGGTAGTTGTACTTCTGGATGCTCTGGTTGAACCCGACCCCCCAAGGCCCACCATTCTCGAAGGCGATGAGCGCCTGCTTTAACTGGTAAGCGGCGGCCGAACCGCTCTCTTCGCCGTGCAGCCAAGCTCTGATGCGCTCCATGCGGTTGGCGTTGGTGAACACGAAGGTGCCGACCACGGCAATCCCCGCCGCACCAAAAGACAGCAGATAAACCATCCGGGTGCCGGCCACAAACATCAGCAGTCCGCCGACCACGCAGACCACCATCGTTGCCCCGAAGTCGGGTTCGACCACAAGCAGCGCCGCGATCACACCGAGACCGAGCACCGGAAAGACCGCACCCTTCCAGAACTGACGCACACAACGTCCGATGCGGTCCATCCAGACACTCATCGCCACCACCGTCATAAACTTCGCGAATTCGCTCGGCTGCACACGGAACGGCCCCAGGCCGAGCCAGCGGTAACTGCCCTTGACCTTGACGCCGAGCCCCGGCACGAAAACCAGCATCAGTGCCAGCACCACAAGCAGATAAAGGCCGATGCTCAGTGCCGGGGTCTCTTTCCACCAATGGTAGTCAAACCGAGAAGCCGCCCAAGCCACGCAGAGCGCCAAGGCCATCCATATCAACTGACGGTTAACAAAAAAGTGCGGGTCGCCGTAAAGTCCCTGCGCCCGCACTGCACTGGCTGTCGCCAGCAAAACAATTCCGAAGCCCAACAGCGACAGGACGACGAGAGCCAACGCCATCAACGTCGTACGCATGTCTCAGCCTCTCGCTGTTATCTCACGCCGCCGGGGATCTTCAGGACGGAACCGGCCTTCAGCTCCGAACCGGTCAGGTTGTTCAGCGACTTCAGATCGCTCGGACTGACACCCCAACGGATCGCAACCGCATACAGATCCTCGCCCTCTTTGACCGTGTAGGTCTGGACGTTCGGATCGGCGGCAACCGGAGCCACCGGCGCAGCGGTAGTGGTCTCAACCTTCACAGGCGCGCTCTCAACCGGCGCGGGCGCAACGGTCTCGGCGGTAACAGCCGGAGCAGGCGGCGGCACCGCAACAGTCGTCTGGGGCTTCTTCGTCTCTGCCTTGGGTGCCGAGGCCGTCGCCTTGGGCGCAACCATCTTCGGCGCGGCGACAGCAGGTGCCGCGGCCTTGGCCGACGCCGTCCCGGCAGACGCCTTGGTCGCGCCCACGATCTTCAACTTCTGACCGACGATGATCTTGTCGCCCTTGATCCCGTTTGCCGCGCGCAGGTCCGCAGTCTTGATGCCGTGCCGATGAGCGATCACGGAAAGCGAATCCCCCGGCTTGACCACGTAGATGGTGGTGGAACCCGACGGCGCAGCACTCGTCGCTGACTTCGGAGCGGAAACCTTGGGCGCGCTCGCGTGAGGCGCTTTCGGCGTCGTTGCAGGCACCGTACGCACCTGATGCAGATCAATCTGGCCCGGAAGCTGGATCACCTGACCGATACGCAGACGGTTCGGCGAAATCCCGGGATTGACCGCCACCACATCCTGCCAGCGCAGGTTGTACTTGTAGGCCACCGCAGAAATCGTATCACCCTTCTGAATCGTGTAGGGCGTCGTGGTCTCCACCGCCGGCAACGCAGGCGTCGCCGCCACAACCGCTGGCTCCACCTCAACCGGCGAGACCGGCGCGGCCGGATCCAAAACCTGTACTTCGACCGGAGGCAGATCGCCACCCGGCAATTCGCTCACGGTGTGATCCTTCGGCTTTCCAAACATTCCGCAACCTTGCAGCAGGAGGCATCCCGCCACCAGATTCGCACCCGCAGCAATACGCATGATTTGACGATTCATTGTGTCTCCTTATCCTTCTTGCCCTCAGAAAAGAAACGCTCATCAAGATCCGCAACCGCACGGACCTTCTCTGTAAAACGTTCTCCCCTTTCCCGATAGCTAGTAAATTGATCAAAACTGGCTGTGCCCGGCGACAACAGTACGGTCTCGCCTGGCAGTGCTTCTCGCTGGGCCGCTTCAACGGCCCGTTCGAGCGTACCGTACACCTCACAAGGGACGGATGCCGACCACGCCTGAAACATCTGCCCAGCACATCGCCCAATAAGATACACTTTTTCTACGGTTTGTGTCAGCAACTCTTTTACACTATCCAGTTCTTTTTCTTTGAGGAGTCCACCGGCGATTAAGCGGACCGGCCCTTGCGCCATCCGCAATGCGGCGGCGGTCGCCGTCAGCGTAGTGGCCTTGGAGTCGTCGATATACCGCACCCCTTGCCGGCTGACGGCAACCGTCTGCATGCGGTGCGCCAACGGCTCGAACCGGGTCAGGCCGGCCTCGATCTGCGCATCACTCAATCCCGTATGGCGCAACGCCGCCACGCCGGCCGCCGCTGCCGCACCCAGAACGGTATTGTCAAACCAACTCCCCTGCAAGCTGACTTTGCTGGGATCACCTCGCAGCACACCCGTCACTGCGTGTTTCTCATAGGCCCAGTCGCAGCCCGCATCCGTCCCGAAGCGCAATAGCTCAACACCTTCCGGAATACGCCCCTCATGCGTCAACCCCGCAGGCAGCAACGCGATACTTCCGGGACGCATGGCGGCAAACAGCGACAACTTGAGCGCCTTGTACTCGGCCATGTCCGCATGACGATCAAGGTGGTCGGCCTGGAAATTCAGCAGGATCGCAATATCCGGACTGAACGTCCGCGTGTGTTCCATCTGAAACGAACTGACTTCAGTTACCGCCCAACGTAACCCCGGCTGTTCCAACACCAGCCTGCTAAGTGGAATTCCATAATTCCCGGCTGGCGACGCGGTCACGCCCGCCCTATTCAGCGTATCTGCGCAGAGCTTGACCAACGAACTCTTGCCTTTGCTACCGGTCACGGCCAGCACACGCCCCGGCCAATAACACGCGCCCAACTCCAACTCTGAAATCACTGGCAGACCGCGTGCTCGGCACGCTACGATCCACGGATGCTGCATGGCGAACCCTGGGCTTGTGACGCACACGTCAAACGGCCCGTCCGGCAACTCGCCGCCACCAAAACGTCCTGTGATCCCAGCCCCGCGCAACCGCTCCGCCACGGCGGCACAGGTCGCGCCGTCACCTTCATCCAGCACCTGCACACGCGCACCGCGCGACGCCAGCAACAGCGCGGCCGCCTCGCCGCTGGCCCCGGCACCCAGCACCAGCGCATTCACCTGATCATACGGTCCACGCATCCAACACCTGCTCCAGCTTCATCCCGCGTGACGCCTTCAACAACACACTGTCCCCGGCACGTACCCGCGCACGCAGCGCTACCGCCGCATCCGCCGCATCCGCACAGCACGTCATCCGCGCTGCCGGATAACCGCACTTCACCGCCTCTTCTGCCACGTAACGCGACGTATCCGGACCCACGCCGATCACCTCATCCGGCGCCAGCGCCGCCACCGCGCGTCCTACTTCACGATGCAATGCCTCGGTATGTACGCCCAACTCCAACATGTCGCCCAGCACCGCGATCCGCCGACCGCTGCAAGGCATTTGCATAAAGGTACGCAATACCGCCAGCATGCTCTGCGGATTGGCGTTGTAGGCGTCGTTCACCACGGTGACGCCCCCCCGTTCGCTCACGGCCCAGCGCATCTCGGGAAGCGCCAGCCGCGCAAGCCCCTCCACCGCAGCGGCCGCCGACACACCCGCCGTGCGCGCCGCAGCAAAAGCGAGCAGTAGATTCGAGGCGTTGTGTTCGCCGGGCAAGCCGCAACACAACTCGATCTCCGCCCCCGTCGCGTACTCCGACACCTGAATCCGACCGACTGACAAATCCAGCGGCTCGCCATAAAAATCCGCCTCGCGCGTCACCAGCGAGGTCGTCACAACCGGTGCCGCCGCACAAGCCATCAAACGCTCAAAGCAGGCGGTCTCGCGACAGAGCACCGCCACACCGTTGGAGGGCAGCGCGCGTAGCAACTCTCCTTTCTCAAGGGCAATCGCCTCCTGCGAACCAAAGTGCTCGATGTGGGCGCTTCCGATGCTGGAGATGAGTGCGATCTCGGGACGCAGCACATCGGCCAACGCCGCGATTTCACCCGGATGGTTAGTGCCGAGTTCAAAGATGCCGTATACCGTCTCTGCGCCCAGCGTCAACAAGCTCAACGGCAATCCGATCTCATTGTTCAAATTGCCGCGCGTGGCACAGACCGAACCGCCCCTACTACAAAGCGCGGCCGCCATCTCTTTGACAGTGGTTTTCCCAGAACTGCCGGTAATGCCTACAATACGCGCTGTCTGCCGTAACCGCCAAGCGCGCGCGGCATCGGCCAGCGCGCGCCGTGCGTCATCCACGCGGATCAACGGCCAGCCGTCGGCCTCTTCGGGTACACGCCACGGCCGCTCTACCAACGCCGCGGCCGCCCCCTTCTGAAGCGCCTGCGCAACAAATTCATGACCGTCGAAATGTTCACCACGCAGGGCGATGTAAAGACAGCCCGGCATCACCTGTCGCGAGTCTTGCGTCACACCACAGAAGGTCGTGGGCAACGCCTGTGCATCGCCGTGCGCCCACGCAGCAAACTCGGCTGCGTCAAATATCTGTGGATTCCCGTTCGACATGTTCACATCCGCCTTGATTGTCCGATCCCGCCGGTTCTACCGATCCTGCCGACTCGTGCCAACTAACGTACGCGCCTCCTCAGTCACAACTTGCCGATCGTCGAACGGCACGGTACGATCCGCAAGTTCCTGAAAGGGCTCGTGGCCTTTACCCGCCACCAGCACCACATCGTCCGGCCCGGCCTCAGCCAACGCCAATCGGATAGCCGCGCGGCGGTCGGGCTCGACTGCCACCGTCGCACCGGCCGGCACGCCCTCCAGAATCTCATTGATGATCGCCATCGGCTCCTCGCTGCGCGGATTGTCTGAGGTCACTACCACCCGGTCAGCGAGTTCAGCGCAGACGCGTCCCATCAACGGACGTTTGGAGCGATCACGATCGCCACCGCATCCAAAAACAACGACCAGGCGAGCATGCGTGATTTCACGCAACGTGGTGAGCACGTTGCGTAACGCGTCGTCGGTATGCGCGTAGTCGACGAACACAGCGGCGGGCAGATCGGTGGCGACACGTTCGAGACGCCCCCACTGCGGGCGCGCCTGCTCCAGCACCGCAACCACAGTATCAAGCGAAACACCCGCATCAAGAGCGAGTCCCGTCGCACACAGCATATTGGCGATGTTGTAGCGGCCGGCCAAATGCACGTTCACCTCACGGAGATCGCCGTCCGGCGTGACCAGTGTAAAGCGGCTGCCATCGGGCGTCACCGATACGTTCTCGGCGCGCAGGTTGGCGTCCGGCGCGAAGCCGCAGGTGACACAACGCAGCGGAAGCGTTGCGATATACTCAGCCATGCGCGCGCCGTAGCCGGATCCGCCATTAAGGCAACAGACCGCCGTCGCACCGGGGTTGTCTTGTGCAAGCTGTTTGAACAGACGCTGCTTGGCCTGAAAGTACGCCTCCATCGAACCGTGGTAATCGAGATGATCTTGCGAAAGATTGGTAAAGGCAGCGGCCTCGAAACGCAGGAATGCCGTCCGCTGCTGCTCCAGTGCATGGGAGGAGACTTCCATCACCGCTGAATCACAACCGGCGCCCCTCATCGCGGCCAGCAGGCTCTGCAACTCGCAGGCGTCGGGCGTGGTGCGTGTAGCAGGAATCGCACGACCGCCGTATTCGACCTGCACGGTAGAGAGCAGGCCCGGCGTGTTGCCACCGGCGCGCAACAGTTCGCGCAGCAGCCAAGCGGTAGTGGTTTTGCCGTTCGTCCCGGTAACGCCATACACGCGCAGCGCCTTTGCCGGCCAGCCGTTCAGCGCGGCTGCGAGACAGGCCAGCACACCGCGAGCGTCATTGACCAAAATCGTCTGCTTGGATGCGTCCGGCACCGGTTTCTCCGCCAGTACTGCGACAGCACCTTTGGCCAATGCGGCGGCGGCATAGCGCACGCCATCGTCGCGACTCCCAACCAACGCCACAAAGAGATCGCCCGGCCTGACCCGCCGCGAATCACTCTGCACACCGCTGAAAACAAGCGTAGGCGGCTTCTCTTTCAAGAACGGGATAATCTCTGGAATCTCTGTGAATTTCATCAAAATCCTTCTCTCTGTCCGTAAAGGGGTGGCCGCTCTGGCTACGGCTGTGCCAGCTTAAGTTCGTCATCGTCCATGGGCAAATCTGGATCAAGTGCGAGATACCGCGCGGTAGCCGCAGCGATCCGTGCGAAGACCGGAGCCGATACAAAACCGCCCGTATGCTGAGGACGCGGCCGCTCGACCGAAACCAATACACTGAAAACCGGATTGCTGGCCGGCACAAAGCCCACAAAAGAGGCGTAGTAGTCAGTATTTGAATACCCACCGGGCACCGCCTTCTGCGCTGTGCCGGTTTTGCCCGCAATGGAGAAGCCTTTGACTGAGGCGCGTTTGCCGGTGCCTCCTTCTTCGGTGACGCCCGTCAGCATCTCGCGTACAGCGCGCGCCACCTCGGGACGAATCGGGCAACCGATAACCTCAGGCTTGGCGCGCATGACGACTTCACCACTGGGCGACACGATCCGGTCAACCACGTACGGACGCATCATACGCCCGTCGTTGGCCAACGTGGAATACGCATTGATCATCTGGAGCCCCGTCACCGCGATACCTTGTCCGATCGGGATACGTGTAGGCTTGAGCTTGTCCCACTGCTTTGCCCGCGCCAGAATGCCGTTCTCCTCGCCAGGCAACTCGATGCCCAACTTGCTACCGAAATTGAACGCGCGCAAATAACCGTCCAGTTTTTGCGGACCGAGCCGGAGGCCCATCTTTGCGCAAGCGATGTTACTGGATTTTTTAAGCGCCGTACTCACACTGACACGGCCGTAAACATGATCGCGGAGCGGCTTGCCGGCATAGAACCATACCCCTTCGCCTACCTCAAACTCCGTTTGGGGAGTGGCCAGCCGTTCATTCAGCAGCGCCGCCACTGTCACTGCTTTCATGATCGAACCCGGCTCATAGACAATCGCCAACGCATTGTTACGCCAGACGTCCAGAGTGGTTTCCGTGTATTTTTCCGGCTCGAAATCCGGGAAGGAGGCCATCGCCAATATCTTTCCAGTGCTGACGTGCTGCACGATGGCCCATGCGGAGAGCGCATCAAATTTTTCAACCACCTCTTGGATCGCGCGCTCCACCTCGTATTGGATGCGATGATCAAGCGTCAAGTAAATGTCCGAACCGGCGATAGGCGGCACATGGATTTTGCGGCGGCTGAAAATCTCGCGGCGTCCAGCATCCTTCTCGCCCTCGATCAAGCCGGGCGTGCCCGTCAGGTAGCTGTTGAATTGCTGCTCAATGCCCGCTCCGCCCACACCCATGTTGTTCACAAAGCCCAGCACATGTGACATGCGCCGGCCCTGTGGATAACGACGGATGACAATATCCTCAGAGGCCACACCGCTGATTGTCTTGTCATCGGACAACGCCTCGAACACCTGGTCGTCCAGACTGACCCCGAGCTTGATGTAGCGCGAGTCGGTGCGCTTGAACTGGGCCAGTACTGACTCCTCGGACAGGTCGAGTCGCTGAGCCACCTTCTGCGCGATCTGACGCACGTCATGCTCTTTTTTGACCGCCTTCGGATCAAGGTAAAAGAGCCGCGCAGGCAGACTGACCGCCATGGGATACTGCTTACCGTTACAGTCGTAAATCCCACCGCGCAACCCCAGCAGGACACGCTTGTATTCGCGCCCCGTTACCTTGGAGTGATTCGAGAGGTGGAGATAGCAGAGCTTGGCACCCAGTCCGCAAAACGCCAAGAGTAACGACAGCGCAACCAACCAGATGCGAATCTGTATACCACGGTCATACATGGCGCGCTGTCACCCTCGCCACGTCATTTTTTAGGCTGCGTTCTGACCACACGTTCCGTCGCACTTTGACTGCGCCTGAAACGGGCGATAGAAAGTTGTCCCTCGATCGGCACTCCCGATGCGTCCATGCGCACGACTTGTTCGGCGGACGGGTACGACATGGCGATCCCGTGCTGCAACATCGCCTCTTCCAACTTCTCCGGCGTGTTCTTCTCGTTCCAGCGCATCTCTTCACGGGCATACTCAGCTTCGAGCGCCTGAAGCTTCTGCTCGTATTTACGGATCTCCTGACCATCCACATCGCACTTGGAATCCATCATCCAGTACAGCAGCACCAGTCCGATCATCAACAAAAAAACGCCGGCCACCGAGCGAGGCACCACTTTCGCGTGTACATTTCTTTTCCGATTTCGTCTCATCGCACATCCTCCTATAAACTGTCGTTCATTCCATCAAACCGCTTCACAACATCCATTCAATCTCGCACCGGCGTCTCACAACGCTGCACGACCCTCAACTTCGCCGAGCGCGCCCTCGGGTTGGCCGCCAACTCCTCCGGTCCCGCCTCCAACGGACGCCGTGTCACCCGCATCACAGCGGGCAATTCGCCTTCCCAGCGTTCGCCGCCCTGCTGCAGGGAGACCCAACGCCCCGCATGCGCCGCGAAACGCCGCTTGACCAGCCGGTCGGTGATGCTCTCAAACGTGATCACCGCCATCCGTCCGCCCGGCTTGAGGAGTTGCAACCCCTCCTCCAACGCCCGTTCCAAATCCTCCAGTTCCTGGTTCACCGCCATGCGCAACGCCTGAAACACGCGTGTCGCCGGGTGCCGCGGCCCGCTGCGTCCGCCCGCGGCCTCCGCCACCACCTCCGCCAGACGACCGGTTGTGACGATCGGCGCCTGACGCCGCGCACGAACGACCGCCTGAGCGATCTGCCGCGCGCGAGGCTCCTCACCGAGCCTCCGAAAAATGTCTGAGAGGGACTGCACGTCCAGCCCTGCCAGCAGGTCGGCCGCCGACTCCCCCCGAGTCGTATCCATGCGCATGTCCAAGGGTCCGTCAAATCGGAAGCTGAACCCCCGTCCAGGCGTGTCGAGTTGATCGGATGACACGCCCAGATCCAGCAACACACCGTCCACTGCCGTAAACCCGTTCGCTTCGGCTAGGCACCGCAACTCGCCATGAGTGCCGTGCACCAGCACCTTCTCGCCAGACAACACCGCCAGCCGTTCCGCCGAGCGTTCCAGGGCCGTCACGTCCCTGTCGATCCCCAGCAGCCGGCCGGCCGGCCCCGCGCGTCTCAAGATCTCCGCCGCGTGGCCCGCACCGCCGAGTGTTCCGTCGATGTAGCTGCCGCCGGGGACCACCGCCAGGGCGTCCACCGTCTCCTGCAGCAACACCGGCAGGTGCATCGTCCCTCCAGACTGAATCCGTTCCAAATAACGATCGCGCAGCAAAACGGTCCCTTCCAGAACACGCGTCCGTCTTCCAGACAGGTACGCCGTGCTCGCGATCCAAATCCACTTGTCAAACTGCGCCGGCTCCCGCCGGACAGCACTAGAACTCCAGCGCCTCGCACGCCGCAGCCAGCGCC
>Ga0209719_1003728_pt1 | contig 13335 bp, 9 predicted proteins | sample AD_JPNAS2_MetaG_FD_184421 | JGI IMG/M metagenome (GOLD analysis project Ga0209719, IMG submission 184421) | Active sludge microbial communities of municipal wastewater-treating anaerobic digesters from Japan - AD_JPNAS2_MetaG (SPAdes) (version 2) | ecosystem: Engineered > Bioreactor > Anaerobic >...
AGTGAAAGGCCGCGCCCTCGGAATCGCCTACACGGGGCTGGGGGCGTGGCGGGTTGCCCGAACGCGGGTGATGCACCAAGCCCTCTCGAACAGAACGCTGAAACGCTACGGGTTCATCATTCCGTGGAAGGACTTTCCCCAAAAAATCGGGGGCAATTATATCTAAGTCCTTGAAAACAAAGGGGATGCGTCTCTGACGGGCGTGCCTGAAAGTGAAAAAGTGGTTTTCCTCCGCCGGTTCTGCCAAAATGGCGGTTCAACCAAAAACCGGAAAGGAAAACCGACATGAATCATAGCGCAACGGCGTTCAAAGCGCGAGAGCAACTCAAGAATTTTTTGGGGGAACTTTCCCCCCGGTTTTCCAAGCCGCTCGGCAAGTTCGTGGGCGACATGGTCTACGGGATACAGGCGTCGCAGGACGTGAAGCTCAGCCGGATCGCCCGCGCGCTCGACGAGCCGATATCGATGAAGAAACTGGAGGACAGGCTGCGCCGGATGCTCGGGAGCGAGGGCATCGAGCAGGGGATTCCCGGCGCCGTCGCCCGCCTGGGCTCGCGGCACGTCCATCAGGACACGCTGATCGTCATCGACCCGACCGACATCCGTAAGCTGTACGCGAAGAAGATGGAACATCTCGCCCGCGTCCGGGACGGGAGCACGGGGGAGACCGGCAACGGATACAGCGCCTGCCTGGCGGTCGCCTGCGAGAGCGGCGGCCGCCGGATCACGCCGCTGCACATGCGGCTGTGGTCGAGCGGGGCGGAGGGCTTCACCAGCCAGAACGACGAGGTGCTCGGCGTCATCGACCAGATCAGCTCCCGCGCGAAGAAGCGCGGCATCTACGTCATCGACCGCGGAGGCGACGGAGACTGGCTGTTCGACGGCCTGGACCGGCGCAAACTGGACTACATCGTGCGCCTCGTGGGCAACCGCAACCTGCTCCACGGCCGGCGGACCGCGCTGGCCGAAGAACTGGCGGCATCCTGCCCCATGAAGCACATCGAGATCGTCACGAGGGAGACGGGGGACGGGGTGAAAAGCTATAAGCTGGAGTTCGGCGCCATGACCGTCGCCCTGCCGCAGAGGCCCGACAAGCCCCTGCGCATGGTCGTGGTGAAGGGGTTCGGCGAGCGGCCGGTGCTCCTGCTGACCACGCTGGCCGGGACGACGTCGCGCAAGTCCCTGTGGCAGGTCGTCGAGGGCTGTCTGACGCGGTGGCGCGTCGAGGACGCGATCCGCTTCGTCAAGCAGAGCTACAACCTCGAGGACGTCCGGGTCCTGACGTACCGGCGCCTGAAAAACATGGTCGCTCTGCTGCTGGCCGTCATCTACTTCAACTGCGTCTGGCTGGCCGGACGGCTGCGCTGCGAGATCCTGACGACCAACATCACCCACGCCGCCAAGCGCATCTACGGTGTGGCCGAGTTCCTCCACTACGCCGTCGCCGACGGCCTCGGGAGGCTCTTCACGCGCCACGGGAAATGGAACGGCTACAAGCCGCCAGACCCCGAATCAAACCCGCTCGGACTGGTCTTTCTGGAATGACCAGATTTTTTGGGGAAAGTCCACTTGACATACCCATGCTCCCATACGACACTGGTCGCGATGGGTGGTTCTGGATCGTATGCCGAGGGGAGTAAGGACGACGCGCGCTTGAAAGGCATGCTGTTTACGGTGTCCTGATCAATTAAGAGAGCCAGGCAAACAAGGTAGGGAACGACTGTGAATCGTAGATCATTCCTCGGGGCAGCGGGTGCCGCGACGGTGATGGCGAGTGTTGCACGGCGGGCGAGGGCACAGACGCCTCCACCCGGTGCCAAGCTCTGCCACGCCTGCATCGGCGTGGGCGGCATGATGGGCGGGGTTGACCTGAACAACTTTATCTCGCATCCACGCCTCCAGGTCGTCGCGCTGTGTGACGTGGACAAAAACAACTTGGCCGCAGCCGCCGAGAAGGTTCAGGGCGCGCGGACTTATGTGGATTGGCGCGAGCTGCTGGCGAAGGAGGGCGACGCGGTCGACTCCGTCAGTGTCTCGACCCCAGACCACATGCACGCACCGATCACCGTGTCGGCGCTCCGGGCGCGCAAGCATGTCTACTGTCAAAAGCCGCTCTGCCATGACGTCGCGGAGGCCATCGCTATGATGCGCGAGGCCGAGAAGTCGGGATGTGTGACCCAACTCGGCACGCAGTATGCTTCTATGGTCGGGGACCGCATGGCCGTGCAATACCTGCGGGAAGGCGTTCTGGGCGAGATCAAGCGCATCATCCTCTTCCAAACCAGCGCGCCTGACCGCACTGCGCCGCGTCCGGCGCGGGGCTCGCCGGCGCCGCCCCATCTGATGTGGGATTTCTGGCTGGGCACCGCGCCGGCGCGCGATTACGCCCCCCATATCTATCACCCGTGCATGTGGCGCGTCTGGCAGGATTTCGGCACGGGTCGGATGGGGGACAACCAGAGTCATCTGTTCGACTCGTCTTGGAAAGGGGTGGGACTGACCGCGCCGCTGGCCGTGAAAGCTGAAGTGGATGAACGCTGGAAAACCGATGCCGCACTGCGTGCGGACGTTTGGCCGCAGGGCAGGCATGTGACTTGGACGTTCCCCGGTAACCCAAAGACGGGCGGCAAGCCGATCACGGTAGAATGGTTCGACGGCGAAATGAAGTTGCCCGACGAGTGCTACAAATACGCGAAGGACATCGGACGGGATGCGCCCCCTGAATTTGGTTCGCTGGTGATCGGCTCGGAGGGTGCCATGCTCATGGAGCACGGGACCGCGCCGCGCCTGATTTCGGACGGTCGCTTGGACAACTACCCCAGACCCAAGTTGCCGGACCATCCCAGCCACTACCATCACTATGTGGACGCCTGCCTCGGTGAGGCGAAGACCGCGTCGCACTTCAGGCAGTCGGGCCCGATGAGCGTGGCGATCCTGCTGGGCAACTGTGCGGTGCGGTTTCCCGACACGGAGTTGCAGTGGGACGCCGCCAGCATGAAGATCACCAATGTCCCGGAAGCCAACAAGCTGATCGGGCGGAAATACCGCGAGGGCTGGAATATTCTTGGACTGGGATGAACGTCGAGGGGTTGACAAAACGGGGGTGGGTGTTGAGAATGTAGCGCCATCAATCACTGACGAGGGAGAGATTATGCAAGACCGGGAAAAGTTGTTTTTGAAAGAGAACGGGCTGGACGTTGATGGGATCGACCGCGAAAAGCTTCTGGCCGCATTTGACGAGGAAATGGATGCCGGTCTGGCCGGTAAGCCGTCGTCGCTGATGATGATCCCATCGTTCATCTCCATCGACCGGCCGGTGAAGACGGGAACCCCCGTGGTGGTGCTGGATGCAGGAGGCACCAATCTGCGCGCCGCAGTGGTCACCATTGACGACGCGGGACAGGCGCAGATCGGATCGTTCTCAAAGGGCGCCATGCCGGGCACGCAAGGTGAGATCAGCGCGGAGGCTTTCTTTGATGCCTTCGCAGATTTTCTGATGCCGATTATTGCCGAGTCGGAGTCGATCGGTTTCTGCTTTTCCTATCCGGCGGAGATCACGCCGACCTGCGACGCGCGCCTGCTCCACTGGAGCAAGCAGATCGAGGCGCCCGCTGTGGTGGGGCAGATGATCGGTGCCGGCCTGTTGCGGCATCTGGCGCAACGCGGATATGAGCGCCGCGTGGTGATCCTGAATGACACGGTGGCTACCCTGTTGGCGGGTAAGAGCGCGGGTATTGCCAAGCCCTACTCGGCCTACGTGGGGTTTATTCTCGGCACCGGCACCAATACGGCTTACGTGGAGCGGAATGACCGCATCACCAAGCGCACGGACCTGGACCCTGCGGGATCTATGGTGATCAACATCGAATCGGGTAACTTCGGTCGCGTGCAACAATCCGCCTTTGACGCGGCCATGGATGCGCAGACGATCGACCGCGGGCATTACGTCTTCGAAAAGATGATATCGGGTGCCTATCTGGGGTGGCTTGGCTTCACCGTGCTGCGTGAAGCGGCGCAGTCCGGTCTGTTCTCGGCTACCGCCGTAGGCGAGTTGGAGCGGTGGGAGACGCTGTCTAACAAGCATCTTGATGACTTTTGCGGCGGTCGTCCCTTGGCGGACAACCCATTTCTCGCGTCGGCCTTCAGCGAGGCGGACCGCGAGACGGTGCGTCGCCTTTGCACGCCCGTGTACGCGCGCGCGGCTGTACTGACTGCGGTGAACTTGGCCTCGGCGATCCTCAAGACCGGCGAGGGGCATAACCCGGCGCGCCCGGTGTGCGTGAATGTGGACGGTTCTACTTACTACCGGACGTTGACGGCGGATTTCCAGCAGCGTGTCCAGCGTGAATTGGTTGCTTTGCTCGCGCCGCGCGGTATCGCCTACGAGTTGATCCGCGTGGACGAATCGCCGGTGATCGGCGCGGCGGTCGCCGGTCTCATGTGATAACGGTGAAAACGCTGATCTTTGCGGCTTTTCCCTGCGCCATTAATTTGGCACACTCTCTACAACATGTTTGGCGGACTCCAGATTGGCTTCAACGATGTGATGCAGATCCTGATCTTGTATCTCGGGATCTATACCCTCATCCGTTTCGTGAGGGGCACGCGCAATGCTCAGGTTTTGCTGGGATTTTGCCTGCTGGTGGTCTCTCTGCTGCTGTTCACGTATCTGTTCCGTTTTGACGTGTTGGCCAGAGTGGTTTATTTCCTGCTGATCTATTTGGCACTGAGCATGGTGGTGGTGTTTCAGCAGGAGATTCGGCGTGTGCTCGCATTGGTGGGCGGGCAGCGCCTGATCGGTCGGCAGTATGTCTTGCGGGAGCCGTCGGCGCCGGAAAAGCTCTGTCAGGCGGTCACCCACCTGTCGCGGGCGCGCACCGGTGCGCTGATGGCGGTCGAGCGGGGCATTTCGCTGTGTGGCTACGAGGATTCCGGGGTGAAACTGGACGCATTGATCAGCCACGAGCTGCTGATCTCGATCTTTACGCCGCCGCTGCCGTTGCATGACGGCGGGATCGTTTTGCGGGACGGCCGCGTCGCCGCCGCGCACTGTCTTTTTCCGGTTTCAAACCAAGGAGAACTCGCGACCTCCGGTATGCGTCACCGCGCGGCGGTGGGCTTGAGCGAAGAGACCGACGCGGTGGTCGTGGTGGTCTCTGAGGAGACCGGTAGGATATCCGTGGCGCACAATGGGCGTCTGCACCGCTACAGCGACGAGAAGGTCGAGAAAGTCTTGTTGCGTTGGCTGAGGAAGGCCATGCCGCATGAGCCTCACGGCCCGCCGACGCTCACCGACTGGCTGATGACGCGTGTCGCAAGGTTGCTGAATACCCGCTGGGATGCTCAGAAGGAGACGCCATGACGCGCGAACAGGTGCTTACCGTTCTTAAGGTCGTGTTTGTCAAAAACGGCTACTGGAAGCTGCTCTCGTTGATCATCGCGGTTCTGATCCACTTTTCCATCCGTGCGGAGATCAGCCATCTGCGCGTGGTGACGATCCCGGTTGAGGCCGATTTCGATGCCGCCAGCATGGGGGCTGCGATTGAGTCGATCGAGCCGCGTGCGGTGCAGATCACCCTGCGGGGGTCCTATTCCGAGGTCCACAAGCTCGACACCGCTCAGATGAGCTGCGTGGTGAGGCCCAAGCAGAAGACCTCCTCGCTGCTTGACGCGGTGTCGGTGAAAATCCGCTCGTCGAACTTGCGCGGCGTGCCCGGTGTGCGTGTCGTGTCGATCGACCCGAATGTGGCGGAGGTTAAATTCGATGTGCCGATGTCGCTGGACGTGGCGGTCGCGCCGCCGGAGATCCGAGGCAAAGCGCGCGGACGGGTTCAGCTCGTCTACGATCAAACCAACGCTGTCGTGAAGGGGTCGCGCCGGGTGCTGAGCCCGCTCGACCTTGATGCCGTGCGGGTTCAGACCGACCCGATTGATGTCGAGGGGCGTTCGCAGCCGTTCACTGCGCGTGTGAAGCTCTATCCGCCGGGCGAGGCGGTGAACGCGGTGGTGGAGCCCTCTGACATGGTGGTCAACGTGCTGGTCATCAGCGAAAAGGCGACGATCCGGCTGGAGCGTGTGCCGGTTGTCGTGATGCAGCCGCCGGGGGACGCCAATCGCTGGCTGGTCGAGCCTGCTTGGGTCGATATCGAGGTGGCCGGTCGGTCGGAGGTGATCAAGTCGATCACCTTCGGGCAGGTCATCGCCTCCGTGAACGGCACGATCCCGGTGGCCACGCTGACCGCCACCAACGACGTGCCGGTGACGGTGCATGTGCAGCAGGGGCTCGCCGTGGACGAACTTAAAGCCACGCCGCCCGTGGTCCGCTTGACCCCCGCTCCAACTCCCCCTGCGCCAACTCCGGTGCCCGCCCCCACTTCCGCCCCACCCCCAACCCCAGATCCGGCGCCGGCGCCGGTACCCGCTCCCGCCTCCGCCTCAACCCCAGACCCAGCTTCTGCCTCGGCTCCAGTCGGATCGGTCGCATCGCCGCCTGTTGAAGGGGGCTTTTGCACCCTCCCTCGCTTGCAGGTGTGGCACGGGTATCTTGCCCGTGTTTCATGGACGGGACGCCCATGCTACGAGGGTTTTTGTAAGAGCATCGAAGGTTAAGTTTTTATTATGGGTGCCAAAGCCAAAGATTTCGGAAAAGACAGGATTGAGTTGGAGCGCAGACGCTATCGGCGCGTTATCGGCGTATTGCTTTTTCCGATCATTTTGTTTCCGTTGCTCAGTCTTGTGACGTACAACTGGCGCGACATCTCGTGGCTGAATGCGCCGCCGCTTTCGCCGCCTTCCAACCTGATCGGTCTGGTTGGCGCGTGGTCAGCGTTTATCGGTTATAGCGTCATGGGGTTGACGGTTTGGGTGGTGCCCTTCTTCGCGTTGATCTTCAGCGGCTTGTTGCTGTACGGCCGGGTTGTGAACATGGGGCGGCGCGCCTTCTGGATGCTGCTGTTTGTCGTGGCGCTTTGCTGTTTGACGCAACTGGGCAGCGAGACGATTTTCGCGGGTGCGCTGGAGCGTCTCAACATGAAGCCCAATGCCGGCGGAGCGATCGGCTACTGGCTGATGACCTGCCTGTTGGCGCACTGGTTCAGTCCAGTGGGCGGCGGCATGCTGATGGTGAGTATCATGCTTTTCGCCTTGCTGATGGCCATCGGGCTGCGGACGCTCTTTGATGGACTGGGGCGTTTGACGGGGTGGTGGGAGGCGCGGCAGGCGGCGATGGACGAGGATGAAATCGATCAGGATGACGGACGGACTACGCGCGAGCGTGAGCGTCAAGATCGGGCGGCGATTAAGGAGCAGGTGGCGCAGGCCAAGCAAGAGGCGAAGCAGGCGCGCGCAGAGGAACGGAAAAAAGCGAAGGCCGAACGCGCCGAGGAGCGCCAGCGCAAGAAGGAGGCTCGTGCCGAAGAGGCGCGACAGCGTAAAGAGGCGCGCGCTCAATCCAAGGAGCCGGGACGCTTTGACAGCCCCGCCACCGAGCGGTTGCTAAAACGTATCGAGGAGGCGAAGCGGGCCGCCGCTGCCGCCGCCGCGCGCGAGCGCGGGCGTGCGCCCGCCGCGCAGCCTGTCGCCCCGTCGCCGACCGCGGCACCTGCACCGGTCGCGTCCTTGGAATCTGTGTCGGCTGCCGCGACACCCGCAGTGTCTGCCGCGTCCGCCCGCCCGGCGGCGGCGCGTACGCCGCCGACGCCACCCGAGGAGTACCAGTTGCCGCCGATTTCGCTGCTGAATCCGCTTACCAAGAGTAAGGCCGATCACGGCGACATCAACAAGACCGCCGAGATTTTGGTCGAGACGCTGAGCCAGTTCAATGTGCCGGTCGAGGTCGTCGGCACGACGCCCGGACCGGTCGTCACGCAGTACGAACTGCGGCCGGCGCCAAACATCAAAGTCGAGCGCATCGCCAGTCTGACCGCCAACCTGCAAATGGCGCTCGAGGCGCGCAGCCTGCGCGTGCTGGCACCGATTCCCGGCAAAAACGCGGTGGGCATCGAGCTTCCCAACCGCCGTGCCAGTCCGGTCACCCTCCGTGAAATCGTGGAGGGCGAGGCGTGGCGTAACAACACCTGTGAAATCCCGCTGGCGCTGGGCAAGGACGTGGCCGGCAACGACCTGATCTATGATCTCGCCAAAGCGCCGCACTTGCTGGTGGCCGGTGCCACCGGGTCCGGCAAGAGCGTCTGCCTGAACGCGATCCTGAATGGTTTCCTGATGAGCCGCACGCCGGAGCAGTTGCGTCTGATCCTGGTCGATCCCAAACGCGTGGAGTTTACCTGCTATAACGACCTGCCGCACCTGCTGGTGCCGGTGATCAATGATCCCAAAAAAGTGGCTTTTGGCCTGCGCTGGGCCATCATCGAGATGGAGAAGCGTTACCGGCTCTTCCAGAAAGTCGGTTGCCGTAACATTGTGGCTTTCAACAGCCGCCAAGTGATGAAGCAGGAGGATCTGTTCGACGATGGAAGCGCCACCGACGCGGGAGAGGACGATACCCCGCAGCGCTTGCCGTACATCGTGATTGTGGTTGACGAGGTGGCCGATATCATGGCGGCGGTAGGTAAGGAGGTCGAGCCGGCTATCAGCCGTCTCACCTCGCTTTCGCGTGCGGTCGGTATCCACCTGATTCTGGCGACGCAACGGCCTTCGGTGGATGTCATCACTGGCACTATCAAAGCCAATATCCCCGGACGCATCGCTTTCAAAGTCTCACAGTCCAATGACAGCCGGACGATTCTCGACAGCCCTGGCGCCGAGGAACTGATCGGCAAAGGCGACATGCTCTTCTTGCGTGAAGGGTCGCAGCTCATGCGTGCGCAGGGCGCATGGGTCAGCGACGAGGAGATTGGCCGTGTGGTTGATTTCGTCACGACGCATTGCCAGCCCTGTTACGATCAGGCGTTGATCGAACGACTCGATAAGATCAAAGAGAGCGACCTTGATGATGCCCTGTCCGACGACACTGAAGAGGATGGCGCGTCTGGAATTGGTGCGGAGGTTGGAGGGGGTGACGATCCCGATGACGAGCTGATACCCAATGCGCTAGAGGTGATCCGCATGACGCGCCGTGCATCTACCACGATGTTGCAACGTCGCCTGCGCATCGGCTACACGCGCGCCGCGCGGTTGATGGACAAGTTGGAGGAGCGTGGTATCGTTGGGCCGCAGATTGGATCCGGTACGCGCGAGATCTTGATTGACTTAGACAACGAAATCCCTTCCAATGTCCCCTTTGCAGATCAGGCTGTCGCGGCAGACAGCGACGGTGATGCGGCAGCAGGGGAGGGAGGCCCGGAGTGATCCGGTGTAACGCAACGGTGAGGTGAGCGATGGCATTTGGTGAGATCTTGCGCAACGCGCGCGTGCAAAAAGGGTTGACTCCGTCGGATGTGGCCGAAAGCACGCATATGCTGGTGCAGGTGGTCGAGGGACTCGAAAAAGAGGATTTCCGCCGTATCGCCGCCCCGATCTACGGTCGTGGTTTCGTTAAGCTGTATGCCGAACTGCTGGGGCTGGCCCCTGAACCGCTGATCAGCGATTTTATGAACCTCTACAGCGGCGCGCGTCCCCCGGTGGTGCTGACCAAGGAGGTCGAACCGACCGCCGACCCTGCGCCCGCACCCGCACCTGCACCTGCGTCGACACCGACACCCGCGCCGGCATCCGCACCGGTACCGACTCCCGTACCCGCTCCGACGCCGTTGGCACAGGCTGCGGACGATACGCCGGCAACCGTGCGTGTGCCCCAGCGCCAGCCGATGGAGCCGCGTCCTATGGTGCGGTCGGTGCCGTTGCCGGATGATGCGGAACACCGGACGGTGCCCCCGGCGGAAGTGCCGGGTCTGCGCGCGGCGGATGAGCCGCAGACCGGTCGTGCGTCCAAGAAAGATTTCCGCCCTGTGCTGGTGGTTGAGCCGGAGCAGGTTTATGATGAGACAGATGATCTGGACCTCTTCCGTGCGGCGTCTATCGCCTCCCAAACGGAGCGCGATGCGGACGCAGAGCCCGCGCCCGCACCGACAACCGCCGAGGCGGAACATCATCCGCGCACTGAGCCCAGAGCCCCCGTGGCGCACAAGGGCAAGTTGCCGATCTTCCAGATCGGCGGCAGGATGGACCGCGACGCCCTGCCCACGCTGGAAGATGAGGAGGTGCATGCGCGCCGCCGCGCACGCATGCAGACGTTTAAAGACGGGGTCTCCCGGCTCAAAGATGGGGTCGGGCGCAGGCTGCCGCCTTTGAATGTGCCGCGGCAGATATGGGTGTTCGGCGGTCTCGGTGTGCTGATGGTCGTGCTGATGGTAGCCGGCATCACGATGCTGTTCAAGCTCACCGGCTCCGACGTCAAGACCGGTCCGGCGGGCCGTTTCGAGCGGGCCGCGCCGCCGCCGATGTACGTGGACTGAGCAGGTCGAAAATCACCGCATCCTTCTGTTTGACTTCATCCGGCGTCAGGCCGTCCAGTTCGTGCGGAAAGACAATCCAGCGGTCGGTCTCGTGCACGTAGTAGTCGGGTTCCAGGTCGGTCTGGTTGGCGTTGGGTTTCCAGTACACGGTGGCGAGCCGGGCCTCGACACAGCGGGGGCGCAGACGCTCGAAGACCGCGCGTGCAGTATTGCCGGTGTCGAAGACGTCATCAATCACCAAGACGCGCGAACCAGCCTGGAGGGAGCAAAATAGGCCCTCCGCGTTGTCAAATGTGACCGTGTGTTCACGCGTCTCAATACCGGTGTAGGATTGGCACTTCAGCACACGGTGGCGCGGTCGCAGGCCGTGGTAGTGGAGAAATTCGTGAACACCCACACCGACCGGCGCACCGCCACGCCAGAGCACGATCAAATCGTCGGGCAACCAGCCGGAGTCGAGGACCATGCGCGCCAACCGAAAACAGTCGCGCAGGTAGTCGTTCGCTGAGACATACAGTTTGTCGGACATGTCGATTTCCTTTGCGCACTGTCGCATGCCGTTCAAGGCCGCATCAGACCGATGTATAGAGCGAGGATCTTCTCTCCCCAAAAAAGCCAGACGGTGGCGCCCATCGAGATGTAGGGGCCGAAGGGAATACGGCTCTGCATCTTGACCCCGCCAAAGGCGATTAACAGCAATCCCGCCACGCTGCCCAGCAGCGACGATGCGAAGATTGTGAAGAGCACCGCCTTCCATCCCAGAAACGCGCCGATCGCGCCCAGCAGTTTTACATCGCCGAACCCCATGGCCTCTTTCTTGAAGGCGCGTGTGCCGAGCCAGCCGACCGCGTACAGCAGGCCGAAACCGACAGCCAGCCCCGTGACTGAACAACGTAGCCCCTGCCACCAGACGGTTTGGCCGTGCAACGCCGGAACCAGTGCGCTCAACAGGGGACCTACCACCATACCGCCGATCGTGACGGAGTCTGGGATGATGAAGTGTTCGAAGTCTACGAAGGTTCCGAGCACCAGCCCCGAGAGGAAGAGCCAGTAAATCGGGATGATCAGCGGGTCGGTGATCGGCGTCATGTGCAGCGCGTTCGGTATCGCCCATTGCATAAAGACCGCTAGAAAGAGCGTGCTGGTCAGCAACTCCACCAGCGTGTAGCGGAAGGAGATCGGGCCTTTGCAGGTGGCGCACCGGCCGCGCAGGCAAAGCCAGCTCAACACCGGGATATTGAGATACCACGGGATCAGCGTGTTGCAGTGCGGGCAGTGCGAACGCGGCGCGATCACCGATTCATCGCGCGGGATGCGGTAAATGCAGACGTTCAAGAAACTGCCGACACAAGCCCCGAACAGCGTGGCAAAGCTGGCGGCAAGAAACTGATAGAAGAGATAGTCGGAACTGCTCATAAAAAACATTCGCTTTCGTTTCGGTCATGATAGCGTTTACTGCGGGAATCAAGCAACCGTTCTTTAGGATTTAGGATTTAGGAGTTTTTGTTAAGATTGTATGCGTGACAAGAGAGCGCATAGAAGAGCTTGCGAACCGCGTGGGAAGCGGACGCGAGCAGTTGATCCCGATGTTGCAAGCGGTGCAGGATGAAGAGGGCTACCTGTCGGCTGAGGCACTCGCTGCGGTGGCGCAACGGCTCGGCGTCAGCGAGGCCGAGGTGACGGGCGTCGCCACCTTTTACGGGCAGTTCCGTCTCCGTCCGGTCGGTCGGCACACCATCAAGGTGTGTATCGGCACGGCCTGTCATGTGAAGGGCGCGGATCGCACGTACGAGGCTTTTTGCCGCGAGCTGGGAATTGCGTCGGGCGAGGATACCGACGCGCAGGGCGAGTTCACGGTGGAGAAGGTGGCCTGCCTGGGATGCTGTATGCTGGCGGTGGCGGTGCAGGTCGACCGCACGATCTATGGCCATGTGACGCCGGCGCGTGTCCGGGCGGTGCTGGCTGATGTGCGGGCTGGCGAACAACGGGTCGGCGACGCTGCGGCGGAGAGCGAATCCGATCATCTGGGTGCCATGGTGCGGCTCTGCGCCTGCTCGAGTTGCGCCGCAGCCGGGGCGGACGCCGTGTTGAGCGAGGTGCGGCGGGTGACGCGCGAACGCCGCTTGCCGGTTGCGGCGCGTGAGGTCAGTTGCACGGGTGGTTCGTTTCATGCTCCGCTGCTTGAGGTCGCGCTGGACGACGGACGTCGCTTCCGCTACGGGCGTGTGCGTCCCAGAGATGTCGAGTCGATCCTGCTGGCGCACGTCAAGCCGACACATCTCGCGGCGCGTGTACAGGCGACGGTACGCGCCTGGGCGGAACAGGCCTTTGCGGGGGAGGGAGATGATCCGCCGGTCCGCTTCCCGCTGAGTGTGCGTGATCAAGCGGACGCCAGTTATTGGCTGAGTCAGCAGCGTATCGCCACCGAAGGTGCGGGTGAGTGGCCGCCGCTGGATTATGCGGACTATCGCGGGCGCGGCGGCTTCACGGCGCTGGAGCGTTGCCGCGATGCGCTGACGCCGGAAGAGGTGATCGACATGATCGAGGCCGCCGGCCTGCGCGGACGCGGCGGCGGCGGCTTCCCCACGGGACGCAAGTGGCGGGCGGTCGCGCAGGCGTGCGCGGCGAGCGGCACGCAGACGGCGTATGTGGTCTGCAACGGCGACGAGGGCGACCCCGGCGCATTCATGGATCGCATGCTGCTCGAGTCCTATCCGTTCCGCGTACTGGAGGGAATGCTGATTGCCCTGCATGCTGTCGGTGCCTGTGAAGGGATCCTTTACATCCGCCACGAATATCCGCTGGCGGTGAGCCGTATCCGCGCCGCGATTGAGGAACTGGAGCAGCAGGGCTGGTTGACGCTGCGCGACGGACGGCGTCTCGCGCTGCGTGTGGTCGAAGGAGCGGGGGCGTTTGTGTGCGG
>Ga0209719_1003729_pt1 | contig 13326 bp, 8 predicted proteins | sample AD_JPNAS2_MetaG_FD_184421 | JGI IMG/M metagenome (GOLD analysis project Ga0209719, IMG submission 184421) | Active sludge microbial communities of municipal wastewater-treating anaerobic digesters from Japan - AD_JPNAS2_MetaG (SPAdes) (version 2) | ecosystem: Engineered > Bioreactor > Anaerobic >...
CTATAAAATTCTAATCAATATGTGAATATAGAAAAACTAAATGCAACAATCACAAGTAGTAAAGTTGCACTTAGTATTACAATTTTGACTTTCGATTATAAAGTTGCGTTTAGTTTTTCAATTGGGGAATCGTAAATAATAATCCGAGATACTTTTGATTGAGAGTAATGTTGCCCACTCCCTTGTTATATTCGTATCCTTCATACCAAGACAGGGAATTGAATACATCATTAGATGTCGCGACATTACTGAAGCTGATTGTATTTGGTGAGGTGCGGCCGTTGACGAAGAAGCAGACATCACTTTTTCCGCCCGCACCCTTAACCCACATGCCAATCGTATTTCCGGACATCCAAGTTGAAACGACTGAGCTGCGATCAGCCATATAGCCGTATTGTGTTACTTGCGCTCGGGCTGCCACCGCCGCTTTATAAGCGTTGAAGTAGGAAAGCAACATTACTTTGCGATCATACTTAAAGGAATTCGTGCGGTCCGGACTCTTATAAGAGTTATGAGAAACAAGTTTTCCATACATCTCGACAATATCGCGGTTAATATCGGGAGTTGCGGAATTCCACGGAATAAGTTGCTCCTCTTCGGGAAGGGCATTATTTTCCTCAACAGTCATCTCGACTTTGCTTCTGAAGATATCTTCCGCGCCGTGAATGAAGGCGATGCCTTGCGACATGAGAACTGTCGCATTGACAGCGACGGAAGCCGCCGCCACATCATAAATTGACGGTTCGGTGATACCCTGCCCATCTCCCAAAGTATAGTTAAGCTGATCAAATAAGGTGTAATTATCGTGACAGCTGGCATAATTAATCATCTGATGGGGATTAGCCCCTTTAATATCTCCATAGTAGCCGAATTCACCGCGCATCATGTTAGCGACCGATTCTTTGGTGGAAAGCGAGGCGTCAGATTGCGACATATACCCCCAGCCCGGTAAGGGCGGTCCGCCCCATCCCTGATCGTTACCACCGCGAATTGAGTTGCGGCCGGCGTCATTAAAGCCCCCTAATAAACCGGGGCTCGCTTCGGTGGGATTCAGATGCGAATAAACAGTATTGGTAACAGCCCATTTTGTCCCACTTCTTCCGTCGGCGGCCCAACCCTCACCATAGGTGACAAAATCGGGATCGATATTATATAAAGCGTCTTTGACTTGCCGCATCGTCTCGACATCATGGAGGCCCATGAGGTCGAAACGGAAGCCTTTGATTTTGTATGTCTGAGCCCAGAACTTGACGGAATCAACAATAAGTTTCCGCATCATCGGGGCTTCGCTCTTCGTCTCGTTTCCGACGCCGGAGCCATTCATGTAGAAGCCTTCTTCGTTAGTCCTGAAATAATACTTCGGCATAACTTTAGTCAAGTTTGAAGCGGCGACGCTGGCGACGTGATTATAGACGACATCCATGATAATGCGGGTGTGATTCGCGTTAGTCGCATAAGCGTGAACGAGTTCTCTTAATTCTTTTATGCGGAGCAAGCCATCTTTCGGATTAAGCGAATAGCCGCCTTCGACAACATTGTAGTTATTCGGATTGTAACCCCAGTTAAAAGCCGGGTCTTTTTCGTCGTTGTCATTATCAAAGAAAGGCAGAATTTGAACGGCGTTGACACCGAGCTCCTCGATGTGGTCAAAACCGGTTTTAACCGTCACATCGCCTTCGGTGTAAGTCGTGCCTTTTTCATAAAAGCCTTTAAATTTTCCGGCATTTTCTGGCGTTCCGCCCCAAGTTTCATCGGAAGTCAAATCACGGATATGCACTTCGTAAACAGTCAAATCCGTCGGTTGCTCGATATCGTAAACTTCGTCGCCGTCCCAGACATCGGGGATATCATCCCAGCCTTCTGGAGTGACGCTGGCGGAATCGAAATCGACGACCATGCCGCGGGCTCCGTTGAGGCCGGCGCCTTTCGCGTAAGGATCGACAATCTCGTTTGAGCCGGCGGAATTAATAACGGTGTAATTGTAGTATGCCCCGTGGAGGTTGCCCATTATCTTGACATACCAGATTCCTTTGGCCTGCATCGTCATCGGAAAAGCCTGAAACCAGTCAGAAGACTCGTTAGGCACATCGAGGAGAGTCGAAGGCGTGCCGGTGAAATAGCGCTTTAAGACGACTTTAACGGCGGTCGGAGCCCACAGTTTAAACTCCGTATACTCCGGAGTAAAAGTCGGGCCTAAGTCATCGCCCGCATATGTGTATTCGTTTTTAAATAGTTGGGTATCGTAGATCTTTTCTAAAGAAACGTTACGACCGCGCACTTTTTCGGGAGCGCTGGCAAAGGTCGCTTCGACATAATAGAGAATATTCGGCTGAGCCACAGATGGAAGGTCAATGTCAAATTCTTCGGCATTGGGGTTATCGCTCTTAATGCGGAAGTTATTGCGTGCGCCTGGTTGCAGAATTTTGTCCATGTCATAATATTCTTTGGTAAAACCATAGAGAACATAGTTGTTGCAAATAGCTTCGGTCAGACCGGTTCCGACCACGTGAATTGAACCCCAGTCGGTATTTAAGTAGGCTTCTTTGATGCGGTCGCCTTCGGCGTCAGAGCGTTTGCTATATACTTCAATCATGCCGCCGGCGCCGGGAATGCACCAGACTTCCAGGACGTTTTTATCACCGACAAGAGCCGGTGGAAAATCCTCATATTTAATTTCTGTATCAGTCGATTGACCAGCCCATGTGCTCTGAACTTTCACGATAAAATTAAAGGTCGTATGAGCGGGATAATCGGCTTTGGGATGCAAGGTGATGTGCATGCCAAAGTCGTCGATGCCGTCGGGAGGAAGTTCGACGCCGGGGGCACCGCCGGCCCAAATCCAAAAGCGGAGATTGGCATAAGCGTTATCATCTTGATGATAGCGAATGATGATGTCATCGGGAATGACGATGCCATCAGGCACTTCTTCGGTCGTCGAATCAGTCGTCGAATCGCTGCCCGTGTCAGTCATCGAATCGGTCGACGAACCACTGTTATCGCATCCCGATAAGATGAGCAGGGCTGACAAGAGGACGAGGTATTTTCTGGCTTTCATAGACAAATCTCCTTTGGATATTCAATAATAATTATTATTTTAGGATAACACTGCTCGAAGAGGCGACGCTTAAAGACTGACCATCAAGCGTCGGCGCGATGCCGACGGTGTTGATTGCTTCTTCTATCACCAAACCGGAAACTCCGAGATTAAAAGTCTGCGCAACATTTGAAAAGTTATGGACGAGGTAGATGGTTTCGCTGCCTTTCGTGATAGTGAACATGGCGATGGCGTCATTTCCGGTGTCGGTATAATTATAGAGCCCATCATGAATAATCCCATATTTGTTGCGGACATTAAGCACTTTCTTATAATGATTGGTCAACGAGTTTTCAATCTCGAGGTTATCATAAGCTCCGTTAGTGATTTGGTATTGTGTGTCGTAATCGGCTCCGGGGGGATTGTCGCACATGCCCTCATCGTCAGTGCTCGACCAGATCATCGGCAGGCGCCGGTTGGCATCGGTCATCGCCCCACCGCGACTGCCTTTTAAGCCGATTTCCTCGCCGTAATACATAAAGGGATAACCCGGCGAAAGGAGATAGGCGCTGGCGGCGATTTTGCCTTGATCGCCCAAGAGGTAGCCGGCGGAGCGATCCATATCGTGATTAGAGATAATCAAGGCGTTTTTGGCAACGCTCGATACTTGCTTTAATTGCACCTCGCTATTAACAAGTGTGCGGGCAAAATTGATCCCATACATCGTCTGAACCGATTTTGCGGTTCCGCCGTAATTGAGCTCTGACATCGGAAAGTTAAAGAAGTTCATGCCCGAGCTCGCATACTGATAAAAGACATTGTTAAGATTTTCCCAAGCCTCGCCGATGACAAAAGCATCGGGGTTCTTAGATTTGACATAATTTTGGAAATTGGTTAGGAATTGCACGTTTTTTGTGCTGTTTCCCGTGTAAAAACTGGTGACGGCATCGAGGCGAAAGCCCTTGACGCCGCGCTCCAGCCAAAAGTCGACAATCGCTTCGAATTCATCGACGACATAATCGTTATCAAGATTCATATCCGGCATCGAAGAACTGAAGCGCGCTTCGTAATAAGCGTTGGCGGTATCCGAGCGAGCATAGCCCGTCTTCGGTGAGTCTGACCAATTATAATAATTGCATTTGCTGTCAGCCGCCGAGCAGGCGTTATCGCGCTTTTGCTGCTGGGCAGCGATAAACCACGGATGGTTGGAACTGGAGTGGTTGATGACGAGATCAATAATGATATCGATATCGTGCTCATTCGCGCTTTCGATGAGACTATCAAAATCAGCGAGGGTTCCGTATTCGGGATCGATGTCGCGATAGTCTTTGACATCGTATTTATGATATGAATCGCTGGGATGGATGGGCATCAGCCAGATGCCGGCGATGCCGAGATTCTGAAGGTAGGAAAGTTTTTCTTCAACGCCTTTTAAATCGCCTAATCCGTTATCGTCAGTATCAAAAAATGAACGGACGAAAATTTCATAATAAGCCGAGCCATTTTCATTGGTGACCGCCTCATCGAATTCATAAAAACCGCCACCCATCGAAGTGCACGAGAAAAGAAGCGGCAGAACGCTTAATAAAGATATTGTTTTTCTGTTCATTAACCCTTGACGGCACCTCCGGTGATGCCGCTGACATAAAACTTCTGCATGAAGATAAAGAGGAGGGAAATCGGCAGGGCGACGAGGACGCTGCCCGCGCAAAATTCCTTCCAGTAGATGGCCATATCCTGCTGTTGATTAATCATCTTATAAAGACCGACCGAGACCGTGTAGTTTTGCATCGCATCACCCAAGAGGTAGCTCGACAAGATATAATCGCCCCAGGGACCCATGAAAGCCGTCAAAATTGTATAGACGACAATCGGCTTGGCAAGAGGCATGATAATCATGTAGAAGATTTGGAAACGGCTCGCGCCGTCGATCATCGCCGCTTCATCAATCGACCGTGAGATAGTGTCGAAGAAACCCTTGGAGATGAAGTAGCCCATGCCGGCGCCGCCGACATAGCAAAGAATTAAGCCAAAGAGCGATTGCTTAAGTCCGATGAGGCCCAGGACCTGATATAAGATAATCATCGATAGAAAGCCCGGAAACATGCCGAGGACGAGGATGAACTTCATCATCCCCTGACGAGCTTTGAAGCGAAGCCGTGAGAAGGCATAGCTGGTGCACAAGACAAGAATCGTCGAGACGAGGCACGTCACCAAGGCGACGACTAAGGTGTTAAAAAACCAGACGGCATAGTAGTCGGTGTAATAGATTGCACCGCCGGCGCTTGAACCGGTAAAAAGGTGGGTAAAGCCACCGCCGGCATTGGCGAACAAAGAGATATAGTTATCAAAAGTAAATGAGGTCGGAAAAAGCCGATACATATCGGTGTAGCCGGGGGCGCCCGAGAAAGACTGCAAGACGAGCCAGACAATCGGGGCGAGCCAGATTATCGATGAGACGCCGAGGATCAGATAGACGACCGCGTTAGTGACCATTCTTCTCGTTTTCATTATTGGAAGTCCTCCTCTCTTTGCGACGAGCCTATTCGCGCATACATGATGAGCGACAAGAAGGCGCAGATGGCAAAGATAAAGATACCGAGGGTTGACGCTATATTATAGCGATTGCCGCTTCCCGTCGTAATGCGGTAAAGCCAGGTGATGAGCAAATCGGTATCGTTCGCGTTATAAAGATAAAGGCGGAGGGGTTGATTGCCGGTCAAGAAGTAGATGACGTTAAAGTTATTGATGTTGCCGATGAACTGGGTGATTAGATAAGGACCGGTCACAAAGAGCATATATGGCAATGTTATTTTGGTGAACTGAGTAAACGGACCGGCGCCGTCAATGCGTGCCGACTCGTACAAATCTTCGGGGATGTTCATCAAGATTCCCGATGTGATGAGCATCGTATAAGGAACGCCGACCCAGCAGTTGACGAGAATGACGGTGATGCGGGCGATGTTTTTGTCGCGAAGGAAGAAGATGGTCGTCCCGAAGACATCTTGAAGAATGCCATTAATTGGACCGGTATCGCTTAAAATTTTAGACATGGCCAGCAAACTCACAAATTGAGGAATGGCAATCGTTATGACGAAAATGGTCCGCCACATCTTTTTAAGTTTGATGCCTTTCTTGTTAATAAGAAGGGCTAAAATCATGCCGAGGACATAGTTGAGGAAGGTGGCGAAGAAAGCCCACACGAGCGTCCAGCCGAGCAATGACCAGATAGTGCGCGAAAGCATGGCGCTGTCGCCACTGCCGGCGAAGAGGGTTACGAAGTTTTCAAAGCCGACCCAAGTAAACAAATTCATGCCGGAGTGCGCACCGTCAAAGTTGGTGAAGGCGACAAAGATGGTAAATAAAAGCGGCAAGATGACGATTGCTAATGCAAAGGCGACCGGAAGAAATAAGACAGTCGCGGCGAAACCCTCATTTAAAAGGCTGCCAACCTGTTTGACAAAAGGTGTGGCACGGCCGTGGTAGCCGCCGGCATTGACTTCGTTAAAATGGGCCAAACGCACTTTGAGCTTATCGTATTCTTTGCGATGCTCTTCGACGCTTATTTTCGCATCGTGGAGGCCGATGTCAAAAATCATTTTGGCAATGACCGCATCGACGCGAAAGGCGCCGACCAAACGCGAGATCGCTTCTTTCTTATTAATCTTAGCGCCCTCCTGAATGGGAGTGACATTATTCTTTTGCGATAGGTGATCGCGGGCATAGATGGCATCGAGCACTTCTTCAGGATGCTCATAGGCATAAATCACGTGTTTGGCTTTTTCATTGACGTCTTCGTATTCGTTAAAACGATCAAATTTCTGATGGAACTTATTAAGTTCAAAAGCGGCATCGCGATACACTTCCTCGCTCTGAGCGTTTATTTTCTTCAAAGGCAAATAGGAAGCGAACAGAGCAGAAAGTTTGGAAAAGCCAAATTCATGCATTAAAGTTTTGCAGATTTTGTCCCGACTAAGGAAAACGCGTTTCTGGGCTGAAACCTTTTCGCCGTTAAGGACGATGGTGACTTCGCGAACAGCGCTCAGCGATTTTTCGTAATCGGCGAAGTTCTGAATAAATGCCAGCCGTTTTTCATAGGCTTCAACATATTGTGGTCCATAGGTAATTTTGTCATTATCACTGGCGACGCTTAGGTTGCGGAAATAAAGATAGATGACAACCAGGATTAACATGATGGTCATTATGCCAAAAAGCAGGGAGGTGACAGAATTATCACCCATCTGAGCCGCGACATATAAACCGGTATCGGGATCGATATAGGCTTCCGTAAACGGAATATAGCCGGGGCCGCCGAGTTTGTAGAGGTTGTTACCACCCCAGAAAACCATGAAGATGATGAGTCCGATCTGAGCGAGCATATAAAAGATGCCGTTGACAATCTGGCCGTGTTTGATACTGGAAAAACCCATTATAAAATAAGAGGCTTTGCCGGTGCCGTCGACTTCTTTAAAGTGACGCGCGTGCTTTTGAAAAAGCTGGCCAGTTTTTTTGACGAGACCAACAATTCCGCGATAGGCAAAAATAAAGATATTGGCGATGGCGCGAACAATATCAAACAGGAAATTAAGAAGACCTCTACCGGCTTTGCAAAGCCCGTTTCCTGCCTCGCGGAAGAAATAGGAACTTTTGCTGATCGGGCGAATGTCAACATTAGCTAATGCCGAGACCGCTTCAAAGTCGATTTTCGAATTCTCATCGTTTTCGCTTATTTGTTCGCCAATATTGTTTTTTTGTTCATTATCCATTGTTGTTCCTCGCAATTATTATGAAAAGGCAGGGCAATAAGCCCTGCCTTAAAACTGTGATGAGATTAGGCGCTTGCGGAGTTCATCTGAGCGACGGCAGCGGTTAAGGCAGCCTGCGCGGTGACATATTCGCCCCAGTCCTGATCCATGATCATCGTGCCAACAGTAGCGACTGGAGCCCAGTAACCACCGGTGACGGCGGTCGCCTGGTTGACACCGTAATTGAGCTGATCAGCAATAGCGGCGAGCATGATGCTGTCATCGATTGCGTCAAGGGCAGCGGCTTCTTTGTTGGAAGGTCCGACGCCTCTTTGCTCGAAGCGGTATTTTTGCGATTCAAAGTTGGTTGAGAACTGAGCAAAAGCAAGGGCTTCGTTCGGATGAGCAGTGTTCGATTTAATCGAGACGAGCTTGGCGGAACGGAAGGAACCAAGCTGTTCATCGGTGCCACCGACATTGATAGTCGGAAGTTTCATCGCGCCAAGGTTATCACCAAGGGCGGTTCGAAGTTCTTCAAATTGCCATGAACCACCGACACCGGCGGCAGTTAAAGGAGTAGCGGCAATCATGTCGGCCACGAGTGAATCATTGCCGACCCATTCGGTATTGTACTGACCTTTGAGGGCAAAAGCGGCTTCGACGATTTCGACGACATCAGGATCGGCAAAGTTGCAGTTTTGAACATCAGCCGCACCGCCAACGCCTGGGGTGACGCTTAGTTCGCCGACACCACCAGCAACGAACACGCTCGTTCCATACCACGAGTTGCCGATGTTATAGTTAACATTAAGATTGGCGGTTCTCGCGGCGGCAAGAAGTGTTTCTAATTTGCCAGCTTGTGCTTCGCTTACATATTGTTTGTTGTACCAAAGGAAGTAGGTGTTATCGGCCGTCTGCGGGAAACCATATAGTTTTCCATTGCGCGTGGCAGCGTCAACTGTCCAAGCAGCATTGTCAGCTGTTGCGGCCGTTTTAAAGGCGCCTTGGATTTCGAGAATGTTGTTGGTTTTAACCAACTCGGTGAGGTTGTCATCAACGATTGCAAAGACGTCAGCGGCGGCTTCAGCATCCTTGATGAGCTCGGTTTTGACATCGCCTTCCTTAACATGCTTTAAATCAAAAGCGATGTTCTTTCCGGCATCCGTCTTCTGGAATTCGGCGATGATGTGCTCCATGACCGCCTTGTCTTCCGTCGGGGCCCAAACTTTCAGCGTGATTTCGGCTTCACCGCCACCGCATGACGCGAGTGGAGCGACGAGCAGAGCCAGTCCAGCTAGTAAGAGGCCGTTTCTTTTTTTAAACATCAATTACTCTCCTTTCTTTTCGTGACAAAAGCACAGGTGCTTAATCTGCCACGATTTAGTAATTAGTGTTCGGCATACCATGATTATAATTCTGAGACGGCTTTTACGCAATATCTTTTACAGGTGTAAGAATGTATGTTACATAAGTAAACGATGACAGTGGGCTCACAATTTTAAGGAGCGATTAAAAAGAAAAGAGCCTTTATCTGGCTCTTAACTAGTTAAGTAAAATATTAATTTTTACAAGATTAATAAATGCGCTTGGTTGTCTTGATGTCGAAGAGGTGAGCCTTCTTGATATCAAAGACGAAGTCTAGCTCATCATGAATGCTGATTGGTCGAACCGAGGGAATCTTGGCGACTAGGTCGCAGCCGGCAAAATCGGTGTGAACATAGTATTCGTGTCCGAGCAGTTCGGCGACTTCGACTTTAATCTTATAGACATCGCCAGGATGCTTTTCGCGGTTTTCGGCAGTCGCTTCAAAGACGTCTTCGGGACGGATTCCGAAAATGAGTTTATGAGGTTCTTTAAATGATGCGGCGGTTTCTTTAAGGGCTGTGAGTTTTGCGCCGCGTTCCTTAATTTCTTGCTCGGTGACAGCTTCGCGCTGCTCAAACTTTTCCAGTTCAAGATTTACTTCCGCTAAAGCTTTCTGATAAAAATCGTCATGAGCCTTCACGACTTCGGAATCGAGTTTGATCTTCTTGCCGTCAAAAAAGGTGATCACGCCTTTTTCATAGGTAGCCTCGATAAAGTTCATAGCTGGAGAACCAATGAATCCGGCCACGAAAAGATTCGACGGATTATTATATATTTCAAAGGGTGAGCCAATCTGCTGAATGTAACCGGCTTTCATGACGACGATTCTCGTCGCCATCGTCATCGCTTCAGTCTGGTCGTGAGTGACATAAATCGTCGTCGCTCCCAGTTCCTCATGTAGCTTGATAATTTCGCTTCTCATTTGCACGCGCAATTTAGCGTCGAGATTTGAGAGAGGTTCATCCATCAGGAAGACCTTCGCGTTTCTGACAATCGCTCTTCCGAGGGCGACGCGTTGGCGCTGGCCGCCAGAGAGGGCTTTCGGCTTTCTTTCAAGATATTCCTCAATTTCAAGAATGCGGGCGGCCTCGCGGACGCGACGATCAATCTCGGCATGAGGGTAACGGCGAATCTTTAAGCCAAAGGCCATGTTGTCATAAACCGACATGTGCGGATAAAGGGCATAGCTTTGAAAGACCATGGCGATATCGCGATCTTTGGGGGCGCGGTCATTGGAATACTGACCGTCAATCCACAGCTCACCGGCGGTAATATCTTCAAGGCCGGCAATCATTCTGAGCGTCGTCGATTTGCCGCAGCCGGAAGGGCCGACAAAGACGATGAACTCTTTCTTATGAATCTCTAAGTTAAAATCGAAAACAGCTTGAACTTTGTTGTCGTATACTTTATCGATGTGCCTGAGAGATACATAACTTAAATCACTCGGGGCTTCGACAACCATCTTTTCAACTTCTTTCACAAATTAATCCTCCGTTATCAAAATACTAACATGGGATTTTTTAATTGAATAGTGCACAGTGCACAAATTTACTTTGGCTGGCTTTTAGCAATCAACTTCAAACAAGTAGCATTCAAAAGGGCGAAGCGCTACAACACCTTTTTCAAACAATTCTTCGCCATAATTGTGCAAAAGCGTCCTTTTTATCTTGAATTTGATAGAAAATCTTGTTTCATGATCGCGGAAGTTGGCGATAAGCAGAAGTGGCCGACTGCCTTCATGGACATAGCAAATGACATCATTATTACCCATATCAACAAACGAAAACTTACCAAAAATGACGGATTTGGTGATGTCTTTCTGCTTACGAAGGGCGATGGCTTTTTTATAGTAATTAAGAATTGAGTCCTCATCTTTTTGCTGGTCTTCAACATTGACTTCGAGATAGTTACCATTAACTTTTTGACTGGGCGTGACTGTAGAGAAACCGGCATATTTTTCATTGCTCCACTGCATCGGAGTGCGGGCGTTGAGCCGCGAGGTTCTTCTTAAAAAGCGAAGCAGCGTAGCAAGATCGTATTTATCTTTATTTTCAGCGAGGTAATTGCGGGCACTGACATCGTTAAAATCATCGATATCGGTGTAGTCGACATTACTCATGCCAATTTCGTCGCCATAATATATAAAAGGCGTGCCATACATAAATAGCAGAGTCGTAATCAGCATTTTAGCTGATTCTTTGCGGTACTTCACGCTTCCGTACTGCGACAGGACACGAGGGTGGTCGTGGTTATCCCAGTAAAGGGGCATCCAGGCCTTGCCGTCGCAAGCCTGATACCAGCGGTCGAAGTTTGTTTTTAACTTCACGACATTTGTCACCAGCTCCTCATCTTTTTTGGTGACGCTATCATAGGCGCCATTTTCCCAGGCGGTATCAAAGTTAAAAACCATGCTGATCGAACCATTTTCATAACCGGACAGCTTCAGCGATTGCTCCGGGGAAATACCACCGCCGACTTCGCCGATCGTCACGCAGTCGTAATGGGCAAAAACTCTGTCTTTAAATTCGCGCATGTAGTCAAAGAGCTCGGGTCGGTTCGAGTAGCGGTTCATGTCAAAAGCCAAACCATTTTCGTCGAGGGCGACATGGGAATCGCTAAATGATAAATCGCGGGCGAGATGAGCGAGGGCATCGAGGCGAAAACCATCGACGCCTTTATCAAGGTAGTAGCGGGCGAGGGCATAATATTCGTTTCTAAGATCGGGATTGCTCCAGTTGACATCCGGCATCTTTTTAGAAAAGATGTGCATGTAATAAAGGTTTGACTGTTCATCATAAGACCACGTCGAAGTCGAAAAGAAACCTTTCCAGTTGTTGGGGGGCATCATGTTACCATCGACATATTTAGGCGGGAGCATCAAATAGTACTCGCGTTTGGGTGAGTTTGGGTTATTCTTGGCTTCGATAAACCAGGGGTGTTCATCGCTCGTGTGGTTTAAGACGAAATCGATGATGATGCGAATGCCACGAACATGCGCTTCTTTGATTAATAAATCAAAATCATCGTTGTCGCCAAAGCGCGGATCGACTTTTTGATAATCGCTGACATCGTAGCCGTTATCATCCATCGGCGACTTAAAAAAGGGGCAGATCCAGAGGAGATCAACGCCTAAATCTTTGAGGTAGTCAAGTTTTGAAATGATGCCCTGAAGATCGCCGATTCCATCGCCGTTGGAGTCTTTAAAAGCGCTCGGATAGATGATGTAGCCAATCGCTTTCTTCCACCAAGTCATCACGGTGTGTTGTTTATCCATATTGTTTATTGTGCTTGATTGTTTAGGGAAAGACAATTGTTCCAAGCCCTATAAATAAGTTAAAAGATAGCCAAACATCCCGCCCAAGGAATTGCCGGCGATGATGATGACGACATTGAGTAACAGGGCGCCGTTCCAGGCATTGCCGAGGGAAAAGAAAAACATATTCGCAAGGCAGTGTTCCATGCCCAGGATGACAAAGGCCGAGATGAAGAAGATGAGGCCGATGTACTTGACCCAGGTACTCTTCGCTTTTTTATGTGTGTGAATTGCCAGAAAGACGAGTACTCCGCAGAAAAATCCATAGATCAAAGCCATATACCATGTTTCGCCGCTTCCAATCATCCGGCTTACGGCGATGCCGTCGACGATATCAAAGAGGGCATTCCAACCCGTAAAGCGCAATAAGGAAAGGATAAATCCGCCTATAACCACCGCCGTCGCATTGCCAAGAAAGGCCATCAGCAAAGTGAGCCCGCTGGGGCGATCCCGAAGGGCAAAAGCATAGCCGATTTTGCCGGTGTAAAGGGCGAACCCATAATAGACGATGATGATGAGGCCGACCGAAAAGAGAACGGATCCGACAGGGCGAAGATTAATAGAATAGAAGACTAAATAGATGGAGGCCGCTAAGACCACGCAAAGACCGGCATAAATACCGGATAAATATACTTTCAAACCATTCTTAAATGTTTGCACGGAAATTATTATAGCGGTAATTTTTAAAAGCGGGGAGCAAAACGAAAAAGACCCTTACGGGCCTTAACTTTCGCAAAGTTTTCCCCAATTGAAAAACTAAACGCAACTTTATAATCGAAAGTCGCATTTAGTCTTTCCTATATAATGTAATTGCCTCTTGCCATCCATATGAAAGGAGGACAAATTACATGGGTGAAAACAAAGGCAAA
>Ga0209719_1003737_pt1 | contig 13310 bp, 12 predicted proteins | sample AD_JPNAS2_MetaG_FD_184421 | JGI IMG/M metagenome (GOLD analysis project Ga0209719, IMG submission 184421) | Active sludge microbial communities of municipal wastewater-treating anaerobic digesters from Japan - AD_JPNAS2_MetaG (SPAdes) (version 2) | ecosystem: Engineered > Bioreactor > Anaerobic...
CTCACGCTTGAGACGCAGTCTGCCGCCTGATGGGCCGGCTCTTCAAGGGAAAGATCGACGGATTCTGCGAGTCCCGCCACCATCGGATCGGTGGTCAGGCAATCCACGGGAAAGGGTGCCTCGCTCTGAACCAAAATGCTTTCGAAACCGGCCTCCCGCATTTCTTGCAGGTAATCCTCCTTGAGGGAGGCGCCGGCTACGCATCCTATATAAGCAGCGATGGAATTCTTGATAGAGTCCGGCAGGGGCCTCTTAAGGACGATATCGGAGACCATGAGTCTCCCCCCCGGTTTCAGGACCCGGAATGCCTCCCGGAAGACCTTGCTCTTATTGGGGGCCAGATTGATGACGCAGTTGGAAATGATGACATCGATGCTCCCGTCTGCGACGGGCAGGTGCTCGATGTCTCCAAGCCGGAACTGTACATTGTCAATGCTGATCTTCCTGGCGTTCTCCGTAGCTTTTTCAATCATTTCCGGCGTCATGTCCACACCGATAACCTTCCCTTCCCGACCAACCTGTCGGGCAGCCAGGAAGCAGTCGAATCCTGCCCCGCTGCCCAGGTCGAGAACCGTTTCACCTGCCTTGAGCGATGCGAGGGCAATGGGATTTCCACAGCCGAGACCCAGGTTGGCCCCATCGGGTGTGGAACTGAGATCTTGGTCCGAATAGCCGATGCGCCGACCAATCTGCACGAGAGAGCTATCGTCGCCGCAACATGACGCCGCCGAGCAGCAGGATCCGGATGTCGTGGCAATGTTTCCGTATTTTTCCCGAACTACTTCCTTGATGTCTTTTCCATTCATCTTACTTAACCTCCCGGCGATTATCTTAACTGTTTCCGCCCATCTTCAGGATAGGTTCCAGTAATCCCCTTACTTGATCCGCCAAGGCATCGGCTGGAAATAGGGTAAGACAGCAGATCCGGCCGTCTTTTTCCCAGCTTACCAGCGCCAGCTTACCCCCCGGCGCCAGCCCGATGCGATCCCGCACATCCTTCGGCAAAACCATCTGTCCCTTTTCGTCAACGGATATAAGTGACTCGACGCGGCAGGAATTAGTATTTTCCGAGGCAGGACAGCAAGTTTCATCTTTCTTTTTATTCGCCATGACATTTACTCCTAACAAAAATATTTGAATTTTAAGTTTAATAAGAATAATCAGAAAATGATGAATTTGTCAAGTTATTCACAAAGCAAAGTTTATTTTTTCAAAACCCTGTACCCTTTTCCTACCGCATACGTCTAAAGAGTCAGACAGTGTGAAAAGGAGGATAGCGGGCATGAAAATGAACAAAAATGTTGGCGTTGCAGATCTCATCATTCGAGTGGTCATGGGAGTATCTTTGGTAATCGCTGGGATAATCATCGTAAAAGGGACGGCAGGTTTGATCTTTGTTGCCTTGAGCATTCCGCTTCTGGCCTCAGCGCTCCTTGGCTTATGTCCGGGGTGCACACTATTGGGATTGTCCACAAAAAAAGAAAACGATTGCCGTTAGGAAAACATAATCGAAAGAAATTGCCATGTTTGAATGGTGCAGAGAAGAAATTACCCAGAATAAGTGAGGTCAATGATCATGGACGAGAAGGTCAAGAAGCCAATCGCCGTAGGAGCATCGGCGGGGGCCAATTGCTGTACCATAATCCGCCTTATGTCGAAGGAAAAATATTCAGCACCTTTAATCTTTTCTCTCGCGCCTACATAACCCTTCGATCGGTAACTGAATATTTTGTTGACATCTCGCTTTGTTCTTCCTAAGCTCCTTGCCGGGAAAGGCTGTCCGCCGTCGAGATAGCCCGGCTGGAGAACCTCCAGCGCCAGGACCTGACGGCCGTCGAGGAGGCGTAGGCCCTGGGCCGCCTCGTGGCGTCCACGAACTACGAGACCTTTGAAAAATGGCTTCGCCGCGGCTCAGAAATCTTTTTCGCCTCTGAATGGGTAACGTATAAACCTTATTCATTAGCAAGCGTTAAGTTCAATCACGCAACGGCGAAAAACATTTGATTTGCCGCTTGCGAACCATTTTTCCACAGTTATGCAAAGCTCTCACTATACCCACGATCAGGCCGCGGCGGTCATCGGCAAGAGCCGTCAGGCGGTGTCGGATATCCTGTCCCTGAACCGCCTTCCCCATGAGATTCGCGGCGATTGCCGGGGCAATGCCCAATGCCCCCGGGCGATCCTCATCGAGATCGCCCGGAAGAAGCAGCAACGCTCCATGATCAACCTCTATGAGAAATACAAGGCCAGCGGCCTGACCAGCGGCCTGCTCCGCAAAGAGCGCCAGTCCCACGAGGCGCCGATGGTACTGGGGGCTGTCAAAGGCGCCGTGAAGAAGCTGCGGGCCATTCCGGGACGGATCAAGAAGCTGGAGATCGCCGCCCTGGAAGCGTAGGAGAAGGCCCGCCTTGCCGGCGAAATCGATCAATACGTCCTGGAAATGGAGGCTCGCCTAAACAAGATCATCTCCCGGCTGGAGCCCCGGAGACTGTCCTGAAGGCGGTGTGGCGGCGTGGGGATAGGAAGGGGTCAGGAAGAGATGAAAGCGGGGCGTAACATTGTCAATTAACTTATTATATCGAATAGTTATCCTCTGCCGGTGCGCCGGCGGAGTTTTTCCGGCGGGCGGGATCAGTATGTGGCGGCAAGATCTTCACTTGCGGCAAGGGATGTGACATGCCTGGATGTGAAAAATGCTGTCGTTTGGAAATTGTCGGTGCATGTTGTGGCTGTGCCTGGCCTCCTTTCGGACGCCGCCAACACCTGTCAAATCCGATGATCAATCCTAATGCCCGGTTGCGATCGGAAGCACCCGACCATTCAAAACATTGAAAAACATCAATTTAAATCAGGAGGCATTATCATGGCAAAAAAGGTTCTCGTAATACTGGGGAGTCCAAGGAGGAAAGGCAACAGCGCCATATTGGCGGAACAGATAACCAAAGGGGCAAAATCCGCCCAGGCAAAAGTTGAGACAATCTATTTGCAGGAAAAGAGCATTGCTCCCTGCAAAGCCTGTTTCACTTGTCAGAAGAAGGGCAGTAAGGGTTGCGCCATTAAGGATGATATGCAGGAAATCTATCCAAAACTTCTTGAAGCTGATGCCTGGGTGATTGCCAGTCCTGTTTATTGGTTTACCATGTCGGCTCAGACCAAAATATTCATGGATAGATGTTTTGGGTTGCCTGCTTACCAGAGCGATCCATTCAAAGGCAAACGTATCGCCATTGCCATGACCTATGGTGGTGAGGATCCCTTTGATTCGGGATGCGTCAATGCCCTGAGGACATTTCAGGATGCCTTTGGATACGTAGAAGCCAAGATTGTCGGTATGGTCTATGGATGCGCCATGGATGCCGGCCAGATCAAGTTAAATGAAAAGGTTATGCAAGAAGCCCTTGAACTGGGAAAGAACCTGGCGGCAGTTTGAACTGGGTGGGATAACCAGGCATGGATGACTTCAGAGAATAAAAGCACAGACAGCATGCCAACCAGAGATGACTGCAGCATATCTTGATTCAGTATTCCATGATTGATTTTGATAATCTCGGCAACTATCGCCATCCGATGAAATCTGATCATATGTTAGGCCGGAGCGCCGAAGGCGCTCCGGCCTAACATATAGATTATTACGTGCGGAATCTACTCAAGTGCGGGGGATGTGTCAAAGCAAGATTTGACCACGGCCGGAACAACATAGAGAAATAGTCATAGTGGTCACCGAAAGGGGACCAGAGCCGGATGCCCCCGGTGGATTCCAATACAGGATGACCGTCAGAACACGCGCGGTTTCCCGGCCCCGGTGGGAGGATTGGTCAGGGATTCGCCGCCTGGCCCGCATCGAGCCATTCGGCGAGCATGGCGGCATGGCCATCATCCAGGAAACGCTTGGAGTAGAGGTAGTTTCCCCCCTTGGCGGCGGACGTGGCGGCAATATCTTCAAATCCTGCCGTTTGGGCCATCAGGTCCAGATATGTCCGCATCCCTTCTTCGTTGAAGAGGAAGGGCGGTTCGGCAAATATGTCCACTGCCAGGGGCCGCCGGTAAGCGCCGGTGTAATCACGGACGGTCGCGGCGATGAGTTGCAGGGGGCCGGCCAGTTTATGGACCAGGATCCGGGCGTAAGCCTCGGTGAGGTAAAGGGAGGAGTAATAGTACCGTGGCCCGGCACCGCTGTTTTTTGAACAAGAATCAGCTTCGCTGATTTCCCGGAGGTCATCGTTTGCCTCCAAAAGGCGGACGAGGAGGGCGGCGCCGGCCTCTCCGTTGTCTCCGGTCTCCCCGGCGTTCCCGGCTTTTGTAGCGTCGGTAACGGCAAGATTTTCCGCGGTGATCAAGTCACTCAGTTCGGCCCCGGAGATCAGTTCGGCGGCGGCGCTCCTTTCCCGAATCAGTGCGGCCGCCCGCTCCACCCAGGTTTCTCTCCCGCCGGTATTATCACCCTTTCCAGTCATAATATCCTGCTTCCAGTTCTCTCGTCCCGGCCCGGCAGGGTTTCACACAACCCTGCTTAATGATTCTGTTCTGCCGCACTTTTCGCGCTCTTAGACCCTTCCTCACGAACCCGTCATCCCGTCCCGGCATTTCCCTGTCTGTCCTTGCTTTCAAATCCAAATGCTTTTCTATGTACAAGATTTCATTCATTATTGACTTCATTCACCAATAATTTTCCTCTTCTTCAGCAATTAAGGTGGGGATGAGTCTTTCATTTCATGAACATTAAACTTCACTTTCATCCCCTTTGTGGCGGAACACCGTCATGACAGTTTCACCGCGGCATCAGATCCTGCCCGGCCAGGGCGGCGCCCACGCCATCCAGGCCAAATTTAGCGTAGGTAGCGCGAGTCGGCGCCCCTGTCGCCTTGTCCCAGCCCAGCTCGTCATAAAACATGTCCAGGGCCGTCCGGACGTCCTCGTGATCCATCCGGGTCGTGCCTTTGGTGAAGGGGGGCTTGCTGGATTTGTCGTTAAAGACCCAGGCGGGAATCCTGTCATGGCGGTCCCGCATCTCCTTCGTCCCCATGCCGCGGATCGTCAGGGCCCGGTGGAGGAGAAAGATGCGCATCCCGACATCGTCCAATCCCTTCCGGTCCTTGTCGTCCCCCGTGGCCAGAGTGTAGAGCATCGATTCCAGGGAGTTGTCGCCCCGATAGCCCCGCTCCCGAAGCGGCGAGGCCACCCAGGGCCCCATCCAGTTGCACAGGGGGAGGGAATCATGGAGCTCCTTGCGGAGAAGAGACCATATGGCCATCCGCGCCTTGGCGGGATGCATGGGACGGTAGTCCCCCAGGGCATCCACCGCCTCGGGGCCGCCCCAGAGATCGGCGGCCAGTTCCTTCTGGAGGGGCAGGGGGAGCCCGTTGCGGAGGAAGTTGGTATGGGAGTGGCACTGGGCGTCGCGGTTGTAGATCAGATTGATGAGGAGACCGCACTGCCCCGTCTCTTCCGAGGCGTGGTGCTTGGCATGGCCCAGCTTCCAGTAGGCGACGTCCTTGTCCTTTTCCCACTCCCCCTCGGAAATTCCCCAGCGCTCCAGGAGATACCCCGTCCCCAGGCCCAGCGCCGTGGCCAGTTCGCCGTCTTTCCGCGCTATCCGGGGCAAGAGCTCGAAAAGGAAGGCGGGATCTCCCTCCTCGTATTTCTTCCAGGAGTAACTCTGGAACTCCCGGCTGCCCAGCTTCTTCTCGATGATCCCGTCATAGTAGAGTTTTTTGAAGTCCCGCTGCAACTGACCGTAATTGCTCCAGATGCCCAGGTCGTCGGCGAGGTGCATGCCGACCATGCAGGCCTCCAGGCTGGTCTTTCCTTTGAGGCCGTCTGGCAGTTTTTTGAAGAAAGTGGCGCCGAAGAGGAGTCCCACACAGGTATTTTGCCCCACCTCGGGAATGCCGTATTTAGCGGCGACGGACGGCACCTTCAGGATGGTATGACAGCGGATGGGGCAGCTCGTGCAGCCGTTTCCCCGGACAGTATGATTCCAGGCGTTGTCGCCGAGGAAAAAGGCGGCGACATTGGACCGGTATGCAATCCGGTTCATGTCCCGGGGGTCGCAGGTCCCGGTGTCCACCCGATGGGATGCCGCGCCCCAGTTACGGCCCCGGGAGGCGTTCCACCGCGACGCCGGATCGTAATGCTCCGCCCAGGGCTGGGGCGAGTTGGGAACGACATGCTGGTTGTTGCCGCCGATAATGGCCAGATGGTAATTGATCAGCTTTTCCCAATCCTCTTTTTTGCCGGCGATCCGGATGCTCCCCGTACCCCGAATGCCGATGGCCTTGAGGTTCTTGGACCCCAGCACGGATCCTACGCCCTTGGACCCCAGCACGGATCCTACACCGCCGGCGGAGTGGGAAACGTCGTTCACCACGACGGACAGGGGGACGAGGTTCTCCCCCGCCGGGCCGATGGCGGCCACCACTGCGTCCGGCCCCATGATCTCGGCAATGGCTGCCGTCGCCGCACGGATTCCTTGGCCCCAGATCCGGCGGGCATCGTGGATCTCGACCTTTTGATTTTCGATCATAAGCCACACGGGACGGACCGCCTTCCCCTGAATGACGACGGCGTCGTAGCCGGCGTACTTGAGCTTCGCGGCAAACTGCCCGCCCATGTGCCCCGATGCCACGAGGGGGATGGGCCAGCAGAGAGGCCAGAGGGTCGTGATGGCCGTCCGGCCGCTGCAAGGGGCTCCTGTGCCCGCCAGAGGCCCCACGGCAAAGACGATCCTGTTTTCCGGATCGTAGGGCTTCGTCCCCGGGGGGACCTCATCCCACATCACCTTGTAGCCGATCCCCGTGCCGCCCAGATAATCCTTATAGCGGGCGATGGTGTCCTCGGTCCAGATCCGGCCCGTCGCCAGATCGACCCGCAGGACCCTGCCGGTCCAACCTCCGTACCTGCTCATTTCCGTTTCCTTTCCATCTGAAAATGTTTGCCTAAATAATATTATTCATTGAGAATATTTAACATGCTTCCCCGCAATTGTCTGGTTGGGAAGAGCTTCGGAAATGGTCCTTTCCCTTTGTGACGGGACAACGTCATGAGCGTTTCATGTCTTATTCGTTCCCCTCCTGTCCCGGAGTCTGTTCCGTTTCTTCATAGCCGGTGATCATCGCCCGGGTGTGGGAGAAGAACGTCTCCCCAAGGGTGGCCATATAGAGATGGACGTTGAGGTAGAGGATCAGCAGATAGGAGCAAAGGGTGTGGACCGCGCCCAGAAAGCCGATCAGTTCCCCCGCCAGCAGCCGGTCCCGGAGGGGGGGGATATTCATGAAGAGGAGCCCCGTGACGATCTGGATGGGGAGCATAATGAACATGACGGCATTATAGGCGATCTTTTGCAGGGGATTGAACTTGGCTTCGGGAGTGGCCGGGAAGGGGTTCGCTCCCCCGGTGAAAATGGCGCCGAGGTAATAGCGGGCCTGTACGGCCATGCCCCGGAGATCCCCCCTTTTGATCCCGTAGTGGCGCCGCAGATTGCCGCTCTCGACGGAATAGACGAACCAGAAGATGGAGACGGGGATCAGCGCCAGGCCCAACCCCTTATGCCACAGGAGCGCCTGGTCATGCGGCGTAAGGGCGGCGATCCCGTGGAAACGGAGATACAGGCCGGTCATGATGAGCGCCATGACGATGACGGCGTTCAGCCAATGCCAGATCCGCAGTGCCGGGGGATGAAGATAAGGGCGGTTCATTTTCTCAGAAACTTCCGGAGGAGCGCATGGATCAATACCGCCCCGATGGTCAACGGTACGAGGAACGTCCCGGCCATGTCGATCCACTTGAAACCGATTTCTCCCGCCGGGCGCCCGCCCCCGCCGCCGTTCCACAGTCCTCGGAGCAGGGCGCCGATCTCTCGGACATTCCGCACCTGGCCGGGGAGGTGGCATTCCTGGCAGCCCACGGTGCGCTCGGGAATCAGTGGGGGGTGATAGGGACGACGAAGGGGGATCCTTCCGGTCAGGTCGTACCAGGATACATAGCGCAGGGCCCCGGACGGACAGGCCGCCACGCATTTCGGCTTCCCTTGGCAGAGGTGGCACTTGCTTGCCTTCCGGCTTTCGGGATCGAAGGTGATCATCTCCCAGGGACAGGCCCGGAGGCATATCCCGCAGCCCGTACATCTCTCCGGATCCACCACCCGGGCCTTGGTTCCGGGCGATACGACGATGGCGCCTTCCGGGCACATGTTAGCGCAGGGCACGGGATGGGGGCATTGCCGGCAGAGGTCCTGGATGATTAGCCCGTCGCCCATATTGCCGTGGCCGACCCGCCAGATCGCCGGGGCCAGGGGGCCGAAATTCAGGTTGCGGTCCACCTTGATGCGCGCCAGCGACGGCGCCGCCTTGCCGTCGTTGAATTCCGTGCAGGCCAGCTCGCAGCGGCCGCAGCCGACGCAAAGGACCGGATCGGCAACGATCATCCCCTGGGCCTGTTCCATGATGATCAGGGGCCGGTCGTATCCCCGGGCCAATACCTCCTCCAGGGCGTAGAGGCCAAGAAGGGAGGACCCGCCCCAGATCAGGGTTTGCCGGCGGGTACAGGAAAGGGGCGGCCCGGGAGCGTCGGCGGCCCGGCGGGATCCGATCCCTTCAGAAACGCGTTTGGTTTTCAATTTCTTTTGCCTACCCTCTGTTCAGCATGTACAGCCTTGTTGTCGCGGGTTTATATAACATAAAAAATCCGCTGCAAAAACCATAAACAATCGTAAATCACAACGTAAATTTTTATAGATCATCTTCGGCGTTATGCTGACTATTGTGGGAGGCGGCATGGCGTCAGGGTTGATTTGAGGCGACTCATTTGTGATGCCGGATAAAGGGTTCCGTGTGCTGGTGATCACCGGCGTTCCGCGACCAGGCCCTCGTTGTGGTCGCCGCTCCGACAACAGCCAAAGCCGATATCGTGATTCGTACCGCCATAAAAGCGGGCGGCGATTATCTCGATATACAGCCCGCGGGCCGGTACTTTGGATTATGGGGCACATCGTCGATCTCATACGCCTTCTGAAAGACATGGCCAAAGTGGGTGTAATGTTCACCTCTTCGATTCAGTAACGGGGGAAGCGAGCTTGTCGGGGTAGATCGCTGGGTTGAATCGACGTTGATATTTGAACGGAAGAAAGCGCCCTGCATATGTTAAATATCGCATAATTTACAAGCATCTCGATCTCTGGTATGACCGGGGCGTCAATTCAGCGAAGCTGAATCCTGTTCACAATTCAGTGAAGCTGAATCCTGTTCGAGAGCTCTGCATAACTGCGGAAAAATGGTTCGCAAGCGGCGAATCAAATGTTTTTCGCCGTTGCTTGATTGAACTTAACGCTTGGTAATGAATAAGGTTTATACGTTACCCATTCAGAGGCGAAAAAGATTTCTGAGCCGCGGCGAAGCCATTTTTCAGAGGTCTCTGTTCATAATTCAGCGAAGTGGAATAATGTTCACAATTGCCCGGCCGGGGCAAAAATTCATTGCTGGCGTACCGCCAGGGAAAAGGATGCGATTATGGCTGAAGACATCAAATGGTTCAAGACCCACTGCGCCCGCTGGGATCATGGCGGCTGTGCCCTCCTCGTCGGCGTGGAGGGCGGAAAGATAACAAAGATCAAAGGAGATCCCGACGGCTACCTGAACAAGGGCTATACCTGCCCCAAGGGCCGCCTTTCCGCCGAACGGCTCGATCATCCCGACCGTCTTCAATACCCCGTAAAAAGGGTAGGGGAGCGAGGGTCGGGGAAATGGCAGCGCCTCTCCTGGGCGGATGCCCTGGCGGAAACGGCGGCGGGCCTCAACAAGGTCAAGGAGAAATACGGGGCCAAAGGCGTCGCCTTCGGCGTCGGCATGCCCAAGGGGCTGGAACATTTCGTCCTCATCCGCCTCGCCAATCTCTTCGGCTCCCCCAACGTCATCGCCTCCCAGGATGTCTGCCACGCCCCCCGGGAGATCACCGGGGTCCATACCTGCGGTTTCTATCCCGTGGCGGATCTCCACAATCCCACGAAGCTGGTCATGCTCTTTGCCAGCAACCCCGCCGCCACCAACGAGGAAGGCCAGATCTGCAGCAACCTCGACCAGCAGTTGAAAAACGGCGCGGAACTCATCGTCGTCGATCCCCGGCGGATCGACTATGCCAAGAAGGCCGGCCTCTGGCTCCGCCTGCGCCCCGGGACGGCCCACGCCCTGGTATTGGGCATGCTGAACGTGGTTATTACGGAAGGACTTTACGATCAGGAATTCGTGGCGAAGTGGACCCACGGATTTGAGGATCTAACTGGGCAGGTCAAGGATTATCCCCCGGAAAAGGTGGCCGAAATCACCTGGGTCCCGGCGGAGGACATCCGCGCTGCCGCCCGGAAATACGCCGCCGCCAAGCCCGCGGCCATCCAGTGGGGAAATCCCGTCGAACATGATGTGAACGCCTTCCACGTCATCCGCGGTCTCCTATGTCTTATGGCGATCTGCGGGAACCTCGAGGTGTCGGGAGGCAACGTCAATGCCTATGAGCCCAAGATCATGGGTCTGGGGCAGTTTGTCCGGGCGGACCTTATTCCCGACAAGCCCAAGGAGATGATCAGCCGCCATTACGGGGTCATCCCCCGGCTCATGACCATCTCTCCCGCCTTCTTCCGCCGGGCGATCCTCGAGGATGTCCCCTATCCCGTCCGGGGCTACTACGCCATGTGCACCAACCCCCTGGTGGCCTGGGCGGACAGTAAAAAGACCTATGAGGCATTCCGGAAGCTCGAATTCATGGCCGTTGCCGACCTCTTCATGACGCCCACCGCCGCCATGGCGGACATCGTCCTTCCCGTGGCCCATCAGTTCGAGATGAACGACATCGGCCACTACGGCATCGGCCACGGCATGATTACCGCCCGGCCCAAGATCGTCGAGCCGCCGCCGGAGTGCTGGCCGGATATGAAGATCATGAACGAGCTGGGCAAGCTCGTGAGCCCCCCGGAACTATGGAAGGAGGATCACGAGGAGTTTCTAACTGATCTTCTCCAGCCCAGCGGCCTCACCTACGCCCAGTTCTGTGAAAAGGGTTATCTGAAGGGCCCCGACCGTTTCAAGCTTTACGAAGAAAAAGGTTTCCGAACCCCCACGGGGAAGGTGGAGTTGCGCCTCAGCACGGCGGAAAAGTTCAAGCTTCCCGCACTGCCTTCTTACGACGGACTTCCCGAAGAGGAGGACCCTGACTACCCCCTTATCCTCATCAGCGCCAAGAGTCCCAACTATCTAATCTCCTCCTATCGCTGGGTGAAGAAGGTGCGGGAGCGCGAACCGGAGCCTGTGGTCGAGATCCATCCCGAGACCGCCGCCCGTTACGGCATCGCGGACGGCGACGAGGTCCGCATCGAGACCAAATACGGCGCCATCGTTCAAAAGGCCTTGATCACCGACATCGTGGATCCACGCGTGGTCAGCGCCGCCATCGGCTGGTGGTTCCCCGAAGGAGACCCGGCGCGCCAGTATGACTGGGACAAGGCCAACTTCAACGTCCTTACTTCCGTCGATAAGCTGGGCAAGGAATACGGGACGCCCAACCTGAAAAACATCGGCTGCCGGATTGCCAAGGCATAACCGCCGGCGCCGCCGCAGTATCATGACCGGGGGCGGGGAGGTCCAGACCATGGTCCTCCCCGCCCCTACCGGTCGCGCTTCCACGCCTCCACCCCCTCCCATGTTTAGGATTCCCGCCGTCGGCGGTCCGGATGAGTAGGGAGACTCATACAAAGACGGATGACCCGCGGGGACATCTGTGAACCTCTTCACAAAAGGTATGTGATATTAATCACATATCACCTTTATGCCCTTGACTTGACTGTTCCATTTTCCTATCCTGGCAACCGCCTGGGAACGAATTGCCGCTGTTGCCCGGCCTGGCCGCCACCCCGGTTTTTTTATGACGGTGCGCTATGGCGTGCGGGCGGGGACAGGCTAAAGAAAGGAAAGGAATATGGCTATTGCCCTGGCGGCATCACAGGATCATATCGCCTCATTTTTCGGCTCCGCCGATTCTTTAGTGGTCATCGACGCCCGCGTCTCCGGACAGCGGCGGGTCGAAGCCATGCCGGCAGCCATGACCGCAATGCACTCCGGACAGCGGCGGGTCGAAGCCATGCCGGCAGCCATGACCGCAATGCAGATGCAGGCGATATTGAGGTCATGGGATGTCAATGTCATTCTCTGCGGCGCCATCGCCACGATCACCCAAAAATCCATCGAGGAGGCGGGAATCGTCGTCATCCCCTTCCTCAGGGGAAAGCTCGCCGACGTCGAGACCGGTTTTTTCACCGGCCGCCTCGATGAACCAATTTTCTATCTGCCCGGATGCCACCGGGGATGGAACCCTCTGGTTTTAGACTGTTATCTCTCCGATAAATCCCATATGTCATAAATGACATAACAACTTGAAATCATTGGTTTTATGATCAAAAAGATCTTGACACCAATGGTCGTTGCATATATACGAAACCGGTTATTTCAGGCCTTCTGGAAAACCGAGTGCATCATCTCGCCGGGCCGTTTTTTCTAAAGTTATCTTGGAAGGAAAAGCGGACGCTGGGTGCGGCTGGAAACGGCGGTGCCACACATGCTTGGAAAGGACGAGTCGATGGACGGGATCTTGTAAGTAAATATCTGAGAAAGGAGCGCAATTTTATGGATGTCAGCAGAAGAGGTTTCTTGAAGATCTCGGGCGCGGTGCTGGCTGTTAGCGGTCTGGGCGTCAGTTTGAAGCCCGTCTCCGCCTATGCTCAACCCCTGAAGATCAAGTATGCCAAAGAGACCACGACGATCTGCCCATACTGTTCCGTCGGTTGCAGCATCATCGTTTCCGTACGACAAGGCAAGGTTGTCAACACGGAAGGCGATCCGGACAGTCCAATCAACAAGGGATCGCTGTGCAGTAAGGGTGGTTCCATCTATCAGATGGCCGTCAACGAGAACCGTCTGGGCAAACCCCTTTATCGAGAACCCTATGGTACGGAATGGAAGGAAGTTGACTGGGAATGGGCTTTCGAGAAGATTGCGGAGAATATCAAGAACAGCAGGGATGCCAGCTTCAAGGTCACCAACGAAAAGGGCGAACTCGTCAATCGGACTGAGGGGATTGCTTCCGTAGGCAGCGCCGCCATGGACCTCGAAGAATGCTTTACCTACCAAAAATTCTTAAGGAGCTTGGGTCTGGTCTATATTGAACACCAGGCCCGGATCTGACACAGCCCAACTCAGGCCCGGATCTGACACAGCCCAACTGTACCGGCTCTGGCAGAGTCGTTCGGACGCGGCGCAATGACGAATCACTGG
>Ga0209719_1003739_pt1 | contig 13305 bp, 11 predicted proteins | sample AD_JPNAS2_MetaG_FD_184421 | JGI IMG/M metagenome (GOLD analysis project Ga0209719, IMG submission 184421) | Active sludge microbial communities of municipal wastewater-treating anaerobic digesters from Japan - AD_JPNAS2_MetaG (SPAdes) (version 2) | ecosystem: Engineered > Bioreactor > Anaerobic...
AGAAACGGTGTGGCTGGTGGACTGGCAGCACCCGGAGAACAACGACTTCGCGATCGCGGAGGAAGTCACGATCCCCGCCAAGGACAGCAAGGGCAACACCAAACGCCCGGATATCGTGCTCTACGTCAACGGTATCGCCCTGGGCGTGCTCGAGCTCAAGCGGTCGACCGTGGCCGTCTCGGAGGGAATCCGGCAGAACCTCGACAACCAAAAGAGGGAGTTCATCGAGCACTTCTTCTCCACGCAGCAGCTGGTCATGGCGGGCAACGACACCCAGGGCCTGCGGTACGGTACCATACAGACCCCGGAGAAGTACTACCTCACGTGGAAGGAGGACGGCCCGGAAGAGAACCCGCTGGACCGCCATTTGGCCCAACTCTGCCGCAAGGACAGGTTCCTGGAGGTTATCCACGACTTCATGGTGTTCGACTCCGGGGTGAAGAAGGTATGCCGGCACAACCAGTACTTCGGCGTCAAGGCAGCCCAGCGGTTCGTCAAGAGGCGCGAGGGGGGCATCATCTGGCACACCCAGGGGTCGGGCAAGAGCCTGACCATGGTGTGGCTCGCCAAGTGGATCAGGGAGAAGGCGCATGACGCCCGGATACTGATCATAACCGACCGAACGGAACTCGATGAGCAGATAGAGAAGGTCTTCTACGGCGTCAGCGAGGAGATCTACCGCACCAAGAGCGGGGCGGACCTGGTCAGGGTGTTGAACAACACCACGCCGTGGCTGGTGTGCTCGCTGATACACAAGTTCGGCAGCAGGAGGCGGGAAGAAGACGACGTTGCCGACTACGTCAAGGAAGTAAGGGACGCGATCACGACCGACTTCAGCCCCAAAGGGAATCTGTACGTGTTCGTGGACGAGTGCCACCGGACGCAGAGCGGCCAGCTGCACCGCGCCATGAAGGCGATCCTGCCGAACGCCGTGTTTATCGGCTTCACGGGAACGCCGCTACTGAGAGCAGACAAGAGGCGGAGCATAGAGATCTTCGGCCCCTACATACACACCTACAAGTTCGACGAGGCCGTCAGGGACGGCGTTGTGGTGGACCTGCGGTATGAGGCGCGGGACATCGACCAGAGCATCACCTCGCAGAAGAAGATAGACGAGTGGTTTGAGGCGAAGACCAGGGGCCTCACGGACCACGCCAAAGCCCAGCTGAAGCAGCGGTGGGGGACCCTGCAGAAGGTGCTCAGCTCGCGTGAGCGCTTGACCAAGATCGTAGCCGATATCGAGATGGACATGTCCACCCGTCCCCGGCTGATGGATGGCCGCGGCAACGCCCTGTTGGTGGCCGGCAGCATATACGAAGCCTGCAAGTTCTACGAGCTCTTCAGGGGTACCGAGCTGGCCGGGAAGTGCGCGATAGTGACATCATACAACCCGTCGCCCACCAGCATCAAGGGCGAGGAAACGGGCGAGGGCGACACGGAGCGGCTCAGCCAGTACGACACGTACCGGCGGATGCTGGCGGACTGGTTCGACGAGCCCCCCGAGGAGGCCGTAAAGAAGGCCGACGAGTTCGAAACGCAAGTGAAGAAGAGGTTCGTCGACGAGCCGGGGCAGATGCGACTCCTCATAGTGGTGGACAAGCTGCTCACCGGGTTCGACGCGCCCTCCGCCACGTACCTGTATATCGACAAGACCATGCGCGATCACGGGCTGTTTCAGGCCATCTGCCGCGTGAACCGCCTGGACGGCGACGATAAGGAGTACGGGTACGTCGTCGACTACAAGGACCTGTTCAAGAGCCTTGAGGGGGCGGTCAGGGATTACACGTCGGCTGCGTTCAGCGGATACGACGCGGAAGACGTGTCCGGACTCTTGGAGGACAGAATTGAAAAGGCCAGGGAGAGGCTGGAGGAGACCCGGGAAGCGATCAAGGCGCTGTGTGAGCCCGTGGACCCCCGCAGGGACACGGCGGCATACCGGCGGTACTTCTGCTCCGAGGAACCGGGCAATATGGAACAGATCAAGAACAACGAACCTAAGCGGCTCTCCCTCTACGCGGCTGCGGCGGCCTACGCCAGGGCCTACGCCAACATCGCCAGCGATATGGATGCCGCGGGGTACAGCGCGGACGAGGCTGCCGCCATAAGGGATGAAGTCAAGCACTTCCAAAACGTTTCCGGAGACGTGAAGCTCAACAGCGGCGACTACATCGACCTCAAGTTGTATGAGCCGGCGATGAGGCGTTTGATAGACATGTACATCAGCGCGGAGCACAGCGAGACAGTTTCCGCGTTCGAAGACATGACCCTGATCGACCTCATCGTGGCCCGCGGCCCCGACGTCGTCGACGTGCTTCCGGAAGGCCTCAACAGCGACAAGAACGCGGCAGCCGAGACAATAGAGAACAACGTGCGCAGGCTCATAATACAGGAGGGCCCCGTCAACCCAAAGTACTATGACAAGATGTCGGAGCTTCTTGACGCCCTGATCGAGCAGCGCAAGAAGGAGGCCATGAGCTACCAGGAGTACCTGGAGCAGATCCGTGAGTTGACCGAAAGGGCGAAGAACCCGAACGCAGAGACGTCATACCCGGCTGCGCTCGATACCAGGGCCAAGCGGGCGCTGTTCGACAACTTCGGGCGGAACGTCGAATTGGCGCTGAAGCTAGATCAAGCCGTACGGGATAGCATTCAGGATGATTGGCGCGGCTCCATCTTCAAAGTCAGAAAAGTGAAAGGCGCCATACGAGAGGCGCTGGGTGGGGATGAAACTCTGGCCGATCAGGTCGTGGAGTTGGTGAAGAAGCAGAATGACTACTAAAACGCACTGGATCGACGTGAGCGGCCTGCCTGTGGAAGTGGTCCGCAAGGACATCAAGAACCTGCACCTCGGGGTGTATCCCCCGGACGGAAGGGTACGGGTGGCCGCGCCCAGGGCGGTAGGCGACGACGCGGTGCGGCTGGCGGTGATCAGGAAGCTTGCGTGGATCCGGCGCCAGCAGGCGAAGTTCGAGGCCCAGCAGCGCCAGTCGACCCGCGAGATGGTGAACGGGGAGAGCCATTTCTTCTTGGGGCGCAGATACCGGCTCCGAGTGACGGAAGAGAAGGGCCCCTACAGCGTGAAAGTCTCCAGTGGGGGCTACATCGACATGCACGTTCGACGCGGCACGTGTCCGGACAGGCGCAGGTTGCTTCTGCAGGAATGGTATCGCGAGCAACTGCGCGAGCTGATCCCCCCGTTGATAGAAAAGTGGGAGCCGGTGCTGGACGTCCACGTTGCCAGCTGGGGCATCAAGCGGATGAAGACCAAGTGGGGGTCGTGTAACGTAACCGCCGGACGTATCTGGCTCAACCTGGAGCTGGCCAAGAAGCCCGTGGAGTGCCTGGAGTACGTGGTTGTGCACGAGATGGCCCATCTCCTGGAGCGCCATCACAACGGGCGGTTCATAGCCTTTCTGGACGATTACCTGCCGCAGTGGAGGACGTACCGGGACGAACTCAACGCGGCTCCACTGGCGCATGAATGCTGGGACCGCTGATCGAAGAGCGTTCGATTTTGTTGGGGGGTGACGTGCACGCACCTGATATTTGTGGTCAATGACTTGGAGCTGGGGGATGCCCACGCTAGTGCCGAGGACATTGCGGATACATTGCTTGCCGCCGGGTGTTGGCTGTATGGTCCCACCGCGCCACATGTTCGGAGGCTACAGGGTGGTGACAAGGTGCTCGTATATTTGGCAGGTGCCAGCCGAAGGTATTTCTGTGCGTCATTCATGCTCTCTGGGCCAGTCGAATCGAAGAAGCCCTGTCTGTCCGGAACTGTCGGCGACTTGCTCACCCGTACGTTTTCGGCGAGCTCGCCCATCACCGGAGTGCGGAGATGGGTAACCCCAGTGCACATCAAGCCGCTGATACAGGACCTTCAGTTCATCACGGACAAAAAGAACTGGGGACTTCACTTCCGTCAGTCTGTGAGGGTGATCGGCGAGGAGGACCACGATCGGATTTGCCGTGAAGGAAACGCGGTGCGGTAGCGGATGCCCACGTGGTGGGGAACATGCGAGGGTGACGCACGCCGGGCCTTACTTCTGTCGGGGCTTGCGGAGGGCGCATTAAGATGAACCGAACGCAGCCAACTGGCGCATGAGATCTGGGAGCCGTGAAGGACGAGAATGGAGACCGGCATGCCCGGTGGCAGCACCGGATAGGGGGAACCGCAGATGAGCAGCACGCGGACGTACTGGCTGGACCTGTTTACCGGGAAAACGTGGGGGGAGTTCATCGACGCGGGCGCCAGTGTGACTGGGTTCCGCGAGACCAGGTGGACCACCGTCCAGAAGATGAAACCGGGGGATTACGTGCTCTGCTATCTTACCGGGGTATCGCGCTGGATAGGAGTGCTTGAGATCACCTCCGAGCCGTTCATGGATCATACACCGATCTGGGAGGACGAGGTCTTCCCTTGCAGGATCAAAGTGAAGCTCGTGGAAGCGTTGACCCCCGATACATCGGTCCCTATACACGACCTCCTGCCCCTAATGAAGACAACCAAAGATCTTGCGCACCCGCAGTCCTGGACAGGCTACTTCCGCGGATCGCCAGCAAAATGGAATGCCGCTGATGGTGAACTAATCATCCAGGCTATCCGGGAGGCTGCGAGAAACCCGGTAGTGAGACCGGTAGATCAGGCCAAGCTTTCACGCAGGCCACGGGCCCTCAAAGCCCGAACCGGCTCTTTCACGGTACCCGAGGATATCGAGACTGAAACCGAAAGCGCAACAGACGATGAGCAGACGCGAAGCGATGAAGCGTCCGCCCATGTGGAAGCGCAATGGCTTCTTTTGCAGCTAGGCAGCGATATGGGGCTAGACGTGTGGGTGGCCCGTAACGACAAGAATAGGAGCTTCGGGGGGCACAGATTCTCCGACATCCGGTCGCTCAAGAGTGCACTCCCGTCGCAGTTTGACGACGCAACCAACCGGACGATCGAGCACATAGACGTCCTGTGGCTTAAGGGGCACTCCATAGTGGCGGCATTCGAGATTGAAAGCACAACGTCAATATACTCCGGCCTGCTGCGTATGTCGGACCTGATCGCGATGCAGCCGAACTTGAATATCCCTCTATACCTTGTCGCTCCCGACGAGAGAAGGGGGAGGGTAATTGCCGAGATCAATCGCCCCACGTTTTCTAGGCTATCGCCGCCCATGTCGGAGATGTGTAGATACATATCCTTCTCCACACTGCGAGAAAGATTGGCTGAGGTCAGGCGGATGGCCAAGTACCTGAAGCCCGAATTCCTCGATGAACTGTCGGAGTCGTGCGAGGTGGAGGAGGAATAGAGCGCTAATGACGACTGCCGGCTTGGCGCTGGCCGCCAGAATGAAAACCTATCGACTTGAATTCTAGAAAGTTTCGATGGTTGAAAAACCGTCATTCCATTGAGATACGCCCGGTTCGAAGAACTGCGACGGGAGGGATTATTATGAAACGTATTGCACCTTGGTTGTGCATCGTTTCACTCCTATGTTTACCCTCTGTGACAAACGCAGCCTTACCAACCGTAGAACAACTGCGCGGCCTATTCACCCGCGCGGGGCTGGCGATGGATGAGACATCAGAAGCGTCCGACCCACAAACCTACTACACGTTGACTGCTCGTGGGGTAGCGGTGCAGATTCAAGCCATCACGGAGGATGGCGAGGTGCGGGTTATCCAGGGCGCATTCCCGAGGTTTTTCGGCGGGTCTGCGCAGCACGCCAATAACATGTTGGGCGAGTTTCTCTATGCTTGCCATCCCGATTTCACCAACGATAGCTTGTATCAGTGGATCTGCGGCACGGGCTACGCGAGCTGGGGCGCACAACTCATCGGCGCATCTCCGGGCGGTCCATGGTATGGTCACGTGCAGATGGGAGATAACTGGGCCTCGGTTGCTTATATCAGCAATCACGGGTCCGACATGCTCGGCGTGCGATTCGCCGACAAACCATCACGCGCCACCTGCAATGTCCATCCCGAAGTGTGGATGGATAGGCTGCTGGCAATCATGGATAAGCCTGCCTATGTGCCCGTTGACTCGCTGCAGCGTTACCCCGATCGATACAAGGGGCAGGTTGTGACGCTTACAGGCACTCTCGCGCAGAAGGTTGATGATGCACATTACGTAGTCAAGACTTATGATGGCCGCCGGGTATTCTGTCCTATGTTGTTCGGCATGAATCCTGCGCCGGTACTGGAAGGCGACAGTGTAAGGGTGACGGGTATAAGCGCTGGGCTGATTGTGTCGAGGACGGTGCTCGGCGCAGCAACGGAGTTACCCTGTATCCTAGCATTTGCGATCAAGTGAACATGACGATGCGGAGTCTTAGGAGAAGCACAACATGGCGCCGCAGCTAATTCTGCATTGAGTAGACGGAAAGTATTCGCAGCGAGCTAGGCAAGGACTAATGGCAGCCCACTCCGGTCTGTTATGTGTCGAAAGGAGTCTGAGGGCGTGTGCCCGTTGGAGCTCGGTCAACAGTACGCATATCGAGAGAGCAGGACCTGCTATGGCGCACCTGTTACTCCCGTTGAGGTCATAAAAATCGAGCCCAGAATCAAGGGTAGGGTTCGCGTGGTGCACCTTGAAGGGGATTACTCCGGCCTGAAGGAATGGGTCCCAAAGCAGCGCCTGTTAGTTCCGTGGAGCGAAGCTGATGCATTGTGTGCGGATGAGAGGCGTGCCCTGGCTGCCGCCGACATCTCTTACTGCACGGAACAGACGGCTCTCAAGGATGCAGTTGATTGGGTTTTCAGCGGAGTTTGCCAGGTAAGCAGAAGAGAATATGTAGTTACCGGATGGACCGGCTTGTATAATGGCCTCTTGCGCATCAGGGATTTTGATGAAGCCGTGCATGCGCTTGTTCTCGACAGGGACAAGCTCCTTTCTGAACCTGGCGCGTTCATAGATAGAACCGGGCAGTATGTGGCCCCGTTCTCGACCGCCGTATGGCTTGCGCAGGATTTCTGCATGCACTTCCCGGCGCAGATCGCGTCTTATGCCCGTCATCAGGAAGCAGACTGCTGCCAGAAGATCGCCAAAGCCCCTGATGATCATCGATTCTATGAGGAGCAGCTTGCGCTGCAAAGGCAAGCTAACGCGCTGATCAGGCAGTGGTGTCCGGAAGCTGACTGGGATGAGGTAGACGAACGTCTTATTCTCCGAGAGGAAGTGCGGCGCCTACGCGGCCTCCTTGAATCCGCTATTCAGACCATGGAGTCGAGGCGACTCAAAACCGAAGCTGCATTGCTTCGCAAAGAGCTCGAGGAGTGAACGCACATGGCCGATGACAAACTGAGCAACAGTCCGCTATTCAGCCTCGGTGGCGAGTGGCGATACAACGCCTGCGTGAACTTCCCAGACGTGCAACGCCGCAGGTACGACCTATACGCCCAGGGCTATAAGAAGGCCGTGGATATACTCGTGGAGCATGTAAGGGATTTCGGTCGTAGCCAGGATACCCTCGTCTACCCCATAGTGTTCCTGAGCAGGCAGTATCTCGAGCTCAAGTTCAAGTTTCTCCTGATGCAGCTGAGCACACTCCTTGGTACACAGCCAGTCCGCCGAAGGGGGCACGACTTAGTGCGGTTGTGGAATGGCTGCGCGGACTTGATATGCAGAGCTAAACTGGACGGAGCCGACAGCCTAATAGGGACGGTGAAGAGCTACATCGAGGAGTTTCATGAAGCCGATCCCCGCTCACAGTCATTCAGATACCCCGACGAGGTCGATGGAAACCCCTCGCTGCCTGGGATCGCCTATATCGAAATAAAGAACTTCTACGAGAAGACATCTGCGATTGGGGAACAGCTCGAGGCTTTAGGCAGCTACATTCAGGCCGCCATTGGCGCCAAGCAGGAGCTCGATGCGGCTATGAGAATGGAGCATGGAACCGATGACCTGTAGCGGAGGCTTAAGACCTCTCCTGCCGATATCCTCGCCCGAGCCTCTCGATGCATCTTCCTTCAAGCGCCAGCCTGGCATCGTTCAAGGTCTTATGCCGGTCAACATTCGACCTGCCCACAGCACCAATTCTACCCAGGTGCGGATAAGTGGTGCATGTGAAGCGGACTTTCATTGAGCGGCCCCTCCCTTACGGGACATGATACCAGTTTACAATACTCATGCGGCATAGAGCTGACACGATCCTTGAGGTGGTGCCTAAGGCGGGATTTGAACCCGCACGTCTTTGCTGGGATGAGCTCAAACCCCCTCTTCTCGCACCACGAAGTCAGACCCTCCTGTAAACTTGCTGGTTCAGCGAATTCTTGTACACGGATTCCACGATCCGATCAGGATGGCCAATCGGCAGCTCACTAACGTAATGGCAAAACATCCCCCCCGAGGGTCAACCTGACGATCTTAGGTAATCTCCTCCAAGTAATTGTTGGGTACACATCTGGCGGGCCGCCCCGTAGGGCGACCTATAAGACCGACCGGAATAGGGACCCTTTAGGGAAGAACACGTAAGGACTCGGCCGTATGGCCGGACCTGCGCTTTTGCCGCCCGGTTGTGCATGATTCCGCGAAACATCACTCTTGCCATCCGGATGTTCCAAACCATGCGTTCAATATGATAAGGCTTCTTCTGAGCGATACCTACATATTGGCTGGGGCGAAGGAGGTATATACGGAATTTCCCCGAAAGCACAACACAGCTAGACATCAGTCCGTCAACTGGCCACGCGGGTTAGTCACTGCGACGGAGGGGGTTAGGGTTGCAGGTAAGATGGGCGCTAGTCTCTGTAATGGTGATCTCGGGTCTGCAAGCATTCATCTCTTCTGCATTGCCGGAGAGGATATCCGCCTGGACCAGCGTTTTCCCTCTCTCGATACTGGTGTGGCTGTACCGGGTTCGTCTGTACTCTGCACCATTATTGGCCGTGGTAGCTGCATATATGAACGGGGCCCGCATTGTTCATCTAGCTCATGAGCAGCCCCGGTACAGGCAGCTGATTATGGAGACGGCGTCTCGCGAACTTTTCGGTGGTAACCATACTGGTATTCGCATAACATTGTTCCGGGATGTCGGCTTCTGGAAGGCTATCCCACTTTATCTCTACTCGGTCCGGCATGGATTTATCAGATTCACTGATATTCATAAGGCCTACATCCAGGTCTGGGAGAGACACGGCACTGAGTGGGGAAAATCGAAGACCTTCTTCGTGTACTCGCCTCAGACATCGAAGGACTGCGATGGCATAGTGCCACTTGTTCGACAAAGCGGAGAGTCTCTCGGCAGGTTCGATCTGCCAGATATTAGCGATACGGACTTGACTGCGTTGCAGCATGGTACTCGTCTACCGGGCGATGTCACAGATTATATGATCAGGGGCAACATAAGATCACTGGATACTCTACAACGACTTCATGTGAGACCTCGGCACGTACAGGCCGACCTCCTCACCGATAGCGGGGGGCGGACAATAGGCGTCCTGGCTCTCGATTCTGTAGAAGATGAGAATCCGTTCACGTTGTCTCGCATAAGGCAGATGAGGTACTATGCAGGTCTGATATCTGGAACAATCCCGGGGAGGAGCGGTCCTAATGTCAAATAGAGGCAACCCGGCGATGAAGTGGGACATCGAGTACGGGACTCTCCAGAAGTACAATGATGTCCTGCAAAGCGGTGAGGATGGGGTCCGTCTCGTCTCCTCCATGTTCCTTCCTAAATCTGTCGTGCTCAAACGTGGTCGGGATTGTCTGTGCTTCGAGTTCTCCTATATTAGCCCAGAGGACAGGGCAGCCGTAGTTATGTATACCACCTCTCACACCCATAGCATCGGACTGTTATTCGGGCGATACAGCCAGAGACTTGTCCAAGCCATACTACCTTTTAAGAGCGGCAACGAAGCGGCTGGGCGGAACCAATATAGCATTGATGAGTTGACAGACGATATTGAGGCGATGAGGGAGATCCTCAATACTCTCATCAAGCAGCATACTGCCAATGCGTCAAGGGCGAGGAACTACTCCATTGCGCGGCACTTCTTACAGTTGACCAAAGAAGAGGTGATCAAATACGTCTCTCTACGAGTTGACGAACTACCCAGATGTGATTGTCCGCATTCGTTCGGACTCCATACCGAGTGATGTAGACCCGCAATCTAGGTGGTAGGCAGCTACCCGCCGGTGATGGTGGGCGACGGCGAGATAGCTCTGCGGCGCCTGAAGAAGAAGCGAATCCTGGAGCGAACCGTTCGGATGTACGAGCTGCTGGAAGAGGAGTCAAGCGTGTTGCGTGGGTAATCCAGTGCACCGACTACTGGCTAGCTTCACCACCGCAGCCTCACGGCTTACATACCTGACATGGCCTGTACCCCTTATCTATCGCCTCTTGCCGGCTGTTGAACACGCGCAGGTTCGCAGCCTTGATGCTAGAGACATACCTGCACCATGCGTAGTGGAACACGTTCGAGTTCCTGCTCCCGTAGTACTTCTGGCCCGTCCCGCTGGTCGGCGTTGGCGCTGGGGTGGGAGCGGCCTTCGCCCCATCATCGAGCTCGGTCTCGACCTGCCAGCTCTTCCCGTCGGTCTTTATGTTGACGGTGCCATCCAGGTCAGTCCGGTAAACCTTCACCCCTGAGGCCTTGAGCCTTGTAAGAACGTTCGCGGTCGGATGACCGTAGCTGTTGCCGGCGCCGGCGGAGATGATGGCTACGGCAGGCCTGACGATGCCGAGGAACGCAGCTGTTGTGGAAGTGTCGCTTCCATGATGGGCAACCTTGAGCGCCGTGGCGGGCGAAAGCGATCCTGCCTTGATCAGCGCCTGTTCGGAAGGCCCTTCAATGTCGCCGGCAAGGAGCGCCGAGAACTCGCCATAGAGAACGTGCACGACAATGGAGCAATCATTGATGTTCTCCGCAAGAGGTTCCACCGGCCACAGGATCGTGACCGCGGCGGGGCCCAGGGCGAACGACGATCCCGCCCGGCCCAGAGAGAAGGGGATATCCTTCGCGAGGATTTTCTCCAGATACCCCTCGTAGGTCTTGGAGGTGTGGACCTTGCCTGAGTCGATGACCCTATCCACGCGTACCCCGTCGAGCACGCGGGCGAGGCCGCCGATGTGATCGGCATGCGGATGTGTGCTCACGAGAACGTCGATCTTGCCGCAGCCGGCCTTACTGATCATCTCAAGGACCTTCGGCGAGGCCTCAGCCGGTCCGCCGTCCACCAGCATGGCGTGCCCGTCGGATGTCGATATCAGAATCGAATCTCCCTGGCCGACGTCTATCACCGAGACGGTGAGCAGGACGGCGTTCTCCGACTGCACGGTGCCGAATGCGCCAGCTCCAAAGACAAGCAGAATTGCGGTCAGAGCAGAGAGCAGCGTTCGCATTCTCTTCAGATGCATGTTGTCTTCCCTCCATCTCTATCCGACCATATAGAGCTTATCGACGGCGCTACATGGCCAAGAACGATTGCCGAGACTCGCCACCTTATCTGTTTAGTTGCTTCGCCATTCGACTGGCGGCCACGGCGGCCATGTAGCAGTCCTTCTTCACAGCCTCAACTGCCCAGCCGCGTTGTCGGCCAACATCTGCCTACGGCGAACGTGCCTCCGCGCCGTAGTGACGGAATAATGGTCCGTATGGTCCATAGGACACTGTTCTGCATAATCGCAGGGTAAGGTGTTCAGCATTTTGCCCAGGGTGGGCTGGACCCGATACGAGCCTTTGCCACGTTTGTAAACGGCACCACCCAGACGGGCGAGGATCCGGGTTAAGCTCACGATACTGTGTCCTTCCTTAGAAATCACCTGCGCTGTCCATTACAGCAGTGCTCTCCTGCTGGGCAAGCCTGGCTGAGATTTCTGCCATGATCGGGATATGGCAGATGGACATCTCCACCCAGTACTTGAACTGTCTCGCCGCAATACCAATCATGATGGCCTTCACGCTGTCAACTTCCCAGTAATACCGGAAGGCTACCTTACCATCCTTTGCGCTGAGTAAACTGACATCCTCCACACCATGCGGAGGACCATACTGGGTTTCAATTATTGAGCGTAGAGTCTCCACTTCCATTAGAGTCTTGTCGAACTGGCTGGCCGAATAGATACGGTCGGTGAATGTGAAGTTCGCGGTGAATTTGATAAGGAACAGCCGGTCCTGGTCGAATCCGCATTCGAGGCCATATCGATTCCCGGCTAGTGTCGCAAAGCAAGTGTAGCTGTTCCCCTGCAGCGCTTTATCAGCAACGATCTTCCGGTCTGTTTCACGCCGGGACTCTCCAAAAACGAGATTCCTGTAGGCTTTCACAGGTTCGCCGGCTATAGCCATGCAAGAGAGCGCCAGCAAGATCACTAACGTAACGATGCTCCACTTCACTTCTCTAGGCATTGATACCCCTCCCATTCATCCCAGACCTACTCATAGTGCTGGTGAGCGTCTGGAGAGAGTCGTCTTCTTTGTCCGCCCATCCTCTTGACGCCCGAGTCTGCGCACCCAGAAGTGCCTGAGGGAACTCATCAGCTTCACGCTCATGCCACCCAGGGGGAATCAGCGTACCTTCGGCAACCAAATAGTATCCGGCGCAGCCAGGGAGAAGCGCATGTCCTGGTTCATGGACGCGTGTGTATGAGCGGGTCTTCATCGAGTGTGGAGTGCATCGATCATGTTGCGGATTATTGGTGTGACATGTAGACGTGAGCCTGCGGGCGGGATGCTGACAGCGATTCCTGGCATCGTCCGCGGATTTGCTGTGCAAGGCGATTTCCCACTGCAGATGTGTATTCGTCCGGATTTTCTGGATCCCTTCATCATTTTCCATGATCGGCGTTTTCCGATTCTCCGGACAGCATAACGGCAGCAGCCCGCCGATATTGCATGAAGTGCGCGGGGGGCTAGGCAATCGGTGTTGCCTCTCGGTGAGCGTGGAGGGTAATCGGATTCAACTACGTTGATATCTATTCCTTGCTTGCCCTGGCCCTTCCCTACAGCCCCAACCGCCCTGCAGCGTTGTCGGCGAACATCTGTCCACGGTGGATATACCTCCGCACCATAGCCACTGAGCGGTGTCTGGTCTGGTTCATGATGGCCCTTTCAGAAGCGCCGGCCCTGGCGGCCGCGGTAGCCATGCCCGAACGCAGAGAGTGCCCGGCATAGTCGGCAGGATCGAGGCCCGCGGCCGCGGCGGCCCGCTTGACGATGTTGGCGACGGCCCTGTCGCTGAGCCTGGCGGCGGCGATGTTCCCGTGGCGGTCCACGGCCCGGAACACGGGCCCAGCGGTTATCCCAGACGCGTCGAGCCATGTCTTTACAGCGAGTACGGGACAGGTTGAGCCATGGCGACCGTAGGGTATG
>Ga0209719_1003742_pt1 | contig 13297 bp, 10 predicted proteins | sample AD_JPNAS2_MetaG_FD_184421 | JGI IMG/M metagenome (GOLD analysis project Ga0209719, IMG submission 184421) | Active sludge microbial communities of municipal wastewater-treating anaerobic digesters from Japan - AD_JPNAS2_MetaG (SPAdes) (version 2) | ecosystem: Engineered > Bioreactor > Anaerobic...
GTGGTGCTCAGCTCGGTCGGCCCGAAGATCCTCGGCCGGGCGACCGACCTCATCTTCGCCGGGCTCGTCGGTCGGATGCTCGGCACCAACATCCCGGCCGGGACGTCCCGCGCGGACGTCATCGCGGCGATGCGTGCGCAGGGTCAGGACCGGATGGCCGACATGCTCCAAGGTGTCGACTTCATCCCAGGTCAAGGGATCGACTTCGCCGCCATCGGGCAGGTGCTGCTCGTCGTGCTGGCGATCTATGTCGTCGCCTCCGTGCTGTCCTGGCTGGGGACCCGGCTGCTCGTCGGCGTCGTCCAGCGCGCGATGCTTCGGATGCGTGAGCAGGTGCAGGCCAAGCTGGACCGTCTGCCCTTGGCCTACTTCGACAATCAGCCGCGTGGCGAGTTACTCAGCCGCGTGACCAACGACATCGACAACGTGTCAACGTCGTTGCAGCAGACCATGTCTCAGCTGCTCAACTCGCTGCTCACGGTGGTGGCGATGCTCGCCATGATGTTCTGGATCTCGTGGCTGCTGGCCCTCATCGCCCTGGTCACCATCCCCATCTCGATGGTCGTCGCTGCGGCGATCGGCAAGCGCTCGCAGAAGTTGTTCGTCAAGCAGTGGGCGGCGACTGGCCAACTCAACTCGATCATCGAGGAAACCTTCACCGGGCACCAGCTCGTCAAGGTGTTCGGTCGTCAGCGCGAGGTGCAGGAGCAGTTCGACGGCAAGAACGGCGAGTTGTACGACTCGGCGTTCGGGGCCCAGTTCATCAGCGGGATCATCATGCCGGTGATGATGTTCGTCGGGAACCTCACCTATGTCGCCATCGCCGTCGTCGGCGGCCTCAAGGTCGCCAGCGGTCAGATGACCCTCGGTGATGTCCAGGCCTTCATCCAGTACTCCCGGCAGTTCACCCAGCCCCTGACCCAGGTGGCGTCGATGGCCAACCTCCTGCAGTCCGGTGTGGCCTCGGCCGAGCGGGTCTTCGAGGTCCTTGACGCCCCCGAGCAGGAGGCTGAGGCGGCATACCCGGCGACCATCGCCGAGCCCCACGGGGAGGTGCGGTTCGAGGACGTCTCGTTCGCCTACACCGCGGACCGGCCGCTCATCGAGCACCTCGACCTCGACGTCAAGCCGGGTCACACGGTGGCCATCGTCGGCCCGACCGGTGCCGGCAAGACGACTCTGGTCAACCTCATCATGCGGTTCTACGAGCTCGACGGTGGTCGAATCACGTTGGACGGCGTGGATATTCGTGATCTGTCCCGCCAGGGGCTGCGCGAGCGGATCGGGATGGTGCTGCAGGACACCTGGCTATTCGCCGGGACGATCCGCGACAACATCGCCTACGGTCGGCCGGGTGCGACCGAAGAAGAGGTGCTCGCGGCCTCGCGGGCGACCTTCGTCGATCGGTTCGTCCACTCGCTGCCGGACGGCTACGACACGGTGCTCGACGCGGAGGCATCCAACCTCTCCGCCGGCGAGCGGCAGTTGGTGACGATCGCGCGCGCGTTCCTCTCCGAGCCGTCGCTGCTCATCCTCGACGAGGCCACCTCGTCGGTCGACACGCGCACCGAGTTGCTCGTGCAGAAGGCGATGCGGGCGTTGCGTTCGGACCGGACGTCGTTCGTCATCGCCCACCGCCTGTCGACGATCCGCGACGCCGACGTCATCCTCGTCATGGAGGCAGGGCGCATCGTCGAGCAGGGGACGCACGAGGAGCTCCTCGCCCAGCACGGGGCCTACGCGAGGCTGTATGCCGCGCAGTTCTCCGGTGCTGCTGCCGAAGCCGCGGACGCCGCCGCCGAGGCCGCCGTCGGAGCCTGACGACGGAGTCCGGATGTCGGAGTCCGGACGAGGGGCGAGCGGGGTTGTCTGGTCGGTCACTCCGGCGCACCAGGTCGCTCCACGGTGGCCGGATGTGCCACCGTGGAGTATGACCACCACAGCGCCCACGCTCGCCCTGTCCGGCGGCACCCGGATGCCGCAAATCGCCCTTGGCACCTGGCCGTTGGATGACGAGCAGGCCGAGAAGGCAATCCTGTCCGCCATCGAGGTCGGGTATCGGCACGTCGACACGGCCGAGAACTACGAGAACGAGCGCGGCGTCGGTCGCGCGCTCGCGGCCTGCGGTATGCCGCGCGCCGACCTGTTCGTCACGACGAAGATCAACGCCCAGTGGCACGGCGTCGCGGAGGCCGCCGAGGGGCTCGAGCGCAACCTCGAACGACTCGGGTTGGACTACGTCGACCTGCTCCTGTTGCACTGGCCCAACCCGGCCCGCGACCGATACGTCCACGGGTGGGAGGGCCTCATCGCGCTGCGCGAGCAGGGCAGGGCCCGGGCGATCGGCGTCTCCAACTTCAAGCCCAAGCACCTGCAGCGGATCATGACCGAGACTGGCGTGACCCCTGAGGTCAACCAGATCGAACGCCACCCGTATCTCATCCGGTCGGCCGCGGTGGCCTTCCATGCCCAGCACGGGATCGTCACCGAGGGGTGGAGCCCCCTCGGGCGGGACAACGGACTGTTCGAGGACCCCGTGGTGGCTGGCATCGCCGCGGAGGTCGGTCGCAGCGCCAGCCAGGTGCTGTTGCGCTGGGCGGTCCAGCAGGGCCACGCGGTCGCCGTCAAGTCCAAGAGCAGGGAGCGCCAGGCCGAGAACCTCGCGGTCTTCGACTTCTCGCTGACCTCAGGGCAGATCGCCGACCTCAACAGCCTCGACAGCGGTGAGCACAAGGCCGTCGACTCGGACGTCTTCGGTCACTGACCGTCGGCCCCTGAACTTCGGCCGCTGATCTTCGGCTCCTGATCTTCGACCGTTGAACTTCGGCCCCCGAACCGCGAACGGGGTCAGCTGAACTGCCAGGAGCGCTTCGACAGTCCGTACCAGAAGCCGTCGATGACGCTGCGGTTGGCCAGCGAGCCGCTGCCTGCGGCGGCGCCGAGCGCGACGTAGAGGGGCGCCCAGTGCTCGGTGCGCGGGTGGGCCTGGCGGGCCGCCGGGGCCTTGTCGAGCATGTCAAGCAGCGAGTCGACGTCCTGCGCCGCCATCGCCTCGTCGGCCCAGTGGTCGAACTCTCGGGACGGCGAGGGCGGTGCCCCGTCGGGCCCGGCGCCAGGGTTGAACCAGCTCAGGTTGTGGGTCGTGAAGCCCGACCCGACGATGAGCGTGCCCTCCTCGCGCAGCGGGGCCAGGCGCTCGCCGACCGCGAAGAGGGTGCGCGGGTTCAACGTCGGCAGGGACAACTGGACGACCGGGATGTCAGCCTCGGGGTACATCTCGACGAGCGGCACGTAGGCGCCGTGGTCCAGGCCGCGGCTCTCGTCGCGGGCCACGCTCAGCCCGGCGTCCGTGAGCAACCCCTCGGTGCGGTGGGCGAGGCCGGGAGCCGGCGGCGCGGCATACGTCACCTCGTAGTAGTGCTGCGGGAAGCCCCAGAAGTCGTAGAGCAGCGGTGCGCCGGTCGTGGACGAGAGGGCGACGGGTGCGGCTTCCCAGTGCGCCGACACCATGAGGATGTCCTTGGGGCGCTCGATCGTGGCGGACCAGTCGGCGAGCTCACGGGTCCAGCGGGCGTCGTCGGCCAGCGGCGGTGCTCCGTGGCTGAGATAGAGCACGGGAGCCGGCATCGCACACCTCACAAAAGTTGACAGTTCAAGCAAGTATGCCGTCCAACGCCCCCCGCCGCGCGGCTATTCCACTCTCCCCGACCCGGAAGTCCTTGCCAATTCCTGACTCTTCCCGTAACCCGGCTTGGCGGGCGAAGTTGCATGATGTGTCTCAGTCGTCTGGGAACAAGGGGTGCTGGCGTGATCTCCGATCGCTCTGCAGGGGAATCGCCATCTGGGCGGCGTTTCGGAGAGTGGCAGTTCATGCCGTGGGGTGTGCGGGTGGGCCTGATGGCCGTGTCGCTGGCCTTCGTGGCAGTCATCGTTGCCGCCGCTATGACCAACCGCGGCGACGCGGCGGCATACGGCGTCCTGACGGTCGTCGGGGTGCTCCTACCCCTCGTCATCGCCCTGGTGCACAGCCGGATCGCCGTGGACGACTCCCAACTCGTCCTGAGCCTGTGGCCGGTGTGGACCAAGCGGATCCCCGTGACCGACGTCGCGGATGCCACCGAAGTCGTGGTGTCCCCCGTGCGGGACTTCGGGGGCGTGGGGCTGCGGTTCGCCGGACAGGGGCGCATCGCGCTGCTCATGCGTCGCGGCCCCGCTGTCGCTGTGCAGACGACATCCGGGCGGACCTATGTCCTCGGGACCGCAGATCCTGGCGGGCTGATCGAGGCGCTCGGCGGCGGCGGCGTGAGGTGAGGGGTCAGGCGATGGGGGTGCGGGGGAGGCGGGCTACTCCGGGCAGGAGCGTGGCCACCTCGGCCCACGCGGCATCGAGCGACCCGCCGAGCCAACCGACCACGCCGGCGCGGGCCCCAGCATCGAGCGACCGCACGGCGTCGAGATACCCCACCGATCCGGCCTGCCCGACCAATCCGTCGACGACCCCCGCCGGAGGTGGGCCGACCGCGGAGGTGACCACACGGCATACCTCGTCGAGGTGTTCACGAGCGGTGGCGGCCGCCGCGTTCTCAGCGGGAGCCTTCGCCAACATCGCACGCAGCCGCGAAACCCGTTCTGCCCGAGCTGATTCCAGCATGGCCAACGCCCCGGCCCCGACCAGCGCTCCCAACTCCTGGGCCGCGAAGAACGGCGCCCGCACGTGGCGATGCCAGGCCTCCAGCGCCGCCAACTCGCCGAGGTAGCGCAGGTTCTTGGCGACCATCCGGTTGGCGCTGCGGTAGTCGGCCGGCGAGCGATCGACGGTCATCGCCGGCGGCGGACCCACGACGACCAGCTTCCCCGGCCCGACATCCGAACGCAGCACCGAGCCCGCGGCCACCACCGACCCGAACCCGACCGTCACCGGCCCGACCGCTCCGCCCTGGCCGCCAAGAAAGACCGCGGGCTGGTCGAGCAGCACCCCGTGCACCACGTCGCCGAACAGTGACGGCGTCGTCTTGTCCCCGTCGGGCGTGAAGTTGAAATGGATGTAGCTCGACCCCACCTCGGAGTGATCGCGCCGCGAGGTCCCGCCAGACATGAGGCAGTCGCAGAAGTTGATCAGGCTCCCCAACGTGACGTAGGGCAGCAGGATCGTCTGTTTGAGACCGACCGTGTGCGCGGTGCTCGCCTGCTCCTCCAAGAGCGTCCCCTCGCGGGCATGCGCTCCCGACCCGAGCGAGGCGCCTTCCAGGAGAACGGTTTTGGCGGCATACCCGGCGGCGATCGACGCCCCGGGTCCGAGCCGCACGTCGATCGCGGTGACCGGGCCCTCCGCCCCGAGCGTGACGCCGGCCGAGACGACCGTCTCGGAGCCTGACACCCGACACCCGGGATGGATGGTCACCCCGCGGCCACTCACGCGGTCGGGGTCGACCTCCGGCCCGACGTGGACGGTGTCCGGCAGAGGCATCTGGACGCCCTTGGCGAGCAGGGCGGCGACCCCCGGCGACAGCGTGCTCATGACCAGCCAGTATGCCGCCCGCCGAGGGGGCCGTTGGAATCCCCCCAGCCGGGTCCGCTACGGTGGCGCGGGCACTGACGTCCGAGCAGCGACGAATCCGCGGCACGTGGTGCTCAGGAACAGCAAGGGGTATGCCGTGGCAGCAGGGAAGGGCCGCAAGCTCGTCATCGTCGAGTCGCCGGCCAAGGCCAAGAAGATCGCCGAGTACCTCGGTGGTGACTTCGAGGTCGAAGCATCCGTCGGTCACATCCGTGATCTGCCCAACCCGAGAGACCTTCCGCCGGACCTCAAGAAGGGGCCGTTCGGCAAGTTCGCCGTCGATGTCGACAACGGGTTCGAGCCGTACTACGTCGTGGACGCGGACAAGCGCAAGAAGGTCGCCGACCTCAAACGCCTGGTCAAAGAGTCCTCCGAGCTCTACCTCGCCACCGATGAGGACCGCGAAGGCGAAGCGATCGCCTGGCACCTGTTGGAGGCGCTGCAGCCGCGGATCCCCGTCAAGCGCATGGTGTTCCACGAGATCACCAAGGAAGCCATCCAGCGCGCCGTCATCGACACCCGGGAGCTGGACACCCGGCTGGTCGATGCGCAGGAGACCCGCCGCATCCTCGACCGCCTCTACGGCTACGAGGTCTCGCCGGTGTTGTGGCGCAAGGTCCGCCAGGGTCTGTCGGCCGGTCGTGTGCAGTCGGTCGCGACGCGGATGGTCGTCGAGCGCGAACGCGAGCGGATGGCGTTCGTCGCCGCGTCCTACTGGGATGTCGTGGCCGAGGTCACCCCGAGGGCCAGCCGCGAGCCGTTCACTGCCCGCCTCACCGGCGTCGACGGCCGGAAGGTGGCCACCGGCCGTGACTTCGGCGACGACGGCCGGCTCAAGAGTGCCGCAGTCCATCTCGACCAGACCGCCGCCCACGCGATCGCCGGCCGGTTGCGCGAAGCCGACGTCACCGTCACCGACGTCGCCGAGAAGCCCTACACCCGTCGCCCGGCCGCGCCGTTCACCACCTCGACGCTGCAGCAGGAGGCCTCCCGCAAGCTGCGGATGTCGTCCAAGCACGCGATGCGCGTCGCCCAACGGCTCTATGAGAACGGCTACATCACCTATATGCGGACCGACTCGGTCACCCTGTCGGGTGCCGCCGTCTCGGCCGCGCGACGCCAGGCCCGCGACCTCTACGGCGCCGACTATGTGCCGGGCTCGCCTCGCGTCTACACGGCGAAGGTGAAGAACGCCCAGGAGGCCCACGAGGCCATCCGCCCCGCCGGTGACCACTTCCGCACCCCGGCGCAGGTCGCAGGAGAGTTGCGCGGCGAGGACTTCGCGCTCTACGAGTTGATCTGGAAGCGCACGATCGCCTCCCAGATGACCGACGCGCGCGGATCCACCGCGACCGTCAAACTCGGCGCCTCCTTGAGGCTGCCTGCCGCCGGTGTCGTCGAACTGTCGGCGAGCGGGACGGTCATCACCTTCCGTGGCTTCCTCGCGGCATACGAGGAAGGCGTCGACGAGGACCGCCTGGCCCGCGCCCGCGAGGACGAGGCCGAGCGCCGCCTCCCGCAGTTGGCCGTGGGCGTGCCGATGGAGGTGCTCGACGCGCAGGCGGACGGTCACGAGACCACGCCGCCGCCGCGTTTCACCGAGGCCACCCTCGTGAAGGCGATGGAGGAGAAGGGGATTGGTCGACCGAGCACCTACGCCTCCACGGTCGGCACCATCCAGGACCGCGGCTATGTGCGCACGCGCGGCTCGGCCCTCATCCCCACGTGGTTGGCGTTCGCGGTGACCCGCCTGCTCGAAGAGCACTTCACCGAGTTGGTGGACTACGACTTCACCGCCTCGATGGAGGAGGACCTCGACCGCATCGCCAACGGTGACGAGCACCGGGCGGAATGGCTGCGGCGGTTCTACTTCGGTGACGAAGCCTCGTCGGGCCAGGGCCTCCGCGAGCTCGTCGAAGACCTCGGCGAGATCGATGCCCGCGAGATTTCTACGATCCACCTCGGCGACGGGATGGTCGTGCGGGTCGGGCGCTACGGCCCGTATGTCGAGGAGCTTCCCGTCGAGGGCTCGACGCCCCAGGGTGTGACCGAGATAGATCCGGCGACCCCTGCGGCCACGCCTCGACGAGCGACGATCACCGACGACATCGCCCCCGACGAGATGACGCCGGCCAAGGCCCGCGAACTGCTCGACGCCGCCGGCGACGACGGCCGGGTGCTCGGGAACGACCCGCTAACCGGCCACGAGATCGTCGCCAAGGCGGGCCGCTACGGCCCCTACGTCACCGAGGTCATCCCCGACCCGCTTGAGGCCGGCGCCGGGACCAAGCACGCCAAGAAGAACGCCAAGGGCGCCAAGGACGTCAAGCCGCGGACGGCGTCGCTGTTCAAAGACATGGAGCTCGCCACGATCGAGCTGGACGTCGCCCTCAAGCTGCTCTCCTTGCCTCGCGTCGTCGGTCTCGACGCCGAAGGGGTCGAGATCACCGCGCAGAACGGCCGCTACGGCCCCTATCTCAAGCGCGGCGCCGACTCCCGGTCCTTGGTGACCGAGGCGCAACTCTTCGACGTCACCCTCGAGGAGGCGCTGGCGATCTACGCCCAGCCCAAGACGCGGGGAGGCCGCACTGCCGCCGCGCCGTTGCGCGAGTTCGGTCCCGACCCCGTCTCCGGCCGTCCGATCGTCCTCAAGGACGGTCGCTTCGGGCCTTACGTCACCGATGGCGAGACCAACGCCACGCTGCGCAAGGCCGACGATCCGGCGACGATGCCCACCGAGCGCGCGCACGAGCTCATCGCCGAGAAGCGGGCCCGTGGTCCGGTCACCCGCAAGCGGGCCGCTCCGGCGCGCAAGGCGACGACCAAGACCGCCGCCAAGGCGACGACAGCCAAGACGACGACAGCCAAGACGACCGCGCGCAAGACCGCGGCGACCAAGACGACCGCGGCCAAGACGGCAGCGCGCAAGACCGCGGCCACGAAGACGACCGCTCGGGTCGCCAAGTCCACGGCACCTCGCGTCGCAGACTGAGGTCGTCCGGGAGTATGCCGTCCGGCCACCTCCCGCCCGAATCTCGGCTTGCAGCAACAGGACTCGTCGTCCCGCGAGGTGATTTGCCGAACGTTAATCCACGGTTCAACGACCAGGGCTACCCGCGTGTGGGTTCGCGAGTAACCTGAGGAGGTTGGCCAGAGTCGCCCGATCGTTGACCGGACGGCATACGAGCGTTCGCACCTCCGTGAGGCGGTGGACCGAGCGCGAGTGAGGAGGAACCATGGCGCGTGATCTGCGACCGAAGGACCTGCGATCTCTGGACCCCCTGACCACTGATCAGGTCACCCAGGCCGCTCGGTTGCACGCCTGCCTGCAGGCCCACCACGGTGAGTGGGGGCACTGGGAGGGCGGCAAGGTCGGAGCCGACGGGGCGCAGACCCCTCATCGCGTCATCCTCACGCCGATTGCGCAGGAGACCTACGACTGGCTGCTGACCTCAGGGGTCATGCCGGACTTCAACTGGCTGGCGTGGCCGGCCAAGCGTGAGTTGGTCCAGGGCAACGTGTCGACGTTGGAGCCCGACGTCGCCCGGGCGTTGCTCACGGCCCTCATCGTGCAGGAGCACTCGTCCGACGGGTCGCTGCTGGGGATCTTCCGGCACGGGATCATCACCAACCTGCTCGGGGTTCTCGGCACCAGTCCGCACCACCCTGAGCTTGAGGCGAGCCCAGACCCGGTTGACGACGGCCACCCGCTGGTCCTGGAACCCATCTGACCCAGCAGACGGCTGGGTGGCGGCATACCCCTGCGTGGGTACTACGACCAAAGCCCGATGGCGGCTGCCCGCGCTCCTGGCGCACCTTTAGGTCGTGGCCGGACCACCCCGGCCCACCACCTGAAGGGAACCCACCATGAAGCGCATCGTTATGGCGATCGCAGCAACGGCGGCAGTCGTGCCCGCAGCCCTGGGATTGCTCGGCAACGAATCGTTCGCCCAGTCGTTGCCCACCGCAGTCCCGGCCTCAGTGCAACTCGTCAGCAGCTCGTCGAGCACTCCAGCGGGGACCGCTGACGACAACGGCGGCGACCGGACCACCCGCACTGCCGAGCCGGGAGACGACCACGGCGGCGACCGGACCACCCGCACCGCCGAGCCGGGAGACGACCACGGCGGCGACCGGCCGCGCACGTCCACCTCATCGAGCACGAGCGCCTCGTCCTCGAGCACGACCGGATCGTCGTCGAGCACCTCGTCCCGGTCATCCTCGAGCGCCTCCACCAGCTCGTCCTCCTCCACCTCCGACGACTCGGACAACTTCGACGACAACTCGGGCTCCGGCTCGGACGACAACTCGGGCTCTGGCTCGGGCTCTGGCTCCGGCTCGGACGACAACTCGGGCTCGGGTTCGGGTTCCTCGGGCGGCGGCAGCGATGATGGTTCTGGCCACGACTCCGGTGACGACAGCGGCTCCGGTGGCCACGGCTCCGACGACTGAAAGGTGCGAACGCTGACCGCGTCATCGACACCATGGGTGGGCGCCGAGGGCACTTCGTCCCCGGCGCCCGCCGCGGGCTGGGTCACCCTCGCCGACGGACAACCCGGCGAGCGCGCCCAGGCCTTGCCCACCCCAGGACGCACGCTCGCCCAACTCGTCATCGCTGCGTTGATCGTGTTGGGCCTGGTCCTGGTCGGCACGTCCTTCGCGGCCAGCCGCCTGGCTGAGCGCGAGGCGGTCAACGACGCGGCGCACACCGCGAATCTGCTGGCGCAGGCGGTCATCCAGCCGGCCCTCACCGACGCCCTCGTGGCCGGCGACCCGGCCGCGTTCGCCGCCTTCGACCGAGTCGTGAGGGACAGCGTCCTGCCCAACAACATCGTCAGAGTCAAGCTGTGGCACCCGGACGGCACCATCGTCTATGCCGATGAGACCAGGCTGGTCGGTCAGAAGTTCACCCTCGACCCCGAGCAGCTCGAAGTCTTGACCGTCCCGCAGACCCGGGCCGAGGTCTCCGAGCTGGATCGTTCGGAGAACGAGTTCGAGCGCTACGGCGGCAAGCTGCTTGAGGTCTATCGGCCGGTCTGGACCCCGGGCGGTGAGGCGTTGCTCTTCGAGGTCTACGGCGCCTACGCCCCGGTCGCTGAACGGACGAGCGACCTCTGGCGGGGGTTGGCCGGGCTCATTGCGAGCAGCTTGCTGCTGCTCTTCGTCCTCATGACCCCGATCCTCTGGAAGGTCCTCGACCGGCTCGGACAGGCCCACGCCCACCGCGAAGACCTGCTGCGCCGCGCCGTCGACGCCTCCGACGAGGAGCGCCGCCGGATCGCGGCGACCCTGCACGACGGCCCGGTCCAGGAGCTCGTCGCCAGCTCGCTTGTCGTGGCTGGAGCTGCCGAACAAGCCAGCTCGGCCGGCCACGCCCAGCTCGCCGACGACATCCGAGAAGCCGGCGGAACGGTTCGAGCGAGCATCGCCAGCCTGCGCTCGCTGTTGGTCGACCTGTATCCGGACCGGCTCGCCGACGCGGGACTGGCCGCCGCCGTGGACGACCTCGGGGGTCCGCTGCGCTCGCGTGGCACCACGGTGACCATCGATCTGGACCCGGTCGCCGTGGCCCAGCTCGACGAGGAGTCGACCCGGTTGATCTACCGCGTGACCCGGGAGTGCCTGCGTAACGTCGCCAAGCACGCCGGTGCCTGCACCGTCTCGGTGACGCTCGCGCCTGCGGGGCAAGGGCGGCATACCGAGTTGCTCATCGCTGACAACGGCGTCGGGTTCGACGTCGCAGCAAGCCGCGCCCGACATGGCCACTTCGGCCTGCGGGTGCTCACCGACCTCGCCGAAGGCGCCGGAGCCGTGCTCCAAGTCGCCTCGGCCCCGGGAGCAGGCACACGTTGGCGCCTGCTCCTGCCCGACCAGCCTGGAGGTATGCCGTGATCGCCACTCCCGTGTCCCCGCCCGCCGAGTCGCCGCTCGACACCACCCCCGAGCCGTCGAGGGCCGTGGCCGATGCGACGAGCCGCGCGACAACCGTCGTCCTCGTCGACGACCACCGATTGGTCCGGGCCGGGCTGCGCGGCATCATCGACGCGGCCCCCGATCTGACTGTCGTTGGGGAGGCAGCCGACGGTGCGGAGGCCCTCGCCGTCGTGCGGGCCACCCAGCCTGACGTCGTCCTCATGGACCTGTCGATGCCGGGCATCGACGGGATCGAAGGGACCGCCCGCCTGCGGGACTCCGGTGAGGAGACCAGGGTTGTCGTGCTCACGTCGTTCGTCGAGCATGAGCGGGTGACCGCAGCGTTGGCGGCCGGGGCCGTCGGCTATCTGCTCAAGGACAGCGACCCTCGCGACGTCCTTGAAGCGATCCGCTCCGCCGCCGCCGGGTACGCCCCCCTGGATGCCCGAGTGACGCGGGCGCTGCTGCCGAGCGCCAAGCCGGTTGATCCGGCCGCGGCGCTGAGCGTGCGGGAGCGGGAGGTGTTGGTGCTCGTCGCCCAGGGCATGGCCAACAAGCAGGTCGCTCGAGCCCTGGGGATCTCCGAACGCACCGTGAAGGCCCACCTGGGCAACGTCTTCCGGCACATCGGCGTGGCCGATCGCACCAGCGCCGCGCTGTGGGCCCGCGACCACAACGTCGGCTAGCACGCCTGCGTGAGGCACCAAGGCGAGGCGGGCGGCATACAGTGCGGGGAACGGACTTGACCCTCACCCGACGTGAGCCGCGACGCTGGTTCGCATGACGACGAAGGCACCCACTGTGACGGGCGAACCCACCGAGACCACCTTCACGGTGGGCCAGGTGGCCGACCTGCTCGGGGTGACGGTGCGGACGCTGCACCACTACGACGGGATCGGGTTGGTCGTGCCGAGCGAGCGCTCGCGCGCGGGCTATCGGCTCTACACCACTGCTGACCTCACCCGCTTGCAGCACGTCGTCGTCTACCGCCGGTTGGAGTTCCCGCTCGAGCAGATCGCCACCTTGCTCGAGGAGGGCGCCACCGATCCGCGGGCCAGCGCCGAGCACTTGCGTCGGCAACGGGCCGCGGTCCTGACGCGGCTGGACGAGTTGCGGGACCTCGTCACGGCCATCGACACCGCTCTGGAGGCAACGATGAACGACCGACCCGCAACCCGCGAGGAGATGAGAGACCTGTTCGGCGACGGGTTCTCCGACGACTACCAGGCCGAGGCGCAGGAACGTTGGGGTGAGTCGGCGGCGTGGAAGCAGTCCGCGGCCCGGACCGCGCGCTACACCAAGGCCGACTGGGTCGAGGTCAAGGCAGAGATGGCGGCCGTCGGCGAGGGTTTCGCGGCGGCTATGGACGCCGGTATGCCGCCCACCAGCGAGGCTGCGATGGACGCCGCCGAGGCGCATCGGGCGTCGATCGAGCGCTTCTACGACTGTTCGTCGCTGATGCATCGAGGGCTGGCCGACATGTACCTCGCCGACCCCCGGTTCACCAAGACCTACGAAGACATCAGGGTGGGGATGGCGCAGTTTGTGCACGACGCCATCTACGCCAACTCCGCCCGCCGCGACGCGTGAGGTATGCCGGGTGTCTTGCTGAGCGCTTAGGCTCTGGCACGTGAGCCTTCCCTCGACGACGACGCCCCGACTGGGGCTGTTCGTCGCCTTCGAAGGGGGCGATGGGGCCGGGAAGTCCACCCAGGTGCGGCTGCTCGCGCAGGCCCTCAGCGACGCAGGCCGCGAAGTCGTCGTCACTCGACAGCCCGGAGGCACGTCCCTGGGCAGCGCGATCCGCGACCTCGTCCTGCACGGCGG
>Ga0209719_1003746_pt1 | contig 13289 bp, 12 predicted proteins | sample AD_JPNAS2_MetaG_FD_184421 | JGI IMG/M metagenome (GOLD analysis project Ga0209719, IMG submission 184421) | Active sludge microbial communities of municipal wastewater-treating anaerobic digesters from Japan - AD_JPNAS2_MetaG (SPAdes) (version 2) | ecosystem: Engineered > Bioreactor > Anaerobic...
GGATGATCGTCGAGTCCTGGATGAACACGGTTGCAAAACGAGCATACCGATCCTGGAGTTCAAGGGTCATACCACTGACCGGAGACCGCATGCAGTCATTGAGCACCGCCGCGAAGAAACGAGCTGCGGAATCATCCAATCGACCAACAAAACTCGAATAGGCGATTTCCAACCCGGTGAGATTCAGATAGGTTCGCCAGATCTCTGCTACGGTTGCGTGGGAATGCCGGCACGGTGCAAAGGTAACCATCTGCAAGAACATGACCGGATGGAGTTTCCGGATCCGCTGGCAGAACCCGGTGCTCCGGGCGAGTTCAAGAATGCGAAGATAGGGGAGAATCCTCTCCAACTCAAATCGCAAGGTTTGGCCGTTTTTGTCGAATTGAGACGACATATAGCCATTTTTGGCAAACTATATAAATCTAACGAAGTTGCCGCGAAGCGGTGCGCGAAAAAATAGCACTTACTTAAGGAGGAGTGTGAAGAGTTGCGATAGCGGTCTTAACCTGACGCCGGTGAAAAAAGATAGGTTACAAAGTCCATGACAGAGTACGGGGATGGTGATAAAACTCACGGACACCTGCCCCAACGAGGGATGACAGGGTGGGAGAAGCGATTCTCTCACGAAATCACTGAACGAAAAAGGAGAAACCACTATGCGTCAAAAGACTGGTTTGCTGGGCTCACAGAATAAAAAATATCACGCTTTAGTGGGACAGTATAAACTATGGAATCAACCCCCCGAGAAACCCTCTCGCGATCTCTCCAGAATTACCTGCATTTTATAGATACTGTAGCATTCAACCCGAAGATTCTCCGCTGCCTGTTTGTGAATGCCTATAACCAGTTCCTTGCGGGCACGATGCTCGCTGAAAAAGGGCTCATTCCCCAGTCCTATAACTGCCTGAGGATGGGGTTAGAGAGTGAATGGCTCGGTCTGATCCTCATGAAAACACCTGCACTCGGACTAGAATGGGCCTTTGGCATGGGTGATAAGGGTGCAGAAATGCGCCTGAAAAAACTGGAAAAGCCATATGAGATCAGAAAGATCTTGGGGGACACACCGCGGATTACTGTCCAGGACAGAGATGAGATCTATTCTGCTCTCTCTGACAAGAGCCATACTAAGTTATCGAGTGTGGCACGCTTCTGGATTCCTCCGGGTGCGCATCCGGGGGAGGGTTTTGTGGACTGCATCCCTCCCGGCGGGATGCAGGGAGAGAACAATATCGCTCGCATCCTCAAAGGTGTTGGGTCTGTGCTCTCGTTTGCCCTTGCAGAGATTGAGGACGCCCGCAACGTTCACCTCCTTGAAGAAGGATGGAGATGGAACAGGGTGAATCTCAGTTATATTTCAGAAGGCGGATCTCAGAATCAAGATGGGAAATTCGAGCCTCATATATCTTCAAAGGGACGCCCTGGTGCAGACCCCCTTCAGGCCATGGCACTCCTGAGTGCGGTCCGTCATGGAGAGATCTAAGCGGCGCAGGCAGGCCATGGGGTCAACGCACCCGGCGTACCGGAGATCTCGCCGGTGGTCTTTGAGGAACTGCTGGTCAACGCCCTGATGCACCGGGCCTCCCTGATCAGCGCACCGATCCGTCTGTTCGTCTTCGACACCCGCATCGAGATCATCAGCCCACCGCATCGGTCCAATCAGGAGAGAGCTGAGAGACGATCGAGTGAGTGCGTCACATCAGGCCCCTAATAAAAGGGCGGAATGATACGGCCAGAATTAAAGGCCATAGTGGATCGCTTTCTCCTGCAACCATTCTGTGATTATTTTTGTAATCAATCCTTTTGCCTCAGATAATGACATTGGGTTGCATGGTGCCGAGATCCATTTCCCATGTCTGGCCTTCACACCCACGGCCTCCTTGCTGTTGGCAGTCTGTGTAAATCTTTTCAATTCCCCTGCATCACACCAACCCTTTTTGGGAATGTCCCCAACATCTTCCCGTATAATGTCAAAGACATTGTACAACCCATGCCAGTTTTCAAAATCATCAGACACCTGATCAAACATCATTTTGACGGCCGGTTCTTTCTGGGAGAGGCTCACCCAATCCAAAGCAGCATCTGCAAGATGATGCTCTTCAACGGTTCCATCGGGATTTATTATTCTCGTGTCAACAGAACAAGACACCGTGCCACATATCGAAAGATGGACGAAATAATGCCTTGTTCCATCATCGCGGATCTGCAGAACTTGCTCAATTTTCATTGCAGGCCCATAACCCAGAGCAAGTTTTGCTGGACCCTTGATCAATCGTAACAACTTTTCCGCGTGATCTCGCACGTCTTGAACAGTGGAGAGATCTGCAAATCGATCTGATTTGAGAATATAATTCCCATTCTCTTTCTGTATGCAGATGTCGGCACTGTTGAATGATTTTGATAACTCCTCCAAAAAGTGGTTATCTCCGTAAAGCGTGACAATCCATTCCATGGTTCTGTCTTGTTTCTCTTGATCGAAAATCTACACAATTAAAATTCCCAGCCCTCATGGATTATCATATCGACCATTGAGATGCATGGAAGTCCAAAATGGCCACAGACCTCAGGAATTTTTGTTTTATTCCCCTTTCCATTATATTTCTCTTCGGTAACAACATAAACATCGCCGCCACCAAAGAGCATCTGTTGTGGGCCCTCTCTTTTTTCAAGGGCCATCGCGATAACAAAAGGATCTGCCTGCTCTCGATCCAGATTTGGATTGATAAGCTTTGGAAAAATCCCGAGAATCTCACTCACTCGTCCCATAAGATCGGAAGAGTCCTGGTGGAACAATGCACCATTACGACCCCGTGCCCACTCGGTTAGTTCGTCATCTTTTTGTTCAAGTTCTTCAAGCACGATAGGGGGTGCACACAGACGACCCTCAGCAATTAAACTATCACATCGCACCCAGAGAGATCTGAAAACGGTCATCGGGTAATGCATTTTCATATCAATAAGAGAAGAAGAATCAATGACATAGAAGGAATTACCCGGCATTATATCACGGCTTTTGGTTTGTCAATTCCCCAAGGTGCTTTGTTTTTATATCGAGATAGTCCAGAGCTCTGCTGCTGGTGATAAGTCCTCTTTGCGTGTTTTCAAGGACAAGAGAGACAAAAACCTCCCCCCTCTCTCTCCGAGCACGCCGTGCAGAACTTTCACCCCCTCCACCGGCCTGATCCTCTTTATCACTACTCTCCCCGGAAAGTTTCCTCATTTCACTCAGATACTGGCTTTGGGAGATGAGATGGAGGGATACAAGTCGAGTGAGAACCGTTGAAAGACTCACCTTATATCGGGCTGCAATCCGGGTGTAGCCGTGCAAACCACATCGGGCAAAATCTCTTCTGACATTTTCTTGAGGAAGAAGGAATGCACCTGCAAAACGATTGCACCAACTCTCAACCTTTGCTCCATGACTTTCACCAGTAACCGGGTTTTCAGGTGTGCAAAGGGCAGGTTCGTGGAGCAATATATGCCCATATTCGTGGAATAAAGTGAATATGCGTGCATGTATGGTGTCTGAAGAATTTATGACAATGGCATATGGTTTTGAATCCATCAGAACAACTCCACGGAGTTCCTCTAATTCCATTGGAAACTGAAAAACACGGATATTTTTGCGTTCGATGAGATCCCGCCAGTTCCTGAATGCTTCATAGGGATTATGCCAGGGGTTTTGCTCCTCGATCAAAACGCTAAATCTACTTCTTTCCCTAAGGGCGATGTCTTCAGCATCGTCATTCAACTGTACACGTATCACATCTGGGTCGACCTGAAGATCAACATTTGCCATAAGCTCGTTGCAAATGACTTGCAGATTCCGTGCTTTTCGGATCGCCAGAATCGTCTTCTTTGAAAGTGGACGCTGTTGTCCAGGAAGCCTTCTGAAATCCTGCGGGAGAGGAAGTTCTCTCTCTGGCACTGGAAGAAAGAATGCAGCCAGTGGCCTATTATATGCCTTTGATAAACTCTTTATCTCGTTAAGTGTGGGATCTTTTTCTCCCCGTTCCCATTTTAAAACCCACTCAACCGAGACATGCAAGTGGTTACTCACGTCTTCAAGAGTCCATCCTGAACTTTCGCGCAACCAGCGAAATATACCTGGCTTAGTTCGAATGTTTGGCGATCTTTTTCGCATAAATATCTAATGAGATAGTATAGAATCAGCCATCCAGTAAATATAACCTTTACCATCGATTCGTGATACCCCTCATCCTTCACTTTTTCCTGTACACATTCACCCCGATCTTCACCCCCTCCCTTCGCGGCACCGATACGTTCCCCTCGGTCGAGGCGATCGTGATCGACTTCCCGGTCTTCGACTCGCCAAACTTCTTCGAGAGATCGACCATGACCACCAGCCTATCCCCCTCCACCTTCATCTCAAAAATTTTCATCATCACACACTCCTGCACATCGATTCGCCCCGGCGGACCCGCCTGAACCGGGGCCACCGCCTCTATCACTCCCTCCCCGCACGAAAATCGCCCACGTCCTCTTGTCCGCTCCACGACCTTGGCAAGCACCTTCACCGGCCACGCTGGCGGGCGAGCTTCCTCACTCGCGCTGCACGCTTCGGGACATCACTTTGGTCTTTTGGTGTCTGGTATCGCGGACGGCCTCGCGGCGTGACGGCTATCTGCACGCTTGCTTCGCAACCGAGGGGACCCTGGCTCCCCATACACAGGCCGGAAGGATACTTGCCTATCCCTCCGGCCGGGCCTATCATCCTGCACTGCCCGCCCCCCGATGGGGTGGGAGGAGGCGCGAAGCGCCGGGCGGTGGGGGTCGTTTGAGGGGTGGCCGTGCGTCACCCCTCCGTGCGAGGAGCGCGGTGCGGAGCACGGCGCGACGAGCACTTCTAGCAGACGATGACCGGCGAGGTTCGAGCCGGTCATGGTCGTCAGAGGTCCCGGACAGGAAGAGAAGATCAGGCAGACGCCACGAACGAAGGGAGTGTGGTCTGCCGGTGGAGGATCCCACAAGCCGCCACGAAACATAGACCGGGAAAAACGCGAGGTCAGCGCCTCGATCTCGGAGAAGATCGCCCGCACGCATGTGGTCTTCCCTCTGCCCAGCGGACTTCTGCAGATAACGTTCATCGGTGTCGCTCCGACCATGTCCGGGCGTAGGTTAAAGATGGAACTACTCCATCGGAATCGTGCGGTTGGGTGCCAATTCGGAAATGTAGTCGGCGATGAAGACGCTCGTGTCCTGGAAGGACATCGGGCATCCGTGTGGCTGGTCCTGCGCCATGCAATCACTGTCGGCAATGGGGTTTTAATCCTGAGCGGATGTGGGGGCAAACGTGTGAGGAAGGTGCGGCACGCCCGGCGAGAGAGATCCGGCACCGGCAATTGGGCAACGGGCCAGCAGCGTGGAAATTCGGCAGATAACCCAATCATCCAGGGAAAAAGCCAAGATATGGGGATATATGAGGAATGCCGGGCGCGCGCACAATTTATGTAAGATCGCGAGAAATTCAATAGCAGGAGGACCGCTCAGAAAGTCAAATTAGGCGAGAATTGAACCGTAATTTGGAATTCCCGGCCCTGGCCTTCCTTTTCTCGGATCATTCACGATCTGCTTTCTGACCTCGCCCGCGCGGGAGAAACGACCTCGCGGGAGACCTCGTAGCCACCGACCTTTTTCTGACCTCGCCCGCGCGGGAGAAACGTCCACGGCGCCGAACCGGGGGTTGCAGTTGATCTAACGTGCTCTCACCGGCGACTACGGACTGATAGCCGACTCTGATCCCCCGGATCGTAAGGGCGGAGAGAATACGAATCCTCATAGCGGTTGCCGGCAGAATATAATCGTTATGCTCTTTCTTTCATCGCAGGAGTCGGTGGAGTGGTCCGGTCATGCAGAGGAGGTTCTCAGAAGCGGGACTGCGCCGGGCACCTATGACGGCGACATCCGGCCGAATCTGCTCTCCGCCTTCGACTACTATATAGGAACGGTGCTTGCCGCCCGCGGACGGGCCGCAGAGGGGATCGAATGGCTGAGCGCCGCTGCTCTTGGAGAGGAGAACGATCTCTTCTCTGCGGGATTCCTCCTCGGCTTTCTCGAGCGCCATAACGGGAGACTTGCCATGCCCTCTGTGGCGTTTGCCGACCCGCGCCCGTTCATGCACTTTGCCGGTGTCCCCATGATGCGGGAGGCACGAAAGCGGTTCATTGCACAGTGCGGCACCACCCTGCCGCAGTTCGAGGAACCGTTCTCCATGATGGATATCGGGTGCGGCGATGGAGGACTCACCGTATCGCTGTTGCGACACCTGTTAGAGACCGGCAGGGTCGCCGGGATCGGTGAGGTCCTCCTCATCGACTCGTCGCCTGCAATGGTCGCCCTTGCGGAAAAGACTGTCCGCGACGCATTTCCCGATGTCCGCATCGAGACCGTGAACAGCCGGATCCAGGACTGTTCCGGCAGCCTCGATCACCGTTTCGATCTCGCCGTCAGCTCGCTTGCCTACCACCACATGCCGCTTGAGCAGAAGAAGATCCACCTCGCGCGGCTCAAACCCTGGATCGACCACTTCATCCTCTTTGAGATAGATGCGAACAACGATGCCCCGGAGGTGTATTCCCCGGAGCTTGCGCTCTCGGTCTACCAGTCTTACGGGAGTATCGTCGATGCCGTCTTCTCGCACGATGCCCCGGTGGACGTGGCCATCGCCTGCGTAGACCTCTTCCTGATGGCGGAGGTCATCTCGCTCCTCACACAGCCCCGCGGTGTGAGGACCGATTATCATATGCTGCAGAGCCAGTGGCATGCGCTCTTCACGGAATGCCTGGGTCCGGAGTTCGCCCCGGGCTGTCACTCGCCCTGCTATGCGGACGAGCACACGACGCTCTTTACGATGCATTACGGGCGGGAAGCATAGGCAGCACCTATACCCCGCTAAAGGACGAAGATGCCACGTAGGGTACGAGATCATCTCCGGTGACGAAGGCGGGAGATTCATCGCTGTCAGGCGCTGCAGGGTACCCCGCGCGAAAGGCGCAAGACTTCGAAAAAATTCGTCGCCAACGCTGGATATAATTACCCGGCGCACCATATCGCAGACCATGAACGGACGACTGAGCATCCTGCTCCTCGCATCCCTCATCGCGCTCGGCAGCATCATCGCCGGGTGCACCGACACGTCGGATGCGACATCGGCGAGTTCTGCTCCACCCACGGTGCAGACTCCGCCGGACGACGCCGGCAACGTGACGGCCGGGAACACCCGGTTCGCGTTCGACCTCTACCGGCAGATTGCAAGCGCCCCGGCCTACACGGGCAAAAACATCTTCTTCTCGCCCTACAGCATCTCCTCGGCCCTCGCGATCACCTACGAAGGCGCCCGCGGCACGACCGCAGACGAGATCCGATCGGTGCTGCACCTCCCGGCGAACGAGACCCTCCGGAGAACAGGATTTGCCGGTATCGACGCCGATCTCGCCCGCGGGGATGAGAACTATACCCTCCGCACGGCAAACGCCCTCTGGGCCGAGAAGGCATACCCGTTCCTCCCGGAGTACATCGCCCTCGCGGAACGCTGGTACGGGGCAAACACGACGAACCTCGACTTCGCGAAGAACCCCGAAGGATCGCGTGCGACCATCAACCGCTGGGTGGAGAGGGAGACCGAAGACCGGATCCGCGACCTCCTGCCCCCCGGTTCGATCGACTCCATGACCCGGCTCGTCATCACGAACGCGATCTACTTCAAGGGCACCTGGGCCATGCAGTTCGATGCGAACCAGACGAAGGAGGAGGAGTTCCGGGTTGCACCCGATAAGACGGTGCGCATCCCGATGATGCAGCAGACGGATGAAGATGCGCGCTATCCGTATGCGGAGACCGATACCCTCCAGGTGCTTGAACTCCCCTATGCCCACGGAGACGGAGCAGGGCTCTCGATGCTCGTCCTTCTTCCGAAGAATGACAACCTGACAGCCGCGGAGGAAGTCCTGGATGCAGGAGAGATCGCAGCCCTGCAGGGCTCGCTGGTCCGCAAGCGCGTCAACGTCTTCTTCCCGAAGTTCAGGCTTGAGACGGAGTACAGTCTCCCTGAGACGCTTGCGGCGATGGGGATGCCGACGGCGTTCTCCCCCGATGCCGACTTTTCGGGGATGGACGGAACAAAGGATCTCTTCATCAGCGGCGTCGTTCATAAGGCGTTCGTGGATGTGAACGAAGAGGGCACCGAGGCGGCAGCGGCAACCGGGGTCGTCATAGGCCTCACAAGTGCACGCCCGGATTCCACGCCCATCTTCCGGGCGGACCACCCGTTCGTCTTCCTCATCACGGAGAAAGATTCCGGCACGATCCTCTTTGCAGGCAGGGTCGTAAACCCGGTGGGGCCGTAAGGGGCGGGCGGGCAACACCGCCCCCTCCTGCAGCAACCCATTTGACAGAATACCAGCATCCATGCAGTCCCACGAGATATCTTCGCGACCCTGCACCGTCTCAAGGGCGAGCTTGTTGGACGGTTATCGAAGACTACCTCGGCGCGTATCTTTCACGCCTCCCGGAGCCGTTCGACGATCGTCTTCTGCAGGTATCCGATGATCGGCATATCCGAACCGATCACCGCGTGCCGCCCGGACCCCGCGGTAGCGATGGCGAAGAAGTCCCGGCCGTCGACCAGGATCGCGCATTCATCCTTCCGCAATCCCTCCATCACGGGCCCGTTCACCGGCCGGGAATCCAGGAGGTCGACGACGGTCCCCCGGGCCTCGTAGATCGGGAGTTTGATCCCCGCATACTCCTCCTTTTTCCGCACGACGATAGAGAGATCGATCCTGCGCTCGAGGGGTTTGATGATCGTATAGTATCTCTGGAGAAACTCGGGGTTGTAACAGAGGATCACCATGCTCTTCTTTACCCGGCGGAAGAGCGATGATATATGGTTCTCGATCGCCCAACCGCTCCGGAGGATGAAGAACGAGTCCGGGGAGAGGTGCGGTTTTACCGAGAGGCTCTTTAACGCCTCACGTGTCTCTTCAAGGGATCGAATATAGTCTTCCTTGAGCCGGTCGAAGACCACGTCGACGTCAAGTATGTAATAGGAGGCCGGAGACCCCTCTTCCACGCCGATGAACCCCCGCCGGGCCAGATCGTTCAAGATCTCGTAGATCCGTCCCCGGGGAACCCCGCTCGCCTCATGGACATCCCGTGCAGTCGCCTTCTGCAGCCCGACGAGCGTCGAGTAGACGCTCGCCTCGTACTCGTTCATCCCGAGACCCCGGAGCCCGGGGACGATCTCAGCAGCCATTGCACCTGTATTGAGTTGCACCAGACTTATGGTTTCCGGAGAAGACTGATAGAATAGCGGGAGAGCAACCATCTCTCGCAAGACCGTCCCCCGGAGCAGCCGCCCGCCAGAAGAACCTGCAGCTCATGATATCACCCATCAAACAGGCATTCCGCATAGAGCAACTGGAACGCCGGGCGGGGCATACCCACCTTCGAAGAAGGCTGCCCCGGTAAGGACGAATGAGAGCAACACGCGCGATACCCCCTGAACCAGCAGAACCTCAGCAAAGACCGGGAAGACCCGTCATCGATATAACACCGGAGCGTATCCGGGCGGGCAGCGGCCCGGACTCCCGCCTGCCCGACAGGGTTCTGCAACAAAACATCTACCCTCTCCTGACATCGATCGCAGGCGTGGCCCGGGGATGCTCCGGACCTCAGAGGCCGGGGCCAACCGCCCCCCTCATAGAGGACGATAGCCTGTCCCCGCCCTGGTTGCAGTAGATTCATATCGACCCCCTCGAAACTACTACACTCAGCAGATGGATCATGTATGACGAGGAGAGATGTAAACTGCGCGCCGACCTGCAGCACCGGACCACACCAGGGTCCTGGTGAACCTCCAGCACGGATGCCGACATACCACAGGGAGCCAAACCCCGGAGTGGGCAGCACCGGGATCACCCGGGAGGAGCACGGATGAAGAACCCCTACCAATGGCTCGCCGACGCCATCAACAACCACACCTGGGCCGTCGCCGGGGTTGCCGGAGCCATCTTCATCCTCGCGCTCTTCGGGCTCTCGATGGTGACGATGGAGACCGGCGACGACACCTACATCGACAAGAACACCCCCCGCGGCGCTCTCCTCGCCCACTATAAGGACACCTACGGCTCAGACGCGATCATGCTCATATACGAGGCGGACAGCGTCCGGAGCCCCGATGCCCTCAGGTATATCGATCATCTCCAGGAGGACCTCAGGAACGAGCGCTACGTCGACAGCGTCTCCGGCGTCGTGGATCTCCTCAAACAGGCAAACGGCGGCACCCTGCCGTCGTCTAAAGCGGAGATCGACGCTATCATCGGAGAGGCTCCGCCGGAGATGGTCGAACGGATGTTGCCTTCAGACCTCATGACGATCAGCGTCATCACCCTCGACCCTGGCGTCTCCATGAGTGCCCAGAAACAGGTCCTCGGGAACATCGAGTCCACCATCCGCATATCAGGGCCCCCGCCGGGCCTCTCGGTCACGGTCTCGGGCAACCCCGCGTTCTCCAAGGAGATGGAGGGGGAGATGGGAGGACAGATGGGCATCCTGATCCTTGCGGCCATGCTTCTCATGGTCCTTGCGGTGCTGCTCCTCTTCTCCCACGTCCGTTACAGTCTCCTCCCCGTCGGGGTCGTCGCCGTCGGGCTCATCATGACCTTCGGGTTCATGGGCCTCTCCGGTATTTCCATCAGCATGGTGGTGATCGGGGCGTTCCCGGTGCTCATCGGTATCGGTATCGACTACGCCATCCAGTTTCACGCGCGGTTCGATGAGGAGATCCAGCGCGGCACGATCCCGGAGGCCGTATGGGCCACGGTGGTGAACCTCGGCCCCTCGGTCCTGATCGCGATGTCGGCGACGGCGCTCGGGTTCATCGCCATGTTCTTTGCGCCGGTACCGATGGTGGCCGACTTCGGTATGGTCTGCACCATCGGGGTCGCGTCCTGCTACATCGCGGCGCTCATCATCGTCCCGGTCTTTGCAACCGTCATGAACTACCGGCCGAAGAAAGAGGCGCCGACATCAGGTTCTCAGGAAGGCGGACTCTCGTTCATCGAACGGTATGACCGCATCCTCGGCAGGCTGGCCTACACCGTCGCCAAACATCCGGTCCCTGTCATCCTGCTCGTTGCCGTTGTCGCGGCAGGGGGGTATCATCTCGACCAGAGCGTCCCCATCAGCGCAGACGAAAAGACCTTCGTCCCCGACGATATGCCGGCACTTCGGGATCTCGAAAAGATCACCCGGACCATGGGATCGACGAGCACCATCCCGATCATCGTGATTGCCGATGATGTCCTCTCCCCGGAGACGCTCGCCTGGATCGACCAGTTCGGGATCTACGAACAGGAGCACAACGATAAGATAACCGGTGTGGCGAGCATCGCAACCCTGATCCGGGAGCATAACGGCGGGGTGCTGCCCTCGACCCGGGGGGAGGTCAATGATGTCGTCGCCCGGATCCCGGAGCCGACCCTGAAACGCTACCTCGACGGGAATATGGAGGCGGTGCTTGAGTTCTCGACGGTCGATATGGAGATGAGCGTCGCCCGCGATCTCGTCAAGAGGATGCAGAGCGATGCGGCATGGAACAACCCGCCGGCCGGCGTGACGGTGAAGATCACCGGCACCATGGAGATGTTTGCTGCCGTCATGGATGATATCGCCGAATCCAGGACCTTCATGACCCTGCTTGGGTTCGCTTTCATCATCGGGTTCATGATCCTCGTCTACCGGAGGTTCAGGGCCATATCGCCGGTCATTCCGATCATCTTCATCGTGGGCTGGAACGGAGCGATCATGTACCTCCTCGGCCTTGACTACACCCCGTTGACCGCCGTCCTCGGGTCGATGACGATCGGGGTCGCATCCGAGTACACCATCCTGATCATGGAGCGGTGCGAGGAGGAACTCGCACGAGGCATGGAGTTCCTCGACGCTATCCAGATCGCCGTTCAGAAGATCGGGACGGCCATCACGGCATCGGGGATGACGACGGTCTTCGGGTTCGCGGCGCTCACCCTCTCGACGTTCAATATCATATCCAACTTCGGTATCGTGACGGTCATCACCGTCGGGTTCTCGCTTCTGGGTGCGATCGTCGTGATGCCGGCGGTCCTCTCTCTGATGTACCGCTACACCGGGCGGGCGCACACCCCGGCAACGATAGGGGCCGCGGAGTAACCCCTCCCATCGCCCCTCGTTCCCCGGGGGTTGTCGCGACCGGGATGAACGCCTCCGCTAACCACCGCCCCTCGCCCTCCGGGGAAGGCAGGGCATATCAAGGCATATATAGTACTTGCTATATCCCTCCACCGGTGGTATACCATGGCAAATGAAGACCTCGCGGCGCAGGTACTTGCGCCATTCTCAGCTCTCCAGGAGTTAATCAACAGCATCATTCTGTTTCTGCCGAGTATCATCGCGGCGATCATCATCCTTATCATCGGCTGGATCCTGGGACGGGTTCTCGGGAGGATCATCGCCGAAGTCCTCGGTCGTATCGGCATCGACGGCGCCCTCCGGAAGACATCGGTCGGAGCATATATCGAGCAGTCGGGGACGAGTATCGTTAAGCTATCCGAACTCATCGTCCGCTGGATCATCTACATCATCGCGATCCTTGCGGCTATCAGCGTCCTCCATATCCCATCCCTGACGATAGCGGTCGGTATCATTGCGGCCTACATCCCGAACGTCATCGCGTTCATCCTCATCCTGGTCATCGGGATCATCCTGGTCGACTGGCTCATGGATTTCCTTGAGGATATGGGCGAGAAACAGAGGATCGAGGGGCTTGGGGTGGTTACACTGGCGCTCCGGGCGTTCTTTTACTTCATCATCGTCATACTCGCACTCCAGCAGCTCCTGATCGACCTCTCGATCATCTACGTCTTTGTCATCCCGCTTGCCTGGGGAGTTGCGCTCGGGCTCGGTGCGGCGATCGCCATCATCGTCGGGTTCGGCCTCCGGGACCGCGCGCCGGAGATCATGGATCGGCTTATTGGCCGGGTAAGATAGACATAACCCTTTTTCCGGGCGGGTCTCACAACCCGCCGTACTTCTGCACGTGTTCGCGGGCCCGGCGGTGCCGGGAGTCCTCGCCGCCATAGTGCCGCCGGTCCTCTCCCACCGGGCAGACCTGTATGCAGATACCGCAGGGAGATATATGTCGTCGGGCGAGGTCAGCGCTGTTCCTGGCACAGGCAGCCTTATCGGTGAGGCCTTCGGGGTAGTCCCGGCCGTCAAGCGCGCCCGCGGGGCAG
>Ga0209719_1003775_pt1 | contig 13200 bp, 12 predicted proteins | sample AD_JPNAS2_MetaG_FD_184421 | JGI IMG/M metagenome (GOLD analysis project Ga0209719, IMG submission 184421) | Active sludge microbial communities of municipal wastewater-treating anaerobic digesters from Japan - AD_JPNAS2_MetaG (SPAdes) (version 2) | ecosystem: Engineered > Bioreactor > Anaerobic...
CAAGAAGACTACGCCGCAGAGCAGAATCGCGGCACGACTCAGCGAGGCGATGGCGGCCACAAGATTGAGCAGCACGGGGATCAGCAACCAGTGCGGACTCGATGCGTTGTCATCTTCAGTCCATGCTACACCGGCTGCGGCTGGTCCGAACCGTTCGCCGCTCGCGCGGCTGAACCAGAGACCTGTCGCAAGGGCGAAGTGCAGGGTGAAAAAGGCACCCGCGAAATTGGGATACCCAAAGGTAGAGAAAAAGTAAGAGAAGGTCGCAGCGCCCCAATAAACGCTTGTCGCGCCGGTTGCCAGTTGCGCGAAGCCCAGCAGCGCCAGCGCAGTCGCGTTCCAGCAGAGAGCGTGCAGCAGCAGGCGCTTGCCGCGTTTCAGGAGCCCGTGCCGCGCGGCGAGCACGGCGATCAACGCCGGCACATACCAGAGTAGCAGGACGGCATGCTCATCGGGAGTGACGCAGAAGGGCAGGCCGGGATACGGCGGCGACGGGATACGCCATTCCTGGGTTTGCACGTTAAATTGAGGCTCGCCTGCGACATTGAAGAAGGGCACCACCAACAGCACAGTCAGCAGCAGACCGATGTAGAGCAGCGGATCGCGAACCAACGAACGCCAGACGCGGCGGCGTGCTTCGACCAACGTCTCACTGCTCTTGGCCTGTGGAAAGACAAGCAGGTGTTCGAGCACGAACACGGTAAGCCACGGAATGACCGGCATGAGCAGGTCTGGGCGCGTGCCGCCGTGAATCCAACTGAAACCGATGACCAGCAGCAGGATGTGGAGCATCAGAACGTTGCGGAGGAAGAAGTTCATTAGTTAATTAGTTCATTAGTGCATTAGTGCATGGGTGCGTTAGCTGGTTATGCACGAGTTAATCAGTGTCGAGGTTTTGAGTGTCGGGATGAACGAGAGATGCTGGAAAACAGTTTAAGCAACTCACCGGCCTCAGCATAAAGAGGTTGCCCCGCTTCACGTTGCTGGGCGGGAAGCAACTGAGACTCCAGCAAGACTTCGAACCAAAAAACTGCCTCGTTTGATTCCTTCTCAACAATGCTTATCTTGTGCGAAAAATCAGCCTTTGACTCAGCTTTGTTTGCTTCACGATAATTCGCCCCCATCGCTGTTCCAGACTTCGCGAGTTGATAAACCAACACGTTTACCGCACGGCGTTCAGGGAGCATATCCAGCCAGTTTACTAGGGCGACCGCAAAACGCTTCGTTCTTTGCTCCAACTCCTCTTTGAACTCCGCATTCGTCACGCCACACTCCCAAACTAATTCACTAATTAACTAATGCACTAACGAACTTCTCCAACTCCGCTTGCCAGTGCGGCATGGGGGGGAGGCCAGCGAGACGCAGCATACGTTTTTCCAGACGGGAGTTGGCCGGGCGTGGTGCGGGACGCGGAAACGCGGCGGTCGTGCAGGGCGTCAGACCACGGGTAAGGCCAGCGCACCGGAAAATCTCACGCGCAAAGCCGTACCATGTGACTTCGCCCTCGCAGCTGCCGTGTACCACGCCGGGGATTGGATGCTCCAGCAATCGCGCAATCAATCCAGCGACCGCCTCGGCTGAAGTGGGGTTGCCGATCTGGTCATCGACGACCTTGAGCGGCTCGCCCTCCTGTACGCCGAGCTTGAGCATCGTGTGCAGGAAGCTAGGACCGCCCTCACCATAGAGCCAGGCGATGCGCACAATCGTGTGGTCGGGACAGTGGCGGCGTACCGCCTCCTCGCCGGCGAGTTTGCTGGCGCCGTAGACCGTGCGCGGCGCGGGCGCGTCGAATTCGTGATACGGACGGTCGAGGCGGCCATCGAACACATAGTCGGTGGAGATAGCGATTACACGCGCACCATGACGTGCCGCGGCACGCGCCACACAGGCACTACCCAGCGCGTTCACACGAAAAGCGGCGTCGGTATCCGACTCACAGGCGTCCACCTGAGTCATCGCCGCAGCATGAATCACGACGTCCGGCTTGAAGCCGCTGATCACCTGCTCCACACTGCGGCTGTCCGCGATATCCACCTCCGGCAGGTCGGCGATGCACAACTCGTGCTGCTGGAAGTGACGCTGCAACGTCCTTCCCAACATCCCCTTCCCGCCTGTGATGAGGAGCTTCATTAGTGCATTAGTAGCGGTAGTGTTCCGGCTTGTACGGGCCCTCGACTGGTACACCGATATAATCGGCTTGGGTCTGGCTCATGACCGTCAGCTTCGCGCCAAGCTGGTCGAGGTGCAAGCGGGCAACCTCTTCGTCCAGTTCCTTGGGCAGGCGATAGACATCGACCGCCAGCGTCTCGTTCCAGAGCTTAATCTGGGCAAGGGTCTGATTGGTGAAGCTGTTGGACATCACGAAACTCGGATGACCGGTCGCACAGCCGAGGTTGACCAAGCGGCCATCCGCGAGCAAGTAGATGCAGTGGCCATCCGGGAAGATGTACTTGTCCACCTGCGGCTTGATGTTGACGTGGCGGATGCCAGGCCACGCCTTGAGCTTGGCCACCTGAATCTCGTTGTCGAAGTGGCCGATGTTACAGACGATGGACTGGTCACGCATGCGGCTCATGTGTTCGGCGGTAATGACATTACAATTGCCAGTGGCGGTCACATAGATATTGGCGTAAGGCAACGCATCCTCAATGGTCGCGACTTTGAAGCCGGCCATACACGCCTGCAGGGCGCAGATCGGATCAATCTCTGAGACCCACACCTGCGCTTTGTGCGCCTTGAGCGCCTCGGCGGAACCCTTGCCGACATCGCCGTAACCGCAAACGAAAGCAACCTTGCCGGCGACCATCACGTCCATCGCGCGCTTGATACCATCGACCAGCGACTCGCGACAGCCGTAGATGTTGTCGAACTTGGACTTGGTCACCGAGTCGTTGACGTTGATCGCAGGCACGAGCAGTTTTTTCTCGGCGGCGAGTTGGTAGAGGCGATGGACGCCGGTGGTGGTCTCTTCGGAGACCCCCTTCCAGGTCTTGACCGCACGACCGAACCAACCGGGCTCTTCCTTGAGAATGCTCTTGATCAACGCATTGATGACGCGCAACTCCTCGTTGTCGGTGGGCTCGTCGAGGAAAGCGGCGTCACGCTCGGCATCGAAACCGCGATGTAGCAACAACGTCGCGTCACCGCCGTCATCGACGATCAACTGGGGCCCCGAGCCGTCCGGCCAGGTCATCGCCTGCTTGGTGCACCACCAGTACTCTTCGAGTGTCTCTCCCTTCCAGGCGAACACCGGAATGCCACGCGCGGCGATGGCTGCGGCAGCATGATCCTGTGTGGAGAAGATGTTGCAGGAAGCCCAGCGTACATCCGCACCTAGCTCCACGAGCGTCTCGATGAGCACGGCGGTCTCAACCGTCATGTGCAGGCTACCCATGACACGCGCGCCCTCAAGCGGCTTTTGTGGGCCGTACTTGGCGCGCGTAGCCATGAGGCCCGGCATCTCTTTTTCAGCGATCTCAATGGCCCTGCGGCCCCAATCGGCCAAGCCGATGTCTTTGATTTTGTAGGTCATTTTTTTCACGTTTTTCTCACACGAAGGCACAAAGGCCACTAAGGGTGTTTTTAGGGGCTGTGCTGCGGAATTGATCCTCACACGAAGGCACAAAGGCCACTAAGGGTGTTTTTAGGGGCTGTGCTGCGGAATTGATCCTCACACGAAGGCACAAAGGCCACTAAGGGTGTTTCAGGTTAGTTTGCAATTCGTTTTATGCCATCCCTTAGATGTGCGGCACCGAAGTTAATCAGCAGGCCAAGTCGCAAATCCAGCAGGCGTAAATACGTCAGCACCTGTTTGGCAAAAACGGGTGACAAAATTTCCACGGATTTAAGCTCAATGACCAGTTGTTTCTCAACCAGCATATCGACCCTGAAAGCATCCCGGAAAACATCTCCTTCATACGAAAACGTCACTGGCACCTCGTGCTCGACTGAATAACCCATTCGTTTCAGCTTGCTCACCAGCAGCATGAGGTAAACACGTTCAAGAAGTCCAGGGCCAAAATCCGTATGAATCGCAAAAGCGGCGTTCAGGACATCCGTCGCCATTTTTTCAAGCTCTGGATCCATTCCTTAGTACCCTACGGCCCGACAAGTACAATAAAAACAAGTTGTTTCTCATACAAGCACGAAGGAGAATGGGGTACCACAAAAAACCTTTGTGTCCTTAGTGCCTTTGTGTGAGATTATCTGATTCCTGCGGCGGAGCGGAGGGCGGCGGCGCGGTCGGTTTTTTCCCACGGGAACCCGTCGCGGCCAAAGTGGCCGTAGTTGGAGGTCGCGCGGTAGGACCAGCCCTTTGGCTTGGTGAGGCCGAGATCCTGGATCAGCATGCCGGGCCGGAAATCGAAGATGTCATTCGCCATCAGGATCTTGGCGATCTTCTCATCGTCGATGCGGCCGGTGCCGTAGGTGCTGACGTTGATGCTGAGCGGTTTGGCCACGCCGATGGCGTAGGCGACCTGAATCTCGCACTTGTCGGCAAGACCAGCAGCCACAATGTTCTTCGCGGCGTAGCGGCAGTAGTAGGCAGCCGAGCGATCGACCTTCGATGGGTCCTTGCCGGAAAAAGCGCCGCCGCCGTGCGATCCGACACCGCCGTAAGTGTCAACGATGATCTTACGGCCTGTCACGCCGGAATCCCCGCAAGGCCCGCCGATCACGAAGCGACCGGTGGGGTTGATGTAGAACTTGGTCTTGTTGGTCAGCATGCCGGTATCTTTAAGGAAATCGTGCGCAACCTCCTTGAGCTCCTTGCGGATGCGTGTGATCGGCACGTCACAGGTCTGATGCGAGATCACCACGGCGGTAATCTCTTTGGCGCGGCCCTCCTCGTGCAGCACGCTAACTTGGGATTTGGAATCGGGGCGCAGGTATTTAATTTCGCCCTTCTTGCGCAACGTCGTAAGGAGTTGCAACAGCGAATGCGCGTAGACGATCGGCGCCGGCATAAGCTGCGGCGTGGCGTTCGACGCATAGCCGAACATCATGCCTTGGTCGCCCGCACCCTGATCTTCGGCTTTGGCCTTGGTAACGCCGCGCGCGATGTCGCCTGACTGTCCATGCAGTGCGCAAAGATAGTTGAACGTATCGTAGCTGAAGCCTTCCGTAGGATTATCGTAACCGATGTCCTGCACCACTTCGCGCGCGATCTTACCGGGATTGATCAGATCCCAGTTTTTGCAGGTGATCTCCCCGAGGTTGACGACGAGGTTAGGGCCGACCGCCGTTTCGCACGCTACACGCGCGGCGGAATCATTCGCCAAACAGGCGTCAAGAACCGCGTCGGAGATCTGGTCGCACACTTTGTCAGGATGGCCCTCCGAGACCGATTCGGAGGTGTACACATGGCGCGTTGTCATCTTACTCATAACTAGGATCCTTTGAACTCTCGCATCCCTGTTCCGGCGTGTTCAGCATCCGATACGGGAAGCGCAAACGATAAAATCAGGAACAGGCAAGACTCCGTCCCCGCAAAGTACGCACGCGCACGGCGCGAACATGCTTTGTAACCACTTGAAAACAAACGAGTTACGCATCTAAAAGCAAACCCCAAGGTCAACTGGTCGCATGGTGACCTTGTGGGGTGAAAGAGTAGCACAAGCGGCTGGCAGTGACAAGCACGTCGTAAGACACCCCACGACAGCTGAACATTGAGCATCCGGAGCATCCGACGCTCGACAACCCGCGATCTGAGTGTTACATTCAACGCATTCTGTAGCCGGGGGATGGTTGCCCCGGTCTCCCACCACTTTTCGTGAGGCACCTATGGCATTCGGCAGCGGCAGTGTGAGTTTCCGACTCTTCTATCTCCAACAACAGTACGACTCCAGCTTGGTCGACGCTTTTGCACGGCATGTCGCGCCACCGATTGATTCGCTCGGTCGCGATCCCATCCATGGCTGGGTAACCGGACGGCATCTTTTCGACCGCGCGATTGCGGATGAGACCTGCGTGATCGGCCCCTACCTTCACGCGCAATGGCTGCGCGCCGAGAAGAAGGTGCCGCCCGCATTGCTGCGCGCGTATGTTCAGATGGAAGAGGATCTCGAATGCCGTGCGCGAGAAGTCGAATTCTTACCACGCGCGGTACGCGCCGAAGTCAAACAGCGTGTCACCGACTCGCTCTTACCCAAGATGCCGCCGACCTTGACCAGCATCCCCGTAGTGGTCGACTTCCGCAATGACCTGCTCGTAGCCAGCGCGATGTCCGATAAGCAGATCGATACCCTCGCGCCCGCTTTCAAGGAAACCGCAGGCACGCTGCCGATCCTACTCACGCCCGAGACCGCCGCCATGCGCCGCAAGCAGATCAACGCCAACGATCTCGAACCGGTCAGTTTTTCACCCGACACCACCCTCGATCCCCCCAACGAGCCCACGCTGGGCATGGACTTTTTTACCTGGCTCTGGTTCGCTTGGGAGAAAGAAGGCGGCGTCTGCCATCTGCCCGACGGCCGCGAGTTCGGCGTGATGCTCGAAGGTCCGCTCACCTTCTTTCGCGAAGGTCAGGGTGCGCACGAAGCGGTGCTGCGCAAAGGTTCGCCGCTCAACAGCCGCGAGGCCGGCACCGCCTTGCTTTGTGGCAAGAAGCTCAAGCGCGCGAAGGTCGTGATCGCCCACAGCGACGATGTTTTCAGTGCGACCATCGACGCCGACTTTGCCTTCCGTTCGCTCAAACTGCCCAAGGGCGAACAGAGCGATGCAGACGGCCGCTTTGAAGAGCGCATGCTCATGATCGAGACCTTCTGGTCGGCGTGGCTCGCCCTCTTCGACCGCTTCTTGGAACTGCGCACCGACGCGCAGGCGTGGCCGAAAACCCTCAACGCCATGCGCCAATGGATCGCTCGTTTCGGCGAACCCTGATCCGACAACCGACATGCAGAACGACCCCGTTATGCCCCAAGGTCGCCAGCACGTCACGATCGGCGAACAGGTTCTGACGATCGAAACGCCGTCTGACCTCGACGCGCTGCTCGACCGCGCCGCAGCGATAGACCCGCAAGCTGTCGACGCGATCCCCTACTATGCGATCCTCTGGCCGGCCGCGCACGGTCTGGCATGCGACCTTTGGGAGCAGCGCGAACGGCTGCCGCACCTGCGCGTCATTGAACTGGGCTGCGGTCTTGGACTGCCGTCGATCCTCGCGGCGCGGCTCGGCGCGCACGTCACAGCTACCGACTTTCACCCCGACACCGGCGACTGGCTGCAACACAACGCCGCGCTGAATCACGTGCAGATCGAGTACCAAGTCCTTGACTGGAACGATTGCCTAGACCGCTCGCATCCGCTATGCGAACAACCGGTACCGCTGGTCATCGGCAGCGACTTGCTCTACGAGCGACGCCACATCCCGGCGCTGGTCGGTGCCATCAATGCGCTTTGCGCCCCCAGCGGCCAGGCGATCATTGCCGATCCAGGACGCGACCACCTGCCGCTCTTTGCGGCAGCCATGCAGGCGGCAGGCTGGCATGCCGCTCTACACCCGGCAGACGAGATCTATGTCTGCCGGTTTGTGCGGGACATGAACGTCGAACGCTGAACACGGAACGTCCAACGCTGAAGGAATTTGAAAAAAGCATACTTTTACTCTCTTGTTGCGAGCCACTGCGTGGCCGCAACAAGAGAGGTTGACCCACGACCTACGGCGATCCTGCACTCATGCACTAATGAACTCCGACCAACCGCTTCGCCAATTCGGCGGCTGAGGCTGCATCCGGCGAGTAGCCGTCTGCCTCGATCTCGTCGCAGAATGCCTGCGTCACCGGCGCGCCACCGATGATGACTTTGGCGGGCAGACCGGCCGCGCGCACCGCCTCCACGACGCTGCGCATCGCCACCATCGTGGTTGTCAGCAACGCCGAAACCCCGACGATCTTGGCGTCGTGTTCCTGCGCTAGAGATACAAACTTCTCCGGTGCCACGCTGATTCCGGCATCCACCACTCTGAAACCGGCACCTTCCAGCATCATGCCCACCAGATTCTTGCCAATGTCGTGGAGATCACCCTTGATCGTCCCGATCACCGCTGTCGCGAAGGGCGTCACGCCGGCCGCCACCAGATGCGGCTTCAAAACCTCGGTTGCCTGTTTCATCGCGCGCGCGGCCAGCAACACCTGCGGCACGAACACCTCGTTTTTCTTGAACTTCTCGCCGATCACCGTCATGCCGACACAGAGCCCATCGTTCAACAAAACCGACGCAGCCACCCCCTGCTCAATCGCCGCCGTCACGAGGCTCACCACCTCGGGTGCGCGCCCCTTGATCAGCGCCTCCTGAATCTGTCCGACACTCATCCTCGCATCTCCCTTTGCCCGACTCAGCTCTTCAAGCGCATCCAAGAGGCGAGCTTGACATTGCGTGCTTCGGCCGACTGCAGGCCCTCCGGCGTATTCGACTTTGCGGCTCGCTCCAGAGTTTCGATCCGTGCCAAAAACGCCCGCTGATTAGCCTCAAACTGCTCGCGTTCCTCTTCGCGGCTTTTCCGCTCGGCCGCCATATCGTGATCACGCTGCCGCAACTGCTCCTCAAGTTCCTCGATCTGCCGTACGCGCTTCTCACCCTCGATGATCTGCGCATGCAGGCGCGTGCCCTCTGTTTCAAGCAGTTGCACTTTATCTCGTAGTTCGCGCTCCTTGGTCTCGGCCAGCCGCATCTCGCGCTGATGCATCACACGCATATTTTCAAGGTCAGCCCGCAAACGGGCAACCTGCGGATCCGAAGGCAGTTCGCGCACGGTGCGCCGCGTCATGTCGCCCGGACTCCCGCCCAGATGCCGCAACAGTTTTTGGCGGCGTTCCATCAGCGACTGCTGGCGTTGCGTGCTCCAGTTTTTGAGTTGCTCGGCCTGCGTCTTTTCGCGCTCCAATGCCGCCGCCAGTTCCGTCACTTCAGCGTTGATCAACTCGTAAACAGCAGCCTGATCCGCATAGAAACGCGCCGTCTCCTCGGGCGGCTGCGAGCACAACTTCTCTAGTTCGGCAATCTTCTCTTGATAGGTGATGTCGCGCGCATTGGCGTCGTTGAGCACCTCAGCCAGCGAAGCCTCGCCGGCACACACACGCTCCTCGGCATCAGCCAGCGCCTTCTCTGCCGCCTTGGCGCGCGCTTCGGCGCCTTCAAGCTTTTGCCCGAGCGCCTTCACCCGCATGCGTTCCTCTTCCCACTCCGTCTCACTCGCGCGAACCCGTGCCTCGGCCTCCGCGCGCGCGGCTTCCGCCGCCTTGACGCGCTCCTCGGCCTGAGCCAAATCCGCCGTCAACACTTCAATCTGCGGCACCGTGCCAGCCGCCTCTTCGAGCTGCTGTTCGAGCCGCTTGATCTGTTGCCGCAGTTGCTCCAGCTTACGCTCATTGGCCTTGGTCTCCTTCTCGGCGCTGCGGATCAGATCCTCCTTCTGGGCTTCGGCCTCTTTCAACTGCGTGGACAACACCTCGCGCTCGTGCTGGATCGTCTCCAAGGCGTCGGCATCCGACAGCTTCGACAACCGTTCGCGCTGTTCATTGACAATCGCTTCCAGCTCCTGAACGCGGCGCTGCAAAGCCTCATCCGGCATAGTGTCACGCGACCGCTTATCATCGGCGGACTCTGAAGCCGCCGACTCCGTATCCACGTCCTCCGCCGCGACGACCTGCGCAGTCGCCGAAACCTTGCCGCTTTTGATCAACGCCTCAGCGGCCAGCCGGTTGAGCGGCCCACGCAATTCGCCATCGCCGTCATCCACGAACCAGCGCATATCAAGCAGATCTACTGAAACCGCCGGCACCCACTCTTTGCGATCCAGAGACACCTCATGTCCGGGCAAGATCCGGCCCTGCTCGGCCCAGACGATCAGCCCCTGCGTCGCGACAGGGCCAAAGACCGTTTCACCGTTGATGCGGAGAAACCACTGGCGGTTGTCGTCATGTTGTTCGTTCTGTTGTTCCGTCATAGTTGCCACCTGAACGTTGTCTCATTCTTCTCGCGTCACGTCTAGCGATTTTTTGCAAAAAACGTCTGGCCGCGCGCGCCGAGCCGTTCCAACTCACGCCGCGCCTGCCATTCAAGCTCCGCCAGCGAAAGGCCGTTTAAACTCCCACCGAAAGCGCCCACCGCTACCGGCGACTTTGTGGGATGCCCGGAATACCGCGCCTCATCCGGCCTTTCGGGAGGGAGCACTTCGACGTCGACCACCGCATCCGACACGGACCGTCCGTCAGCCGACTGCCGGAGCGCCTCGGCCTCTTCCAGCGCCCGCTGCGCCTTAGCCTGCCAGTCAGCCCGCTCACGCTGAGCCGTCTGACACGCCTCCTCTGCAACCCGTAACTGCATCCTCCACTCTCGCGCATCCGCGCGCGATCGCTCGAAGTCGGCCTCAGCCTGACGGCACCGGCCCGCCAAGTCCGCCACGTCGGCAAGCGCCTGCTGCACTGCCGCCTCTGATTCAGCACGCGTCCGAGCCAGCAACGCTTCAGCTTCCTTCATCCACGCGGCGCACATCTCGCTGAGCGATACGCGCTCGGCCTCGCACTCCGCTGCACGCTGTTGGGCTTGATGGCACAGTTCCTCCTGCCGCTGTGCATGCGCCTGCGCCTGTTGCAACGCCCTCGCCAAGCGCTGACACTCTGCTTCTGCATCTCGTGCATCCAGCGCGGTACGATGGAACAGCACCGCGTGTTGTGAAATCGCCCCCTCATCGATCAGGCCCCGCACCGCGTCACGGTGGATGAGACCATAAAACCGCCCCCCCTCCACCTCAACGACCCACTCCATCTCCAAGGCAGGCTCCGCCGTCGCGGGCGACCACTCGACACCATCCCGCGAGATCTCATTTGCCGGGCCGATGCGACCATCACGCGCCCAGTTCTTCAGAACCTCGAAAGCAATCGGTCCATACCGTCCGCCCTGATGATCACGTACCCACCATGTCGGGGCACATGCTTCAGTATCAGGATGCCGTATTTCCGTTGACACACTCGTCCTCTCGTTTCATCGATAAAAGCGAATCGGGTTTTTATTTTAGGCGATTGCCCGGCCAATCTCAACGCCAATCACCATGAAAGTGTAATCTTCGTGAACGTACACATGAACGTGTACCGCTCCGCTGTGTACGGACATAGCGCGCTATTTATGAACCCTGAAAAAGTAAGCAGAACAAACCATGCACTGAACTCGCACACCCCTGTCACTAACCGATCACCCGCTTGATCTGAAACGACGATTCATGTAAAAAGATGGCGAACAAGTAAGTCGGAGAGATATGAAAAAAAGCGCGTCAATTCTATTGATCTTTGTGCCGCCGTCGCTCTTACTAGGCCTTCTTCATCTGGAAAATGAATTGTTGAAAGCGGGATGGCTGAACACGAAGGAACTCGCCTTTGTTGGCGAAGAAACGGGAACGCTATTTGACTATGCGACGAACGTTTGGGGTTGGGATGCTCTCAGCCTGTTAGTGGGCATTGTGTCTTTCCTTTGTGTGATAACAGGAATACGAAGACTTGCCCAGGGTTCTAAGGAGCCGGTGTGATGCCTTGTCACGAGAAAGGCCAAGTTTTATGTTAGCGAAAACCGAAACCGCATTAAATCGTTTCAACTGTTGCGCCAAATGGGTGATCTTGGCGCTGTCGTTAGCTTTATTGGGCGGGGGGACTTTTTCAGTCGAGAAAATACGCGGCGGGCAGACCGCTTTGAACCTGACGCGATACGATTGGTGGGGAATGAGAAAAACGGGAGAGATCAGCATCCCAAGGACGGAAATAAAAAACGTCATTATCGATTCACAGATATCAGGAGGGGGGGGTTCGACATATACCGTCACGATCCAGACGGAAACATCGTCGACAAAGCTTGACGCCAGAGGGACATCGATGCGGTGGGCTGTCAAAATGAAACGTCGCATTTTGCATGATTCGCGCCGTTGTAATTTTTCTGCATTGGGATTTCATAACGGTGTGGCAATACCCGCTGGCATTGTGTTTTTCGTCATATTTTTGGGGATTCAACTGCGAATCTTGACCCTAGGAAATTAAATGAAGGCACGAGGGCCGACGACGGCTTGTACCGCTCGTCATCGGCCCTCTTTTCTCTTGGGTGCTACTTCCACACCTTTCAAGATGTGGAAATGAGACGGATTCTTCTGATGTCTTTTTTAACGCAGGCCCCCTCACATTACCAACCCGCCACCACGTTCTTGCCGGACGTCGGGCGGGGCAATCGTATCCAGTTTGTGACCGTCGCGCCTTCGTGTGATAAAAAACGCAACTGGAAGGCGAGAGAGGCTGTGATTTATTTTTTTCGGTTTTGACGTTTTTTGTTCATTTTTGTCAATGACAAGTGCGGTCAGGCTCGGTATACTGGTGGGCATTTGTTGGCAGTTCCGCGCGCGTCAGGTGCGGGCTTGCCGTCACCTTACCATTTGGAGTGATTATGGCTCAGGCAGTGATTTTTCCGAAACTCGGGCAGACCATGGAGGAAGGCGCGATCGTCAAATGGCTCAAAAAAGAGGGCGACGCGGTCGCGAAAGGCGACATCCTTTTTGAGATCGAAACCGACAAGGCGAACCTGGAGGTCGAAAGCTTTTTTGAGGGCGTATTGCTGAAGATTTATGTGCGCGAGGGCATCACCGTCCCCGTGAACACCGTCGTCGGCTTTATCGGTGCCGCCGGCGAGAAAGTGCCGGACCAGCCGCCTGCCCCCGAAGCCGCGCCAACACCCGCGCCCGCAGCGGCAGCTCCCGAGGCGCCAGCAGCAAGCCCCGCGCCAGCAGCTCCTGCCGCCGCGCCTGCGCCGGCACCGGTTGCTCCCGCGCCAGCAGCGACGCCCGCACCGCAGCCGTCGGCCAAACCGGCTGTCCAGCCCGCACCCGCGCCGACACCGGCCAAGCGTCTGGTGATCTCGCCACGTGCCCGCGCCTGCGCCCGCGCCGCTTGCATCAATCCCGCGCGCATCAAGGGCACCGGTCCGAACGGACGCATCGTAGAAAAAGACGTGTTGGCTTTCCTGAGCGCGGCGAACTATGACGCTCTGCGCATCACACCGGCGGCCAAACGCCTCGCCGCTGAACATGAGATCGACATCCTGAGCGTGCGTGGTTCTGGTGACGGCGGCCGTATCATGGTCGAGGATATCGAGCGCGCCCAGCGCCGCAAACCGGTCACGCTCTCGCGCATGCGCCAGATCATCGCACGCCGCTTGGTGGAGAGCAAG
>Ga0209719_1003778_pt1 | contig 13178 bp, 10 predicted proteins | sample AD_JPNAS2_MetaG_FD_184421 | JGI IMG/M metagenome (GOLD analysis project Ga0209719, IMG submission 184421) | Active sludge microbial communities of municipal wastewater-treating anaerobic digesters from Japan - AD_JPNAS2_MetaG (SPAdes) (version 2) | ecosystem: Engineered > Bioreactor > Anaerobic...
TCAGGCATGTCCAGAGGTTTGATGACCTTTGAAGGTTCAATAAAAGCTATACGAGTTGAGTCGTATTCAAGAATAGGAAATGTCATATTTATAAATCCTTGGTATAGCCCAACAGAGTAATAGCCGGAAAATGTTCCATCATATCGGATCATATAGATGGAAAGAATTTCCACTTATTCTGATATTAAAGTATAAAACATGGAAAATTGGCCGCTGAATTTTCCACTTATTACCTTTTGAGTTGCCAAATTCCACTTATTACGCTATTAAAGTGCAAAATATGGAAAATCAAGCTCGTCTGTCCTGCTGTATTCTCCTTAGCCGATAATGAAGAAGTTTTATATATAATTAATAATATTTTATTTTTTTAATATGAAACAGACCAAAAAATCGAAGTTCCATCCCAATCCGAAACTAAAGTTAATGGATCAGGTCCGCGAGGTCCTTCGTTATCATCATTATTCCTATCGCACGGAGCAAACCTATTGTCAATGGATTCTTCGTTATATCCATTACTTCGGAGGGAAAACCCATCCAAAACTCCTCGGAGCAAAAAACATCGAGGCGTTTCTTTCGCACCTGGCAACCGTTGAACAGGTAACGGCCTCAACGCAAAGGCAGGCGCTCAATGCTCTGGTCTTCCTTTATAAACAGGTTCTGGATCTGAGGCTGGAAGAGGAAATCACCCCGGCGCGCAGCAAACGTTCTGCCCGTCCACCCACGGTTATGACTCAGCAAGAGGTTCATCGGCTTCTTTCCGTTATAGAAGGCAAACCGGCGCTTATGGCGAAGCTGATCTACGGCAGCGGCATGAGATTGATGGAATGTATTCGCCTTCGTGTTCAGGACATCGACTTTGGACAGGGTCTCATCTTCGTTCGAGGCGGCAAGGGCGGCAAAGACCGGACAACCGTTTTGCCAAAGAACGTGCGTGACGAGATGATGCGGCAAATTGCTGCAGTCAAGGCGCTTCATCATAAAGATCTGGAGGAAGGTTTCGGCGAGGTTTATGTTCCGGAAGCATTGCTCAGAAAATACCCCAAAGCGTCACGGTCAAGCGGTTGGCAGTGGGTATTTCCCGCGAAAAACATCTCAGTCGATCCGAGGTCCGGAAAAAAAATGCGACATCACGTTCTTGAATCCGCCCTGCAGAAAGCGGTGAAGCGGGCTGCAGAGAAAGCCGGAATTGACAAAAAAGTCGGCTGCCACACGTTGCGCCACAGTTTTGCGACGCACATGCTCGAAAACGGTGTGAACATCCGTGTTCTCCAGGAACTGCTCGGCCATGCGGATGTCAAGACTACAGAGATTTACACGCATGTCATGGCCCGCGATATCCGCGGACTGCAGAGTCCGCTTGACCGCCTTTGAATGGAAAGCAAGTAGACTGTGATGAAAAAATTATTTTATAAAATTATGCTTTATCTATCGCATAAGCTGGGGCTGTGGTTTTTCCGCACGTTGTCCTGGTTTATTGCCACCGGCTACTTTTTCCTGTTTGGGCTGCGCGTGAAAGAGAGCGTCAGATTCTATCGCGCACTTTTCCCCGAAAGGGGTTTTGCATACGCCCTGTATTGCGCCTGGAAACAGTTTCATAATTTTACCGATGTCTATACCCACCGCTTTATTCCATGGGCGGGTGAGAAGGCCGAATTTATCCGCGAGGGATGGGAGCATCTGGACGAGGCCGTGGCCGCTAAGACCGGGGCGATCGTTGTGATGTCGCACATTGGCAACTGGGAACTGGCCGCCGAACGGCTCAACCGGAAAGGGCTGCCGATCATGCTTTACCTGGGGGCCAAACACAAGGAACAGGTGGAGGGCATTCAGAAAGAAAAACTGGCGCAAAAGGGCATCCGGATTGTGGCAACGGATGAAAAGGAAAAGTCGCCGTTTGCCCTGCTGGAAGGGATCAACTTCCTCCGCGAAGGCGGGATTGTGTCGATGACGGGCGACCGTCTCTGGGGGGATCAGAGTTACGTCACCGTGGATTTTCTGGGACATGAAGCTCGGCTGCCCGATACGCCGCATTTGTTTGCCCTGATGACCGGTGCTCCGCTCATGACGTTTTTCGTGTATCAGAATGCTGCGGGAACTTATCATATCAAGGTCTCCAAAGGAAGAAAGGTTGTTGCTGCAACCAGGGCAGACCGGAAAAAGGCGGTCCTGGAATCCGTGCAGATCTATGCCGACGATCTGGCCTGTTTTGCTTCGGAGCATCCATTCGAATGGCATCACTTTGAGTCGTTTCTTGGTAAAAAAATCAATAAAATAGAATAGATGAAGATCGGTGAGAATTTGCTTTGCCCTGCATCAATTTTATTGTATGAAGCGGGGTCGATTGCGGGAATCAGTGGCCTGATATAGAAGGGAAATGTGTCCGAATGACGGAGGCAGGGTAAGAGCTTTGCATAATACCTGCAGTGTCATAACCTTGACAGTTAATCGTTTCAACTTCTTGTCATTTCGAAGCGCAGCGAGAAATCTTTTCTTTTCGTTTTTCAAGATTCCTCACGCGCCTTAGGCGGTTCGGAATGACATACGATTGTGTCGAAACGCGTGACCTGCAAGTTTATGATAATTCGATCATTGTGCACCTATGAAAAAGCATTTTGTCAATAGAAATCTTTTTTGCTCGACCGTAGCCGGACCATACATATCCGGCGGAGGGAGAGCAAAAACTCTTTGAATATGGGCTCATCGCCACACACCTATTCGTGCTCACTTGATAAAGTGTCACATTATCATTCGTTCGATAAACGGCGTCCCAATCAAAGCTACGACCTCACATGGTGTGGGTCATGCACAACTTCGGGTTAGCCGCAACCATTATATTCCTCCAAATACGGAGTTTGATTCTTCCATACATAATAAACAATTTGTAAAATCTTATGAGCTGTTGCCGTTACAGCTTTCGCATATCCGGATCGGATGATCCTTTTGCGAAAAAAGATGTTCAGTCTGCAGCTCTTAAGCCGCGCAATTACCTGGGCACTTTCAACCAAGGCAGTCCGCAAATAGGGTGATCCTTGCTTGGTAATACGGCCCGTTTTTTCTTTGCTGCCACTTGAATCCAGAGAGGGAACGAGTCCTGCGTAAGAAGATAAGTTCTGATAAGATGGGAAGCGCTTAATGTCTTCGACTTCAGCGACGATAATCATAGCAACCAGCGGACCGATGCCGGGAATCGTGGTTAGAAGATTTGCAACCGGGTCTATTTTTGCCATAGAGTAAATCCTCTTCGTTAAATGATCCACTTCGGTCTTTATACTTTCATACAAAGAAAGATACGTTTTGAGCTGTTCACAATGATAATCAGGTAAATCAATATCTTCATAGAGAAAGGATAGACCTTTTTTTCCGAAAAGATCCGAACATGGTTGTTGCAGGTTATTCTTCATCAAAAGTGCATGTATTCGATTCTTCATGCGGCCAGTGTCCCGAACCAGTCGGCTTCTGTGGCGAAGCAATTCTTTGAGCTTCCTTGTGTCCATACTGCTTACATGACTTTCTGGAATTAAATCAGCTCTTAAAAGCTGCGCCAGCATATGAGAATCCACTTTGTCATTCTTAATCTTTGCGGATGCGATGGCTTTGGTCTTCACAGGATTGGATATGGTAACCTTCAATCCCTTCTCTGTAAGAAGATCGTAAAGCCAATACCAGGAAGACATGGATTCAATCACAACCCTAGTGTCATCAACCAAATCGTCAAAATAATTTAAAATTTCATTCGTTACGTTTTTTAAATTGGCCCTTTTAACCACTTGCCCTCTTTCATCAATGGTTGTGATAAAAGATGTTTTCTTATGTAAGTCAATTCCTGTATAATACATCTCGGCTACCTCCTTTGTTTTTATTTCCCTGGGTTCATTTTACTACAGAACCCGAAGGGAGGTAGCTTTTTCATATGATCAAAGCTCTCATTCTGAAATTGGCAATTATATGCGGCTTGGTATCTATGATCAAAAAAGGGAAGACGATATCATCGCCTTCCCTTTTTGATAAATGGTGGAGATGAGCGGGATCGAACCGCTGGCCTCTTGAATGCCATTCAAGCGCTCTCCCAGCTGAGCTACACCCCCATTTTCAGCATCCGGATTAGAGAGGCCCCTTAACACGGGCATTTGCAGATTGTCAACAGATTTTAGCTTGACATTTTACCCTCCCCCTATATAATCGCGCCCGTGCCGGAGTGGTGAAACTGGTAGACGCAGGGGACTCAAAATCCCCCGCTCGCAAGGGCATCTCGGTTCGATTCCGAGCTCCGGCACCAAATTCAACCCTCATCATTTATTCTTTGATATGGTCTTGTGATTCTTCAGGAAATTGACAAAAATTTTATGATGCAGGCGGAAGTCAAACTGTTTCAGATAAATCAGGAAAAGCTCACGCTCAATCCTGCAGGATGCAACCGGAATTTCACATAGGGTTTTCCGGACCAGTTCACGCGCCACCGCGTGCACGGAAATAAAGGAAACCCCAAGACCCGCCATGACCGCTTCCTTGACGGCCTCGGAACTGCCCATTTCGCCGCAGATATTCAGCTGAGAAAGGCTTATCGATTTATTTTCTTTCAGATATTTCTCAAACACATCGCGTGTTGCGGACCCTTTCTCCCGCAGAACGAAAGGCTCCTGCAGTAACTCGGAAAGACTGACCGTCCCCTTTCTCACCCAGCGGTGGCTACCGGGAGCAATCAGAATCAGGCGATCACTCCAGAGCGGCACGGCAACCAGTTTTCGGTTGAGGGGTTTTTTCCCGATACAGCCGATTTCAACTTCACGATCAAGCACCATGTTCATGACTTCTTCACTGTCTTCCATTTTCAGGAAAATCCGGATTTCCGGATGCCCTTTTTTCAATTCACTTATGGCTTTCGGCAGAATATAGGTTGCCGGAATGGTGCTTGCGCCTACGTAAATATCGCCGCCTGCATTTTCGTGCATTTGCTGTATTTTCTCGCAGGCTTCCTTGCGTAAGCGGACCATTCGCTGCGCATAATCATAAAGGATCTTTCCCTCCGGGGTCAGAGATATTCCTGCATTGCTGCGATTCACCACTTTGACACCCAGGTAGTCTTCCATATTACGGATGTTCTTGGTAAGCGCCGGTTGAGTCAGAAGCATGCTTCTGGCCGCCCGGCTGAAGCTCCTCTCTCCAACCAGGGCAATCAGTGCCTCCAGTTGCTGAAGGGTCAGATTTTTTAATCGGTCATTGGTCATGGCTGATTTTATAGCACAAATTTCCTCCGGCAACAAAGGCTATATCCGCCAGAAGAGGCACTAGAATCTTTTTCAAATATTTTATTAACGACTCTAGGGTGATTGTGATACTATTTGCCCGCAAAAAAACGCTTCCGGAAACAGCCGGACGAAAATATACATAAAAAAGGAGGATTTATGAAACTTACGGATATGTTTTCACTGAAAGGAAAAGTCGCACTGGTGACCGGCGGCGGCAGGGGAATTGGGAAATTCATCGCCACAGGGCTTGCGGAAGCGGGCGCCGACATCATCCTGACATCACGGAAAATGAAAAATCTTGAAGCCACCGCGAAGGAACTCGAGGAAACCCAGAAAGTAAAAGCACTGGCCATTGCCTGCGATATGGCCAAAGAAGACGCCATTGACGCGATGCTGGCCGAAGCCGTGGCAAAATTCGGACACATTGACATTCTGGTCAATAACGCCGGAGCAACCTGGGGTGCCCCCACGCTGGATTTCCCGCTGGACAAATGGGACCAGCTTTTTAATGTCAACGTTCGCGGCGTTTGGATTCTAACGCAGAAAGTCGCCCGCATCATGAAGGAGCAGGGCGGAGGCAACATCATCAACATTTCATCCGTCATGGCCTTCCGCGGATCACTCGAAGAAGCCCATCCGGCTGTTCCCTACAACTCCACCAAGGCAGCGATCAATCTCCTGACGATGAATCTCGCGGTAAAGCTGGCCCCTCATCACATCCGCGTCAACGCCATCGCGCCGGGTTTCTTCCACACAGATATGATGGCTTACATCGACAAACCAGAATTCAAGCCGATTCGCGACGCGATGGTAAACGAAATTCCGCTCAGGCGCGTAGGAGAAATGGATGACATCAAAGGCGTCGCCGTGTTCCTGGCCTCTCCGGCTTCAGCCTTCATGACCGGACATATTATGGTGGTGGATGGCGGATTGATTGCCAAGTAATACCAAATCGCATTCTTCGGCTAACTTTGTTGGCTTCGTCGTCGGCTTCCTCGACGTATTAATAATACGACTGTGGAGCCTCCTCCTTGCCGCCGCGTTATCCTATGAATGCAACTTTGGCATATAATTTCACAAAAAAGCCCTGAGCGGCCAGAAAACGCTCAGGGCTTTCGATTCAGGGATTCTATAGACCACTAGAACTTTACCTGCGGAGCGGCCTTGGCTTCTTTGGGCGCCTCGAAGAAAGCCGCTTCTTTGAAACCGAATATTCCGGCAATGATGTTTGCGGGGAATGTTCTGATTTCCTGATTGTAGATTTTCACGGCATCGTTATATCTCATTCTTTCGACGGCAATCCTGTTTTCCGTTCCCGCCAGTTCATCCTGCAGCTTCATAAAATTCTGATTGGATTTCAGGTCGGGATATCTTTCCACAACAACCATCAGGCGGCTCAGCGCGCTGGACAGTTCATTGTTGGCCGCTATTTTGTCGGGAACGGTTCCGGCCCCGCCCACTTTCGAGCGTGCGTTGGTGACTTCAACCAGAACATCTTTTTCCTGCTTGGCATAGCCCTTTACCGTTTCCACCAGATTGGGAATCAGATCATAACGGCGCTGCAGTTGATTTTCCACCTGTGACCAGGCCGCCTTGATTCCGACATCCATCTTCACAAATTTGTTGTAATTGCCGGCAACCAGTGAATATAAAGAAATTGCCAGAAATGCGATGACCGCCAATACGATGATGACTTTTTTCCCAGATGACATTCTCCCGCCCTCCATTTTCAGTTAGTTGGTTCTAAAACATCAATGATGTGAAAAAGCTTCTCCACTTCCCGCATGTACTGTTTAAAAAGATCCTTTACCTCTTTGCTGGAAAGCCTGTCTGTACCCTGCCTGACTTCCATGCACAGCATAAAAACATTTGCGTCGATTGTAAAGACCCTGTTCATTTCTCTGATGGTATCCCTTTTATCCAGGGGAGCCTCCCCCTGCTTTAAATACAGCATGGCGTTGAAGAGGGCAACAAAAGCCGTAAATGATTTTTGGATGAGGTTTCTCAAATGACGGGCCGATCCTGTGGATTCCAGATAACCTTCACAAAGCAAGAGGATTTTTGAGTGAAGTTCCCGTTCAATCTGCAGACGAAGGTCTTCCGGTTTTATCAGTAAAGGCTGCAGAACATTTTCGCCATAAATCAAAACAGAACGGTTTTTCATGTTGAGAAATTCGATGGGATAAGAATCCAGAGACGAGTCTATAAACTTCCTGGTCATCACGAGGGGCACAGCCACACCGCGTTTTCTCCATTTTTCAACCAGAGGGAAACCATTATCAAGCCGCTCCATGCCGTCCGGGGTTAAAACCACCAGAATATTGATGTCCGATTTCCCCTTCACCCAGGAACCGGAAGCCGCGCTCCCATACAGCATCAGGGAAATCAGATCTTTCCCAAACACCTGCTGGTAATCACGACTTAAACCGGCAAGAATGTCCTGAAGCTTATCCGGTATTATTCCCATTTTATTCACCTTTCATGATATTTTAAAAACTGCGGCCGGCACCGCCGCCGCCACTCATCCCCCCACCGAAACCTCCGAAACCACCGCCGAAACCGCCGCCACCACCCCTTCCGCTGTTTGTAACCAGCATGAGCAGAATCCACGGGAGGATCTCCCGCCCGGTTCGGGTGCCCAGAAGCAGGATTGCCGCAACCACAATAAAGATCAGGGCAAATATATTAAGCCCCTGATTTCCGGGCCGGGAAGGTGACCGGTAGGGAACATCAACACCGGTTAACGTCACACCCGCTTTTTCGGCAACAACGACTCCGCAGGAATACATGGCGTTATAGAGGGCCTTGCCAGTATTACCCGCCTTGAGGTGAGGCACGACGTACCGATCAAGAATGAGGCCGACAATTCCGTCTGTAAGATCGCCTTCGACACCGTATCCGGTTTCAATACGGATCTGTCTTTCCTTGACCGCTAAAAAAATCAGGACACCTTTATCTTCGCCTTTTTTTCCGATACCCCAGGCTTGATACAGACCGGTTGCATAAAGATTGATTTCTTCTGCCGGTCCAAGTTCCGGTATTGTTGCCACAACAACCGACATTCCTGTTTTCTGCAGGATTTCACGCGCCAGGGATTCCATTTTAGCCGCGTTTGTCGCATCAATCACCCCGGCAAAATCGTTGACGGCCGTCCCCCTGTGCGGAGGATATTTTTCCGCGGCAAGGGCCGCGCCCTGTGTCAACGCGATGATGACTGCTGCGCACAAGAGAAGAATTTTCAGGTATGCACGGCAAGATAAATGAAAAATATTTTTCACACTATACCCTTAAATGCCTGTGCGGGGCTGATGTCCCGGAAGCGGGTATCTGCCACCGGTTGCGGGAACCGGCTTGTGCACAATGCCTTATTTATTGAAAGAAACGGTAAAACTCCTTATTAAAACGGGCTGACTATCGCTTAAAAATCCGCCCCCTGTCAAGGCGCAAATTTGACATCCTTCCCGACCTGAAGGGCAGGGTTTTACGGCCCGTTCTGATAAGCACGGGCATCTGCCTATGCAAGAGTAGATGCAGATAATATCATCTTTGATCTGGAAATGGTATATAGGACCAGGAAGCTCTGAATTTATCGACCGATTGGAAATTTATGAAACCAAAAATCATTTTCATTCATCCGCCTGTCGCCAAACCATCGGAACCGCCGGCAGGTATTGCCAGACTATCGGCCTGCCTTAAAGCCAATAGCGTGGAACATCAGGTGGTGGATGCAAATCTGGAAGGCATGCTATGGCTGATGCGATCTGCCTCAAGAGACGGAACCGCTCGCAACAAGTGGGATATCCGTTCCTTTAAAAATCTGGAAGGCAATCTGCACGCCCTGCGAAGCATCGATACTTTCCGTGAGAAAAGCCGCTACACACGTGCCGTCGTGGACGTCAACCATGCCCTGAATTCCGCCGGACAGCCTTACGGAGCAATGTTGACTCTGTCCGATTACACGGACAAGAGACTTTCTCCGGTTAAAAGCGGAGACTTGATCGCGGCTGCCGAAACGCCGGAAGCCAATCCCTTTTATCCGTATTTTTCAAAGCGCCTGACACAGGCCATGGAGGAGACGCCCGAATATATCGGGTTTTCCCTGAATTTTTTAAGTCAGGCTATCTGCACAATGGCCATGATTGGATTTATCAAAAAACAGCATCCCCGGCAGAAAATTGTCCTTGGAGGATCCCTGACGACATCCTGGGTACAAATCACAGGACGTTCTGATTTTTTTACGGGCCTGGTTGATGAAGTCATTGCAGGAGCGGGAGAAGAAAAGCTGCTGGATCTTCTAGGTGTAAAAGATCTTCAGAGAACCGGCTTTACCGATTACAGCCTTGTCGCGGATAAACCATATTTGTCTCCGGGTTTTGTCCTGCCATACAGCACCGCTCGGGGCTGCTGGTGGAGAAAATGCGCTTTCTGCCCGGAAACCGCCGAAGGCAATCCCTACCTTCCACTGTCTCCCGCCCGTGACGCAGAGGAACTGCGATCCATTATAGAGAAGACAGGACCATCCCTGATTCACATTCTGGACAGTTCGATTGCTCCGGTGCGTCTGCAGGCAATGGCACAGCAGCCGCCGGGCATCCCCTGGTATGGTTTTGCCCGCGTAACCGAACATTTAACGAACGAAGATTTCTGCCGTGAATTGAAAGTAAGCGGCTGTGTCATGCTGAAACTGGGCATCGAATCCGGCGATCAATGCGTACTCGATAGCCTGAACAAGGGAATCGATTTGAAGACGGCTTCGGCAGCTCTTAAGACAATCACCGGAGCAGGGATTGCAACCTATTGCTATTTTCTGTTCGGCACCCCGCAGGAAAACGAGGCAAGTGCCGTCAAAACGCTCGATTTTGCATCCCGTCACGCCGGTTGCATTCACTTCCTGAACCTGGCCGTTTTCAATCTGCCCGCGGGCAGTGCACAGGCACAAAACCTTGCCACATCCGATTTTTATGAAGGAGATTTGTCCCTGTATAAAAACTTTCAACACCCCGACGGCTGGCAGCGCGCTCATGTCCGCAATTTTCTTCAGAAAAAATTCAAAAAACATCCGGCAATCGCGCCTATCCTTGCGCGTACTCCGGAATTTTTCACCTCGAACCACGCGCCATTTTTTACTTTTTTAAAAAAATAATTTCCATCTATTGACATCGTCTAGATGTTGTGGTTAATGACATACATCATACTACATGTAGTGTTTTTTATTCTACAAACCTCTTAATCATGTTCTAAGGAGTTCATTTCCATGGAAAAAAAGTCTTATTCCCCTATTGTTCCGGCATTGACGAAAAATGCGATTACCGTACTGGAGCGCCGCTACCTGAAACGCGATAAAGAAGGAAAAATCCTGGAAACTCCTGTTCAAATGTTTCACCGCGTGGCGGATACCATCGCGTCGGCGGAAAAAAAATTTAATGAACAGGCTGACACCAGCTTAATTGCGGAAGAGTTTTTCCGGATGATTTCCCAACTGGAATTTCTGCCCAATTCACCCACCCTGATGAACGCAGGCCGTGAACTGGGGCAGCTGTCGGCCTGCTTTGTCCTGCCGGTGGGCGATTCCATGGAAGAAATCTTCGATGCCGTAAAATTTACTGCGCTGATTCACAAATCCGGCGGCGGCACGGGTTTTTCTTTTTCCCGTCTGCGCCCCGCCAATGATGTCGTGCTCACGACAAAAGGCATTTCCAGCGGCCCCATTTCGTTTATGCGCGTTTTTGATGTGGCCACGGAAACGATCAAGCAGGGGGGGACAAGGCGGGGAGCCAACATGGGCATCCTGCGGGTTGACCATCCGGATATCATGGATTTCATCATGTGCAAGGCCGACAAAAAGCAGCTCAACAATTTCAACATTTCCGTGGGCCTTACCGAAGCCTTTATGCAGGCCGTGGAAAAAGATGAAAATTATGATCTGATCAATCCCCGCGACGGTCAGATTTCCGGAACCCTCAACGCTCGCAAGGTCTTCAATCGGATCATCACGCAGGCGTGGGAAAACGGAGAACCGGGCATTGTTTTTCTGGATCGGCTCAACTGCGACAACCCGACGCCTCATATCGGCGCCATCGAATCGACAAACCCCTGCGGAGAACAGCCGCTGCTGCCCTACGAATCATGCAACCTGGGATCCATCAATCTGGGCAAAATGGTCCAGAACGGCCAGGTTGACTGGAAACGTCTCAAAGAAGTCGTTCATCTGGCCGTACATTTTCTGGACAATGTTGTGGAGATCAATAACTATCCGCTGCCGCAGATTGCGGCAATGACCATGGGAAACCGTAAAATCGGGCTGGGTGTCATGGGATGGGCGGACATGCTGATCCAGCTGGGCATTCCTTACGACACCGAGGAAGCTGTTGAACTGGCCTGCAAAGTCATGAGTTTCATCAATGACGGGGGTCACTCGGAGTCGCAGGCGCTGGCCAAAACGCGCGGTGCATTTCCGAATTTTAAAGGATCTCTGTATGACAAGAAAGGCGCCCCGGCAATACGCAACGCAACGGTGACAACCATTGCACCCACGGGAACGATTTCGATTATTGCCAACGCTTCCTCCGGCGTGGAACCGCTTTTTGCCGTATCCTATGTCCGGCAGGTCATGGACAACGACATCCTGGTGGAAGTTCATCCTCTGTTCGAGGCCATTGCAAAGGAAAGGGGTTTTTATTCACCGGAGCTGATGCAGAAAATCGCCGAACATGGGACTTTGCGTGACATTCAGGAAATTCCCCAGGATATCCGCAATCTCTTTGTCACCGCCCACGATATTACACCGGATGTTCATATTCGCATGCAGGCCGCTTTTCAAAAACACACGGACAACGCGGTCAGCAAGACTGTCAACTTCGCCAACGGCGCCACCGTGCAGGATGTGGCGCGAGTGTATGAACTGGCTTACAAGCTCGATTGTAAAGGCGTCACGATTTATCGCGACGGCTCACGCGATCAGCAGGTCCTTTCCGTCGCGAAAAAAGAACAATCGGCTGCTGCGACGGCACCGGACAAAGACACGTCAACCGGCAAACGGGAACGCCCAAAAGTGCTGAAGGGCTGGACGTATCAGATGCAGACCGGATGCGGACCCCTTTACGTCACCGTCAACGAGGACAGTACGGGGCTTTTTGAACTCTTCACAACCATGGGAAAAGCCGGCGGCTGCGCGGCTTCCCAGAGCGAAGCGATCGGACGCATGGTTTCGCTGGCCTGGCGCAGCGGTCTTCAGGCGCGACAGGTGATCAAACAGCTGCAGGGCATTTCCTGTCACTCTCCATCCGGTTTCGGTGAAAATAAAGTCCTGTCCTGCGCCGACGCGGTGGCTAAAGCGATTCAGGCTCACCTGTCAGCAAACGGCGGAAAAGTGCAGCACACGAAGCGGGTTTTCCTCAAGGGTGCCTGCCCGGACTGCGGAGGCATCGTCGAACACGAAGGGGGCTGCGCAGTCTGTCGTCTGTGCGGCTACAGCGAGTGTGCCTAAAAAATGATTAATACATACTATCGGTAAATACCGTCAGAAAAAATCCCCGCTGTTTGCAGCGGGGATTTTCCATATAAGGCCCGGGGTGAATGGTTAATGATTGAAAAATATAAACGATCGTGTATAAATAATGAATTACAGATTACGCAATAGGGAGATTCGTTGTTTCTCTGTGTGATAACCCTTCGGGTAACTCGTTGCGGGCCGCCTAAGTCAAGATCTATGTCATTCCGAGCGCATGCGAGGAATCTTAAAAAAGGGTCAAGATTTCTCGTCGCCTTGCTCCTCGAAATGACAAGAAGAGTTTCATTTTTGTCTATGTTAGTAGCAAATAGAAAAGTCCTATTTTGTAGCACATGATATGTCCGCTTTTAACGATGTTTAAGGAAAGGGGCGGAGGGCGTAGCCCGGAGCCCCTTTCCTTCGGTTTCGGCGAGCGGCGGACT
>Ga0209719_1003787_pt1 | contig 13149 bp, 10 predicted proteins | sample AD_JPNAS2_MetaG_FD_184421 | JGI IMG/M metagenome (GOLD analysis project Ga0209719, IMG submission 184421) | Active sludge microbial communities of municipal wastewater-treating anaerobic digesters from Japan - AD_JPNAS2_MetaG (SPAdes) (version 2) | ecosystem: Engineered > Bioreactor > Anaerobic...
TTCGGCCAGGGTAATACCTGGCAGGTGGGGGCTGCGCGAGCAGTACACCTTTCAATGAATCGGAGAAGTAACCTTTTTGCGGGGTGGTTCCCGTCAAGAAGGACTCGGAGGCTGCGTAGTAAGTTCCTGTAAGGGCAACGAGCACGACCGACCTTGCGTGATAAGCGCAAGGCATCTGCGACGGGGTGGCACCCGGCAAGGTGTAAGCGATGGTTGCTCGGCCATCCGAAAGGATGGCGACCGAAGGCAGCTAAGGGGATTTGGCGATTAGGTGCGTTTTTATTTTGTCGAACAGCAGTACCATCAGAGAGAGGGCCAGCTTTGCTTTTTAGCAAGGCTGGCCTTTTTTATGACAAACACTATGTCGGCAGAGGGGATCTCTTCACCTGGGTCAATTTTGAAGGTCTTGGATAATGCAAAATCAACAGGCTGCGCTTGGTTTTGGTTCATTGATTTTTCAGATTAAAAAGCGGCAGCAGTTTTTGTATTTTGCAGCTTTATTTTAATTATTTTAATTATTTTAATTATTTTCATGTCGTCAAATCGTTAATAATATCAAAAACTTACAAGCCTAACTATACCGAAAACAGGGTGAACTATACCGAAAACAGGGTGAACTATACCGAAAACAGGGTGAACTATACCGAAAACAGGGTGAACTATACCGAAATAATAAAAGAGGTATGTATAGTTGTTGATAACTCATATTGCTATCGATAAAACAATAAATATTACAAATATTAAGAGTTCAACTATACCGAAAACAGGGCGTACTATACCTTTATTATAAAATAGTATTTATTGTTGACTTTTAATTATTCTTGATTTATTGTAAGGTATAGTACATGTTCCATACGTGTCACTTCCAATCCAATAAGATACGGAAAAATTCATGGCAAACGATGAAAATAAAAAAGAGAAAAATTATCAAGTAGTCCAATCAAACCCGCTTGTTGAAGCGCAATACAAGCTGGACCTCATGCCTCAAAAGCTGATCAGGTATTTGGTGTCATTAATTAAGCCAAGCGATGAGCATTTTGAAAAGAAGTATTACAGGTTATATGCTCGTGATTTCGCTAAATTAATGGAAACCGACAACAAAGGGATCTACAAAGACATAAAAAAAACCGCAGAACTTTTAAAGAGAAGCACTGTCATCTACAAAAAGGAAAAATCGACACTACATGCAAACTGGTTGGCATCGTACGAGTATCATGACGGAGAGGGGTGGATAGAATTTGAATTTTCATCAAAGCTGGAAACAGAACTGCTAAACATAAAAGGTAAATTTACAAAGTATCAATTATTGCATATTGCGAAATTAAAATCGCAATATGCAATAAGGATATATGAATTATTGCTTCAATATCGTAATTATGGACAGCGGGAAATTCCACTGGATGAGTTAAAAGCAAATCTTGGCATAAAACAGTCTGAATATAAGCTATTTGGAAAATTTAAGCAGAGCGTTTTGGATGTTGCACATAGAGAGATAACCGGTAAAACGGATTTATCATACACATGGCGTCCAAAAAAGCATGTTCGCAAAGTAGTAAGTGTAATCTTTGAAGACATTAAAGTGCGAACAACTATTCCTCCGTGGCTCATTGGTGCTTTACCGAAGAAATACCGGACCAACGAAAGAGTATTTGACAGCATCAGGGAATGGTTGCCAAAACGCGGAGAAGATTACATAAAGGAAAAGATAGAATATACAACTTCCAAGAACCCAGGCAACTATGCAGACTACCTATACAAAGCATTAGAAGGAGATTTTGGAAAAGGATTCAAAGCAGCACAATCAGACATTTTGGGTCCCAAAGTCGGCTATCCCTCGCTGCTTGATGGAACGATTTTGCAGAGTGTGGACGGAACAACCATTATAATTGAAGGAGGAGCGGCGAAAGCACCGGAAGGTTATATCCCGATCAACCAGTTGCGAAAAGACATGGAAGTAGGGAAATACCGCATTGTTGATTTAAAAGACACAAATGTGAATGTGACGTTAAATGATGATGACGCGGATGTTATTGACGTTGTGGCCGAATCAGAGGGGGATCGTGAGGAAGAATCTCCAGCAGAAACGAAATCAGAATCCGCTATTTTGCCAGATGGTACCCAAATTCGCATCGGAGATCGCTTTGAAACTGTTAAAAATGGCGCTGCCGGAGGTTATTCCCGAGGGGAGCTGATACGCATGATAAAGAATGGCCAGGCAGAAATTAGCTTAGCAAAACCCGACTACAATTATGAGGAGCTATCTTCAAAAGAACCGAGCAAAGCAAAAGAATCAGAGGGTGAGTCTGCTTCGAGCAAAGAATCTTTTGTAGAACATGAATCTCCTCAGATGGATTATTTACAGGAAGAAGAAGCATTAGGGACTCCTTTAGGCAGTGATGACGACAATAAATACGCATATTACGAATTTTCTTCTTCATCGAAACCTTCTTCTAGTCATAAGAAAGTGGGAAAAGCTCGACTTTCGACCCCAAAACATAAATCCATCGACATGGACGCTACTCTTTTGCAGGAGTTATTGCAGGCATTTAAAGAAGGTCGAATCGTCATCAAGCCACCCAATAAAGAGGAAAAAGGAAAAGCTATAGACTCCAACAAAAAGGACAAAACCAAGGATATAAGGCAAGCGGTAGAAGAATGGCGGAACAGCTCAGATGCTGAGGAGTGGTTTTGATAGGAGGAAGTCCTTTGCCAGCGACGAGAAGGGCGACATGGCTGATTTAACAAAGGCTGAAATCCTGGGAAAGCTCTTGAAGCTATTGCAGACCAATAGGGATCTGAATTTCCTGATGTCGCTGCATGAAAATGAGCTAACGGAGCTACTGATTGCCGTTAGGGAGAGAACCGAAGGTGCGAGGTAGGGGCTATTTAACTTCCCCAAAAGGGGCTGAAGATTGTCACCCTTGATCTGAAGGCTGACAATCCAGTATTACAGAGTTTATATGCCATAAACAGTGAGGGATATTCTGATGGCCAAAAATAAAGATCTATCAAGGTCGAGGGCCTTAGCCGCAAAGGTAATTTATGCGGCGCTGAAGGTGCTTAAAGATGCAGGAGGAGAACTGCCAGGCAAGGAGGTTATTGCTCGTGTTGCCAAAACGGTACAGTTTGACCCTTGGGATACAGAAACATACGAGAAATCTGGTTATATTAGATGGTCATCCATTCTCCATTTTTTCACTATTGACTGCATAAAGGCGGGATTCCTTATCAAACAGAAAGGGATTTGGTTTTTGACAAAGGAAGGAGACGAAGCTCTTTCTCTCGGTGAACGCGGATTGCTTGAGGCTGCTACCAAGGCGTATAAAGACTGGAAGAAAAAAATCGGTGAATCTGGCGGCGATGAAAAAGATCTTGAAGAACCAATAGTCGAAGAAGGTTACAGGTCAAGGGAAATAACTCTTGAGGAAGTAGAGCAACTTGCGCTTGATGGATTAAAAAAATACATTGATGCGAAAACCCCCTATGAATTTCAAGATGTCGTTGCCGCACTTCTCCGAGGCATGGGCTATCATACTCCTTTTATTGCACCACATGGAAAAGATGGGGGGATCGATGTTATAGCCTACCAAGATCCCCTCGGCACAAAGACTCCTCGTATCAAAATCCAGATCAAGCATCGTGAAGCATCTGCGTCCGTTAAAGAAATCAGAGAACTTATGGGTTTGCTTCATAACGACGGCGATGTGGGGATCTTTGTTTCGTTGAATGGTTTTACTGCTGATGCCAAAATGACGGCAAGAAGCTCACATGTCCATGTAGAGCTGATAGATTACGAAAGGTTCATAAGCCTCTGGCAAGAATTCTATCACAAACTGACTGATGAAGATAAAGCAAAACTTCCTCTTCGGGCTGTATATTTTCTTGCTCCGGAGGAATAATAGTATGAATTTTATCACAAATGACTGAACAGGTTATTTCAAAAAAGCGTGTAGCCGATTATGGCGAGGTGTTGACTGGAAAACGCGAGGTCAGGGAAACACCTTAAAAGAAGAATGACAAAAGAAAAAATAGCAGAACTTATAAATACGGTTTTTCATAACCAAAAGCACGGTCTCCGCTTTTTTCAGAAGAACGAGCGATCGAAGCTAACACTGCGAGAAAGAGACGGGAAGATCGAAATATGGTGCTTCAAGCGCGAGAAATGGTTGCGTGCCAAGCCTGAAGAGGTTGTCCGTCAGCTCTTCCTGATCTGGATTCAGATCACATTGAAATACCCGCTATCATGCATTGGCGTCGAGCGGCCGTTGCAGATTGGTTCTGACGCCGAGAAAGAGCGTGCCGACATTGTTATCTATACGGATGACACTTGTACCGAACCGTACATCCTTTTTGAACTCAAGAAACCGAAAAGCAGCGAGGGTTTGGAGCAATTACGTTCCTACCTGCGCTGGACAGGTTGCTTTTTCGGTGTTTGGTCAAATGGCGACGACCACAGTTTCCAACTGCGTGAGGAAGATCCAGAAACGCACAAGGCGCCGTACAAATTCCGCGACATAGGACGTTTGCCCAAACTTGGCGAAAACCTGGATGACATCCTCAAGCCGCTAACCTTTGCTGACCTTAGACCGATCCAGAACATGCGCGAACTGATCGAACGCTTGGAACACGATGCTTTGGCAAATGCCGGCGGCAATGCCTTTGATGAACTATTCAAACTGTTTTTCGCCAAGCTCCATGACGAATTTCGTCCCAAGCACAGGCAGAAGGACACCGTGGGATTTCGCGTGCCCATAGGGAAACCAAAACAGATTTACGACCACTTCAACGAGCTGTTCCAGGAAGCCAAAAAACGTCCTCACTGGAATGAAATATTCGACGCGGGCGATACACTCAAGCTGAACGGCGATGCCCTCAAGCTCTGCGCGTCAGCCTTGGAGCCGCTATCCCTGGCACACACCGACCTGGATGCTGTGGACGCTGCCTTCGAGTATCTGGTAAACCCGGAGCAAAAGGGTCAGAAGGGACAATACTTTACACCACGCCCGGTCATAAAGATGGCCGTGAAGATGCTCAACCCAGAGGATGGGGAAAAGGTCATTGATCCCTCGTGCGGATCGGCGGGATTCTTGATTCACACCATTCGACATGTTCAGCGTGTATATGGCTGGAACCAAGATCAGATCTACCGCTATGCCAACGAATACCTCTACGGTGTGGATTTCGACGACCGGCTGAAGAAGGTCGCCAAGACCATGATGATTATTGCGGGCGATGGTAAGGCTAATATCTTTGGCGTAAACGCCCTCGATGTACGCCAGTGGCAAAACTCCGTTGCTGCCGAAAAGATAGGAGAATTCAGCAAGGGCGCGCGAGACGGAGATTTCGATCTGGTGCTGACCAATCCGCCGTTCGCTGGCAAGGTGACTGGTAAAGCACAACTTGCAGCCTTCGACCTTTACGAGCTGGCGTTGACGGGAGCCCTCAAGGAAGATGAGAAAGATGAGGAAGACGAATCCGATGAGGAGATCGCCGCCGCCGCCGCGGAAATAGCTGAAGCTGCAGCAGACAACAAGAAACATAGCAAGAAAACAGTTTCTGGCATGAAGCGCGACATTCTGTTCCTGGAGCGGTGCCTCGACTTGCTTAAACCAGGCGGTCGCATGGCGATCGTATTGCCGCAAGGTAACCTCAACAACCTGGGCACGCGCAGTCTGCGTGACTACATTGCCAAGAGGGCGCGCCTTTTGGCCGTGGTGGGCTTATCCTACAACACTTTCAAGCCTTTCACCAATACCAAGACAGGCGTCGTCTTTGTGCAGAAATGGGGCGGTGTTGCCGGCGATCCTATTGAGGAATACGACGTGTTCATGGCGGTCAGCCAGAAAAGTGGCAAGGACAATAGCGGGCGCTACGAGTACATGACCGACCAGGATGGTAATTACGTCGATGAAGAAGGTGTCCCAATCACAGAGAGCGGCAAGCCGCCAGCCATCGATCATGACATGGATGAGATTGCCGAAGCATTTGTTTCCTGGGGACAAGAGCAAGGATTCTCGTTTCTTGGCGGGGACTAACGATGGCCGAATATTCTGTTGTTCCGGTAGCGGCAATAGAGGGCGTTGATCGTTGGGATGCGGAATTTTACCGCCAGGCGGCACGGACAATGATCGCAAGATTGAACGAGGTTGGGACACAGCCTCTAAGCCGGTTCATCGCCAACGCACAACGCGGCTTAGCGCCAAAATATGACGTAGCGGGAACGGTTCCGGTTGTGCGAACGGTAAATGTTCGTGAGATTGAATTCTCTCATACCAGACAGGAATACGTCTCCCACCAATTCTTTGAATGTGTACCAAAGGGAAAGATCGGGTACCGCGATATAGCTGTCACATCAACCGGCGTCGGCACGCTTGGACGCGCCTTCTGCAACCTGGGCGATCAAGAGTATTTAGCCGATGGGCACATAACGGTACTTAAACCTAAACCACAGGCGGACCCCGCCTACCTTACTGCTGTCCTTCAATCATCCATTGGACAGATTCAATTCGAGCGCTGGCAGCGCGGGTCATCTGGTCAGATTGAGATATATCCTGAAGACATTCTTCGATTCTTGATCCCGAATTTTCCGCAACAGGTCAAGTTAAAGATTTCCAAGCTGTGGACTTCGGCTGTCCAGTTAGTTAGGCAAGCAAAAATGTTCTACCCCGATGCCGAAATGGAACTACTGGAACGGATGGGCTGGAACACGCTGCAACGGACTAAAACGGAGCTTTTTTTCGTGGAAAACTCTTTGGTACTCAATCGCGCAGAACGCGCGGATGCAGAACATTTTCAGCCGAAGTACCGGCACCTGCGCAAGCAATTATCCGATAATGGTTCTTCGTTGCTCGGTACGCTTTGCACCAACATAGATAAAGGGACACAGCCACGAGAGTACATAGAGCATGGGTCGGTGGTCGTGGTTAAAAGCAAAAATGTCTTCGGACAAGGAATAGACTTCGGCAATTGTGAGCGCACGACCGACGACGTTTTTGATGACGTCCCCGCCCGCCTCACGGCAGGCGACGTGGTTATGAACTCCACGGGATTCGGAACCCTTGGTCGAGCAGGTTTCATTCCATCCGACCATCCGAAAAAGATCGTAGCGGCAGTCGACCTACTTAAGCTTCGTGTCAAGTCCGATCAGGTTCTCCCCGAGTATCTTACCCTATTTCTTAACAGTCCCGCAGGATTAGCGCAAAGTGAGATGCTTCAAACAGGTTCCTCGGGGCAGTTGCACCTATACCCACAACACATCAAGGGAATCCTCGTTTTCCTGCCGCGCGACAAGAAAGGTGCCATTGATATAGCATGGCAGAGGAACCTTGCCGATAAGGTGCTTCGCGCCAGCACCGCCAAGCAGGAAGCACAAGCCAAACTTGCCGAAGCAAAGCGGCTGATAGAGGAATCTCTGAAGGTGCCATAGCCAAAAAAAATCGTCCATCACGGCTCTGTAGCCAAAAAGAATAATAATATTGGGTACGGATGATCTAAGAAAGGAGATGCCTATATGCAAGTTCGAGAGCTTGTTGAACTCGGTCGCTTTTTTAAAACTTTCATACAAGAGAAGCAGCTTGTCAGCCAATACAAACAATTGATCAATGCGGTCAATCAAGCGGCTCAGAACCAGAACCCTCAAGAGGTACAGAAGCAGCTTCAGCGACTAAGAATGCTGCATACAGAAGCTGAGAAGCGTATCCTTAGCCCTGCTCAGAGCAAATTAATGTCCGATTATGGTGCTGATCGAATGCTCGGGAGACAGGCTCGTGAGCTCCTTGATGAGATATTCACCCAACATCAGGCACACCCACAGGGCCTCACTGATGCGTTGCAAAGCATGCTTAACGAAACCAATACTCTCGCCAAACGAGCCGAGCAACTGATCAGTGTGTTGGAGCCAATGCTTCTCGTTTTGCCCTCTGGCGAACCGGGCGATGGCGAAGGAAGGCTGTGGCTATACTTTGATAATGCAGCGAGCGTCAATACGATTGATGACCTAGAACAAGCAGCGGAGACCTGGAGGCAGATTCTTCATCACTTTTCGCGAATGCCCGATGCAACATCGGCTCCAGCGCGGATTCTGCAAATCCACAAGTACTCTCCTCTAGAGTTAGAAGTAGCGGCGAGCATAGCCCTTCTTACCCCCTTGGCGATGGGCATTCAGTGGGTACTCGCTCGGATAGAGCACGTGATAAAGATTTGTCAGGAGGCCGAGAGACTAAAGCAGCTCAAGGTTAAAACAAAGATTATCGAAGACCTTTATTTAGAAGCCAAGGAACAGAGGAAGAAGATCACCGCTGAAGCTGCCGAAGAGATTATGACCAAATTTGGAACAGACAATGAAACAAGAAACGCTATCGAACAGGCACTAAATAAGATCCTTTCCTTCGTCGAGGGAGGCGGTCAGCTCGATATAGGGTTGGGTAGTGCAGAATCGTCAGCCGAAAGAAAAGAAGAGGATGATAGCAAAGGCAGCACACACTCCGAAATACGGAGACTGATCGAAAGCATACGCAAAGATATCAAGTTGCTTCCAGCAAATACTGCTGCATTTGGGGAGGATGCCGAAAGTGATGACACAATCATTTCTACGTAGTACCTCTTTTGACAGAGCGGACGAAATTAGAGGTACTCCTCACGCATTGCCCATTCTGGTAGCCGATGGTAACTAGCCACCATCCCCCATACCACTCGACATGCGGGTCCGCTTGAAAAATCCCAAGATCATTAGTTCAGGAAGCAAGACTTTTCCTGCGAAAGCGATATTCTGCATTTGAGGATAAAACATTTGATTTGTCCGCTACAATTTCCTATAATAAAAATCGTGAATAATTAGGGACTTTGTGGAAGCAAATTTAGAGGGGTTTTTTCCGCAATTCACTTCAATGCTCGGCAAAACCACAACGCATTGAGTAAAATGATTTGGTGAAGGCGGGTTATTTTTTTAAAAGCAATAAATACAACAAGTTATGGTTATTTTTCGAGGATCTTTTCTAAAAGTAGCGTAAATTTGCAAGTCCTTGATTTAATTGCACAAGATTAAAAAGATGCTCGCATTTGTAACTGTTTGATATTGTAAGAAAATCGGCTGACAGAGGAAAATGGGTATGTGGATAAATACCGCGGATAATGAGATCCTCGAAAAAAGATATTTATTCCTTTCAAATTTAGATGTTTAAAGGGGGGTGAGGAAAAGACCGTTGACCTGATTAGAAGGGATTGCGACTCATGCATGCCGTACTCAGCATTTGGGCCGCAGCCCTGGAAAAGACCGTTGACCTGATTAGAAGGGATTGCGACTTCCAACAGAACTCACAACCACATACTGGACAAATCTCAGGAAAAGACCGTTGACCTGATTAGAAGGGATTGCGACGTAGAGAGGCGCACCAGTAAAAGCATCATTCCCCGCAGGAAAAGACCGTTGACCTGATTAGAAGGGATTGCGACTTCGTCGCTAAAACGTCTGCTCCGCAAACCGGACACAGCGGAAAAGACCGTTGACCTGATTAGAAGGGATTGCGACGGTAGTGTCATACGTGTGACTGGCCTTTTTTATGGTTTCCGGAAAAGACCGTTGACCTGATTAGAAGGGATTGCGACCGTCGTTAAAATGTCCGTTTTGCAAACCGGACACAGCAGGAAAAGACCGTTGACCTGATTAGAAGGGATTGCGACAAAGCGCGGCCCCCTTTCTTGCGTAGCATTCACCATAGGAAAAGACCGTTGACCTGATTAGAAGGGATTGCGACTTTCAATGGAAATCACCCTGGCGTAGGCGTTGCCGTTGGAAAAGACCGTTGACCTGATTAGAAGGGATTGCGACTGTAAAGGACGCAATGCGTCCTTTACTTCTGCCAAATCGGAAAAGACCGTTGACCTGATTAGAAGGGATTGCGACTTTATTGGTGGGTCTGGATGCGGCAAGACCACGTTTGGGGAAAAGACCGTTGACCTGATTAGAAGGGATTGCGACTTTAGAGCAAAAACAAACAAGCATAAACAACATATTAGTTTTGGACAGATTGACAGGATAGGACGTGATCTGCGAGAGCTCAAATAGGAGGCAAAAGTGGAAGACGTTATGAAGGTCGTTGTGGTAATCTATTCATTTGTGACAGTAATTGTGGCCTTATACACAAGCTATCAGTCCTCGAAAGTCGAATCAGCCGCGAATGCATGCCACTCCTTTCAGGGCGACCATCAAGCTTACAGGCTATCAGAAGGAGGTGCCTTGATTGAACCACCCGACGATAACAGCTCAGCATCATTGCCGTACGGGGCAGCAACTATTTCCGATTACATAACGGACCCGGCATACTCACATATGTCCGAGAGCATTTACCACTCAAATAACGATATGTTTTCATCAGATGCCAGCGACGTTTTCTCCACTGATAGTTGGATAGAAACACCGGGATGCGGGGGAGTGTTTGATGATTAACGAAGGCAAGTATCCGTCAAAACATGCATGTAAACAGCAAGGGGAATCTCTGTTGGCCTGATTAGGTGGAAGAGAAGCCGATGGAGAGACGCGCCCTTGCGAAAGGCCGTCTCAGTTCAGGATAAGAAAGGGCATTGGGAGCCGTTAAGACGTGGAATCTGTCATTAACATTCTCGGGTTTGCCGTGGCGTTATTCAGCCTGTGCATAGTCATGGGCATCATGGGGAAGCAATGACAGGCAGGCTGCAAATAACCAGGATTATTTCCGGCGGGCAAACCGGCGCCGACAGGGCCGCCCTTGATTTCGCCATCGCGAACAATATCCCCCACGGCGGTTGGGTCCCAAAGGGGAGAAAAACCGAGGACGGGACGCTACCGAAGCAATATCAGCTTCAGGAGATGCCCACTGGCGAATACCGGAAGCGAACGGAAAAGAACATCCTCGACTCAGACGGAACCTTGATCGTATCGCATGGCCCGCTTTCCGGCGGATCTGCACTGACCAGAGAGCTTGCCAAGAAGCACAAGAAATACTGGATTCACCTCGACATGAAAGATCTGTCCCTGGAAGCGGCGGCGGCAAGGTTGGTTTCTTGGATCGAAAAGAACCGGATCGGGACGCTCAACGTGGCTGGCCCCAGGGCGAGCAAGGACCCGAAGATATACGCTGCAACAATAGAATTATTGGAGCAGACTTGCTTGCGGGAAAGGTAAGGAGGCAGTAATCCGTTGTCTTTACATGAACCAACAAAAACCGTCGCTATCTACGCCCGCGTCTCCACAGACAGGCAAAAGGTCGATATGCAGCTTAACGAGCTGCGGCAATTCGCTGCCCGCTCCGGCTGGAACATCTACGAGGAATACATTGATCAGAGTTTCAGCGGGAGCAACACCAAAAGACCGGCCTTCACAGACATGATGGACGCTGCAAGGAAGAGGAAATTTGATCTCCTTCTGGTCTGGAAACTGGACAGGCTGAGTCGGTCCCTCAAGGATCTTATCGTCACCCTGGACGAGCTTGGCTCCTGCGGTATTGATTTCGTATCCTACGACAACAACCTGGACACGTCCACACCGACGGGCAAACTGGTGTTTCAGATCGTCGGCGCCGTGGCTGAATTTGAAAAGGAGATTATCCGGGAAAGGGTTGTTGCGGGATTGGCCACTGCCAGGAACAAGGGTAGGCGGCTTGGCCGGCCACCGATTTCAAAGTACGTGTACGACCAGGCATTGAAGATGCGTTCAGAAGGGTTGTCGTATCGAAACATTGGCAAGGTCCTGGGGATTGATGAAGGAACGATCAGGAAAAGGGCCAGGAATGAATGGCGGGCGGAAAGCTCTGAAAAGGTGCCGGCAGCCGCTAAAACCGGAAGTATTAGTGCGTGAAAACCCAGATATGTTTCCATAGAGAACAAAAGGAGTCTTCACCTATGAAATCTACCCTTTCACGAATTGTATCAATCGCCCTTCTGCTGGTTTTGTTCATTCCCCATTTTACATCCGCCGAAACAAAAACCTTCGTTCGGGAATACAACTATCACGCAGGCGATGAAGACAGCAAAAACTCCAGCCGGACAATATCTCTGCGCGAAGTCAAAAGGCTTCTTCTGGAAGAACTGGGCACTTATCTGGAAAGCACAACGGAAGTGCAAAATTTTAAGCTAACCAAGGATCAGATCATCACGCTCACCGCGGGCATTGTCCAGACAGAGCTTGTGGAGGAAAAATGGGATGGCCGTAACTACTGGCTTAAGGCCAAAATTCAAGCGGATTCCGGGGATGTCATAAAGGCAATTGATGCCCTGCGCAAAGACCGCCAGAAGACCAAGGAACTGGAGGAAGTGCGAAAGAAATCAGATGCACTCTTAAAAGAAAATGAGCGTCTGCGCCAAGAACTGGCAACGGCAAAGGGAGAGAAGAAAAAGAAGGAAACAGAAGCCTATAATAAAACCATCCAAGACCTCAAGGCCACTGAATGGTTTGAGATAGGTTATCAGTTTGGTATTGCAGATCGCTTGAAAGAAGCACTGGACGCATTTACTAAGGCCATTGAGATCAACCCGCAATTTGCACAGGCATATAGTAACCGGGGGTTTGCCTATAGCAATCTTGGCGACTACAATCAGGCGATAAAGGACTACAACAGGGCCATTGAGATCAACCCGCAAGATGCAGTGGCATATTATAACCGGGGGGGGCTTGCCTATGGCAAGCTTGGCAACTACAATCAGGCGATAAAGGATTACAACAAGGCCATTGAACTCAACCCACAGTTTGCACAGGCATATTATAACCGGGGAGTTGCCTATGGCAATCTTGGCAACTACAAGCAGGCGATAGCGGATTACAACAGGGCTATTGAGATCAACCCGCAATTTGCACAGGCATATTATAACCGGGGGCTTGCCTATGGCAAGCTTGGCAACTACAATCAAGAGATAAAGGATTACAGCAGGGCCATTGAACTCAACCCGCAATTTGCAAAGGCATATTATAACCGGGGGAGTGCCTATAGCAATCTTGGCGACTACAATCAGGAGATAAAGGATTACAACAGGGCTATTGAGATCAACCCGCAATTTGCACAGGCATATTATAACCGGGGAGTTGCCTATGGCAATCTTGGCAACTACAAGCAGGCGATAGCGGATTACAACAGGGCTATTGAGATCAACCCGCAATTTGCACAGGCATATTATAACCGG
>Ga0209719_1003788_pt1 | contig 13143 bp, 10 predicted proteins | sample AD_JPNAS2_MetaG_FD_184421 | JGI IMG/M metagenome (GOLD analysis project Ga0209719, IMG submission 184421) | Active sludge microbial communities of municipal wastewater-treating anaerobic digesters from Japan - AD_JPNAS2_MetaG (SPAdes) (version 2) | ecosystem: Engineered > Bioreactor > Anaerobic...
GGCGATATCGATCTAACAATAGCGAAATTAGAAACCGAATATCCTCAACATGAAGGTGATATCGTCGACTTAACCGAAGACTGGTCATTCTTAGGTAGAGTTATTAGAAGATTTGAAGGTGGTATAGAAGGTAATGCTTGGTCTGATGAAGAAGGATTAAACGCTATCTTAGAAGTCACCACCCCAGGAACAGATATCTGGGCAGGTGGTATGTTCATCAATACCGGAATCGAATTAAAAGCTGGTGTTAAGTATTCCATCTCCTTTGATATCACTTCCGAATTAGGTAATCCATATGAAGCCATCGTCCAAAGAGGACAATGGGATGAATATAAATATAAAGTATATAGTTCTCCTGATGGCCACTGCGCGGTTGATGTCATACCTAATGAAGCCACAAAAGGTGCCTTATGGATTTATGTTCAATCTGGTAAAAATGTTAACCGTATCATTATGAGTAATCTCAAAGTAGAAGAACATCTAGGGCCAGTAGGAAGAGATTCATATATTATCGAAGATTATAAAGAATCACATTCTAGCGGTTATAGCGCTTCCTTCTCTTCCGAATTAGGGAATTATAAATATCTCATTAATAAATTTGGTAATAACGATTATGACCAAAAGGTCAGTAGTCCAACCTTCTTCGTCAATGGTAGTAGCGGTAACTATGTCTTATCATTCAAAGCTAAAGCTAGCGCACCGGTAGAAGTAGTTGTTGCCGCACCTGTCAGTGGAGGATGGGATCCCACATTGATGTGGAATAGAATCAATCTCTCTCTGGAAGAAACAACATATACATTCTTCTTTAACACAAATGGTTCAGATAGAGATTATCAAATCGTCTGGCAATTCGGTTCCGGAAATAACCAGAAATATGAAAACGTACAAATAGAAGTAAATGACGTAGAAATCAGTTTAAGAAATATAGAATTGGATGGTAGCGATGAGTCAAAGTAGAGCGTTCATTAACAATTACATAATCCAAAAAAGAGACAGTATTGATAATAAATACCGCCTCAAATTTCATATGTCTTGTCATGTTGGATGGATGAATGATCCTAATGGTTTGGTGTTGTTTAATAACCAATATCATCTCTATTATCAAGCTTTCCCATTCCGTACTAAACCAGGACAGATGATGTGGGGACGCTTTATATCTCCTGATTTAGTTAGATTTGAAGATAGAGGTATCGCTTTATCATTAGATACATTAGGAGAACATGCTTTCTCCGGTGGTTCTATTGTGGTGGATAACCATATCCATATCTATTACACATTACACACAGAAAAGAATCCCCAATTAATTAGATATGATGGTGATGTCTTTGAGAATTATAAAGATGAGACATTTACCGAAGAAGAAAATGAAAAAAGAAAACATCAAGAAAGATGTAATGAAACGAAAGATATCAAAGAAGAAGATATCTATCATTCATCATCAATTGATGGAGAAGAATTCGAAAAGGGAAATAAAGTATTTGATAACGAATCATTACCAAAGAATATTAATCAAGTAGACTTTAGAGATCCGAACCCCGTGAAGATAGGCGATACATATTACATCTTCGTCGGTGGTAAAGATAATGAATTAAATAAAGGTATTATCATCGTCTTAAAGAGTAAATCATTAGATCATTTTGAATATGCATTCACAATTGGTCCATTCTATGAATTAGGTGATATGGCGGAATGCCCATCATATTTTAGAATCGATGATCAAGATGTCTTACTTGTTTCAGGATGTAATACATATAGAAGAGATAATGATTTTAAGAATATCAATTGCAGTGTCTTTATCGTTGGTAATATCGACTTTATTAAAGGCACGATGCACGTGGACTTTATTAAAGAAATAGATAAAGGTGATACTTTCTATGCACCTCAATTTATTCGAGAAGAAAATAGACCCATCATGATTGGATGGCTAGAGATGTGGGCAAAGAATTATCCAACATCATTAATGCATCATGGTTATGTCGGTGCTTTCTCTTTCCCAAGAATGTTAACTATTAAAGATAACGATATATATCAAAACCCCGTTAAAGAATTAGATAAATACACAAAAGTAGTAAATAAAGATTATCTACCAAGACAAGCGGATATATCTATGGATATGCCTATCGGTAGTCATATCACCATTAAAGGCGATAATGGAGAGTTATTAATTAAAAATGATATAGATGGTCTATCTTTAGATAATCATCTCTCTAATGGCATGTTTGACTGCATTAGAAGAACAAACAATAGATATGATAACTGCCATCTCCGTATCTTATTAGATACATCATCTATCGAATTATTTATTAATGATGGTAAAGAGGCTATTAGTTCAAGGTTCTATATTGATGGAATACTCCATATGGAAAATAGTAAAGATATTAAAAATATCGTCATAAAGGAGGTAGATGTGAAATGAAAAGAAAAATATCATTATTCTTTTTAATCGCCTTTTTCACCTGTACCTCTTGTAGTGGTAAAAACTCCGTGATAGATCAAAAAGGTGCAAATGTCTTCCCCGCATCCGCATCGGAAGACACTATTTCCATCACGATGGGTGATGTCATGCCTTTCTATGACAATGGTGTGATGAATATCTATCATTTAAGAAACACAACTGGTTCTAATAGTAACTTCTATCACCCAATTGCTAGATTAACCACATCTGATTTCATCCATTATAAAGATGAGGGAGTGGTGATTAATTATGAAGAATCAATATTCTCCCCTGATGCTGCATTAGGAACCGGATCATTTATAAAAGATAAAGATGGTAAATATCATTGTTTCTATACCGGACATAATACCAGTGGTACCGATCCTGATTTAGGAGAAGATCGATTACCATATGCGGAAGTCGTAAGACACGCTTATAGCGATGATCAAGTCACATGGACTAAAGATGATGACTTCAGATTATATGGTTATGAAAATGATTTCCGTGATCCATATGTCTATTATGACGATGTCGATCATACCTACTATATGTTAGTGACTACGAGAGATTATGGTAACGCAGTCATTAGAAGATATAGTTCTACATCATTATCCGTGGATGATGAAGGATGGACATTCGTCGATAATTTCTTCACTAATGACGAAGGCGGATACAACATGGAATGTCCTTCCTATGTGGAATATAACGGATATTATTATCTCGCCTATAGTGAACAAGGTGATAACCGTGTCACCCATTACCGTTATAAAACTAGTCGAGATGGTGAGTGGAAGAAATTCAATCGAGACGCAATTGACGCCAGTGGATTTTATGCTGGAAGATTAGAAAAAGCGGGCGATAAATTATATGCCTTTGCTTGGTGTGCTCGATTAACAGGTGGTAATACCGGCACATTTGACTGGGGTGGTAATCTCGTCACTCATGAAATGAAGCAAAATGATAATGGTGAAATATGTCCAATTATGCCTAATACATATAAGTCGTATTTCAATCATGAAGTTAATTACAATAACTCCAAAGGAGAAAAGATATCTAATTATTCATTTAACGGAGAACAATTCTCTTCTACCGCATTAGATAAGAAATCCGATAGAGTAACGAGGATATCATTTAAAATCAAACCACATGGTAAATTAGGAGACTTCGGATTAACATTCGGTATCAATAACCAATATGATAACCGTCTCGGTGATAGTGTCATTGGATTTGATTTAACGAATAATAAACTCATGTGTTATAACGATGTCTCTAACATCATTAGATATGGTAAAGAATTAGCCCATATCAATTATGAGTTTAATGAAGAACATACATATGATGTTGATGTGATAATCGATGGAGAAGTTATGACATTATATCTCAATAATGAAATAGCTCTCACAGCGAGATTCCTCAATATCAAAGATAACTATTTCGCCTTCTACTCCAATAAAGCGAAAGCGGATATCACGGAGGTGAAATTCTATGAATAATAAAACGAATAAATATATAAGAAGAAAGGAGACTTAATATGGCATCGGTAAAGTTAAAGAATATTAATAAAGTCTATGAAGGTAGAGTGCACGCAGTTCACGATTTCTCTATCGATATTGAAGATAAGGAATTCATCGCCTTTGTCGGTCCATCTGGATGTGGTAAATCGACGACATTAAGAATGATCGCTGGATTAGAAGAAATCACATATGGTGAATTATATATCGATGATAAATTAGTCAATACCACCGCACCAAAAGACAGGGATATTGCTATGGTTTTCCAAAGCTATGCTCTATATCCTCAAATGACTGTCTATGACAATATGGCGTATGCCTTAAAGTTAAGAAAGACTCCTAAACAAGAGATCAATCAAAGAGTAAGAGAGGCCGCGGAGATATTAAAGCTCACACCATATCTCAATAGAAAACCAAGAGCCTTATCCGGTGGTCAAAGACAAAGGGTGGCCTTAGGTAGAGCAATCGTGAGAAGACCAAAGGTATTCTTGATGGATGAACCTTTATCTAACTTAGACGCTAAACTCAGAGTGGCGATGCGTAGTGAAATCGTTCGTATCCATAATGAAGTAGGAGCCACAACTATCTATGTTACTCACGATCAAATTGAAGCGATGACGATGGCTAATAGAATCGTCGTCATGAAAGATGGATTTGTCCAACAGATTGGTAAACCTAATGAAATATATCAACATCCTAATAATATGTTTGTCGCCGGATTTATCGGCACACCGGCGATGAACTTCTTATACGGAAAGTTAGAAAAGGGATATTTCATTCCTAATGGTCAAGAAGATACCAAGATTAAAATGACCAAAGAACAAATGGAATTATTAAAGAATTATGTTGGTCATGGAATGGTATATGGTATTAGACCAGAAAACCTCATCTATGAAAAAGATGATGGATTTGAGAAATATAAGGATTATACATTTGAACTCAAAGTGGATATCATCGAAATCTTAGGAGATATCTTAAATGTCTATGGCAAGATAGGCGATGCCCAAGTCATCGCTAAGATGCCAAATAAATATGAGATATCTAAAGGTGACACGATTAAAGTGGCCATTGAATTAGATTATGTGAGATTCTTCAATGAAACCACGACCAAAGCGATATTACCAAATCAAAATGAATATGAAGAGATAGAAGTAACGAAGTCTCTAGATGATGATAATGTCGCGATTATCGAAAAGAAAAAGAAAGGCTGGTTCTCTAAGAAGAAATAAACCTTGATAAGTTGAATTATCTATTTAATAGAGATATCATGAATATAATCAAAACTATTTAAAATTATTAACCAATAAATATTATCAGGAGGGGTTAAAAATGAATAAAAAAGGATTATTAGCAGTATTAGGTTCTGTCTGTTTGTTATCAGTGGGATTAGTTGCCGCTGTGAGCTCATATACAGGCCGTAACCAATCATTATTACAAGGTAATGCGATTGAACCAAATCCGGAAACATGCGAATTTTCAGTTAGAAACGAAGGTGGTGCATTTAATATCACTACCAGTGAGCATAGAGAAGGAGGTTATTTCCTTGATGTTCAAAGTGGCAATTACGAACAATGGCAATGCGGTCTTGTTAACTTCAATTATCCAGGACTTACTGAAAACCAAGTATATTATTGTGAATTTGAACTTACTGTTAATGTTGACGGTGCAACTGCTGGCGGTGCACAATACTGCGACATTAGAGTTAGAGCCAATGAAAACAAACCAGGCGCTGGTGAAGGATTTAAAGACGATTTCCAAAAGAATGTCAAATTTGTTATTGGCACAAACTTTACTGCTCTCGCATCAAATAATGAAATTTGTTTACAATTAGGTGCACTCCGTGACAGTAGTGGCGCTAATAAATTTACCGCACTCATTGAAAGATTTGTTATCAAAAAAGGCAGCAATGTTGGTGAAATCGTTAGAAGAGTTGACTTTGAAAGTGGCGAAGCCTTTGCTGATAGATGGACAGCTGCCAATATCGACGATTTCTTCTGCACAAAAGAAAATGTTGAAAATTACATCTACGATTATTACTCACTCTATACTGCACAAAGAACAATCGCTGGTGCAACCGAGGATGTTGAAGGAAACAGAACAATCGCTAAAACAATTGAATATTTAGTTGCATATCACAATATGTAATTATTAATCAAAAAGATAAACGATTATGATTACCTTAATAGGTGAAATATTAGTTGATCAATTTATAACAGAAAATGGGGCTTCTAACGCTTTAGGGGGAGCCCCTTTTAATGTTGCTGCAGCGATTAAAAGAAGTGGTGGTCATTCTTCTTTTATAGGTGCAGTAGGCAAAGATGAATTAGGTCAATTCTTAATTGATAAAGCAGCATTATTAAAACTAGATAATATCTATATCCCTATGTTAGATGGCTATAGCACCACAATTGCGAAAGTAACATTAACTAATGGGGAAAGAAGTTTTAAATTCGTTAGAGAACAAGGTGCGGATTATCATATCGAATATCCATTACCTTCTTTTGTTAATGAATCTCATATCGTCCATTTTGGTTCTTTAATGTTATCCGAACCAGAAGGAAGAGAATTCATTAACAAATGTATTAAATATTTAAAGAGTAAGGATATCTTAGTGAGCTTTGATATTAACTACCGTGAAGATATCTTTAAAGGACAGAATAATATCAAAGATATATTCAAGGATGTCATAGAACAAATAGACATCTTAAAGATATCAGATGAAGAGATTGATATATTCGGTGAAGATTATATCTATTCTTTAAAAGATAAACTCATCTGCTTATCTTTAGGTTCTAAAGGAAGTATGTATAAATATAACGATATGAAAGGTATTGTTCCCACGAAGAAAGTATCACCAGTGGATACCACAGGTGCAGGTGATGCCTTCTTTGGTGCAGTATTATCCCAGATAGATGGATATCGTTTACAAGAACTTAATAAAGAACAATTAGATAAGATATTTAAATTCGCGAATGGTGTAGGAGCATTAACCACTTTAAAGAAAGGTGCAATTGATGCATTACTCACAAAAGAACAAACATTGAAGTTCATTAACGAATAATTATCAGTATAATATTTATATATCCATAAAGAGTGTGGTTAGGGACAAGCCCAAAGATTCACCAACAACCCAAGTAATGTTGGGTGCCAAAGCTTGAACGATGGGAACTAAATGTATATCTATAACTCCTGTCTGACGATGGGAGTTTTTAATTCCTCTTTATGGCTATATGAGGAGGAATATGAATACCAAATCTTGGAAACACAAAAATAGTAGCGGTTCATTTAGAATCACAGTTAGGTTATCGTTCTAATTACAAAAGAAACAAAAATGCAGTCATAAACGGCTGCTTTTTAAAAACCCTAGAGTTTATTTGTATTCTAGTATTTAGTCCTTGCCAGCCCGTATCAGAGAATATTTCAATTAAACACATGGTACCGCAATAGCCTCTACGTGTACGCTCATTGTAGCACTCGCGCGTGTCAAGGCACGTTGAAACAATCGTTGGCTTGATTTTAAAGAACTAAAACTTATTTATTCTTAATAAAAAACCATATTTTTGAATAAAGACATGACCCATGAATACCACTTTTACTTAATAGATTATCTATTAAGTAATTATGCCAAGTAATAGCCTATATCTAGGGTTGTAAGTGGTAACATGTCTTTTTGGTTTATATTGAGGCGGATTGTTTGTCGTTTCCGAATTGACCAAAACAAAAAATGAATCCTCCATAATGTAGTCACAAAAGACAAACAGGAGGATTTTTAAATGAAAGACTTAACAGAATTAGTAATCATCATTGACAAAAGCGGTTCAATGCATGGTTTAGAAAAAGACGTAGTGGGTGGTTTTAATGCACTCATCGAAGAACAAAGCAAAGAAGGCGCTGTAAAGGTTACAACGGTTTTCTTTAACGATAAAGTGAATTTCGTTCATGAGGGAGTCGATATTAATGAAATAAAGCCATTAGATGGAAGAAATTATCAACCATGTGGATGCACTGCACTTCTTGATGCTATCGGAGATGCTATTTGCTTGATTAAGGCCAAACATTCAAAGCTCAAAGAGGATGAATTGCCAGAGCATACAATTTTTTCAATTATGACCGATGGATTAGAAAACGCATCACGCGAATACTCTTACAAGAGAATTAAGGATATGATTGAACTTCAAAAGAAGTGTGGATGGGATTTTATGTTCCAAGCCGCAAACATTGATACTGAATACGAAGCAGATAGATTAGGCATCGATAGAGACATGGCGATGAGTTTTGACGCTGATAGTGCCGGTGTCGGTTGTGTCATGAAATGTTGCAGCGCTCAAATCAAGAAGGCAAGAAAAAATCCAAGAAAGAAGGCTTAATTTATGAAAGGCCTAGAAGATTTTGGATTTACAGAAGTATGGGAATAGAAATTTACTGTATAAGCAATATAACGAATTAGCTAAAGAATATCATGTTGACTAATGGTATAATTGATTGAAACGAGGTTAGCAAAATGGTAACTGAAAATAAAACTCTCTTTGAAATATTATCAAATATTGATAGCAATAAATTTGTCATGCCTGCATTCCAAAGAAATTATGAATGGGATTTAGATAGAATCGAAAAACTTTGGGATTCCATTTTACAAGGCTATCCGTTTTCTACATTTCTTTTCTGGGAATTAGATAGAGAGCACGTTTCATCTAGCAACTATTTCTATGTATTTGCTAGAGAATGTTGTTTCAAGAAGAGTGGTGAGAATAAGGGTTGTGCATACGCTAGAGATAAAATCGATTTTGATAATCCTGAGCATCCAACCATTGCTGTTCTTGATGGCCAACAACGTCTTACTTCGCTTTATTTATCTTTGTTTGGGACTGTTTTTAAAGAACCAAGAAAAAATAGTTCAAAGTATTTATTAAAGCTCGTTATTGAATTGGATAAGAGCAAAATAGATGAAAACAATGCTTTCAATTCTAAAAAGTATGGCATTTATTTTACTGAAAGAATGATAGACAACACCTCTAGCACCAGATTTGATGTTAAGAGAATTATGAATGAAGAATTTAGACACCCAGATACTAGACAAATCGCTATTGAAAACATTGTTGCAAATGTTCCTGAAAGGCAAAGAGAATATGCAACAGGTATTTTAAATAAATTGTGTGAATCTATATATGATCAAAAGCTAGTGGTTTATACAAAAGTTTCTGAATTAACGCAAGATGACGCTCTCGAAATGTTCGTGCGTTTCAATAGTGGCGGAAAGCCATTAACTAAAGCACAAATCTCAATGTCAATTCTTGAAGTCTTTTGGCCTAATGTTAAGAAAGACTTTGAAAGCGTTTTAACAGGGAAGTATGCTAATTTTGGAACCGACTTTATTTTGAGAACCGGACACATGATTTATGGTGATGTTATTAAGTCGAACATTGACCAGGATTTTGCTCAAACCTTTAAAGCCTATTTTCCAAAATTCAAAGAGTCACTAAGATTGACCTCCGAAATATTTGAAATGATGAGATATGACATCTCCAAGTTCTCCTCAAAATGGAATGTCATCATCCCAATTATTTATTTGATTTATAACAACGATGATTATATTGATAGTATTCAAGGGCTCTTTGCATACTTGTTTAGATCGATCTTATTCAATTTCTATTCTTCAGGTACAACCGGAAAACTACAAATCATGAAATCTTTGATTTATGAGAATAATTTCAAATTAACTCCAGAGATGTTTGAAGGCGTCGATGATATGAGAATGACAGATGCTAAAATCGATGATTTACTGTTTGCCGAGAAAGGAAGCATTGCTGCAGATAACACCTTATACTGTTTGGGAATCAATTATATTCAAGAGGGTTATGATTATGACCAAGACCACATTCACCCAGATGCTAGATTCGCTCGTTCTAAGCCATTGGATATGACAGAGGGTGATTGGCTGATTGCTAGAAATTGTCACGACAAGCTACCTAATTTACAGTTGCTCAGAAGTGAAGAAAATGAATCTAAGGGCGACCAAGATTTTGATGTCTATTACATTTCTTTAAACCCAACCGCAAAGGCAAAAATGAAAGTAGAAGGTTTTATTCCAGAGGCTCCTGTAGGCGTTGGCGAATCTAAGTACTATAACATTTCTAACTATTTGCATTTCTATGAAGACAGAAAAGCGTTATTAAAAGAAAAATTAAGAAAGCTTTTAAACGGAGAAATCTAAAAAACATAATAAAAACCCTACAAATCCCGCATTAATTGCTTGAAAATGTAGGGTTTTCTAATGCCTATACCAAGACAACTTTATAATGTAGATGTTCATTTCTATACCTTCTTTCTAATGTCACATCACCCTCTAAAAGTGGTGTGTGTTGAACCAAACTTGCTCTCTTCTCTTTGATGTAGAGGTAGTTGGCTTTTTCATTATTCGGAAGGACGAATACAAGCTCGTGTCTATTAACAACGATAATGGCTTGTAGACATGTATTAACGATTGGTTTAGTGAGCGTTTCTACTGTGAGTCTTTGACCGCCTATGCTCTTGCTCATATCTAATAAGCGAAGTTTAGATAATTCAGCTTCTCTAGCTTTGCATTCTAGGTCGCTAATCTTCATATCTAATTCACGGTAATCGATGATGCGTTCTTTATATTGTTTTTCTAAGACTATCTTTTCGATTTCATCCATTGTGTTTTGTTTCTTTGTAATGACATCACTGATTTCATCTTCTAGAGATTCTTTTTGTCTTTTAAGGTCACCAATCTGTTCTTGAATGTTACCAGACTCAGTATGCAAGGCGATATTATTCATTAACTTAGTTAGAGCTTTGCCTTTATCAAAGTAGACTCTATTAATAACTTCAACGGTGGTTTTAAGAACAATGTCTTCACTGATTGGCTTTGCTCTGCATTTGTCTTCTGCATAATTGAGGACATAGCCATTACATTGAAACATAATTCGTGGTGTTGCGTATCCCTGTGTCCAATGTCTTCTTTTAAAGGTATCGCCACACTCAAGGCAGACAAGCATTCCACTTAATGGGTATTGAGATGCGTATTTTCGGGAATCTGGATTGGTCCCTCTAAATTTTTCTCTATTACGTGCATAAATTAATTGGGCTTTTTCCCAAATCTCTCTAGAAACGATAGGTTCATGATTGTTTTTGATGTAGACCTGTTCTTCAATACCCTCATTTTTTACCCTTTTATGGTTTAGAAAATCGATGGTAACGCTTTTTTGAAGTAATAAGTCACCACAGTACTTTTCGTTCGTAATAATGCCTTCAATGGTGGAGTTGTACCATTTGGTCCCTTTTCTTCTAGTGAGATAGCCTTTGCTTTGCATGATTCTTCCAATCTCATTGGTGCCGACATCTTGCACATAGAGTTCAAATATCTCTTTGACTATTGCGGCTTCTTCAGGAATTATGATTAAGTTCTTTTCGTTATTTGGGTCTCTTCGATATCCAAGAAGATTTGAACTAACCATAGGCACGCCCTCTTTCTTCTTTTTATTAAAGGTCCATTTAACGTTATCCGAAATGTGGCGGGATTCTTCCTGCGCCATAATAGCAGAGATGGTGAATAACATTTCACTAGATGGGTCCAGTGTTGATATGTGCTCATTATCAAAGTAGATTTCAACACCTATGGCTTTAAGTTCCCTAGCGATATTGATAGATGTTTGTATGTTACGAGCAAATCTTGATATCGATTTAGTGACAATCTTATCGATTTTGCCTGCCTTAGCATCTCTTATCATGCGTTGGAATTCTAGTCTTCCTTCTTCGGAAGTACCGGAAATACCTTCATCGGCATAGATATCCACTAAAATGACGTTAGGATCATTTGCTAGTCTTTGTCTCCACTCATCGACTTGGTTATCAAAACTATTGAGTTGTTCGTCTTTATCACTTGATACACGACAATAGGCGGCAACTCTTTTTTGGTTCGGAAGAAGCTTTGAGCCATCTAATAAGAACTTAGGTTTTGGTGTAGGGGCAATAACTTGTATTTCTCTCTCCATAATTATCCTCCTACACATATACATCACTCTTAAGAGTGATAATAGCAACGAATACATCGACTGTTTCAACGTTGTTGATACACACGAGAAACATAGGTTTTTTAATATTTTTTAACATAAAGAAAATTCCTCCTCGACGGAGGAACAGATGCAAAGGTATGGAAAGTAATCGGCCTTTACCGTTGTTTGCATAATCATGATAATTCACAAATTTGGTTGTTCGATAGAGACCATAGTCCCAAGTTATCCATAATGAGAATTTTACCGATAATTTCTACTTACGCGCGTTAAAGAAAATTTTAATAATAAGTCAAATAAGTCAACGGCATTTGCGCGTTATAGGGGGGTCAAATTGACCCTTTTTCTCCACAAGGTGAGGTCAATGAGGTCGTTTCTAAACTTTTTTCAAATTGATACCCCAAAAACCCCCTAAAAATGTGTGTAGTTACGAGAGGCGGAAGAAAAATCTTACGAAATAGGGTTAACGAAATGGTTATCAAGTGACCTTATAGCGTGTGGAGGAGAGGTCTGAGACGTCAAATCTGAACTTTTTCAAAAATTACTCGAAGAGTAAATAAGAAATTGTGAGCAAAACGTAAACCATTCCGCCATTAACTGTTGAGAGGTAATGCTGGTCCTCATTAAATAAGCAGCAAATCTTAAGAAAGGATAGTACCAAAGTCAAAGCATGGAACTGATGAGAATGTACCTTGTTAAAAGAAGACAAGAGCTAGACATGTCTATGAACGAGACGTCACGTGTAGTAGATATGGATTTTCATCATTACCGCAGAATAGAACAAGGCAACATTGATCAGGTTGGTTTTCTTCTCTTTTGTAGAATCGCCCACGCTCTCGGTTTTGGTTTAGATGAGATTCTCGAACAGGAACTCATATATCAACAAGAAAGAAAGGAATGGAATTAGTGATGAATCCGTTGTTTGCAATTTATATAGGAATAGATGTTCAAACTAGTTTTATGCCTTTCTCTTGTTTTGAATTAATAGGAGGATGCATAAATGCATGTTTTCAAATCAAACGTATTAGGTTTGGCTTCAAATACTCGCTATCCTCATGAATTCATAATCGATGACAAAACAGGCAAAGAAGAACTAAAAGATATATTCAATAAGGATTATGTCTGCGCTAGGTATAAGGACAATAAACGCTCAGGCGATAACTACATC
>Ga0209719_1003792_pt1 | contig 13135 bp, 15 predicted proteins | sample AD_JPNAS2_MetaG_FD_184421 | JGI IMG/M metagenome (GOLD analysis project Ga0209719, IMG submission 184421) | Active sludge microbial communities of municipal wastewater-treating anaerobic digesters from Japan - AD_JPNAS2_MetaG (SPAdes) (version 2) | ecosystem: Engineered > Bioreactor > Anaerobic...
TATGAAAATAATAGAGATTAAAATTAAAATTAATATACGAATGTTCTAAATTTAATAAATACGAATGTTGTAACTTTGTTTCGTAAATTAGACGTTACCTGCAAGCCTAACAGACGACAGTGCAACAATGAGCGACAGAACAAAACATAAACAAATGACTGGACAAATGAACCATCAGACAGCCGACCCGAGAGCCAACGCTTCCGTATTTTTATTTATTTCCACCGCTCATTTTTTAAAAACAATTTTAAGCCGACACACATTGCACACATTTGGTTTTGCCCCAACACATAAAACCGACCCTTCGCAAAACCAAAAGAGTGCAATTTTACCAACCCTTCAAATTCAATATTAATATGGACACAAGCCACATTTTAAAGCCAACTGCAACAGTCAGTTATTCAATTTTCAGCAAACTAAAACGCTTCCTTGCTGCTGCTATTCTTGCAGACTGGGTTTTAGGAAATGCAGTTAATGTTTTCATTCAAAACTTAAATCAAAAAGGACTTTTAGGATTGGGTTCTGACTTCCAAGCAAGCTATATGATTTGGGGAGAAACAGTTTGGCTAAATATTCTTCACATTTTAATATTGGCTTTTACTGCTGGTCTCTTCGGATTTATTTTTGGGTATTTATCACGTAGAATAAGTTTATCAGACAAAATAATATTCACAACATTGTATGTGTTCATTAGATTTTTATTCTTGGGGTTATTCTCTGTTGTTATTGACAACTTTTTCCCAAACTATTCAGCAAATTTCAACAATCTAATAAGTGAAGCATTTTTTGCAATTTCATCATCAGTATTCAATGCGACATTTGTTATTTTAAGCTATATAGCAATGTTTGCATCTTCAATATATTTTATGAAATCAGGTGCTAACGTAATCAATGACCCTTACTACACCACAGACAAAAGCGTTAATGGAACACTTTTAGACATTAAATGGTATCATTATTTTTGGCTGTTTATTCCAATTTCATTTTACAGCCAAATCATCCTAAACCTTATTTACAAAATAGGGCACACAATAGTAACCTTAATTCAAAACTTCAAATGGACAACGATTTTTGGCGGTTCAGACGGAGATAAAGGAAATGCTTTAGACGTGGCTTGGGGCGGACTATTTTTTATTGTATTGATTGCTTCATTAGTTATTTATCTAATGGATTATTTGCGAAAAGTTTTAATTGGAGAAACAGACCAACATTGGGCAGTGAAAACATTAATTGCTATTGGAATTGGTCTTGTTGTTCCATTTCTAATCCTTTGGTTTACAAGTTTAGCTGGATAAAGTGGGAAATACTTACTACGACATATTTGAAATATCGCATACTGCCACTGCGGAAGAAATAAAACTTGCCTATCGCAAAATGGCTCTTAAATTCCATCCTGACAGAAATCAAGACAAGGAATTTAGTGATAGTAAAATGAAAGAGATAAATTTCATTTACTCTATACTTTCCAATCCTGAGAAAAAAAAGTGGTATGACAGCACTATATCCTTTGATGGTACATATGAAGAGAAACAAAACTATTCCTATTCATACAATCATATTTTCTGTGATGAATTATTTGTCACTGATAGCAAGGGCAGACATTCAAAATTAAAAGTTGGCGACACTATTTACTATCTTGTTGAAATAGACAAATCGATTATTACCTGGAAATACAAGGGTAAAGAGTATTTTGATGTTGTTGTTAAAAATATTTTTGACCCAGAATGCAAAGATGATTTTGCCAAAGCAGTAAAATTTGACTTCAATAAAACACCACTTTGCACTGCTCATTGGGGAAATTCAGAAATGATAATCTATAAAGAAGATTTTGAAAGTTTTTGGATTAGTCAAGAAAGCTATTCGATACTTGATAAGCGAAAAGGATTATTTTCAGCAATATTAATCCTATGCCTTTTGGTTCTTGGTGGCTATTATTTTTACTCAAAATTTAAACCTACTTCTGAACAACAGGAATTTTTAAAATCAAAATCCGAATTGAATGCGAAATATTTAGAAGAAGAAAAGAAATATTATAAAGATGAATTCTTTGCAACTGATGCGGAGATAAGCTATATCCTTTCTGAATATTATACTGTTTGCACAAAGGAAAGAACCAAAATAAAACGTGATACAGACATTTCAAATATTCCTGACAAATTAGGACTTGTCATTGGAGCAGTTTCAGAAGGCGAAGAAGTTACAGTTCTTTTATACTGTTCAACATTGGACGGATATAAAATAAAGTATAAAAACCTTACTGGATGGGTGGGTGCATCAAGACTTGAAAATCCAGTTTGCAAAGATGAAAATAAAGAAAACGAATAAATAATATCAGACTATGAATACATTAAACAAACGAAATCCGACAATAGCAGGGTTACTATCATTATTTTTAGGTCCTTTTGGCTATGCTTACATAGGACTAAACTTTATGTTGTCAGGTATAATTATTTCAGTTCTATTTTCAATAGTATTGTCACTAATAAACCTACCATTCCCACATTTTTTTACATACTTACAACTATTAGTTTATGGTTATTATGGCTATAAGCTATCAATCATTAGAAATGTATTTGCTGACGATTGGGGAGTTACGGATGACGATGTAAAAGAGTTTAAAAGTTTTGGTTTTAGCTTTGTAATTATGACCAATTTATTAATGGCTTTAGTTCAATTTTATTCAACGATTGTAGGTTTCTATTTAGTTTATAAAAACTTTGCTAATGGAAAATACTTTGTAGCAATTTTGATTTTGATTTTTGGAATTGCATTAATTACTTGGTTACTGACTTCTATATTTTCTTTCTTATCTGGTCTTTTAATGCTGCTATTTAGAGTAGACAAAAAATATTTTGAACAATGATAAATTTAACAAACGTCATAAAAGTAATTCTAACGATTTTGTTCTTTCTCTGTTTGGTAGATATGCCTTACGGCTACTATCAGTTTGTAAGGTTTGCAGGACTAATTGGTTTTGCAATTTTAGCATATCAAGCACACGAACAAGGCAGACAGACAGAGATGATAATTTACGGTGGACTTGCTTTGCTATTTCAACCATTTTTCAAAATAGCACTTGGCAGACAGATGTGGAATATAGTTGACGTAATAGTAGGCATCGGATTAATAGCATCAATATTTATGAAACCAAAGGAAAGCCAACCCTAAAAGCAAGCACATTTGCAATTCGCACAAGCCAACGCTCAGACCAAAAATTGCAAAAGAGCTTGCTTTGCCAACGCAGACAAAATTGTTTTTAAAAAATTTCCCACCGCTTCAAAAAAAATAAAAATACACCAACACACAGCCCGACAAACACAGCAGACAATGACACGGAAACTCAATATTGACAAGGCATACAGCGACACGGTGGACAGAAGGCCAGCAGGTAACAGCGGTTTTGCAAAAAAGCGGGTTCAGTGGTTAATTGAACATTCTACCTCGCATCAACTTTTGTGGTATGTTGACAGTTTTGTGCTCCGAAATCCGCTTCTTCGCAAAGCCGCAAAACGTTGTGTACAATAATAAAGAAAAAAACAATATGTTAACAATTAAACATTTAGACGCTTGGCTTTGTGATCAACCAATAATAGGTAAAATAAATGATGTAGATGATAAAGCTATTTTAAGAGTATATCACTATTTCAGAGGTTATTTCTCAAAACAAATAATATTAGAAAGAAATAAAATAATTCAAGAATATGGATCTGTAACAGAGGCATGGGATTCAATCCATAACGGGTATGATTTTTGTAAATTTATGCGTGAATTACATGACTTAAAAATGAAATTGCTCGAAACTTCTGAATTAAAATATAAAAAGGAAAATGTAGAGTATATAAATATTGATTCTGAAATTTGCGTTGAAATAAATAATCTGAGCCATTTTAATGAACAAAATAACATTCTTATTTTAACAAATCTTATAACAGATTTATGGGATGAGAGGTTTATATGCTATGAAATATTATTACGTGAGTTAAATAAAAAAATGTATTTCTTTATTCATAAAAGTAGTGATACAATTATTTGTTTTAGAAGAGACAAATATGATAGTTGTTTTGATATGCTAAATGAACTACAAATTGACAAAGAGCTTTATTATGACAGGGAGGGCTTGAGTGGTTATTGGGATAATGTGGACAAACACTATCTGACTTTTAAGGATGAAATAATCGATAAGCTTATATCTTACAATGGTACAGAACTAATACCCGTATATTTCAAATATAAAAATATTTTTCATTCTTGCTTTCCTCCTATTTTAAGGCATGACTATACATTACAACCAGTTGGCGATTTTGTCGAGGAAAAATTATTTCAGAAATATTTAGCTTTATATAATTCTGGAAATTGGAATGCTAAATATGCATTAAGAAGAAGTGGGTATAAATTATGAATTACAGCACATAATTGGGGTTATATTTTATTGCCGAGATAGTAAGTGTTTCAATGTTTCTACATCTAATAAAGTTTCGTTTCACTTGACAGGACAGTGCTTCGAAATCGGCAACAAAAATATACCGCCGATCCGTCATATGCTATTTAAATAAAAACAATAAAAATAACTAAAAGGAGAATTAAATTGTGAAAGTTAAAGATTATGAAATTTACATTAAATCATCTTCTCCAGAAGTAAGAGAAGTAAAAACTTTGTCAGGTGGCTATGCTTTTATTGGTGTGGATGGAGAAAATTATTCCATACACATTAAAAACAACAATTCTGACTATCGGATTTGGGCTAGTTTGCATATTGATGGAGTGCCAGCTATGTTAGATGGTTGGGGTAGACTAGCAGAACCCAACAACACGCTCTTTTGGGATGGATTTCAAATTGATGAAAATACTGAAAGAGAATTTGTTTTTGTAGCGAATGATAGGGATTCTGTGGCTTTTTCAAAAGGCATTAAAGGAAGTGAAGGAATTATTGAGATAAAAATAGTCCGTGAAACTACCGAATGGAAGACTTTATCTCAACCAGAACCATTCATGATGAGTTTTATGACAGGAATGGGAGAATATAAAGAATCCAAAATGAAACAAGCCAAAATCAAATTCAAATGGGGCGGACCTTCTGAAATTGTAAAAATACCTTACGGTAGTGTATCAGATTTAATACAGAGAAAAATATTAGATGAAACATTTCAAACAGAACCGGAACTTAAATTAATTAAAGAAAATAAAAGATGGTACAAAATCACAATAGAAAAAAATTTTTGGGATTCATTTAGTTTTCCTCCAAACAAAAAAACTATTTGCTATGCCTTGATAGATTCAAATTCGTTAGTAACATTGTATAAGGGACAAAACAATGCTAGCAATGTGATTGATTATTCTAATATAGAATTATCGCACCATGAAAGTAATAACATTCTTAATATCGTAAATAGCATAGTTTCAGATCCTATAAAAGCAAGAAAAGAATTGGATGATAGTGATATAGTGCCTCATGTTGCTCACATAAATCCTATTTACTTGACTGTTGAACGATATAATAATTCTGACCTTAATAACGGAACAATTGTTATATCTTGGGAATGCAATGCTATGTTTGCAGAAAATGGTCTTTTAAAGGATATTATTGAATGTATGAAAGTATAAAAACAGCACACAACAGCGTGTATGTGGCAATAGCGGGTATAGTGGCAAATCAAAGGTCTGTGCTTATAAGAAACATTGTGCTAAATGGAAAGGAAAGTGCATCTAATCCACTACTGCACATACACGCGAACCGTTGTGAGCAAGTTTAAAAAAAAGACGATCTGCAAAAGTTAATGGGCTGACCACCCAATGTGACAAAAAAATAGTATTATTGAACTTTCAAAGTGGAGACCAGAAACCACTATAAAAGCGGGGCGACACCGAAAAGCCATACGAGTAGGAAAAATTAAATTTCATTATTATGACAAACGAAAGTCAACATTCCACAAATCAATCAGGACAAACAGTGATTATTAATCAGTTGGAAAAAAAATCAAATGACATTGGAACTGCTGGTTTCGTACTTGCTTTAATAGCAATTTTTTTAGGCTGGGTTCCTGTGTTAGGTTGGATAATTTGGTTATTAGGACTAATATTATCATTTGTTGGTGTATTCAAACAGCCCAAAGGGTTAGCTATTGCAGGTTTAGTGATTTCTTTAATAGGGATTATTTTACTACTTACGGTGTTTGGAGCAATTTTAAGTGTGGCTTCAGACTTCCTATAGTGATTCTTACTTTTCTGAAATTTGACATCAAGAAAGACAAGGAAAACCAGCCCATAAAATGCGGTATGTTTTATTGCCGAGATAGTACTGAAATTAAGGTCTGTGGCTCGCTTCAAACTTCATCGTGGCTTGACAGTAATGTGCTCCGAAATCGGCAACAAAAACATACCGCTGTCCGTTATGCGGCATTTTAAAATGACCAGACAAGAATAAAACGTAGACCAAAAATTTGACAACATCGGATATGCTTTACTTGACCGTTTTTAATATAATGTAAAATGAAAGAAAATGATGAGTTATTTTAAAAATAAAAAAGGTTTGCTCGGATCACTTTATGCGATAATTTTAATTGGGTATATTATATCTCAATTGCCTTTTTTAAATGCCGATGCAGATTTAATTATGGCAACTGGTAGCAGGGGGTCTTGGACAGATGAGGGATTGAATACATGTCAAATAAGAAATTTCGTTAACCACGGTCATTTCAATTTGTTGGATTCAGATAACTTTTTAAAAACACCTTTTTTCTCTTTGTTTTTGTTTCCTTTTTTTAAGCTGTTTGGAATAAGCATGTTGAGAGCAAGGTTAATTACTGTTTTGTTTTGTGCTACTCTATTGTTGATGTTTTTTATTAGAAAAATAACGTTGTTCATAGGGGTAGTATTTGTTGTAACCACGATGATGTTATTTCCAATCCATCAATACAGCCATTTATGTTTGGCTGAAATGTATTCTTCTATTTTAATTGTTGTTTCGGCATTAGTTTATTCCTTTTACTTTAGAGAGAATAGATATTTACCTCTTGTTCTATTATTTGCGCTGTTGTCTTTATCCGTTTTATTCAAAATACAGTTTATTTACGTTCTTGCAATCCCATTACTAATTAAAATGGCTGACTATATCCTTGACAGGTCTATTGCGAATAGGAATCAATTAATCGCGGCATGCATAATTTTAATTTGTGTAGTTTTCGGCATTGTATTTATTTTGTATATGCCATTTAAGGAAGCGTGGTTGCAAATAGCAAAACAACAGTCAGGAACTTTTTCATTAGAGACCATTACGGTTGATTTAATTTGGGAAAATTTGAAACTAAATTTTCTATCCAAAAGATACTTGATGTTTACAGTCTTTTTTGTTTTTTCATTTTTTATAGCGATCAAACATATAGTGAGTAAACAACACCCGAAAGAATACCTTACATTATTAGTGGTAAGTGTTTCTTGGATAATTGTAGAATTGCACAAACTTGGTTTTACCTATTTACCTATACGCTATTTAATTAGTTTTTATCTTTCAATGGGTTTTTTAATGTCAGTAGTTATGGGATATTATTTATCTCAGGCTAAATTTATGCATAGATCAATAGCTATTTCATGCTTGCTTGCGATGTTTCTAATGAATAGTTATTTTTATAAACAGGCTTTTTTTTCACGTAGTTATACTGTGCAAAAAATGAATAGTTATTTTCAAAAGTTAACAAGTGAGAAGGATGTTGTTATAGGGCCTTGGGCTCCTTCTTTTACGTGGGAAACAAAGTGCTTTTCATATCCAATTTGGGCAAATTTCTTAGGGGACCGAGATATTATAAAATATTACCGTCCGGATTTTATTGTGAGTGAATATAATCAAAAAGATTCTGGTTTTGCGTATCAAAAAAACGACATTAATTTGGATGATCTTTGTGATTCATTAACACAAGCAAAAGTTGCGTTTTGGAAAGTGAATGTTTATTTGGTAAAGAAACAAATACGTTGAGCAGAAAGATTTACAATCAGTTAGTGTAGAAATTTATGGCTGGTATTGTTTATAAATAAATTCTAATAGATGTTTTACAATATAGGATTATAACAAAGACAATAAAGAATGCATATTTGGATGCTTTAATGACTATAAAAATGAAAGAAAAACAACCGCATAACAACACCTACCTAAAAGGCGGGGGGGCGTGTTCCAAAGACAGTTTTGTGGTAAAAGTCCCGCCCTTCGGGTAGCCGCAAACCGTACCTGCAAGCAAAAACAAACAGCATTGCAAACTTGGAGCTTTATACTTCTATTCAAGTTCAGTGCTGGTTGGCAATATTGTGCTCCGAAATCCGCCACTCCTTAAACCCGCGAACCGTTACCTACAAGTTTTTTAATTGGACAGGCACAACGAGTTTGGGTAGTTACTGTGTTTCAGCAACTTCAAGCCATTATGATTGGGCGATGAAGAAAATCAAAAAAACACAAAAAAGAACAAAATAATCAATCCAAAATCGCCGTTATTTGTCTTGTTTTTTTGTAAACTTGTACTTTATTTATTCAGCGATTTTTATGGCAAAAGGAATAATATTACAAGTAAAAGAACCCGAAATAACGGTTATCAGTCAGCAGAATATTGATTATATCAGCCTTACGGATATGACCGTCACTTTTCGAGAAGGTAGCGGACTGATAGGAAAATGGATAACCAACAAAAACACGATAGAGTATCTCGGCGTTTGGGAGAGAGTAAATAACCCCGATTTTAATTACCCCGAATTCGGGGTAATTGGGCAGGAAGCAGGTACGAACAGATTTATAATGTCAGTTGGTCAATGGATTGACCGAACAAAAGCCGTAGGAATGCTTGTAAAAGCCGGAAGATATGGCGGAACGTATGCACATAAAGATATTGCATTTCACTTTGCAATGTGGTTAAGCCCCGAATTTCAAATCTACTTGGTAAATGAATTTCAACGTCTCAAAGACGAAGAAAGCAACCGACTTAAATTAGAGTGGAACCTGCAACGCATCCTTGCCAAAGTAAACTATCAAATATATACGGATGCTATTAAAGAAAACCTTATCCCACAGGAGATTACAAAACAGCAAGCAAGTTTTATTTATGCCAACGAAGCCGATTTGTTGAATGTTGCCCTTTTCGGAATTACGGCAAAAGAGTGGAGAGACAGCAATCCCGACAAGACAGGAAATATACGTGATTACGCTACTTTAAAACAACTTGTTGTATTGAGCAATATGGAAAGTGTGAACGCCTTGTTAATTCGACAAGGCTTGTCGCAAAGCGAAAGACTTCTGCAACTCAACAAGGTAGCGATTACACAAATGAAATCGTTACTTGCAAGCAACACAATGAAAAAACTGAAATAAGACAACAACTAACCGCTAACAACGCATCAAGAGATAGACAAAATGGATAAATCTAAATCATTAGCAAAAATTGTTGGACCTACACTAATCGTAATGATTTTTTCAGAAATGAAAATATGGAATCCAACGTTGTACGACACACAAATTGTGCCTCTCATTTACTTGAATGGTGTTTTACTTTTTGTTGCAGGATTAGCCATTGTCAATAAACATAACATTTGGACTTTCAGTTGGCAAACTATTTTGACAATAGTTGGATATTTGGGAATTGTGCTTGGACTGTTTAGAATGCTTTTTCCACAGGTACAACAAGGAAAATTTGAAAACAATAATTCAATTCTGGTAATCGAAATAATTTTAATACTTATAGGACTCTTTTTAACTATTAAAGCATACTGTCCGACAAAGAAGTGATTTTTGTTTAATGACTATTTAAATAAATGAAATTTCTGTTTTCGCAAAATGAATAACAAGTTGATTGAATAGAACTTAAAATTATTTGAATGACTTTGTCAAAAGAAAATAAACAACGAATCGATAGCATCGGCTTGGCAAAAGCAGTGCAGACAGAAGTAATTGAACATTTGTACTTCTATGAACATTTGTGGTATATTTGGTTGACGATTTTCAAAGTCGTGCCTTCATCAACCCGCCAACCGTTGAATGCAATTACGTCCGGCCATACCTTAAAAAGAAAAACAAAAATAAATAGTTCATACGGAGATGCCGAAAACCGCATTTTGAAAGAGTAGGCAAAAAAATAAAACATCATGAAAAATAAAATTAAAAAAATGTTAGAACTGGTTTCTAAAAATGTAAACAAAGTTGAAATTGAGAATGAATTAAGGCTTCCTCCAGGATGTCAATTTAGATCTTGGACAGAGGAAAGATGGAATCAAGCTAAAGGATGTTGGGAGCAAAGGAGATGCGGTGAGATATATGGATGTGCCGATTCCAGTAATAATAACCAGTATTGTACTGATTGGAGTTAAATCCTGCATACAGCAAGGTATTGGCAAAATTGGGGCAGAAGTGCTAAATTAGAGTTGACGTATTTGAAATGCCCCAACTTCGCCGATACCCAAGCAGTTGCGTGGGACTATTTAGTAACAATCAGGAATAATTAAGGGTATTTTTTTATGTAATAATAAATTATAATCGCTATGAAAAAAATCTATTTTGCATTTTTAGCTTTCGTAGTTATTAATGTGGGGACAGCACAATCCTGGCAAAGGCTGAATCCCATACCAAAAGGGAATTCGCTTTTTGACATTGAATTTGATGCTAACAACAATGCTTTGCCCGTTCCGGGGAACAAAGCTACTACCGATACAGCCACAACCTTTGTCGTCTCCAACGAGGAGGGCGGGCTGATTGATCAACTGATTGCGGCTGGGTATGGGAACATGAGCTTGTATGAGACTTTAGTATACCTTCAAGATGCTTCAGGCGGCGTGATTTCGGATGAATTCTTAGAGGTTTTGGGGTCGTGTCCCGCAGGTAGCCCGATATTCACCCAAGTGTTGAATAACTATGCGGGTATATCAGACGGAATCGCCATCAATACCGATTGTACGGTGTTCACCACAAGCATTAAGGGACGGAGCTATTACGGGCAACCGGGTTATTCTACCTACCCGCCGAACCAGTCAGGCGTAGGACGCGAAATATTTACCTATGCCAATAGTCCGGAGTATTATATCAACGCGGGGTATAGCGTTATAAACGGTGATACGACACACTACTATGCCTTTGCTATCGGGTGGGCAAAGGTGCAGCCTACCACCTTCGTCCTCTCCAACGAGGAAGATAGTCTGATTGATTATTGTATTGAGCTGGGATATGGTCACATGAACTTGTATATGACTTTAGTCGCCCTTCAAGAGGCTTCGGGTGGCGTGATTTCGGATACATTCCTGGATGTTTTGGCGGCCTGTCCTGCAGATAGCCCGATATTCACCCAAATACTAAGTGACTATGCGGGTATATCAGACGGAGTCTCCATTAATACGGATGGTACGGTGTTCACCACAAGCATTAAAGGGCGGAACTATTTCGGGCAAACGGGCTATTCCACCTACCCCTCCAACTACGTGGGGGTCGAAATGTTTACCTACGCCAACAGCCCTGAATATTATATTCCTGCCGGAAGCGACAGCTCCGGTGGAACATACTATGCCTTTGCTATTGCGTGGAATGCCGACAATACATCGGTAAATGATCTGACTAAAAATGACAATATCATTATTTATCCTAACCCTACAACGGGGATTTTGTGGTTTATCCCACAGAATAATGAAATCATCAACAGAGTTGAAGCGTACGATATGAAGGGTAAACAAGTGTTTTGTGCGGATAACGTGAAGGAAAACCATATTGACCTATCGGGATTAGAAAACGGTATTTACTTATTAGAACTTGAGACTCATAACCAGAAATTGACACAAAAAGTTATCAAAATATAAAAACGATGCACAACAAATTGTATGTGGCAGGCGGGGGTTTTAGCGCCTGAAGGTCTGACATGATCTCTGTTGGAAATCCATACCGACCACATACAAGTAACTGCTGTGTGGAATTATTTAGTAATAATCAGGAATAATTAAGGGTATTTTTTTATGTAATAATAAATTATAATCGCTATGAAAAAAATCTATTTTGCATTTTTAGCATTCGTAGTTATTAATGTCGGGACAGCACAATCCTGGCAAAGGCTGAATCCCATACCAAAAGGGAATTCGCTTTTTGACATTGAATTTGATGCTAACAACAATGCTTTGCCCGTTCCGGGGAACAAAGCTACTACCGATACAGCCACAACCTTTGTCGTCTCCAACGAGGAGGGCGGGCTGATTGATCAACTGATTGCGGCTGGGTATGGGAACATGAGCTTGTATGAGACTTTAGTATACCTTCAAGATGCTTCAGGCGGCGTGATTTCGGATGAATTCTTAGAGGTTTTGGGGTCGTGTCCCGCAGGTAGCCCGATATTCACCCAAGTGTTGAATAACTATGCGGGTATATCAGACGGAATCGCCATCAATACCGATTGTACGGTGTTCACCACAAGCATTAAGGGACGGAGCTATTACGGGCAACCGGGTTATTCTACCTACCCGCCGAACCAGTCAGGCGTAGGACGCGAAATATTTACCTATGCCAATAGTCCGGAGTATTATATCAACGCGGGGTATAGCGTTATAAACGGTGATACGACACACTACTATGCCTTTGCTATCGGGTGGGCAAAGGTGCAGCCTACTATTACAGTAACCTCTCCCAACGGATATGAAATGTGGGAAAGAGGAACAAAACAAAACATAACTTGGACATCGCAAGATTTCACTGGTAATGTAAAGATAGTTTTATTGCGGCCTCCGTCATATACTGTTGATATTGCTGACAACTTAGGAAATTCGGGTTTCTTTGAATGGACTATTCCGGCTGACCAACAAGTGGCAAATAATTATAAAATCAGGGTTCAGGGTGTAATACCTGACGACCCGATGGACGAAAGCAATAATTTCTTTTCAATAGTGGCGGAATTACCGGTACCGAAAATCGTGATAAACGAAATAATGTATAACCCGCCGGAGGCAGGAAATGACACGTTGGAATACATTGAGTTATACAATGCTGATGATATTGCTCATAACCTTCAAGGGTGGAAATTTTCCAAAGGTGTGGACTTTATTTTCCCATCGGTAACTATAAATCCAGGTGAATATTTAGTAACAGCGATAAAAGCCTCGGCGATGATGAATACTTTTGGCGTAACTGCTTTACAATGGA
>Ga0209719_1003793_pt1 | contig 13135 bp, 10 predicted proteins | sample AD_JPNAS2_MetaG_FD_184421 | JGI IMG/M metagenome (GOLD analysis project Ga0209719, IMG submission 184421) | Active sludge microbial communities of municipal wastewater-treating anaerobic digesters from Japan - AD_JPNAS2_MetaG (SPAdes) (version 2) | ecosystem: Engineered > Bioreactor > Anaerobic...
CGGCCTGCCGCTCCTGTTTGAGTTGCCGCATGACATCGCCCTTAGCTCTTCGCTTTGTGGTTGCGATATTCCCGATGAGGGTATGCCCGGGATAGGTGCGTTGCGCCATGATGAGTCTCTGGTATATCGAGTGAAAATTGTTGCGTTGTACGATCCCGTCGGGACTGGGTTAACCTCGAGGCCATCGTTTGGCTCGATGCCTTAAATGTAGTGCCCTGGCCTGAGGTTAGCCTGATTCGGCTGATTAATTCAGAAAGTGGTAGTTGTTACCGTGGAAAGCAGGATCCATCTTTCTTGGGAAGATGTTCGGCGTCAGCACCGATATAATGCTGCAGAGCATTATGATCTTCCCGTCTGCCTTCCTGATCGGTGCATATACGGATCTTTCCGTCTTTGTACAGGCGTTGCCGATCATGCTCCTGATCACCGTCGGCCTGACGTTTTCCAGCCTGGTGAAGAGTTTCGAGGGGTTCGGCCTTATTCAGACGTTCATCAACCTGCCGATCTTCTTCCTGAACGGGGCGCTCTTTTTGCTGTCGAACGTGCCGCAGTGGCTGTTGTGGATCAACCGCTCTAACCCGCTCACGTACGGTGTCGACGCACTCAGAACCGTATGATGGGGGGGCACGCACCCCTGCTCTCGATGTACGTCAACATCGGCGTACTGCACGCCTCCGATGCAGTGATGTTCACCATCGGGGTATACGCGTTTTGGGGGACGGAATAACCATCAACTACTCCTGACCTTGGTCGGGGGCTCCTCGACCCATGATCCCGAATTCATCCCGCCGACGAGTGCCGGTGACGGTCGATCTCCGTGGTCACCGCAACGGCCCCGGCAGAATGGAGATCTATTAATTGCAGAAAAGTAATACTTGTTGTATACATTGTGGTGGATTGTATTACTGAACAGAGGCGTTTGGGGGTGCAGGGAACGGCGGATAGGTACAAGGGGTATCCGGCATGCCGGTGATCTCCTCCGTGGTAAACGCCGTCCTGCTGGTCATCGCCGGGGTTATACTTGCGAACATCCTTGCCGAGACCGGGATCTTTTCCCGGCTTTCGTCGTTCACCGGGCCGCTCTGCCGGTTCTCCGGCCTCTCCGATGCGTGTGTCCTCTCGATCGTCGCGATGGGGGTAAACGCCACGGCAGGGAAGTCGATGCTTGCCGAATACTACCGTGACGGGAAGGTGACGGAGCGGGAGGTGATCCCGGTTCTCATCATGGGTGCGTTCCCGGTGGTGCTCGGGGAGTCGCTCTTCCGCGTCCAGCTCCCCACGGCCCTGGTCCTCCTCGGCCCCGTCGTCGGGGGGGTCTACACCGGGCTGAACCTCTTCTCAAGCGGTATCCAGGCCCTCTTCGCCCTCCTCTACAGCCGCCGGTTCCTCGCGGGCTCCGGGCGCGCGCCGCCTCCCGTCCCTTCCGCGGCCGCTCTTATGCTCAATCGGGAGGTCGTGCTTGCCGGGTGCAGGAAGGCGGTCCCGACGCTCCGGCGGGTCGTTCCCATCACCCTGGCCGCGCTGGTCGTGTTCTCCCTCCTCTCCGCAACGGGGGTCATGGATGGCATCGCCGCCGCATTCGATCCGCTCCTCCGGGCCTTCGGCCTCCCCGGCGAGAGCGCTGCGGCGCTCGTGGCCCAGTTCCTGCACTTCTCGGCCGGGTATGCGATCGTTGCGTCCCTGCTCGACGGGGGCGTTCTCACGTTCGAGACGGCGCTTGTGACGCTCGTCATCGGGAGCATGGTGGTCATCACCATGATCTACGTCAAGTACTCCGTGCCGCTCTACCTCTCGCTCTTCGGCCGGTTCGGCGTCCGGATTTCGCTCGCCACGTATGCAGCGAGCATGGCCGCGAAGGTGATCACGGTCGCGCTGGTGTTTCTCCTGTTCTGAAGGGGAACGGAAGTCAGCATACCCTGGGATGCTGAGGCGCTCCGGGCCGCCCGGACTATTTTCACGAAACCGACCTGAGGCCGCCCGTTTTTGGGTGAAAAAGAGAGGGTGGGACCGGTCATCTCTTCTTATGGAGGTACCATCCCGCCGCCAGAACCGCGGCGACGACCAGAACTCCGGCTGCGATGAGCGCCCACGGGGTCTCGCCTCCTGTGGGCTGCTCCGGACCGGACGGGACATCACCGGGTGCGGTGCCGGCCGGGCCGGTGGTCGCCTCCGCCGGAGATGCGGCGGCCCACGTCAGGGCGAAGAGGCTGAAGTGCGAGACCTCTGCCGTCACGGTCCGGGTTGCCGGGTCCACGGTTGCGGGAACCTCCTGCCATGCGCCGGTCCCGGGGTTGTACCACATCACCCGCAGGGTGGCGGAATTGCCGATCCTCCCCCATTCCTCTTCGGAGAGCGTGTAGGTGAGGGTGGCCGGGGGGTCGAATGTGGCGCCGGCCGGCCCGCAGTCGAGGGCGAACCCGATCGTCGCCCCCGGCGGGACCGGGGGCAACCCGGCGGTGGCGCGCGCGATGGTCACTTCGCCGAGTGGGTTCCCGTTTGCGTCGCGGGCACGCGTCCCCTCGCCGACGGTCAGGGAACCGGCGCCGTCGCCGGTCCCGACCGTCACGGACTCGCTCACCTCACCCGTCCCCGAGAGGGGGAGGGACGCCCGCCCGACAGGCATCGCCGGGGCGGGCGGGGCGGAGGTCTCGACAGGGGCCGGGGAGGACCCCGACGGTCCCCCACCGCCGTTTCCGCCGGATGGAGGTGTGGGGACGACGGAGAGGTCCAGGCGGGTCGTGCTATCCGGCGTGAAGGTCGCCATCTCCCGTGCAGTCCGTCCGTTGACCAGGAAGGTGATCGTCTCCCCTGACTGACCGTCGGTCCCACTGACCACCAGGCGGCCCCCTTCATGTCGGCTGGAACTGGCGTACTCCCCGATTTTTGTCGTCTTGATTGAACCGCATGCCGTATCCCCGATCAGTGCGGTGATCTCGGTCCCGGCGGGTGCCGGGGAACCGTCGATCGTCACGCCGCCCCAGAAATCGTGGGGGAGCGCGGGAGGTACATCCTCCCCTGCCGCGACCCCGATAGCGAGGGCGAGGAGGAGCGTCAGGATCATCCCCTGCTGGAACTTCATCGTCACGCCTCGATGGCGGTGAGTCTATCCGCGTCGTTCATGTAGATCCAGTAGCCCTGGAAGGGGGAGAGTTCCCGCATCTCACCGTACCTGCCGGTCGCACCCCGGATGATCGAGGCATCGTAGGCCTGTTCTCTCGCCTTCCAACCCCAGAGATTCGCCCAGGTCATCTCGACCGTCCGGAGCGTGGTGACCGCCGGTTCGGGGACGGTACCCGTAAACCCGATCGCGTTCCAGCCCTCATCGAGGTACTTCGTAGGCGGCGGGGAGTATGAAGCGGCGGCGAAGGACAACGGGATCTCGTAGGTGCTGTTTGAGTAGATCCAGATCCCGTCGAGCGGCCGGAACGCATCCTCTCGACTCAGGTCTTCCCACTGGCAGGTTCCGTTGTAGAACAGCACCGGGCGCCCGTTGGTGTCCACGCCGTCGAAGACCGCGATGGTGTCCTGCCCGTCGGCGAGCCGCTTCGGGGTCGAAACGAAGTTCCAGCCGGGCTGGAGGGTGATTGCCGCGGGCTCAAGATCGAAGTGAACGGCCGCGATCTCGCCCGAGGTGACGGTTACGGTCTCCTCCGCCTCCAGATAGCCGTCCCGTTCCACCCGGACAGTGGGGGTGCCGACCGGGACGTTCTCCAGAGTGGTGTTCGTTACCTCGCCGGTGTCTGTGCCGTCGAGGAAGATCCGGGCGCCATCGGGCGCCGAGGTGACGACGATGCTCCCGGCCGGTTCGGTCAGGAGGAAGTTGACCGTGGCGGTCTCGTTATCAGTGACCGTGACGGTCCTCGAGGCATCGATGTAGCCGGCGAGTTTCACGGTGACGGTGTGCTCGCCGGCCGCGACGTTCTCCAGGAGGGCGTTCGTCAGTTTGCCGGTGTCGGCGCCGTCAAGGAAGATTGCGGCGCCTTCGGGCATTGAGGCGACGGTGATGCTACCGTGGGCCTCGATGAGGTCAAGGTGGAGGGGGGCGGTCTCGTTCTCTGCGATGGTGACCTCGGCGACAGCGCCGGCGTAGCCGGCGAGTTTCAGGGTGACGGTGTGAGTGCCGACGCCGATCCCATCGATGGTCGCATTGGTGACCTCACCGGTGTCTGCGCCATCGATGAAGATCGCGGCGCCGTCGGGCACCGAGGTGACCTCGAGGCTGCCGGTCAGGGTGGTCAGTTCGAGGTCGACGGTTACGGTCTCGTCGCTGACGACGGTGACCGGCCTCGAAGCGTCGGCGTAGCCGTCGAGCTTCAGGGTGACGACGTGGTCGCCGGCCGGGACATCTTCAAGCGTGGTGGGCGTGACTTCGCCGGTATCTTCGCCGTCGAGCCAGACCGCCGCGCCGGTGGGGTCCGAGGTGACGAAGATGGTGCCCGGCGGAGCCGGGTACTCGAGGACCAGGATGGCCGCGGCGGCCTCCATGTAGTCGGCGCTGCTCCGGAACCCGACCAGGTTCTCGCCGTCGATGAGGAACGTGGTCACGTCGCGTTCATCAACCCCGATCTGAGTCGTGCCGGTGTAATTCCAGACGCGGGTCCAGGTCTGATCATTGAAGAGGAGGTCGCCCTTGGTCGGTCCGGCGCCGGGGGCGACGGTGATCAGGGTGGCACTCAGGACGTCATCTGTCTCGACGCCGGAGAATGGTGCATAGGCGGTTGCCTGCTCCGGCGTGGTCCCCTGGGCCTCACCGCCGTAGAGGAGGTCGAAACCTTCGTTCATGAGGACGGTGTGGGGGGCGGTGGTGCCGTCGTCGTAGACGACCGCAAGGAGCATCCCACGGACCGAGACGTTGCCGCCGCCGGGGAAGGTGTTTGCCAGCAGGGCGGTGTTGCCCTCAGCGGAGAACTGGTCAGTGACGTCGTAGACGACCATGCCGTAGGGATACGAGGAGCCCCACATCTTCTCATCCTCGTAGAAGGCAGACCGATCAACGGTCTCGCTGTTAAAGGCCAGGGTGACGTTTGAGGGGAAGATCGGACCCTTGCCCCAGGTGTAGGGGACGTAGAGCCGGGCGCCGGCGATCGTGGCGCCTTCGGGGACGGCAAGATCGCCGCCCGTCCAGTTCACGGTGTAGGTGGTCCAGTTCGGGTAGGTGCTGGCGGAGAGGTAGGCGCCGTCGCCGGCCGACCAGAGGAAGTCACCGCGGATGTCGTAGGTGACGGCGGTGGCGATGTCCCCGCCGTCGGTCCAGCGCATGCCGCGGTAGCCGTTGTGGACGACGGTCTTGTCGATGGTGCGGATATTGTTCGCTTCGTTCGATTCAGTGATGAGCCCGTCGGGGTCGGCGGTGACGGTGATCGTCACGGTGTCACCGGCGTTGCGAATCGTCTCATCGGTCCAGGTGACGGTGGTCTCCGCGCCGGCCGCGAGGCCCGTGACGGGAACCGTGCCGGTCACACCGCTGACGTCGAACCCGGCGTCGAACGCACCTGCGTCACCGGTGCCGATGTTGGTGATCGTCGCCGTGTAGGTGTTCTCGGATGCGGAGAAGACCTCGCCGTTGTTCGACGCGAGGGTGCTGACTGTGAGGTCGGGCTGTGCAGAGGCCGGGTACTTCACGGCGAGTGTTGCGAGCGTGGTCTTGTACGACCCGCCGTTCGGCACGTACGTGAAATTGCTGTCGCTGCCGGCGGTCAGGTTGGTCCTGACGTCCCAGGTGTTCGTCCTGAACGTGATCGATGAGTCCGTACCCGTACAGGGAGCGCCGTTGAACGTATACAGGGCATCTTTCGAGGAGAGCATGACGTTTCGGAGGGTTGCATCCGTCCAGCCGGCACCAAGCCCGCCGGTTGCAAAGGTCGAGGTCACCCCGTCGGCGCCGTTTGCCTGCCAGTCGTGCCCCTCGTTCACCCAGTAGTGCACCTGATCGCCGTCGCCGTCGTTGTACGCGACCACGAGGACGAGCTCCTTGATGCGGCCGTCGAAGTTCGGTGCCACCGGGGTTGCGACGACCTCCGCTTTCGGGTCCTCTGAACCGATGAGATCGGTCACGTCGTACCAGAGCAGGTAATCCGAATACTGGCGGTTCACGTGGTCGTTGACCAGGTAGACGTTTGCCGTATTATCCCCGGCGGTGGCAAGGGTCTCGATGCCGAGCGTGGCGTATGTGCCGTTGCCGTCGAACCTGACGGTCACGGTCCCCGCCCGGCTATCCGTACCTGCGGCGTAGACGACCGTGTACAGTCGTGCCCACTGGATATCGGTGTATGCCGGGAGGGCGAACGTCTGGTTGAACGTGTTCGTCGCATATGAGATACCGGAGCTCCATCCCCCGTATGCCCCTACGTAAAGATCGCCGGAGACCGTGCCGCTCTGCACTGTGGCGAGGCGTTTTGCCCCTGCGGAGGACGAGATGTACTGGGTCTTCGTTAGAGTGTCGTTTCCGTTGGCATTGGTCGCGGTGAGCCGGATGTCGTAGGCTCCCGCTGCAAAGGTGTAGGTCGGGTTTTTGTCGGTGGAGAAGAGCGTCCAGTTCTCGGTGGTTCCGGATGGCCGCGACTCCCACGACCATGTGGTGGGGGAGTTCGTCGAGGTGTCGGTGAAGGTGACGGCAAGGGGTGCAAGCCCATTCAGCGGAGTTGCGGTGAATGCTGCAACCGGCGCATCCCCGCCGGAATCGTCGGCGTACTCCACCACGAGGAAAGTCAGTCCGGCAACCATCACCGGCGATTTCCAGGTATCGTCGCTCTGGATCGCTGCCTCGTTCCCGGTCGCGTTCAGGTACGCCGTCACCTCGCGCTCGTCCACGGCCACCTGTGTGCCGCCGACTTCGCCGGTCGCGCCGCTGCCGCCGTGGCTCCAGACCTGCGTTCCGATCTGCTCTCCGTTGAAGAAGAGGTTGCCCTCGTCGTTGCCCCATGGGACGAACGTCGTCAGGTTCGCGCGGGCGACGCTCCCCGTATCGATGATCGCGCCGGAGAACGGGACATATGCCGTCGCCTCAGCCATGCTCGTGCCATAGTTCCCCTCGTCGGCGCCGAGGATATCGAACTCCTCGTTGACGAAGATCTGCTTTCTGGCGGCGGATGTGTCCTCGTAGATCACGGCGAGGGTGAACCCGGCCGGCGAGATCTTGGCGTTGGTGTCCGTCCGTGCGAAAAGCGCCGTGTTGTTAGCGCCCGTCTGGTAGAGGTCGGTCACGTTGTAGGTGAGCAGACCGTAGTAATGGTCGGCATACGCCCCGAAGTTCGAGACATCGTTGTACCAGTTCACGTAGGGGATCCGGACGCCGTTGAAGTCGATCGAGACGTTGTCGGGTGCAGAGTTGGTGTTGTCCCAGCAGTAGGGCACGTAGAGCCAGGCATCGTGAACCGCCGCGCCTTCAGGGAGCGGCAGGTCTCCCGCCGTCCAGGTCACGGTGTAGTTCGTCCAGCCCTCGCTGCCGAAACTGCCGGACATGTACTGGCTGTCGCCGAAGGAGTGGATGATGTCGCCGCGAAGGTCGTAGGTCCGCACCGTGGTGACGTTGCTGCCGCCTTCCCAGTAGCGTTTGCCCTTGTAGCCGTTGTAGAGCACACCCCTGGCCCCACCGACGGCGACGTTGTTGGTCTCGTTGGTCTCGGCGATGGTGTTCTCCGGGTCGAGGACGGCGGAGTAGGTCACCGTCCCGCCGTCGTGCTCCCGGATGGTGGGGTCGAGGACGTATATGGTGGTCTGCGCCCCACCTGCGAGGGATGCGAGGGGAGTGGTGACGTTGACCGGGACCGTCTCGGAGACGTCGCTTGCGTAGACGGCGACCATGATATCGGTCGCTGTCTCAGGTCCGTTGTTTTTGACGATCATTCGCACCCGGTTCGGCTCCAGGGCAAAGACCGCACTGCCCGGAGACGGGAGCGGTCCGTTGGTGATGGTGAGGTCGCAGATGGCCACGGCTGCCGTCACCTGTGCAGTCCCGGTCACGCCCTCCGCAGAGGCGGTCACCGTGGTCGTCCCCTCCGCGAGCGCGGCGAAGAACCCGGTCGCGTTCACCGTGCCGACGGTCTCGTTGCTGCTCGACCAGTCGAACGTGACGCCGGTCATCTCGTCGTCGTTCTGGTCCTTTGCGACGGCGGCGAACTGCTGGGTGGCATCGACCGCCAGGTTCGCCGTCGCGGGGGTGACCTCGATCGTGGTCAGGACGGGCGCGGCACTCCCGGTGGAGTAGGTTACGTTCAGGTAGGGGCGTAGTGCGGAGTCGGCATTGTCGCGGCTGTTCAATGTGACTCTCTGCTCCGTAGAGGTTGCGGATTCATCGGGAGACGCGAGCAGCCACCCATGATTCAGGGTGCCCTGCACGTACGCCTGCACGTCCTGCGTGACGTTCCAGCCGATCCAGACATTCGCTGTTGGACCGGGGTCGATCACGCTGGTCGGCTGCGTAGCATTGGAAGGCCGTGTGTTCCAGGTGACGCCGGTCTCGGTCCATGCCCCGGTCACGCGGTACGCGGCGACCTCTCTGTCGCCGGTCCTGGCAGGCATATATCCGTAGAGTGTCGCCGACTCGATCGTCGCTCCCTCGGGGAGGGAAGAGAGGTCGAAGCGGATAAGGCTCCTGTAGAGTGATCCAGCCGAAGCTCCCCAGGGATCGCCGGATTGCCGAATAAAAAGACTCGTGGAGGTACCATAGTTAGTATCTCCAACCGCGCCACCCCATCGGATGTACGCGTCGGCGTCCGCCTGGAACGTCTCAGTCGTCGTCGCCGCCGCTACGGGTGCGGCGAGCGCTGCCATGCATAGCAATGCGGCTATGCAGAGAATCAGAAATGGTCGTTGCATCTTTTTTTCAGCTCCTGTTATTCTGCCCGGCAGCACCGGCACCCCTCCGGCAATCAAGGAGGGCGCCGATGGTCAAATGGGATGATCAAGAAATGTCATTTAGTCATATATAAAATAAGATCATTCATACCCGATCATAACATTTATCATAAATTTATTAATCTGGGCATAAATTTCGAATATTCGTGCCACTTCAGCGGGCAATCACGCCGGGCCGGATGCTGCCGGAACGGGAGGGGCGGCGGTTCGCCGATCTTTCGTGCCGGTCAAAAATAGGTGTTGGTTGTCGGCCACTCGGCCGACGGCCAGTTTTGCGCCGTTTACCCCTAACTGTAGGGTCGGCGTTGCGTCGTAGCATCGCCGTTGCGAACCTGCGCGCTCACTCCTCCTCCTCCACCGTCAGCAGGGCGAGCGGGATTTTGAAGTAGCCGCTGTAGTCGCCGGAATCGGTGGAGTTCCGGTCGAACGTCATGGTGCTGTCTCCGCCGGTGATGTAGTTGGTGACATCCCAGCTCTGGTAGCCGAAGTATGAGCCCTGATAGGGGTTGCTCCAGGGCAGGGCGTTGCCGTTGAAGGCGTAGTTCCCGTTGTAACTCGCCAGGTAGATGGCCGTGAGGTTTGCATTAATAGGAGACGTGATCCCGGATGTGCTGAAGTTGGTCACTCCTATGTAGGGAAGACTCACAGCATCGGTACGATACGAGTCGGTATCGTGGCCCTGGTTCACCCAGTAGTGGATCTGGTCATAATCCCCGTCATCATACGCCACCACCAGGGCGATCATCTTCACCCTGCCGTCGGACGGCGCCCCGCCGTCCGGTCTGGCCGTGTGCACGCGCGCCGTGACGTTCGATGAGGTGATCTCATCCTTCACGTCGTACCACATCAGGTGGTCGCTCGTCACCCGGGTGGAGTGATCGTTGATCCAGATTGTCCCGGTCCCGGTACCCTGCGGGAAGGTGTAGGTCGTGTTCATGATCTCGATGCCAAGCGTCTCGTAGCCGTCCCCGCCGTCGAACTCCACGGTCGTGTTCAGGGGATAATTATTCTCCATGTGTCCGATGTAGGTGTCTACATAGAGCCGCGCCCAGGTGATATTCCCGGGATCACACGGCAGTGGATTGAAATTATGCACGATCGGAGCCGGGTACGCAAATTCGAACCCCGGGTACGCGTCGAACCAGAGACCGCCGGTTACTATCCCGTTCGTTCCGTTCGCGGTGACCAGGGGGTCTCCGCCCAGGTATGGGTCCGCCGCCGCCGGCGCTACCATCGCGAGCGCCGCTATCAGCACGAGCATGCCCGTCAGCATGCACTGTTTGGCTGTTTTCATTTTCCATCTCCATGTTTATTTACTGTCGGGGGTACCATCCCCGGCAGAGGGAGATCGTTTTAGTACAATAAATGTCTTTTTGTTTAATATCTGATATGAATTTTATTTAATTAATATTTAATAAATAGTTGTAATTTTAATATTCATGATATCTCTTGGTACTGTTTGGTATCGTCGCGGGGGGACTATGCCCTGTATGGGTCAAAACAGCCGGGCGCGCGAAAATCTGTCGGAGCCCGGTATTTCGCTAAACTATTTGCGAAAGCCTCCGGGAGGCCAGATAACCTACTTTCCTCGCGCCTTTGGTGCTCGAGCTCCGCTCCGTAGGAACATCGCACTTCGAAGATCTTCACGTCCAATGCGTGAGGCATCGGTCCTGCCGCCACCGCACGCGAAGCCCGGTGTCGTGTGTTGCCGCCTCCTCTTCGCACCTGACGGTGCTCTTGTCCTGGACGTTCCGTCCATCACATATCGCTATGCCTGTCCCCAGCCCCCCGCTGGATGGTGTGGGAGTTGATGTACGGGGTAGAGCAATGTGCGCTGGAATAGGAGGCCATCAAACCGGAGATACACATAATTCGATGAGCTCGGAACATAATCCCGATGGGCAACTGTTAAGTAAGATCAAAACAATCACAAAAATTGTTAATACTACATAATTAAGCGTTACGAAATCTCGCGTGACATGATATTGCAATGGAAAGAAAATGTGCCGAACAGAATAGTGGTATGAATGCCTGCGAACTTTCTTGACCTTCATATCGTCGATTACTGCCAGCTGGCATGCAGGCATTGCTATCTTCACAAAGGAAATACCTCGATGCCGCTGGAGATGATACGGGAAGTAAGTACCAACTTCCTGCAGGCAGATCTTCCACTCCCCCAGAGTACTATCATTTTGAGCGGCGGGGAAGCCCTTCTCCACCCGCAATTCGGCGAAGTATGCAGCATTGTACGAAGTTTGAACGGGTACATAGCCCTGAGTTCGAACGGGATCCTTGTCCCGCAATACATTGGTCTGTTCCGGAGAAACGACGGGATTCAGATAAGCATTGATGGAAATAGCCGCGTTCACGATTTCATCCGTGGTGCCGGGAGCTACGAAAACGCGATGAGAGCACTGCGGCTACTGGACGAGAACAACATTCGCCACAGCATCTCATTTACCGCCAACAAACAGAACCTGAAGTGCATCGATCATATCATAGATCTCTGTATCGAAACTGGTTCTTACCTGCTCAACTTCAATCTCTATCACCCGATTTGTGAAAACGGGCTGGATCCCTTATCGTTTTCGGACTGGTTATCCGAGAAGCGACGGGTCAAGGAGCGGGTTGAGCAAGAAGGAATTCTCTGTACCGCGACCTGCGTGGAAAAAGGTTGTATTGCAGGGATACTGGGGCTTTCCGTTCTTCCTGATGGTACATATTGGGATTGTTCACGGAATCAGCAAATAACAGGGCGTTTTCCACAGAAAATCAATGACGTGCTGCTCCGGGATGCCATCGGGCGCGAGAGGTACAGAAACCAGTTTGAGACCTGTTGCCGGAGGCTGAAGTATGCGTGAAGTGTACGTAATGGCTTCGTATTGCGATCAGGGAAAAATTGCTCTTTTACTGGCTCTTGAACGCTATTATCGAGCGCGAGGCAAAAAAGTAGCATGTCTGCAAAGAATCAAAGGTCAATCGGATGTAGGAATATACCTGAGAGAGGGATGCTATCAGTATAGCCTCCCGATTGAGGCTACGAAAAGCCGAAGTGCACTCGAACTGTGGTTGCCAAGAGGATTTGATATCTATATAATAGGAATCTCTACAGCATACTCACCTATCGGAGCCGCATATCCGGATCTTTTTACAGACTACAATGAGATCATTCCCGTTGATTGGCATGGTGACTGGACTGGCTGCGTCCATAATCAAATTCGGTCGTATTCACATGATCCCGGTATTTTGACATTCTGGGAGGAAATTCGTAAAAGAAATCTCCAGGAGAAGAACGTTCAGGAGGTAGTCACTGGGGTGCCCGAACCTCTGGACGGTCCCTGCTTGGATGAAAAATCGGTTCTGCATCATCCAGAAACGCTCATATTCGACACGTTTGAACCGAGAATGACGCTTCCGCAGAGTAATAGGAGTGCAATTGCCGTGGGTGCTTTTCCGGGAGAATTCTGGGATATTTTCCCAGCCCTCAGGTGGTACGGGTATGACTATGTTCGGTTTGTCCAAAGACTTGAGGAAGAAAATTACGATCTGGCGATCATCGGGGAATGCAGCAACAGATCCTTAAGGTTGCCCATTAAAAGATCTACGACGCGGTGAGAACAGAACATTCAGCATCAGTAAATGGGAATTTGACCCGGACAACAAACTGGTCGTCATCTATGCGTACTCCATATGGGACGAAAAAGGGGTGAATGTCATTCAGGGCAAACAGGCCGGCGGCTGGACCTTTAAGGTCAGCCATGATGTGGATTACGAGAAAGAGCGTAAGCAGGTTGCGGCCGAACTGATGCAATTCCAGAAGGACCATCCGGAATTGGAAATATTGGGCTGTATTACATCACCCACAACTATCGATATGTGGGTGGCCAACCTCACACCCGAAAACGAGGCACTGAACGGCACCGTGATGCACGGCAGGACGGTTCTGGTTAACAGGAGCCCTGTTGATTATGGACTCAGGATGGCGAGAGAGCAGGCGTCGGGGGAACCGGGGACAAGTTGAGGCACAGAGACTCTATCCGGGGACATGAGTTTCCTCCGCCTCTCCTCCCCCAGCGCACTACGGACCCGGTGACCTGTAAGTGCAGGATTTGCCTTTAAATACTCCTAAACCATGAAAATGAGTGATTATATGTCCCCTTTGCAAGAAATCGCTTCCCTCCGGGCAAACCCATTCTTCCGACAGTTGAGACTGCTGCTCTTCTCACCCGATCGGTTTTTTGCAGAACGTTCGACCAGACCCGTCGACCTGAAGATTCCA
>Ga0209719_1003799_pt1 | contig 13124 bp, 15 predicted proteins | sample AD_JPNAS2_MetaG_FD_184421 | JGI IMG/M metagenome (GOLD analysis project Ga0209719, IMG submission 184421) | Active sludge microbial communities of municipal wastewater-treating anaerobic digesters from Japan - AD_JPNAS2_MetaG (SPAdes) (version 2) | ecosystem: Engineered > Bioreactor > Anaerobic...
CAATAGCCCCTCCGATTGACCAATTCTGCGTTGGAGTTGACACGTCTAGTATCTTAATCTTCTCGCATTGTTTTACTGTACAAAAGACTCTCTCTAATTCTTTCAGAATTTCCCTTGATAACGCTGATAGTCCATCTTAACTTATCTGCAAGTACTCAAACTCTAGTTGCCTCTCATTCATTGTTCTATTCCTTAAATGTTAAATACACGTACTAACCCATTCTAAAACATCTTCTATCTCAAGACTCTTGCTCAATTCGTCTTTAATATCTACTAATATTTCCATGTCTTTAGATAACAACTCCACAGATATCTCAGAGAAAGGGAGTATATTCCTACTTCTAGGGTCTGTTTGGCTCCTGTATTCCTCTTGCTCTGCTATCCTAAAAACCTTTTTCCCAACCAATAATGCTGTGAAATCAAATGTACTTTCCTTTGGTGTGAGGATAATGTCGTATTCCGATAACTTCTCAGCTATTTCAGAGAAGAGCGTCCTGTTCTCATAAATGTTTGTAAACCACTCCCCCTTTACTCCTTGCAAAATATCTACTTTACTATTAGTCATGGTTTTAACGTGTATATCACAAGTATCTCCCAAGGTGTCTATTATGCTTTTAAGCTTCCTATTATTAAAATCCCTTCTACTCTCAAACCAATGCAATGTCGTGTACAAAACCCTTGGTCTCTCTCTTTCAATCTCCTCACACTTCAGGTTGTCAAAGTTCTTATTGCCAGTTACCAGGATCTTGTCTTCACCCACTCCTCCGTTCATTAAACTCTTCTTCGTGTTCTCACCGAGAGCCATGTACCCATCTGCAAGGTGGGGTTTATTGTTAATATCGTAATCAGTAAAAGAATTCCAACCATGTTCAAATACAATAACTTTCTTTCCCCGTTCCTTCCATCTTGCAACTTGCGACTTCATTTCAAAGTCATTCCAAGTGAAGATAATATCAGCCTCTTCTTGTGTTGCGTTTGCAGGAGCCCACCCCCACATAGAGTGGTGGTCTACTACACTATATTTGATTGCCATCCTATCGAGCTTCTATGTTATTTATTTCCCATAAGTTCACTTTGTGTCTATGGAAATCCCTGTCTGTAACTTTATGGAACTGTTCCCCATGAGTCCTATAGTTATATAACTCCTCTCTAACTATTGAATGTATTTTTCCAGCCTTTATTAATCGTATATACAAATCCCAGTCTTCCAAGTGCTTCATTCCCTCTCTGAAGTTTTGCTCCTTCAAGACATCAGCCTTAAACATACCCCAACTAAAAAATGGGTTTCCCCTCTCTATTGCTAAACCAGCCTCTACATCCGAATTTAAGTTGTTTTTAATAGCCCTAACGCCCTCATCTCCAAATGTCTTACCATCACAAACAACGAAATCAGCCCCTGTACTCTCTAGCTCCTTAACCATTCTTTCTATCATATTTTCTTCTAAGAGGTCGTCACAGTCTGACATTTGTATGTATGTAGGATTATCTTTCAAGGCAAGATTTACAACATAATTCTTAACTGTCCCTATAACATGAATAGGCTCTGCATACTTAACCACTATGTCTAGCTTATCCTTGTATTCGTCTATTACACTCTTAGTGTCTTCTTCGCTCCCATCGTCCCATACATACAAAGTAAAATCCTTAAAGGTCTGGTTACTTAAAGACCACAGATATTCTCTGAAATAGTCGTTTCTGTTATATACGCAAGTACATACTGCTACTTTAGTCTTCACGATTGTGAGCTTTAATCTTAAATAATTCTGTACCAGGATCGCTCCACTGTGCATACTGGTCCAACTTAATACTGTCTAAAGGAAACTTCTCTTTCCATACTAAATAGGGAAGGGAAATCTGGTCTTGATAAGTCCATGCTAAATTCTCCAACATCCACTTACTTCCAAAGTCTTCAAACTTTCCGTCTCTTAACATAACTCCACAGGCCCACAGCCCAAAGTGTTCTGGCATACCTTGAGAGAAATAATAATCAACCTGTTCTTTTATGGGCAAGTCTTTGTACTTTTCTAGCAATAAAGATTCTCTTACTTCACTCTTTATGCAGTCTCTTCCCGAAGGGTGTTGGTACATTGCAAACCCATTCTTCATAAAAGCTCCAAGCTCCTCTAAAATGTTAGGGTCAACAATCTCAATGCTACCGTCTATGTAAAGTGAAAGGGTGTCAAAGGGACATATAAGCTTGTGGAATTTAGCCCTAAGCCTTGGGTGTAGGTGTTCATATATTGGCTCGTATCTTACATCCCAGGTCTCACTCTTGAGATCAGGATTGTCAGTAAAGCAAATATAATCAGCACCAATATCAGGTTGAGGTTTGAGGTCATCATAGGAACCATAAATGCACGTATATACTATTGGTTTCATTACTCCTCGACTTAAACTTAGTATTTATATTATATCACTACTCCCCTACTCTGTTGGTGTATATATACTGTTTTTAAGAAATGCCTGTTTAATAGGGTTTTTACTCCTCCCCCACCCCTACTCTACCCTACCCTATCGGGTGTTCAAAAAATTAGCCCATTAACAATTTAGTTACTAGGGCTCCTATTATCAATCCCATGACTGTCTTGACTATCCAATCCCAGTTTCCTGAGTTTTTAGTAAGACTGTCGTAGACACTCTTCATATCTCTGTTATACGTCTCTTTCGTAACATAGCAATCTAACTTGGACGATATGTTACTGAAACCCTCCCTTGTTTCTTTGCGAAGTTCACTTACTTCTTCCTTAATCTCTTTCATTTGGTGTTCAAGTACTGTTATTTTAGTCTCTGGACTGTTTGGCATTTCAAGTTAAATAATAATTTACTGTGCTATCCAAGGCATAATACTACTTAGGGCTGTAGAGCTAGTATCCCCCGTGTTTATACTCCCACCCGCCCTGTCTCTAAGTAGTGGAATCAAAGCCTCAATCTTCTGTTTTGCAATCGCAGGTTCATCTGTTGGCTTAGGTAGATTCAGGTTCTTTAACTCAGCCTCACTCTGTCCTGCTCCTATGAGTGCCTTTCTTAGGAATGCTGTTGCTGTATCAAGTTGTGCCCTGTATGCAGAACTCGGAGAAGTTGCACCAAAGAACCCTGCTATATTTCCCCCAACAGTCGCCAATTTCCCAGCTCCACCTTCTTCTAGTGCTTGGTATGCCTGTGTTAGTGCATCTGCTGCCATATCATAGTCTCTCTGTGTCTCAGTCTGTTTTACTGGTTTTCCATCGCTACCTCCTAGCATTCTCATTAGCCAGTCTGCTTTCGAGGTACTTATTTGCCCACTTAATACTGCGTTTATCAAAGCCATCTCATCAATCTGTGGCCCTTGCTCTCGAGGTGGTAATATTGAACCTAAACCCTCTAATTGTGGCTCTTGCTGTCTTTGTGGCATTGCCTGTCCTGCCCCTACTATTCCCGGTACTGCCCTTTGTGCTACCCCTGCTACTGGAGGAACTATTGAAGACAATGCACTTGTACCACTCAAGGCTTTTGATGCACCCCTCGTAATACCCGATGCTACATCTTCTCCATACCTCTGAAGTCCCTTAGAACCCAAGAAGCCAACTATAGAACCTGGACCACCTCCCACAGCAGTTGCAAACATAGTTGCGTCCTGTGCCATGTCTGTCCAAACTGGTGCAGCAGAAGAAGCTGCTTTAGCTCTTCTTGCCCAATTCTGTTGTTCTATTGCTGTTTTGAGTACCTTATTTACATCTCTAAAGTCTGTTATTCCTGCACCCTTAAATACATCATCTAAAAGGTTATTACTATTCCTATATACTTCTTCCCATGCACTTGCTACTGCTTTTTCACTTGCTGGTGTAAATTGATTCCAGTTTCCGAGATTACCCCACTCTCTTCTAAGAGATAGTAAGTCTGACACACTGATCGCATTGCCACCCGCAGCCTCGTCAATACTACTTAAAACCCTTTCTATTGGTGCTTTTAATTCTGGAGTCTTTGTTGTTGCCAACTTCTCTAGTAAAGGTCTTTTAACTTCGGCTATGGGAATCATCTGCCCCATATCATCTAGTCTTCCTGCATACTCAGAGGCAACTCCTCCGTATTTGTTAAACAGCTCATCACTGAAAGCATATAAATCATCAGCATTGTTGATTGTGTATTTTTCTGCCTTAGCAAGACCTAGACTGTCCCTTGCTAATTCATACTTGCCTTGACCCATCGTTGGTTTAGAACCTATTTTCTTAGTGTAAGAGTTTACCTCAAAATCATCAGCCTTTTTAGCTAACTGTTCTGCTTGTTTGCTTAATGTCTTTGCTCTTGATAGCTCTCCTACCCCTTGTAATGCTCCACCTAATATTCCACCCAATGCTCCACCACCTAAGGTTCCACTTAATTCTTCCCCCTCATCACTGTAACCAAATCCTGACATTGTACCGGAGATGGCCCCCCTCCCTGCGGCCGTTCCTATTCTTCCAAGAGTTGAAGCTGCTTGTCCTCCCCCCGCTGGTACACCATAGGCCATTAGTGCCGACCCTGCCTTTACTCCCTGTTTCAGGGGGTCACTTCTAAACGATTCCGATTCTTCTTCCGTCATACCAAAATAACTGTCTGGTCTTTCTGTTGGCCCTTCGCCCCTACCCATCCTTACTAAATCACTTATTGTATATCCAAGCTCTTGAGCGGCTGGTACAAAGGTTCTAACAGGTTTTGTAATGCCCTGTAGAAACTTCATAAAACCGCCTTGTTGAGCGTCGATTCTTTGTCCTGTTCTATTGTCTATAAAAGAAGCGTTAGGATTCTGTTCTAACCACCTTCTTGCGTCTTCTCCTGTTAGTCTCATTGTATTATCGATTAAATAATCTATCCCAGAATGACTGGTTTTCCCTCTTTGGCACTCTAGTATTTCCCAGGTAATTTCCTATCAAATTGGTGAAGGTTCCAAATGGACTTGCTGCTAACCAATCTGGAGTCTGTAATCTCAAAGCACTACCTACACCTGTCTGTGATAATGGCCTAGTTATACTTCTTTCTACCCTATCTGTCCAGTTTCTATTACCAACTGTTATGTCCCAATCTTCTCCTCCCATCTGTGGTTGTTGTCCTATAACTGGAGTATTTGCCCTAATTAAGGCATCTATATACGCCTGTTGTTGTGCCCTTGCCCTAGCGGCCTCTTCTTGTGCTAGTGCGTCCTGGTATAGTCTCCATGCATTTTCTTCGTCCCTTCTACTTCTTTCTGCGTCTGTCTGGTATGCTGACAAGTGTTTACCCAAAACATCTTCGTACCTTGCACCCCTCTGGTTTAGTAAGTCTGTAAGCCTCGAAATGTCAGAAGTTACATTGCCCCTTTGTGTTGCTATTAAAGCCTCCTGTGCTAGGGGATTCCTTATTGCACTTGAGTAATACTGTTGTCTTAGTTGGGAAGGTAAAGCCTGAGCCTGTCCTATTGCTCCACTCCTTTGTTCTATTAAGTCCTTGTTGTAATTAGTAGCCTCCCCGTACGACTTCTCAAAATCCTGTTGGAATCTTGAAGGATCGTACTGTTGACTTCTATTAAATATATCCTCATATTGTCGTAATCTCTCGGCACTTGTCATTGTTGTTTTCTTTAAATATTATATGCGCTCCTCAACCATTGTCTGTAGGACTGTGCGTATTTCTGAGGACTTTCTTCTGGAAACTGGTATTCATAATTACTCTTATCAAAGGTTGATTTCTTGTATTCGTCTGGTCTGTCTTCATAAAGCTTCTGCTGGAATCCCCAGTCTTCTAAGGCCTGTCCTTGTATTCCACCGTATAATTGCTCTCTCATAGTCTGTTCCTTGTCCGCCATATCTCTGTACATGTCCATTACTCCCCTACCCCTTTGTGAACTTCTAGTTAACCCCCTACTTGCAAAATCACCTTCTATTCCTTCCCTTGCCCTTTGGGCTTGTGGGTCAAAATAAGAGGCTGTCCTTTGTGCTATTGCACTCCTTGCTAGGTTTGGGTCCCAGAATTGCTCAAAAGGCATAACTTCAGTAGCAAAATTAGCAACCCTCTTAGGAGCTGCTGATTGTCCTGCTGTAGCCCCTGCTGAGGCTGGTGCTGGCTGTGCTGGTGCTGGTGCTTGTTGTGCTGGTGCTGGTGCTGGAGCCGGTGTTGGTGCTGGTTGTCCCCAACCTGGTGCCTGTGGAAAGTTCCTCTTGGATATCTGGTCTAACATATAAAGGCCCTCGCTAAGTGAACCTTTGTAGGTTTTACCTGTAAGTGCCTTGTAATACTGTGCTAATCTCTGTCTCCAAGTACCTGTAAGCCCTGGGACATGCATGATTCTCTGGTAAAGTAGTCCTTCGTCCATGATTTAATCCCTAAATTAAGCCCCTCGGTATGTCCTCGTCGTTTCTCTCGTTTATATATTATAGCATATCAGGATTCGAGCAGATTAAACTCCTCTCCAATCTCATTGTAGAAAATTGTATAGTACATTGTGATTGTAATCTCTGATAGAAAAGTCCTATCAAAGAACTCATTGGCGAACCTAGTTAGTTTCATATATAAATTAGAAGAATCTACATAAACATCTAGCATATCGCTAGAAAGATAGGGATTGTTAGGCAATCCTATATAATCATTGACTATGAAGCTAACATTGTTAACCAGTGGGTCATCAAGCCTCCACCCCACACTTGCCATTGGTAAATATACAGGTGGATAGCCTAAGTCATGGTTGACCGTTGCTGTATGGACTTTATTGACAGAACCAGCTGGGACCGTTTCAGCGGGTGCAACTATGGAAAGTGTCCCTGTCTTGAAAATCTTAAAAGTGTCGAACTCAGAATCTATTTGCATATTGGCAGGACTTGTATCTGTTGTAAATCCCTTCTTCGCAATCAGTATCCTGGGTGTTCTCTTTCTTTTGTAGGCTATTGGGATGTCTTTATCCAAGGGTGAGAAATACAATATACTATACATAGAAACATCTCCCGTTCTCTTGCTTACACTAAGGTTTCCATTCTCATCTAAATATGCCCCTTGGAGTGGGTCGGTATCAGATGATATGTTTTGTAAGTCATGAGTATAGTTAGTAGTATTAAGTTTTCTAAAGGACATTAAGGACGGCACATACCCAAGTGTATTAGTCCACGATGACGATGTTTGCATGAATATCTTTGGTGTTTCCCGATTACTACTAAAAGCCAGATTTGCATCTGTCGCTGTTCTTATGTCATACCCAGGTCTTGCTACTTTCAAAATAGGTGTTTTAGTCATACCAGGCATCCTTTCTTGGTTCTAAATATAGAAACACTATCAATTTATCACCGTTTATACCATAAAATCTTACTGTATTATCGTTGATATGCTCGTAATAAATGGTTCTTTCTGTATATACCCCAGGCTCTAAAGCAACGGTACATGCTGCTGGTATTATCCTCCACCCCACAAGACCGTACTCCTCAAAATAGTGATAAGCCATGACTATTGGCTTGTATCCAAGGTTGTGTGTAATGTCTTTCTTATGACTTACATTTGTAGAGTTCCATGCCATTATATTTCCTCGTCTAAAGTTATCTCGTATCTACCAACCAGTTTAAGGTGGTTTTTTGTACTATCTAGAGTTAACTCCTTAGTTAAGGCTGTAGAAACACTCTTTCCCTTTCGGGCTACTTTTATTACTGGCCTTTTCATTTTTCAAACCCAATAAATATAGCTAACCTACCTGAACTATCATAAATACTTATATTGCCCTGGTCTTTTATTATGAAACTTCCACTCAATCCGCCAGTCGCAAGTGTAGTCGCTGATAAATTCACCTGGGTACTTAATTGCCCACTGTCCAATTCCAGGGGTTTTTCTAAATACTCATTAAGTTGTTCACGACCTAAGCTCGTCATTATTAATGTTTAATTCATATAAGTTAAATCCGTTTCCTGTAGAAGTGTGTGACAACTTAAATTGTATGAACTTCCCCTGTGTATTAGCAGGAAATTCTAACTTTTTAACCTCAATATCGTCACTACCACTCACCGATACATTACTTGTGGTATTGCCTATGTTACTCCAGCCCGTAGCCCCGTCTAACCTATACTGTAACGTAAAGTACTCATTCACACCCTGTGGCTTAAATACAACGTGTGCCTTGTAAAAGTTTTTGAGCGTATCAGGCTGTCCCAAGTCTAGTTTAGCACTCTGCCATATACTTTCTATCTCTGCTCCGTTAAGCGATCTGCCGTTGTTTACTCTCCACATTTTGTCATTGTCAACATCAGTAGCGTATATTTCAAACACCCCCCCACTTCTCTTTCTTAACCAGTACTTAAATGGCCTGTCTGGTAATATATCCCAAGCATTAAGGGTTACATCGTATCTTAAAACTACATCACTGTAGGCTACCCCACCGACTGTAACATCCCCTATGTAAAGGTTGTACCTGTCTTCTTCATCAACTCCTGCGGTCACTTCTCTAGCGTCGCTTATTGCCTCAATCCAGTCTTGCACTCTTTTACTTATCTTTTGTGGAGAACCTCCTCCTTGATACATATACACTCCACCTCGGTTGTACCAAATAAGTCTTCCCATAACATCCTGTACTGTGGCTGAACTGGTTGTACCATAACTTCCTGGTATTACTTGTAATTTGTATTCGTCATAAGCGGCTAGTTTATTCTCTGAAAATATAAACAAACTTCCTGAATATTCTTTCAATGCTGTTACAGGCTCTCCTAATTCGTCTATAAAGTCTGGGTCTGTAAAATCGTCGTCTGAGACTGCTCCGTATAACACCCTAGTTGAGTGTTCGCTAGTACCTTGTTTAACATTCCCTAAGTATAATCTTCCTTTGTAAACTTCAATGTGCTTTGCGTAAACATTGGCTATTTTACCTATGTTAGAACCTTCTGTGTATTTAACCTCATCATTGAGTCCTAGTGTAAAGTACATTCTTTCTACAAAAGTGTCTGCTTCTGTGCCTACTCCTGTTCCTGTGTTGATATACATAAGCTTAGCCTCTACCTTGTCTGTTCCTGAGGCTATGGTTTCTGCTCCTGTAACTTCTGTCCAACTTGAACCCCACTTGGTTAATTTGTTATTACTTACCTTGAAAATAGTACTTGTTCCGTCTTCTTGGTCAAACACAAACGTACCTCTAGGAGCGTCCCCACCTGTTCCTGTACCTAACTGGGTATAACCTAATGCTTTTCTTAGCTCTCCTGGTCTGCTTATATCAACATTCTGACAAAATGGAGTTTCATTATCTGTAGTCCACAATGGAGAAGTATATACCTGCACACCACCTGAAAAGTCATTGTATTTGGTCTTAACCCTCGAGGTTCTTTGTACTTCCATGGTAAAGTTGTCAAATTTAGTTCCTCGAATCCCTATTTAATTATATCACGAATGAATAGTACCCCCTCGTTGTTGGCTCCCTTAGCAAAGTCCAACCACCTCTGCTTATTTATAGGGTCCATGTGGTCTGCTATAAACAGTATTGCCTCCTTGAAGTTAGTATTGTATTCCACAGCCTTCCAAGCACTGTCACAAGCCTCCTCGTATTTTCCTAAGGCTGCCAAACACCTTGCTTTCATTAGGTAAGCATCGTTTCTTTCTGGTAACCAGTTGGCTACTTTAATGTATCGGTCTAGTTCGTCAATACACTCTTGCCACATCTTCCTGTAAAAGTATTCTCTTGCTAGGTAGTATCTTTCTCTTACAAGTGTAGGGTCTTTCTTAATGGCCTTTTTGGCTATTCTTAATGCTCTGTCAGGGTCTTTTTTATGGGCTGGAGAATATCCGTACTCAATAGTGATGTCAACCTGCTCTTCTATTGGTCTGTTTAAGTAGTTGTGTATATCCCCTTTCCAGTATATGTCTTTCTTGTTTCTAAACAGTCTTGGAAACTGGTGTTTATTACCCTTGCCCCCTACAAGTGTAACCCCTAATACTTCCTTGTCAGTTTTGGTAATTATCTCTTTTACTTTAGACATTGGGGTTAGTAGTTGCTCGTCAGCGTCTATTACAAGAATAAAATCCCCTGTGGCCTTAGAATTAGCAAAGTTTCTAGCCTTACAGAAGGAATCCACCCATTTAAAATGATAAATCTTGTCTGTGTATTTCTTAGCGATCTCAACTGTTTTATCTTCACTTCCTGTGTCAACAATAATTAACTCGTCTATTCCTTTAAGGGTGTCTAAGCACTTACCTAAAAGTGCCTCTTCATTTTTTACAATCAGAACTGCTGAGATCATAACTTATTATACCATTATGCCCTTCTAAACGGAGGCAATGCGTATTTCTCTCCCACCACAGGTGTCTCAGGTGGCTCAGGTAGTATCACATCGTCGGCACTTCTTATATAATTCAAATACAAAGTATTGGGCGATGTGCTAGTTGTTAATGCTCTCCAATTATCTCTGTCTGTTACATTGTTTACATAACCTTTTAAGTAACCAAGCCTACCACTAGGTACAGACCAATTTACATTGTGTGTTGCAAACCAACCTACAGCAGGAAGTATTAGGGAAGTTAAACTAGTACAATTACGAGCATAGCTATACATAAAAAAATAATCCCCTACACTAGTAAGCCCTGAGGTGTCTGGTACTGACAAACTTGTTAAACTACTACAACCATAAGCATAGGTATCCATAAAAGAATCTCCTACACTAGTAAGCCCTGAAGTGTCTGGTACTGATAAACTTGTTAAACTACTACAATAAGAAGCATAGGTTTCCATAAAAGAATCTCCTACACTAGTAAGCCCTGAAGTGTCTGGTACTGACAAACTTGTTAAATTACTACAACCATAAGCGTAGTAATACATAAAATAATCCCCTACACTAGTAAGCCCTGAAGTGTCTGGTACTGATAAACTTGTTAAACTACTACAATCAGAAGCATAGGTATCCATAAAAGAATCTCCTACACTAGTAAGCCCTGAAGTGTCTGGTACTGACAAACTTGTTAAACTACTACAACCATAAGCATAGTAATACATAAAATAATTCCCTACACTAGTAAGCCCTGAAGTGTCTGGTACTGATAAACTTGTTAAACTACTACAACCACGAGCGTAGTTATACATAAAATAATTCCCTACAGTTCCACTTAATACTGCTTTTTGAGAAATATTTATGTCCGTTAAATTGGTAGTTTGATTATAAAAGGATGGGGTCATGTAGTTATTTCCACTTTTGTTCCAATCATGGGCAACCTGCATCGTTGTTGAGGTTACATTAAAGGTTGTTGTAGTTCCTGAGACAGAAAGTGAAGTCCAAGCTCCTGAAGTCCCTGCCCTATAATAGACTGTCCCTGTATAGGCGCTCCAAGACCCTCTGTATAGTCTTATTGCACAAGTCCCACTAGCACTAGCGAATGTTAGTGTATGTATTGCATCATAATCTTGTGTTGGGTTTATGCTTGCCATTAGTGTCTAAGATATATCCAAATTAAAAAAGCCATAATATGCCACCTAAATAAAAACAATAACAACAAGGTTACTACCATTCCAAGTGTAAATGATATTGTATGTGTCTTTGTTATTCTCATTGTACTAAAGGTTAGGTTAAGCTGTTCTCCTATATCGGTATACTACAATGTAAGGCGACAAAGAACTTGTTGCTTCGGTTAGAAATGGATATACAGTTTTAGAACTTCCTATACCAGAAGTTACTATCTCTGAATAGTTTCCAAATGTTACACCACTTGAAGAACGACCAAATGTTCCATCATTCCAAGGTCCATATATTGCACCACCAGCACTACTACTACTACCACTTGACGGTCCACCCTGTCGGTGTGTATGTACTTTAGCACCTCCTGTTTTTCCAATGGTATTAAACTCTGTATCTGCACTCTTTGCTACTAAAACCTTTCCACTTCCGTACGACTCCCACGTCCCCCCAAAATGATTACCCATTTTTGTAGTCGTGTCTAGGTCTGTTGAAGTAGTCTCATAAATGGTTCCAATAGGATAGAACCAGTCTAACATCCCCGAGAGCGTATTATCAGAGACTTTTATTGTCTTATTAGTTAGTGTCTGTGTATCTGTAGTTCCTACTGCATCCCCAGCCATTCCGTCTAATTTATTAAGCTCTGTAGAAGTCGCTGTAACTGTAACATCCTCATTTATTTTAGGGGTGTTTAATCTTGCTGTAGTTAATATCTTGTTAGTAAGAGTCTCTGCTCTGTCCTTGATATAATCCGCTATCTTCCCTACAGTCCCCTTTCTTGTACTACCTGTAGTAGCTTGTTCTGTATCACTTACATCAACGATAGGTAATACATCGCTTTCTGCTATGGTCTCTATATTTGTGTATTCTGTTATTCTCTTTGCCATTGTTTGTTTAGGTTAAAGTTAAAGGTAGGCACAGGTTGCCCTAATAACAGTTGGAAAATTCTCATAATAAGGATTTAAAGAAACATTTTTAAAAGAGTTTGCATAGGCTGTTAGTATATATATTGTCGTTTTTGAAGTATTAGTAACCAAAGCCCTTCCCTTAAAAATTCCTGCACATTTAGTAACAGTTGCTGCTCCGTCCGTTGAATCTTTAAAATCCTGAGAACCACTCAGAGGGGTTGTTGTTGCACCAAGAGCTGTTTTAACCCAAATTGTTTCACCTCCATTACCAACACCTATAAGAGAAATTAGGTAACTAACATCAAAAACACCGATTGGAACAGAAATTCCAAATGCTGATGTCGAGAAATTTGTATTATCATTAAGTGTACTATTTGAGGTACTGGAATAGCTCTCACTCCACTTGTCAGGATTCATAGGGAACCCTTGAGGACTCTTCATCATTGAATAAGCATTAGCACTAATTGCTGCATTTGCTAAATCATAGTCTGTACCACCATAGACTGTAATTGTTGTGTTAGGGCTTGAGTAACTTACGGCTGTGATAATAAAATACTTGACTGTACCCTGAGTCAATTTAATCTTCATACCTGCACTATACTTTGTTGTAACATCTGCATTTACTGTAAATGTAAAAGTAGGGTCATCAGCAGAAGCATAAGTCCATGTTTCTCCTGCACTTATCCAACCATCCCATGCACCACTAATTGTAGGACTTGATAATGCTGGAGCTGTTAGTGTCTTATTAGTTAGTGTTTGTGTCTCTGTTGTACCTACTATGTCTCCAGCTGGTTTTGTCGCCGAACCTATATTACTACCGTTTCCT
>Ga0209719_1003802_pt1 | contig 13107 bp, 11 predicted proteins | sample AD_JPNAS2_MetaG_FD_184421 | JGI IMG/M metagenome (GOLD analysis project Ga0209719, IMG submission 184421) | Active sludge microbial communities of municipal wastewater-treating anaerobic digesters from Japan - AD_JPNAS2_MetaG (SPAdes) (version 2) | ecosystem: Engineered > Bioreactor > Anaerobic...
CATCCAACAGCAGACCAGCTTGACACAGCTTTTGATCTCCTTCGCCGTCGACGCGACAAGTCGTACTCGTCGATAGATGCGGCATCTTCTGTGATCACGCGGGATGAGTCCATCCATACTGCGTTCAGCCTTGATAGGCACTTCGCCCAAGACGGGTTCGCCGTTGTCCCCGTACCGGAAAAGTGCCTGCACGAACCACTTCAGGCCTATCTCACGGCACCGACCTCCGCGGGCGACGAAGACTGAGGGACGCAATCGAGGAAAGTAGTCGCGCCTTACCCGTCCGCCCCGTCTATACGTTCCCGTCATCCGTATCCAGCACCAGCTCAAGTTCGATCTCGTCGCGTATGGGTATCCCGTTCTCACCGAGCAACGGTATCTCGGGTTTGAGGCGCCTGGCCAGAGCCACAGCATCGCGGTGAACTGCAACTATGCGGAAACCGGCTTTCTGGTAGAACTTCAGGGCATCACTGTTGTCATTAGTAGTGATCAGCCACACTCTACACACCCCGGCTTCCTTCGCACACTCCACCGCTTTCCGAATCAATCCCTTCCCAATGCCCATCCCCCGCTGTAAGCTGTTCAGAGTGACGATCTCGCACTCACCGTTGCGCTCCTCGTACGTCAATAAGCCGAGGCGGTCGCCGCTGCCTGCCACCGCAACGAACCCAGGAAGACCGGACGCATCCACCAGCTGTCCCCTTGTTGCGATCTTGGCAGAACCCCAGCTCTCCTTCAGCACCCTTCTGACCCACTCGCGGTCGTCGTCATCAAGAGGGCGCACCTGATACCCGCTGATCACGGGGAGCACGACGGCCGACGGACACGCAGGCCCATAGTAGACTACCTGCACGGCCTTCCGCATTCGTTGACTTCGGTATATAGGCTCTCCTGTGTTCGGATTACGGTCGAACTTCGGGAAGTTCGAGCTCGTGACTGTCAGTCGCACCCGATGGCCTGGGCCGAAAGTGTGGGCGCACCCCTTCATACGTATGCGGAAGAGATACACCTGCCCAGGCTCCAGAAAGTCCTCCCTTTCAAGACTGTTCCGATATCTAGCCCTTACTATGCCGTCCGAAACGTACCTCGCAACACCGCCCTCATCCAGATCGAGCAGCGTCAAGACGAAGTCCGTATCGGGCGCGCTTGATGATGCGTATAGCGCGACCTCCGGAATGCCGCATATCTCCAGCGGACTGCCCAGCACCTCAGAATCGTAAGTCAAAACATCCTCGCGCAAATGAGCAGACGATACTGAGGGGCCCGGCGCCAGCCCTGCCTTGGGGAATGCCCATACCGCACCGCCTTCAGTCGCGACGGGATCATCCGGATCGTACGCGAACGACTCGCAGGCGGCTACAGGGCTTCTGCCGGAGGTCCAGTCCGCGGAGAAGACGGACAGGATTCCCCTGCCTCGACCGCCAGCCGCAGGCCACCCATCAGCCACAAACCGATCGTCAGCTGCCTCGGGGCAGTCGGCCGCAAATTGGCCGTCATGATCGGAGCAACGCGCATCGGCTGTAGCGCCAAGGTACATCTTCACGCCACAATCATCCGGATGAGGCCACGCCTCTAGCTCAGCCCAGTGAGGTCTGTGCCCCGTAAAGAAACACTTCACAGAAGACCTGGCCGGCGAATCGCCTGTGCCCTTCACCCAGAAGTCGAACCAGCGCAGGCACTCCTCTATGAAGGGAGAGGACATGTCCACCGTATCCTCATGCACGCCATCCGGACCGCCTTCACGCTGCCCGGACCAATACCCGTATGACACATCACCGGATATCTTCTCCGGCCCGCCGATCGTGCCGTTGTGACTCCACGGGCCGAGTACAAGCCTCTGGGGCGCGCCGGACTGGACCATCTCGGAGTACGGAACCAAGGTGGCGTCGAGCAGGAAGTCGAACCATCCCCCGAAGTGAAGCCCAGGAACGCGGGTTCTCCGGACGTAGTCCCATAGATCATTACCGTCCCAGAAATCGGACCGGGGACCTTCCTCCAGCATAGCGGCCCACAAAGGGTCTACGCTCTGCGGAATGGCATCGATTAGGGGCGTCTTGCGGTATAGAAGCCCGGGATCAAAGCCGCTGAGAGGAGCGGTTCTCATGTATGTCCAGGGCAAGGTGTGATGAAGACGAAGCACTCCATCCTGGAAACACAGAAGATCCTTCGTGACAGGCGCTGTAACCCAGACCGCCGCTTTCACCTGGTCGGCAAACTCGGCCGCAATGGCAATCGAAGCCGCCGAAAGATAAGAAATGCCCAGTATGGCAAGCCTGCCGTCACACCACGGCTGATCCAGCACCCATTGCGCGGTTTCGACCGCGTCCTTTGGTTCCTGAGCCAAGAATCCGAAATGCCGGGACGACTCGCCGCTTCCGCGAACATCCTGGATCACAATGGCATAGCCGTGACTCCCAAAGATGTCTCCGATAGTCTGTAGATTCCGACGTCCATACACCGTCCGCACAATGACCACAGGGTAAGCGCCGGGACCCGGCAAGGTAATGGATGTCGCAAGGCTCGCTCCGCCACACACCGACACAAACTCAGTCTTGGTCTCCACGATGCGCTCCTCCTTCAGGCACACCGCCTCGGGGCTGGATGCGATGGTCTTCGACTAAACGCATGCAGTCTCCTCTTCAGCCTCTGAATCATCCATCAGCACAATCGGAACTGCCAACGCTGTGGCGTCGCCACGTGCTATGAAAGCAGCAAGGCCTGGATCGTCAACTGGGAACTGGAGAGTCAGTATCCCCTGCCGATCCAGGCAGCTAAGGACTTCCGCGCCCATCGGAGGGTAGAGCACGCGCGAACAGAGCGATCACCGCCGACGGATAGGCAATGACCGCGGCAAGAATTGGGGAGCGGTGACGGCTAACGCATTTGGGCGTGAATCTCTACTTGTCGCCGCCCCACGGCGGGAGTGTTCTACTCCAGTTCAATGCATTGTACTTCCTCATGACTTCGAGAAGCCGGTCGATATCGATAGCGTCAACCGTTCTGCCGTCGCGACCGACAACCGTAGTGGCCTTGAGCATCGAGTTGATGACGGCCTCCTCGGCGGCCTCGACGACCGCCAGGAACAAGGGGGACATTGCATCGTTCGATACCACCTCAGCCTTGGCAGTCATGGGGCTGTCATGCGCAATGCGCCCGGATGTGGAGAAGGCTATGAAGAAATCCCCTGACCCGTTGCTGCTGTAGAAGCCGGTGCGGGCGAGCCCAAGGCCGGCTCGCTTCGCTAACCGCTCCAGCTGCCTTTGGTCGAGAGGGGCATCAGTGGCCACTATGACCATGACGGATCCGTCGGGATATGCTCCCTCAATATCCCCGGTCGCATGTATCTCATAGGGGAAGTCCGCGCTGTTCGAGTAGCGCCCGAGTTCGCGTCCGACCGGAGCGCCGTTCACTGTGAGCACGCCGCCGAAGTTGGTCTGGGCCAGCACTCCCACGGTGTAGCCGCCGCGTCGGGGCGGGAGCACTCTGGATGACGTGCCTATGCCGCCTTTCCAGCCCATGCACACGCTTCCCGTGCCTGCCCCGACCGATCCCTCCTGAACAGCGCCGGCCCCGGCGTTGGCTATCGCCTCGAACACATGCTCTTTTCGGACATGACGGCCCTGGATATCGTTGAGGATACCGTCATTGACCTCCCCGACGACCGGGTTGACAGTACCCGTGCCGATCCCTATCGCGGGGCTGTGCTTGATAGACCTCTCGATCACCGCGTCCGCCACGGTCGGGGCGCTCAAGGTGTTGGTGAGCGCTATGGGCGTCTCGAGGTTGCCCAGCTCATTCACCTGATGCAGGCCGATTGACTTGCCGAACCCGTTGAGGACATACGCCGCGGCCGGGACCTTTCCCTCAAACAGGTTTCCGTCGTGCGGGAGAATCACAGTTACGCCAGTTCTTACAGGGCCGCACCCCGGAACCAGTCTTCCTTCCCCTTCTACCAAAGTCACGTGGCCGACCATGACTCCCGAAACGTCGGTAATGGCGTTCCATCGACCCGGCCCGAATATGCCGATATCTATCCCAATGTCCCGGGCGCGGGGCCGAGACCCATTCGCATCCGTCATGTCCACTTCCCCCTCCCCGTCCCTTGCCTCAGCTTGAGGCCTTCTGCTGTCGGGCGTTCGCCTCGTCCATCTATCTTTCGCCTTTCTGCGCTTTCTTCCTACATATTCGCCTTTCTCTACTTTCCTGCCTCATACTCGCCTTTCCCGCCGAGTTGCCCTGGATTGTCGCGTACCATGATCCCTTCCGCCACAGAGGCATTTGTCGTGTGCCGTCGAATACTATCCCAATCCTGATCCTAGCAATTGGCATTCCATGCGACATCGAGTCTGTCGCCGGGCATTCTGACTGAGTTCCCGGAATCGGCTTGGAGGTGTTCGGATTGAGGACCTTGGCGCCGGTTTGGGTCGCAATGTTGCTGACTGTGGTCGCCTGCAGTTGCCTTGCCGCGCCCGCGTCGCAGGGCACAAGGGCAAGCGCAGGAACGATTGCCAGGGCAGACAGCCAGTGGAGTCGGCGTTCGGAGCCCAAGATGGATGGCATGATGATCCAGACGCTTGAGCAGGCGCTGGGCGCGGGCCAAGGCGCGGATCAGGCGGACGCAGAGGTGCTGTGGCGGCTGGCAAGGGCATATTGGTGGAAAGCGACTCGCTGTACCAGCGACAAGGCGTCCAAACTCGTACTGCTCGAAAAGGGCAGGGCTGCCGCCGAACGTGCTGCTGCGATCGATCCTGCCAGTGCCGACGCCCATCACTGGTATGCGGCGTGCATGGCCCAGTCGGCGCAGGTCAGAGGCATACTTCAAAGCCTCTTTGTTGTAAAGCCCACAGTTGAGGCGCTTGAGCGGGCGCTTGAGGCGGACCCCAACCATGCCCGAACCCACTACTTCCTGGCCGAGCTGCTCTATCAGCTGCCAGGGCCGCCTCTTTCGATTGGCAACAGACAAAGAGCAGTGGACGAGGCCCGAATCGCGGTCAGACTGGATCCGAGATCATCGTCTCACCATCTTGTCCTGGGAAAGGCCTTGGCTGCCGCGAAACGGTACGCGGAGGCCAGATCGGAGTTCAACTACGTTCTGACCATGGAGCCGAACTCAGAGGATCCGGAAGGGCTCAGGCTTGATCAGGAGGAAGCCAGGGCCCAGCTCAAGGCTATAGAGGGCAAGTAGGTCCTTCGCCACCAAAGAGCGGCGTACGGCACGTATACGCTCCTGAGTCGACGACTACCAAAAACGTGCTCGCAATCGCTTCGTTGCCTCACTAGAAAGTGTACTTGAGTTATGACGCCTGCAACGGTTATGACAGCATGCTACACTATGCAACAGAGTGCGGCTGGCGATCCGCATGCGGATTCATCTGCATCAACACAGGCACGCCCCCGCAGCCGCGTCGCGCAGGAGGTACCGGCATGGAACCGAACACCAATTGGCTGTCCGTACAAGAAGCAGCCGACTACCTTGGAGTGGCGCGCACTACCATATACCGGTGGGCAAAGGAATCGAGGATCCGCATATACAAGTTGGCAAAGGGGGTCGCTAGGGTGAAACGCCAGGAATTGGAGGCGTTCCTGCAGCAGGCTCCAGTGTTATACCCAGATCCAGCAGATCACCCTGCCCAGCTGGGCTTTCTGCGTGAGACCGCCCGGCAGCAGTCACAGGCTGCAGATCCTATACTTGATGTCCTCGGTTCCCTTTCCGGAGAGCCGATTTCGGCTGAGGAGATCGAGGAAGAGCTGTATGGCAAAGAGCAGAGGAGATGAAGCACGGTGTCTGGGCCTACGTTCATAGATACGTGGGGCTGGATTGCCCTCGGGCGTCGCAAGGATCCGCGGCACACGGAGGCAGCCGAGTACTACAGAGCCCTCAGCCACACCGGTGGACGGATTTACACAAGTGACTACGTCCTTGATGAGGCGATCACGCTCATCTTCCGTAGGGAGAGCTTCGCCGAGGCCGCCCGCTTCGTCAACTCGATCATCGCTTCGGCCAGTTCGGGGTACATCATCGTCGAGCAGATCTCCCCGGAACGCTTCGCCGCAGCCTGGGATCTCCGCCTCCGCCTGAAAGACAATGCCCGGATCTCCTTCACGGACCTAACGTCCATGATCGTCATGAGAGAGCGCGGAGTAAAGCACGTCCTTACAGAAGATAAGCACTTCGCCCAGGTAGGGCTCGGATTCGAGTCAGTGCCCTGACGTGTGCTCAAGCTCGGGCAATCGCACCTCCTGCGCTCCCGCATCGGTGTAACTGCGGATCACTCTTGGTACGCGCAGGCGCTCGTCACTCTCATATAGCTGCCGCACTGTCTCCCACTCCGACACATCACCGCGCGTAAGCTCCGCCGTCCGGTCCAGCAAGGCAAGATCCGCCGCTGACAGGTCTTCCTCGCGCACATCAACCAGTCCCCAGCAGTCCCAGGGCAGAAGCTCGATCTTGTTCAGCGACGCTACATCTCGGACGAAGTTGCCGCGAACGAACCAAAGGCCGTGCATGTCGAATATGCCGAACTTGTCCGGGTCGGCCAGCCCGGCCCGGCACAACCGCCAGGCCTCGCCTCCAGGCAGGAACTGATCGCGCGGCACGTCCAGCGGGTCGAATTCCACCGCCAGCACACGGCGCTGCAAGTCGTCAAGCTGGGAATCTACCGTAGTCCAGCGCTGCAGTTCTGCGTTCCAATATTCGCACACCCAATGGTCTTCATAGTGGTCGGGAAGGAAATAACGCGCGAAGCCGCACCGTGCCCGTGCTGGCGTTCCCCGATAGCGCAGGATTGAAGCGAGCATCACTGAAAAATCGCGGCAGTTGCCGATCAGGCGCCTATCCATGGCCCGAACCTCAGTGAGTGGGCGCGGGTCAAGCTCGCCAATGCGTGCCAGCTTGGCGGCAACCGAACGTAGCTGCAACTCGTCAAACCGTGGCTTTGGGAGTTGCACCCCGTACCGCTCAAGCCAGTGCACATGGATCATCAAGCCCTGGATTGCCCTGCACAGAGAGCCGATCTCGCCGGGCAGGCAGTCAAATAGAGTCGCGTAGCTGCCGGGAAGAGTCATCGCTCCCGGCGTGGCGAAGTACTCGATCACGTTCATCCGACACACCTCCTCAGTATTCAGTCACGCAGCTGTACCGCAGATGCTCAGTGGTTACTCGGCGTGTGTTATTCGCCGCGTCGTCACCGCCCCATCACCGCGAGCGCCTGCTCAAGGTCGGCGATCAGATCATCCTGGTGTTCCAGCCCGACGGAAAGCCTCACCATGCTGGGCGCCAAGCCGGCTGCGGCGATCTCATCTTCGGTATATCCTCTATGGGTCATCACAAAGGGATGCTCGACCAAGCTCTCGCAGTCGCCCAGGCTCACAGCCAGCTTGAACAGTCTCATGCTGTTCACTACCTGTTTGGACTGGGCCAGCGTTCCGTCGATGTCGAAGCTGACCATCCCGCCGAATCCGCTCATCTGGGCCTTTGCCGTGTCGTAGCCGGGCGAACTGGCGAGGCCGGGGTAGTAGACCCTCTTCACCCTGGGATGCTGCTCCAGATATCTTGCCACGGCCAGGGCGTTCTTCTCGTGCTCGCGCATCCTGAGCGCCAGGGTCTTCAGGCCCCTCAGCAGCAGCCAACCGGTGAAAGGACTCATGACACCGCCGAATTCGCACATGTAGCCGAATTTCAGCTCGCTGGCGTAGTCCTTATCCTTGGCTACAGCAATACCGGCGATCACATCACCGTGCCCACTGATATACTTAGTCGCGCTATGCACCACTACATCCGCCCCGAGCTCCAAGGGACGCTGGAAGAACGGCGTGGCAAAGGTATTGTCGACCACCACTTTCGCTCCCTTGGCCCGGGCGATATCGCACACGGCGGCAATGTCGATGATCTCCAAGCTGGGGTTGACCGGGGTTTCAAGATACACGACCTTCGTTCTTGCAGTGATCTGATCTGCAAGGTCGACGATGCTCGTGAGGTCAACCAGCCGGGAGGCGACACCATACCGAGGCAGTATGTTCTTGATGAAGTTCCAGGCCGAGCCGTACAACATCCGGTGCGCGACAACCTCATCGCCCGGCTTGAGCAGCGACATCAACACGGAGCTGATGGCCGCCATGCCCGATGCGAAGGCCACCGAGGCCGCGCCCCCCTCCAGAACCGCCATGCGTTCCTCAAGCACCTTGAGGGTAGGGTTGTTGCCCCGGGTATATACATAGTCCTGAGTTTCGAACCCAAATGTGGCATCGGCGTGCTCTAGAGAATCGAATTCAAAGGTAGAGGTCATGAAGATAGGGTAATTCAGCGCGTTCTTAGGATTCCTATCCTCGCCCCCGGCATGGATGGACAGAGTCTCAAAATGCTTATCTGTAGTATTCATCGGATTGCCTCATCTCTCCCAGCACTTGCCCCTTGCAGCATCGGGAATGCGTCAACGCTAGTATTGGTCATCGGCCCACAACATCCTCCTGGTGTGTCACTTCCCTAATCATCTCGCTTTGCTAACGTCATTTGCCGGATCCGCGGTAGCGTCTTCGCGAATCCGCGGCCCTTTAGTCTTCATATATATTCGATATTCTTCGTCAAACAGATACACAAATCGACGGCCTCACGCGCCTCGCCGCCAGGGCCAAAGCGCAGGGACACAGCGCATGGTGTACACATGGCATCCGATCTCTATAGCCTACATGCCATCCGTCTGCTATACTACATCTAAACATATATCTCACATTCCCTGAAGGTCCTTGGTGTGGCGGGCAGAAACGGCTACCCTGGAGCAATTTGATCTGAAAAGGAGGTTTCCCAGATGGTACTGCGTCGACGATTGATGATGGTGTTGCTCTGTTTGGCCCTCGTGAGCCTCGGCAGCGCTATGGCTGCTGAAACTGAGATCAGAATTGGCGTCTACGAACCCATGACCGGCGCTATGGCCGCAGGCGGGCAGCAGACTATGGAGGGAATTGAACTCGCCCATGAGCAGAGGGCAAAAGTCTTAGGGCTTCCTGTCAGGGTCATTCTGGTGGATAACCGCAGCGACAAAGTGGAAGCCGCCACCGCGGTCACCCGTCTCATCCAAAAGGACAAGGTGTGCGCCATCATCGGCAGCTACGGAAGTGGCTTGTCCATGTCGGGCGGGCCAGTGGCGCAGGCGGCGAAGGTCCCGGTCATGGGATGCTCCCCCACGAACCCCCTTGTCACTCTGGGAAATGACTACTACTTCCGAGCGTGCTTCATCGACCCATTCCAGGGCCGCGTGATGGCCCAGTTCGCCTTCGATAAGCTTGGCGCCCGCAAGGCCGCGATCATCCAGGACATCGCTCAGGACTACGCGGTTGGCCTTGCGAACTTCTTCAAGCAGGCCTTTGTCGAGTTGACAGGCGACCCGAAGTCCGTTGTCGCGTTCACCTCGTATCAAACGGGCGACCGCGACTACACCGCCCAGCTCACGTATGTGGCCAACGCCAAGCCTGACGTGGTATTCGCCCCTGGCTACTACGCCGACGCCGCAGTGCTCGTAACCCAGGCCCGCTCACTGGGGCTCAAGATGCCCTTCCTCGGCGGCGACACCTTTGAAGCGCCTGAGTTCATCGAGATAGGCGGAAAGAACGTCGAAGGCGTTTACTTCAGCACCCACTACAGCGCCGACGCGCCCGTAACCCCGGCCTCGGAAAAGTTCGTGGCTCTTTACAAGGCCAAGTTCAAGACCGCCCCGAACACCTTCGCAGCCCTAGGTTACGACTGCTACAACCTGGTTTTGGACGCTATTGAGCGCGCGGGTTCGTCCGATCCCAAGGCGATCCGCGACGCCATAGCCAAGACCAAAGGCTTCGTAGGCGCGACAGGTATCATCACTCTGGATTCCAACGGCGACGCCACCAAGAGCGCTGTCGTGCTCGTGGTCAAAGACGGCCAGTTCAAGCTGGTCGACGTCGTGCACCCACGCTAGACGCCCGGCGCTAGAGGCACGCCACGAGTGCCGCAAGTCCGCAGTGTCCGACAGGAGGCTTGACAAAGGTGACTGTGGAGATCTTCCTGCAGAACGTGGCAAATGGGATTACCCTCGGCAGTCTCTACGCATTACTGGCCATAGGCTACACCATGGTCTATGGCATCCTGAGGCTCATCAACTTCGCGCACGGCGAGATCTTCATGATCAGCACCTACTTTGCCTTCTACGGAACGGCGATCTTTGCGCTCCCGTGGCAGGTGTCATTTGCCCTGGCAATCGTCCTCACGGCCCTACTGGGAGTGGTCATCGAACGCGCAGCCTACAGGCCCCTTAGGGACGCACCTCGTATCTCGGCCCTGATCTCCGCCATAGGTGTGTCGTTCCTCATGGCTAACCTGGGCCTAGTGATATTCGGCGGGAGGCCGAAGACTTTCTATCGGCCTCCCATCTTCCAAACCCCCATCGAACTTGGAGGAATCAGAGTAGTGGCACTCTTCTTCGTCATCCCACTGCTCACAGCCGTCCTCCTCGTGGCGCTCAACTACATTGTCTACAAAACAAAGACCGGCCTGGCGATGAGAGCCGCCCAATGGGACTTCGACACTGCCCGTCTCATGGGCGTGGACGTGGATCGCGCAATCTCTATCACGTTTGCCATCGGCTCGGCCCTGGCAGCGGTAGGCGGGATCATGTGGGGCCTCAGGTTTGCGGAAATCAACCCCAACATGGGCCTCTTCCCAGGCCTTAAGTGTTTCATAGCCGCCGTATTCGGAGGCATCGGCAACATCAGCGGCGCGGTGCTGGGAGGGTTCATACTCGGCTTCGGCGAGATCATGCTGGTGGCCTTCCTTCCGGGGCTAGCCGGATACAGGGACGCCTTCGCCTTCGTCGTCCTGATCCTGATCCTCCTGGTCCGGCCCACAGGCCTACTTGGCGATAAGCAAAGGGTGAAAGTGTGATGGCGCAGAAGAGAGTCGTTCACCCGGCATTGAGGATAGCGGCCGTCTGCGGAGCGCTCGTCCTTTTCTTCCTGATCCTTTGGTGGGGTCAGGAGCATTGGGACGCATACACAGTCCGCATCCTGAACCTCTGCGGGATATACATCGGCATAACCCTCGGCCTCAATCTCTGCAACGGATTCACGGGCCAGTTCTCCCTGGGGATCGCCGGCTTCATGGCAGTCGGAGCTTACACAACCGCGCTCCTCACCATGTCTCCAGCGATAAAGCAGGCAGTCTTCTTCATTCAGCCACTGATATACCCGCTCAACTCGATTCAGTGGGGATTTCTGCCCGCTCTGCTCATGGCGGCCATCGTGTCGGGCATCGTGGGTTTCCTCGTCGGCGCTCCGGCAATACGCTTCCGCGGTGACTACCTGGCAATCACTACGCTGGGATTTGCCGAGATCATTCGCGTAGTGTTCACGAACATCGTGCCCATAACCAACGGAGCGCTGGGCCTAAAGGGCATCCCCCCCCACACGAACTTGCTGTGGAGCTGGGGATTTGCTGTGGCATGCATAGCCGTCATGGTGAGGCTCATGCGTACTACCTACGGGCGAGCGCTGAAAGCCATCCGCGAGGATGAGGTGGCGGCGGAAGCCATGGGGGTCAATCTCTTCTTCCACAAGAACCTGGCGTTCGTTATGTCGGCTATGATGGCCGGTGTAGGCGGAGGGCTCCTCGGAAACCTCATAACCACCATCGACCCCAACATGTTCAGGTTCCCGCTCACCTTCACGGTCCTCATGATGGCCGTGCTCGGAGGCCTCGGCAGCATCACAGGCACAGTCATCTCCGCAGCTGCCGTGACCGTCGCCCTGGAGGCATTCCGCGCGATCGAAGAGCCCAGGGTTATTCTGGGGTTGTCCATCCCGGGGGTCCCGGGGATGAGAATGGTACTCTTCTCAGTCGCGCTGATGATGGTTATCCTGTTCTATCCTAAAGGGTTCATGGGAGATCGCGAGTTTTCGCTCGACCGGGTCAAGAGGTTCGCGGCAGGGCTGAGCCGCGCAAATACGAGCAAGCAGGGGTAGAGAAAGATGTCCGACACAAACGCCAAAGCAGCGCCCGCACTGGTCTGCGAAAGCGTCACAATGAGGTTCGGCGGGCTCACGGCGGTAAGCGGCTTCAACCTACGAGTGCCCAAAGGCGCCCTGTACGGGCTGATAGGACCCAACGGGGCCGGAAAGACCACGGTGTTCAACATGGTGTCCGGCGTCATACGCCCGTCCGCCGGGTCCATCAAGCTCTTCGGCACGGACATAACCGGGCTGAGCCCTGACCGTGTCGCGAAGAGCGGCATCGCCCGTACTTTCCAGAATATCCGGCTCTTCCGCAACCTCACGGTCCTCGACAATGTGCTCATCGGGCTGCATCTGAGGCGCGAGGCCAACCTGGCAGAAGCCCTGCTTGCCCTGCCCCGCCACAGGGCAGAGGAAGCACAGATGGCGGCCACGGCCACGCAGCTACTTGAGGAGATCGGTCTTCAGGATGTGTCCCATTACCGCGCCAGCGCTCTCCCGTACGGCCAGCAGCGCCGCCTAGAGATCGCGCGGGCGCTGGCCACGAAACCCGCTTTCCTCCTGCTGGATGAGCCCGCCGCAGGGATGAACCCGGCGGAGACGGAAGACCTCATGCACCTCATCACCGACATCCGCGAAAGGTTCAGCCTCACCATACTCCTGATAGAACATGAGATGAAAGTGGTGATGGGCATCTGCGAGCGCATGACCGTGCTCGACCACGGCGAGACCATCGCGGAAGGGACGCCGAAGGAGATCCAGTGCAACGAGAGGGTAATCAAAGCCTATCTGGGGGGCGGAGCAGTTGCTAGAGATTAAGGACCTCCAAGTGTACTACGATGGAATCCATGCGATAAAGGGAGTCTCACTCGAAGTAGCCCGGGGGGCCCTAGTTACCCTGGTGGGATCTAACGGGGCTGGCAAGAGCACCCTGCTCAGGACAATCTGCGGACTGAAGAGGCCGTCATCTGGTGAACTGCGCTTTGGGGAGCGAAATCTTCTCGAAATGAGCGTGACTCGGATAGTCCAGATGGGCATAAGCATGGTTCCTGAAGGAAGACAGATCTTCCCCGACCTCACAGTCATGGAGAACCTCCGCCTCGGCGCCTACACCCGATCCGACCAGGACGGAGTAGC
>Ga0209719_1003805_pt1 | contig 13096 bp, 14 predicted proteins | sample AD_JPNAS2_MetaG_FD_184421 | JGI IMG/M metagenome (GOLD analysis project Ga0209719, IMG submission 184421) | Active sludge microbial communities of municipal wastewater-treating anaerobic digesters from Japan - AD_JPNAS2_MetaG (SPAdes) (version 2) | ecosystem: Engineered > Bioreactor > Anaerobic...
GACCCGCCCCGGCCGCCAACCACCGGAACGCCACCACGTCCATACACGCCGCCTCCAACGCCCGTGACGAGCGCACCCCGGTGGCATACCCATACAACAAGATCCGCACCATCAACCGCGGATCGTACGGCGGGGCGCCCTTGGCCTTGGTGTACGAGGCGTAGATCCGGGACAAGTCCAGATGCTCATCGACCAACTCGGCGATGAACCGAGCCAGATGCCCAGCCGGCAGCCAGTCATCCAACGACGGCGGCAACAACAGGTCCTGCCCCGGATCGAACACCCGGAAGGTCTTGCTCACCGGCACTCCCGCCGCCGGCTCCGCCGGCGCCGAACCCCGACCGGTCGGCTCACCGGGCAGCTCAAACAACACCCGCGCGTCCTCATCATCAGGCACACCAGATTCTCCCCCGAGCACCGACCTCAGCAGCGCAGCCAAACTGGCGTGTTACTGACCCACGCTCCTAGCGGGCGCACGTGCAGTTCGGAATCGCCCGCACGACGCTGGCGATCACGACGCGCCGGTAGCGGGTGTGATGCCCTCCCGGCCTTCGTTGCCCCCGGCCACGGCCAAGCGAGCCGAGCCAAGAACGCGGGCTCCCGGGCTGGGCTGAGACGGTCGCTCGTCTCGCTGATGACGCGACCAGCAGCAGCCCCACCGCCTTACGCCTGCCGACCACCGAGGCGGCTCGCGCCAAGCGGGCCGGATCACGCCCGTCGAGCACCGGCGACAGGTCACGTCGAAGGACCGCTCGGGGGAACCGTCGTCCGGACTAGGACAGGCGCGGACGCCATCAATGCGATGGAGGCCCGCGATTCAGAGGACGACAGTGACTCCGTCGCTTGGGCCATGGCGTTGGTCGACCTGCGACATCGTGACCAGCGTCAAGATCCCAGTGGGGATGTGCCGCAGTGGCCCACGAGGAGCCACCCCGGCTCGACCGGCCACAGATTCGGGGCAGCCCGACATGTTGCGGCTCTTGACCGCCGCGGAGCGAACGGTTCGGTAGGTTCTGACTGTGGAGACGGATGGAATGTCGACAGACCCTCTGAGCTCAAGCACTCAGGAGTGTTCCTATGCCGGGCAACTCGCTACGGTTCTGGCCGCCGCGAGAGCAGCTTGGGACTGGCACGGTTTCGAGTGTGAGGTGGCAACCAAGCCAGCTGGTTACTCGGACTCAGTAGTCGGAACCGTGGGTCTGCCCTCGCTGCGACGTGTTGAAGTGGTCGTCGTGGACACTGCGGAGTCAAGCGATAGCCCCTGGCGGGCACTGCGGGACTGGCCGCTTGCGGACTCATGGCGCCTCTGTGCCGTGGTGCCCCTTGCCGCTATGGGCCAGGCGCATGAACAGCTACGGGACGTGAGTTGTGAGTTGCAGCCGTGGTGGAGCATGCGGGACGGTTCGATCGCATTCGGTGGAGTGGAGCGTGCCTAGTGCCACCGGCCATCTACACCCAGAACGTCATCGCCCTGGTCTGGGACTTCGACAAGACGTTGACGCACGGCTACATGCAGGTACCGCTCTTCGCCGCGTACGGCATCGATGACACGACCTTCTGGACCGAAGTCAACTCGCTCGCTGACTACTACCGCGGCCATGGCTGCAGAGTGTCCGCCGACACGGTCTATCTGAACCACCTCCTAACTTACGTGCAGACAGGGCGAATCCCGAACTTGACCAACGAGCAGCTGGCAGAGCTCGGCGCAGGGATCCAGTTGGCACCCGGAATCCCTGAGTTCTTCGACCGGACTCGTCGGCTCGTGGCCGAAGAGCCGCGCTACGCGAAGCACGACATCAGGGTCGAGCACTACATCGTCTCGACGGGCCTGAGAGCGATGATTCGCGGCTCAGCCGTCTACCCCCACGTGGACGGCGTATGGGCATGTGATTTGCTTCCGGCAGCCCCTCCACCGGGATTCCTCGAACAGTTGCCGACACGAGGCAGTCTCGTCGTCACTCAGGTGGGCTATACCGTCGACAACACGAGCAAGACACGCGCGATCTTCGAGATCAACAAGGGCGTCAACGTTCAGGATGATGGCGCGGTGACGGTCAACTCGCTGATACCCGAGGACCAGCGACGAGTCCCGATCCGCAATATGATCTACATTGCGGACGGACCGAGCGATATCCCGAGCTTCTCAGTCGTGAATCGCATGGGTGGTAAGACATTCGGTGTCTACGCTCCGGGCGCAAAGAACTTCGAGAATGCTGCCCTGCTGCAGGAGCAGGGCAGGGTGAACAGCATCGCCGAGGCCGACTACAGCGAGGGCTCGGCAGCGGAGCGGTGGCTAGAGCGTTCCATACGCCAGATAGCGGGCGAGATCGCGGATAACCGAGAGCGCGTGCTCCGCGGTTACAGCGGCGCCCCGGGACACGTCGTCTGACGTCACCAGAACCTCGCGGGATTGACTGGCCGCTGGCACTCAAGCCCCGAAGTGCGCCGGGGTAGTGGGACCGTCATGACTGGTCGGGCGACGTCTTGAATCCCTGGTGGACGCACCACTTGTATCTTGCGCACCTCGCCACATCGAGTCGCTCCGTGCAAGGTACCCCGCAGAGGGTTGCGCAACCTTCGTTGCTTCTCGACATGAGTCCGTGACGACGACGACGCTGCCGCCTCCTCCGCAGGCGGGGGAGTGCAGCACCCGACACCGTCCAATACGGAAGGTGGGCTGCGGTCGGGGTCAGTCGAGGCGCGGCAGCGGCGGCAGCGGCTCGTCGACATGCCATACCCACTCCCGGTCTGGCGCGGGGATGTCCTCGCCAGTGGAGTCGTCCCGGACATACAGCCGGGTGGGCTCGGTGCGGTCGGTGAGGATCGCGGTGGGGAGTTCAACGGCGGACGGGAGCGTGAAACGCGGGGTGGTCCTGAACCGTCGGTGCTGGTCGACGAGCGTCTCGAGCAGGAGTTTCCCGTAGGGGTCGTCGTAGGGCAGCCATTGAGCGGTGGCCGGCATCAGAGCGAGTTCTTCGGCCATGGCCGAGCCACCCCTGCCGACCACAAAGGTGGCGATGACGATCAGGTGGCCGTGCTGGTCGGCGTTCCATAGGTCGATCTCGCGGGCGAACCGTCGAGTCAGCTTGCGGTGCAGCTGCTCGTCGAGGAACAGGGGAGCGTCGGGCATGTGCTTGAGCACCATCTGGTGCCCGTACCGGGCGGGTTCGATCGCCTTGAGTTCTGCGACGAGCACCATCAGCTGTTGCACGCGGCCAGGCCGGGCCGCGGCCTTCTGCCAGCGGTTGAGTCGTCGCGCAGCGATCTCGGCTTTGCGCTCCACACGGAAGGGCTCGGGGATGTAGAGCCGCTCGGTGAGTGGGTCGCCCTTCGCGCGGGCGGTCGCTGCCGCCTGTCGGAGAAGCCAGGCCACCAGTCCCCAGTGGCGCCGGCCTGCCATCCCGGGGCTCCACGCGACCAGGTCGGACTCGTACCACAGATAGTCCAGTAGGGCGCGCAGGCTCAGGCGTTTGCCGTTGGTGGTCACACTGTCAGCGATCGTCGGGGGGCCGCTGGTGTCAGGAGCGGCACGTTCTCCGACAGAGAGCCGGAATCCCAGGCGCAAGGTGGTCTGCCCGCTCTCGGGGTCGATCCGAATCGCGTCGCCGAGTGCGTGGCCGAGGCCGGAGGCCTCCTCGGGCGCGTAGGAGCCGCAACGTGTCGAGTGCAGCGACCCGGAGTCGGGCATGCGCTTGACGATGAATCTGGTCCCTATCCGGGCGATGTACATCGCAGTCCCGTCGGGGGTGCATCGACACATCGGCCGCTCGTGCTCCAGGTAGGCCTGCGCCAGGAGTGCCTGCCCGGTTGGGGTGTCAGGCCGGACGGTCACGCCGGCGAGCAGGTACCCGGCGACCTCCTCGTCGGGGGGATTGTCGATGCCTGTGTGCGTTGTCATCAGGGGGGCCTCATCCCCTTCTTGGGCCGGTTGGAGGGTCATCGGGCCACACTTCTGCCTAGGTCGGGGGTGCGCCCGAGGGAGGGCCGCTGGGACTGCACGATGGGGCTGCGTCGTGTCGCGTCGACGGCGCCCGCCCATTCGTGGGCGGCGGCCGGGGTGCGAGCGGCGGGGACCCCCTCACGCTGCCGCCAGCGCAGCACCGTTCGATCACTGACGCCGAGACGGTCGGCGATCTGGGGGTCGGTCTGCCCGCGTGCGGCCATCGTGCGCACTGCGACGGACCGCTCGGGTGCTGTCAGGCCGGTGGCTTGGTTCCTCCCGTCGAGGGCCCTGCGTACGGCGACCATGTCGACGACCCGCGCGTGGAGCGAACTCGTGTCTTGGTGGTGCGGGCGTGCGGTGGGATCGTCGATCGCGTCGTCGTCCCAGGCCAGGGGCGGCGGGTAACCCAAGGACTTGGCCCAGCCGCGAGTTTCGGGGGAGGGGCCGGGGGTCATCGAGAGTCTGTCGTAGACCTCGCAGACCTCCCGCCAGCGCTCCAGTGTGACCAGGTGTCCGGTGCCGCTGAGGAGACGTGCGGTGTTGGGGACGCCGGCGGCCGCGAGCTCGTGGTGACTCCACCCCATGGCCATCAGGGCTTGGACTCGTCGGACCGCTCCTACACGCGGGACGTGACCGGTGGCCTGACTGGAGTAGAGGGTGCGCAGCGAGAGCGCCTCTACGCGGGCTGCCGTGCTCTGTTGCACCCGCGACCGGGTCCCGTCCAGGATCGCTTTCACCCCGGTGTCGCTGAGCCCAGCGGCCCGTGAGAGCGCCCGGATTGGGACGTGCGCGGCCGCGAGCTCCGCCAGCCTGACGCGGGTCGGTTCGGCTTCGACATACCGTGTCCCCCCTGCCGCCCGGTCGCGGCGGTAGGCCACCTCCCAAGCTTTGCGGTAGACCATGCTCGCCTCCTGTTTCGCTGACCTCCGTAAGCGAGCGTTCAAGGGCGGCGGTTCACTCGGTCGGCGTATCGTGGCGTCGCGTGAGGGCGTGGGCGCGCGGGGTGATGGTCAGGGCGACTACCGGCTGCGGGCCGGGCTGCTGATGGCCTACCCAGGTCGGCCGGTGCTCACCGCGCTTCCCGAGTTCCAGGGAAGCGCGACCGTACGGCAAAGCGCCGAGCAGCGCGCTCGTCTGCTCGAGTTCGCCGCCGAGCAGTACCAGGCTGGCCGCTCACTGCGCCAAATTGCCGAGCTCACCGACCGATCGCAGAGTGCGGTTCGGCGCGCTCTACGTCAGGCGGGCGTTCAGCCGCGTGCTTCTGGCGCGCCGTCGACGACCGAGTGACCCGGGATCTGCTTGGTCGCCGGGTGCCCTGATGGCGCGAGGAGATAGATCAGATCCACGGGGGCGTGATCGCCTGGTGTGGGGGCCGGCAGGAGCCGGCGCAGTTGCTGCTCGAGGTGGGTTTCGGTCGGCAGAGTGCTGTTCATCGCGAGACTCCGGGAGTGCGGTCCGTGGGGGAGGACGAGGGTGGTTCCCGGCGTTGGTGCTCGATGCCTGGGGTCGGCTCGGAGCGGCCGGAGACGACGTCGGTAGGGAGCTCGCTGGGGATCGGGAAGCTTTTCGGGTCCAAGCCGCTGTGTAGGGCGGCGCCGATGAGCCGGGCCAACGAGTAGTCCTGGCCCTGGGGGACACGTTCGAGGGCTGTGCGTGCACTCAGCCCGTCGCCGGCGATCCAGTAGCTGAAGGCCGTCAGGGCTGCTGCTGGGGCTTGACCGCCCTCGGGGGCTCGTGTGAGCAGGTTCTTCCAGAACTCCGCGTGTCGTGACGCCTCCGCTCGGTCGATGCCGGCCCAGGCGTGGTCGCGTAGGCCCAGGTTCTCGATGTCAGCGAGCAGTCGGGCAGCGTCGCGGTCGGGCATGGGCGATGAGCTGGCGACGTGCCGGCCGATCGTCAGGCGCATCCACGCTCGCTCCTCGGCGAGCTGGTCCCTGTCGTTGAGGGTGGCGACGGTTTTCTGCCGGGCTGCCGTCAACGCTTGCGACGGGAGCGCGTCTGGCCTGGTAGCGAAGGACGCGCGGTGCTCCCGGAGAGATGGGTAGGGCGTGCTGCCACGGCGGTAGAGGGATTCGGCTGCGAGCCGGTCGCGGACAGTTTCGGGGACGCGCCCATGGTCGGGGGAGTCCATCCGGACCCAGCGGTCACCGCTGACGGTGGCCGCAGCGATGACCGGGCAGTGGGCCGCGAACGCGGCGGCGACGGCTCCGCAGGCGTCCTCGGCCAGGTCTCGGCGTTCGGTGTAGGCCAGAAGCACGACGGGGGTGTCGTAGCGGCTGTAGACCGGTGTGAGCCCTCGGATCATGGCGTCCAGTTCGTCGGTGGAGCGGGGGAGGTCCGTCCTGGACATGGGCGCGCCGGCATGATCGGCGGGGAAGATGATGATCGACTCCTCTGGTTCGGCACCCATCAGGTGCGGCACGGCAGCCACCACGTCGTCGAGGCCGCGCAGGATGAGGGGACCGTTGCTGCCGTCGTTCATGGGAGCTCACCTTCGAGTCGAGTCGCTTCGCAGGGTTGACCGTCATCCCCTAAAGCGAGCCGCCCCCGCTGGGGGTTCACCGGCGCCGTGACTGCTCGGGCAGGTCGAGGGTCGGTGGCGGGGTTGGGCGACGGTCGGTGATGGTGGGCAGGTGCGCGCGGACGAAGTAGCTCGGCCGCAGATCGGCCAAGGGCACCTTCAGGAACTGTTCCCCATCACGGAAGGACTCGTCGACGGTGGCGAGGTCGGCGGGCAGGTGGACCTCGACGGCGGCTTCACCGTAGTGGAGAGGCCCGGCTGCGCGGCCGGCCCGGTGGGTGGAGAAGAACGCGAACGGAAGGTCGACGGGGGCGGCGGAACGCATGACCCGATCGCGCATGATGGCCTTCGCGGCGGCGGTCGTGGTGTGGTGGTAGAGAGTCAGGAAGCTGGCCATACACCCTTAGGCGATGCCCGTTGGCCGGCGGGTCAGGTCAGTCGCTGGTGGGGCAGACGCTGGGCGTCTCGCTCGAGGGCAACCAGGGCTGCCGCGTCGCTGGGGTAGTCCTGCGGGGTCAGTCCGGACCACGGGAGGGCAGTGGTCTTATGCACGAGCTCGAGCAGCTCGTCCTCGGGGCCGTAGAACTCATCGAGTCCCTGCGGGGTCCGCACGTCCAAATCCACGCGGAACTCAACATCAAGGCCGGGGAGGAGCTCCGCGGCTCTGGCTGCTGCCGACGCGAGCAGCGCCTCACCATAGGCCCGCGGATCCTCGTCGTACTCCAGGTCGTCGAGCCGTCCCTCCAGGTCGCGGAGTCGGTCGTATTCGGCCTCGTCGGCATCCGAGCGCGGCACGTGCAGGATCGTGCCGGCCGGGTATTCCTCGTCGGGGGCGCGGTCGTGAGGTGGTGCGTCGTGCTCGAGTGCGGCCCAGGTCCGGTCCTCGTTCAGCTGGTAGCTCCAGACGTGACGCTTCATCTCTTCGGCCAGGATCCGATGCGACTCCTGGTAGACGGGTCCGTAGCCCAGGTCGAGCAGCATCTCGGCGGGATGGAGGACCACGCGCAGTGGCTCGGTGCGGTGGCGAAGTAGTTCAGCCGGATCTTCACCCACTGTCGAGGCGAGCATGGTCCGCACGCTGTCGGCCTCCCAGGACCCCGGCCGGCCCTGAAGTGCCTTCTCGACGCTGCCGACGTTCGCGACGGCACCGGCAACGGCGAGGGTGACGAACTCGGCCCAGTCCACCGCGCCAGCGTGGGTCACGGTTGCTTGTCCATCACCGTCGGTGACCGCCTCGAGGGGCGGCCGACGCAGACGAGCTGCTTCGGTGAGCGCTCGGATCGCATCGGACATCACGTCGTCCCAGGTACGGGCCGGCTCGGGTTGGTTCGTGACTTCGGTCATCGCTGAGGTTCCTTCCTCGGGGCTCGAAGGCCGGAGGCGTGCGGCTGGATCTCTTCACACATGATGGCGGCTCCGTCTGACAGGTGCGGCTGCTCACCAGTACGGCAGGGAGCCTGTGAGGCGGTCGCGCAGTCCGTCGAGATAGCGCAGCACCTCAGGTCGGGTTCGGGGAGCGGGGTCGGCGGAGGTGCCCTGCAGGACGTGCCCAACCATCTCCACATCGACGTCATCGCCGGCACCGCGCTCGAGCATCAACTTGAGCTGGTGTACGGCGCCGCGAGCCTGCACCAGGTCCTCCACAGGTATCGGCACAGCCTCGTCCCGGTCGCGCTGCAGCGGGACGCGCCAGAGGATCCCGTCGTCACCGCGGTACAGCGCCGTCGGGTTCCCCGGGTACTTCGCCAGGCTGGGGTGATCGCGTGGGTTCTCGGACTCGCTCACGCTGGCCCCTGAGCCTCGAGGTACGCGATGGCCCGGTCGAGCTCGGCACGTGCCGAGCGCAGACCCTCCAGAAGTTGGGCGTGGCCGGCCGTCGGGCTCTGGCGAGCGGTGACGAATGCTCCTACGCCTTGTTCGGTGCGCAGGAGACCTTCACGGACCAGCACCTGTTGCGCATCGCGCACGGTGTTCAGGCCCGGGACGTCGAACTCGCGCATCAGATCGTTGATGCTGGGCAGTTTGGAGCCGACCGGGTAGGTGCCGTCGGCGATGCGGGTGCGGAGCGTGTCGGCGATGGCGCCGTACTTGGTGGTGGCCATGCCGTACACTCTATCATCTCTATCAGGTTACCTAGGAGGGCGGATAACTGACATAATCTATGTTATCGGCGTTCAAAGAACGGGAGTTGCATTAGCTTCAGGCCGCCCTTCGCGGTGGACCGGATGCGGGCGCCGAAGTTCGTCATCCGCTTCCGGTAGCGACTGGGCGACGTCTTCGCCTCGGCGACGACAACCTCGTTCTCGCCGCTACCCGCATGAAGCGGCCTTGGTGCCGGAGGTTCCGGCGTCCTCGCACGCGGGCTCACTCACCCCGAGCCCTATTGACGCGATCCTGCATCCTCCGCTAAAGTTGCTTCCCCTGATCCCGTAGATCGGAGTCTCACCAACCTCGAACCGCTCTCAGCAAAGTCAGTACGCGACCAGCCTCACGGCCGGTTTTTGTCATCAGGCAAATGCGTACATGGCGCGCTGAGGGCGGTTTTTCGCGTCCCCGGCCGACAACTGAATAGCGGAGCGCCCGCAGGGGCGCCAACCCCGAGCTCTCCGTCGAGGAGGCAGCAAACGGGGATACGAGTGAGACCTGATTTACGGGAAGGAGGTGATGACCGTGACTCGCATGTGGAGAGAACTCGGCCGGACGGTGCGGGCCGCCATCACTGGCTGGCCCGCCACCCTCCGCCTTATGAGCCTCATGGCGGCTGCAACCGTCATCTGGCTAATCGTCGTCAGCTGGAAGCGCTAGACAGCGCGAGGACGACTCATCAAGGGTAGGCCACACCACCCGGTGTGGCCTACCCCAACCGCAAGACTGGCCGTCGACCTGGCCCACATGAGCCGAGGGTGCCGACGCTCTGTAGCGATCCGGTTGCGACGTCGCCTCCGAGTAGTTCAACCGCCATCAGCGTCGTCAAGCCAGGCCCATCGCTCGGGCCGGCGTCGGGCGGCTTCTGCGGCGACTGTTGGGGTCGGCGGTTTGGGCCACTCATGGATCCTCGCCAGCAGTTCCATCTGGCGGTCGCCCAACTGATGCCGGGCCGCGCGCACGAGCGTCTCGAACACTGCGGCGCACTTGAGGCAGGTCAGCTCTCCATCACTGAGGGCGATCTGATGTTCGCCATCGAGCGATGGGATCACGTCCAGCAGGGCAGCCCAGGGATTCGCCGAGCGCTGCGCACCGCTGAGACGCCCCTTGGCGTCGACGTCCGTCGTCCGCAGCCAGGGCCTGAGCATCGTCGTCCACTCACGTGTCACACCGTTGCGCAGCATCTGATCCGACGGGATGATCCAGCCGTCGTCGTCGTAGATCGGACGATCGGGGCGACCCCAGACGAGGTATCGCCGCTCCAGCCGGATCTGTTCTTCCTCAGTGTAGAGAAGACCGCGATCAACCACCTCGACGATCTCCGCCTTTTCGCAGGCGAGGAACACGCCTCGGAACTCGCCGTGCCGTGAGTAGTCCGGGTCGATGCGCACTGGCCCAAGTGGGCAAACTCGATAGAGGTCGCCGGGTTGGACGGCTCCGGCAGGATTCACATATCGGCCGGCGTAGGACCTGGCCACGTCCACGTCGGTTGTGAAGTAGACCAGTTCAGGGTCGTAGGTGGCCATGGGGTCCAGGTACGCGTACACGGATCTCAGTTCCGCTGCCGGCAGCAACACGTCGCCTACGGCGAGCCCGGCGGCTCCCCCATGAAACATGCCGGTTGTGCCGACAACGAGGGGTCTCTTGCCGCGCGCGTGCCGCGATCGCTTACCCACGGCTCACTGCCTCATGGCGCATCGCCGGCCGATTGCGGAGGTCCGAGCGGACCCTCCGTCCTCGAGGTCACCACTGCGGATCCGCTCTTCCGCGGTTGGTTCGGCAGACGAATGCCCTCCGGGAGCGGTGGGAGCCGGCGGCCGGCACGACCATCGGCGTCCGCGATCGCCGCCTGGACGGCGTCCTGGATCCAAGCGGATCGAGTGAGGTAACGGGCGTCATCTTGATCGGCTCGGATGGCGGCGTCCAAAGCGACGACCAGGTCAGCGCGCAGGGGGTGGTGGCGGGTGAGGCCCACGACCCTCTCCGGGTGCTGTGGGTCGGCCTTGCCGGCGAGCTCGCGCCTCGGCGGCGTCTCGAGCTCGCGCCGGCCGAGCACGCCGCGGCGAATATGAAGCTCGATGACCCAGTGCAGCCACTGGATGAACCCGGCCGGCGCCGCCGTTTGGTGACGGAGGTCGTACATGTAGGCCGCTCGAGCTCGCTGCCAGACCTCGGGGTCCCACCAGGCGCCGATCGACTCTCGAGACTCAGTCGCCACGAGCCACCCCGCTAACACCCAGCCGGTTGCATTGACGGCGGGCCCTGGCCCCAAAAGCGGCTTGGGACAGGGGAATCCGTCTCTTCTTGTCCACAGTGCCAAGCAGGCGCGGGGGTCCTCCACAGGCCCTTAGCGGCGCGGGCGGCGTCGTGCTCACGCGACGAGGATAGCAATCGTCAGTTCCATCTATTCGACAAGGAGTCGAAGCCATGAGTCACACCACCGCCACGGCCTACGAGGTGGGCAACCTCTACGAGGTCGACCCCGGCACACTGAAGATCGGCGCGAACGTGCGGAGCGATCCCCGACCCGACGCCAAGGAGTTCGCCGCGTCGATCAAGACCCGGGGCGTGCTGGAGGTGATCAGCGCCTACGTCGACCCCGATGGAGGCCTCACCGTCCTGCGCGGCCAGCGGCGCAGCCTCGTCGCCGCCAAGGTCGGCACACCCACCGGCACCGTCCCGGTGCGGGTGGTGCCCGCTCCAGAGGAGGCCGACCGCATCATCGACCAGGCCAGCGAGAACCTGCACCGCGAGGCCATGCACACCCGCGAGACCCGCGACGCCGTCGAGCAGCTGGCCATGCTCGGCGTCTCGGCTGCTCAGATCGCCAAGCGGGTGGCACTCCCCCGCGCCACCGTCGACGCCGCGCTGAATGTCACCCGCAACCCCGTCACCAAGGACCGGATGGACGCCACCGGCATGACCCTCGAAGAGGCCGCGATCTTCGCTGAGTTCGAGGACGACCCCGACGCCATCGACACCCTGACGGCCGCGTGGGAGGACTCCTGGCGTCGCCGCCAGATTCCGCACATCGTCCAGCGGCTGCGCGACGAGCGTGCCGAGGCTCGCGCTCTCCAGGCCGAGGTCGACCGACTGCGAGCCGAGGGTCTGCCCGTGCTCGACCCCGGAGAGGTTCCCGCCGACCTGCACCGTCACGCTATGACCAATCTGCGCACCGACGACGGCGGGACCGTTCCGGAGGAGACTTGGGCCGCCGTCACCGGGGCAGGCGTCGCCGTCACGGTCGAGTGGGTGCAGGCCGACGAGCCCGAGACCGACGACGACGGCGAGCCCGAAAATCGGCAGGTCTACGTCCCGGTCTGGGTGTGCACCGACCCCGCCGCCGCCAACCTGCACTACGTCCACGACCTCGGGCGTGAGCACTCCGACACCACCGGCGGGCTGACGGACGAGCAGAGCGCGACACGCTCCGCAGAAGAGAAGGCCCGCCGGGAGGCCGAGAGCGCCGAGCGGCGCCGGGTCATCGCCAACAACAAGGCGTGGAAGGCCGCCGAGGTCGTGCGCCGCCAGTGGCTGACCGGACTGCTCGCTCGTCGCACCGTCCCCGCCGGGACCGAGGTCCTCATCGCCCGCGCCGTCGTCGGGCGGGAGTACACCCTCAGCCACGCCATGGAACACGGCCATGAGGTGCTGATGAACCTGCTCGGGGTCGTGCCAGTCGAGCGCGAGGCTGCCTGCAACTACGGCAACCGCGCCATGTGCGCCCAGGTCCTCGACCAGGCCACCACTCCCAAGGCCGCCCTCATGCGCACCTTGGCCGCTGTCGTCGCGGCGTGGGAGCAGCGGGCCGGCACCCATACCTGGCGCAACCCCACCGAGTGGGACGACGTGATCATGACCGCGCTCATCGGCTGGGGCTACCCGGCCAGCGATGTCGAGCGGCTGCTGCTGCGCTCCGTCTCCGCAGACGCGGCCCGCTGATCCCTCCACACCCTCTCCCCCGGCTCGCGGGAGTTGCCCTGACTGTGGACAACTCCCGCGAGTCGAATAGATCGAATAGATTTGCAGTAGACGCACCCCCACTCCGAAAGGACTGAGCACCATGGCCCACCAGATCGAGACCCACGGCACCCGAGCCGCCGCCCTGTTCGCCCGCACCGACCCCTGGCACCGGCTCGGTACGACGGTCGCGGGTGCGGCCTTCACCGCCGAGGACGCTATGACGCTCGGCCACTTGGGCGGCTGGAACGTGCGCAAGGCGCCCGTCACTGCGACCGAGATCCACGACGATGGCGTCACCTCGCTGGAAGTCCCCGGCGCGTTCGCCACCGTGCGGACCAACCCGTTCACCGGAGCCACCGAGCCCCTGGGCATCGTCGGTAGCGGATACCACCCGCTGCAGAACGAGGAGCACGCCGCGTTCCTCAACCACCTGGCCGACGTCTCCGGCGCGACCTTCGACACGGCGGGCAGCCTGCGCGGCGGCCGCCAGGTGTTCGTCACCATGCGCCTGCCGGAGCACCTGA
>Ga0209719_1003815_pt1 | contig 13074 bp, 13 predicted proteins | sample AD_JPNAS2_MetaG_FD_184421 | JGI IMG/M metagenome (GOLD analysis project Ga0209719, IMG submission 184421) | Active sludge microbial communities of municipal wastewater-treating anaerobic digesters from Japan - AD_JPNAS2_MetaG (SPAdes) (version 2) | ecosystem: Engineered > Bioreactor > Anaerobic...
TGTGCCGCGCCGATGGGCGAGGATGCCCTTGCCGGTGCCGGTATCGACCGTTTTACCGTCGTCTACCAGCCATCTGGCCCGACGGGTGCTGCCGATACGAAGGCCGCGTGCCGGGCGTTTCTCGATGCCGGTCTCGACCTCATCGCCTTCTGCGGCGGGGACGGGACTGCCCGCGACGTCTTCGACGCCGTGGGGCGGTCGGTCCCCGTCCTCGGGATCCCTGCCGGTGTGAAGATGTACTCGGCGGTCTTTGCAGTCAACCCGGCGGCCGCGGCCGACCTCATCCGGCGGGCGGGGGGGGTTGCCTGCCGCGACTCCGAGGTGATGGACGTCGACGAAGAAGCCTACCGCTCGGGCCGGCTTTCTGCCCGGCTTTATGGGTACCTGTGTGTCCCGTATATACCGGAGCGGACTCAAGGGGGAAAACAGGTCTTTGAGCAGCAGGACGAGGAGCGGGCGAAGGACGATATCGCGGTGTTCATCAATGAGGTCATGCTCCCGGAGACGCTTTATATCATCGGTGCCGGGAGCACGACGGCGCGGATCATGGAACGGCTCGGTCTTGCTCCGACGCTTCTTGGGGTCGACGTCGTCAGGGATGGAGAGGTCGTTGCCCGGAACGCCGACGAGCGGACCCTCCTTGCCCTCCTCGACCGATGTCCACGGGCAAAGATCATCGTGAGCCCCATCGGCGCCCAGGGGTTCGTCCTCGGGAGGGGGAACCAGCAGATCAGTCCCGCGGTGCTCCGGAAGACCGGGTTATCGAACCTGGTCGTGGTCGCCACGCCCGGAAAACTCGCCGCGACACCCCTCCTGTATGTCGATTCCGGGGATCCGGCGCTCGACCGGGATATCGGGGACTCTCTTCTCGTCGTCTCCGGCTACCGGGTGGCGCAGAGGAAGCGGGTCCTCCACCCGGAGTGACACCGGTTCATCCATCTTCTCGCGCGAGTACTGCTCGGCGAGCTTGCGGAGATCCCGCACTTTGGCGTTCGCCGCCTCGATGATGGAGAGGGCATCGAGGTAGCGGCTGTCCCCGCGGTCGCCCTTCTCGCGGAGACAGATGAGCTGCTCGCGGTAGTGCCAGTTGATGGCGAGCTGGAGCTCGACATCGCGGGCGCGGAGTTCGGCGACGGTCGCGTCATCGATCACCGGGAAGTGGCGGCCGAGCCCGACGATGTTTGCGTCGAGGATCCGGTAGACACTCTCTGTCTTCTCTGCGAGGACGACAAAGGCGCCGTTCCCGTTTTCGGATGCTTTCCGGAAGAACTTCCCGAGGTCCGCCCCGAGGTAGCCGAGCCGGCCGATCTCGTGCGACATCCGGACCAGGAAGACCACCTCGGTCGCTTCCTGGTCCGCAAGCTGCCTCCGCGATATCTCCCGAAGCGCCTGCCCTATCTTCCCGTCAAGGTGGCTGTTGAGGTCTTTGAGCCTCTCGACCCTCTGGTAATCCGCATCATCTGACGTCGCAAGGTAGGTCATCACCGCGCGGAAGAGGTCGAGCGTGACCCCGTGGGCGTACCCGAGCTCCTTTCGGATCAGCTCAAACCCGTGGTGCGTATCGTCGGGGATGCCGTCTTCGAGGTAGTGCGTCCGCATCAGGATCTCAGGCTCGCTCCCGGGCACCAGCCACGTAACGAATTGCCCGAGCTGCCTGATGAGGATGAGGAAGACCGTCGCCGTGATCAGGTTGGATATGAGGTGGGCGTTTGCCACCATCTGCGCCTCGGTTCCGCCGATCGTCATGATGAGTTCGGTGAACGGATCAATGAACGGGAGGATCAGGAGCACTCCCCCGAGGTTCAAGGTGAAATGGGCCACCGCCGCCCGCCGGGAGTAAAGGTTCATCCGGGCGGAGGCGATGAGGGCCATCGTGGTCGAACCGATGTGCGCGCCGAGTATGAGCGGGATCGCCTGCGGAAGGGTGAGCAGCCCCTGCTGGGCGAGGACGACGGCAAGGCCGGTCGTGACGGCGCTCGACTGCACCATGGTCGTCACGAGAAACCCGATCAGGATGGCGAGCGGGAGCGCCGAGAACCGCGTGATGAGGCCGATGATCTCGGGATCGTTCTGGAACGGCACGAGCGCCGTCGATATGAGGTTCAGACTGAAGAAAACGAGGCCGAAGTAGAAGAGAGGTTTTCCGAGGAACCGGTAACGCCGCCCGAAGATCCCGACGAGGAAACCGATCGGGATCAGCACCTGTCCGAACGCCGTCATCTTGAAGGCGACGAGCTGGGCGGTCATGGTCGTTCCGACGCTTGCACCTATGATGATCCCGAGGCTCTGGACGAACGAGAGCGTCCCGGCGTTGACCAGGCTGACGGTGATGATCACCGTCGCTGCGCTCGACTGAACGAGGGCAGTGACGACGGCGCCGAGTATCGCGGCCAGGATCGGCCGCTCGGTCACCCTGCCGAGGATTGCCGCGAAGCTGCCTTTTGCAACGGCGAGGATTTCGCGGGAGAAGTTCTCGATTCCATAGAAGAAGAGAATCAGGCCAGGTACGACGGCGAAGACTATTTCCCAGGGGACCATTATTGTTCTATAAATATAGGTTCTCTGATTTGAAATACCTCTCTCAATGCTTTCGGTGGGATTTCACCGGGGCGAGCAGTGCGTTCTTCGCCGGGACGGCACCCCGTATGCCGCGCCATATGTTGCCTCACGGGGAGCGCCGCATTATACCTCATCTTCGTGCTCGATGCGGCAACGCCCGCCCCTGTATCCTCACCCCCTCATGCAACGCTCTGCATGCCCGGCGGTTGACATGCCGACCTGGAGTGTGAAGTGGGTATCCAGGGCGCCGCCTGCAATGGCCCGGCAAAAGGATCGCAGGTATAATCCCGGTTGCGGCCCAACCTTTCCCTGTGGCAACCTTCGACCCCTCGGTCCTCGGGGTCTTCGTCTTCGGCCTCTTCGCCGGCATTTGCCCCTGCAACAGCGTCCTTTGTCTTGGGCTGATTGGCTACCTGACGAGCGGAAAGACGGATCTTACGCTTGCCGGGATCCTCAGGCTGACCATAGCGTTCTCGTTCGGAACCATCCTCGTCCTCCTCCCGCTCGGGGTTATAGCGGGGTACCTCGGGGAGTACCTCCTCTTCCTCGACGAGACGATCGCGTGGGCTATCGGCGGGGTGCTGATGATCCTGATGGGGCTGCAGCTCCTGCATGCGTATAAACCGCCGATACGGAGGATATTCAACTTTTTCCGGGCGCCTATCTCCTACTCCGTCACGGGCGCGTTCCTGCTCGGGTTGTCGTTCGGAGCGATCACCGTGGGGCGCGGGGCGCCGATGCTTCTTATTGTCCTGACCTACATCGCCCTCTACCAGACGGCTATCGAGGGACTCTTCACGATCTTCGTGTATGCCGTGGGGCTCTCGATCCCGCTCATCGTGCTCAGCTCGGTCGGGGGCGCGGTCGGGAAGAAGGTCAAGGAGAAGGCGCGGATGAGCGGGGAAGTCTTTGACCGGATCATCGGCATCGCGATCGTCCTGATCGGGGTCTACTTCCTGACTCTCGCGTTCTTCTGAGGGTTCACTCCTCCTCGGGCCGGCTTTCCCCACGGGGGCCCGGATCGAGGGCGGCGAGCACCCGGAGAACAACGTAAAGGATCGCGGCGACGAGCACGCACTCGAGGTAGAACCCGAAGACTGCGAACGCGGAGAAGAAGAGTTTATACGTGGGCGTATCTGCGGCGAGCGGCAGGACACTCATGATGCCGTCGAAGAACCACCCGAAGATCGGCACGCTCTCCGCTATGAGGGGAGCAGGCCCGCCCGGCCACCGCTCGGGGTTTATCACCAGGGCGCCGACGAACGGGACCGAGGCTGCGATGGCGACGAGCATTGCCTGCCGTTGCCTTTTGACCGGGACGGCGCCCTCGATCAGGGGGAGCGGTGTTACGGCCCCCGCGACCACCAGGGCGACGATCACGAGGATGAAGACGGGGAGGACGAACGGTGGGGCCGGGCCCGGCGTTCCGGAGACGATCCTTGCGGTACCTGCCCAGATAACGGCCGTAACGGCCGCGACGAGCGGAGGGAGTGCCGGCGAGAACCGGCTTCGGGGGAGGGGGTGGATGATGTTACCTGACATATTGCACCGTCCGGGATGCGGTTTTGCTGCCGGGCTCGGTATTAGTTGATGAATGGTCGGCGCATCCCCATAAATAGCCTCTGCCATGATTATTTACACATTGGAGTGTTTCGATCGATTTTCTCTCGATGTTACGGAGGGGCCGGGATACATGGCCCCCTCCCTCATGAGCGGTCATCGGATATCCATCCGCATGAACTTCGTATACCCGATAGCGAAGAATATCACAGGGTAGATGGTCAGCGCCGCAATACTCGACCATATCCTGCCGAGCATATCCTCGAGGGTCGCCCCGGAGGAGTTGCTGATCCCCTGGATGAGGGCGTTGGTCGCCATTTGTGGTGATACGAGGTTCGTGATGCTCTGGATCAGGTTGAATTGCCCGTAATATGCCGTGATCGCTGCCTGGAATTCTTCTGACGAGATATCCCCGCCGTATGCGGCAGGGTCGGGCTCTTCCATCATGAACGCCATGCCGATATGCGTGGTGGCGTAAGGGGCCAGAAGAACGAGGAAGATGAAGACGATCATCGAAAGAAGCAGGGCGCTGCCGCTCTCCCGGCAGAGGGTGGAGATGGCAAGCGCGATGGAGAAGAAGGTCACGAAGAAGAGAAGGGTGACGCCGGCATAGGTCAGGACCATCCAGAGGTCGCCCGGGGCGGGCACGATCGAGAAGACGAGGAGGAGCGCGGTGGATATGGCGAGCACTCCTCCGACGACGAGGGCCAGCAGTGCGATGCCCCCGAGCGCCTTGCCGTTGATGATCTCGTCGCGGTAGACCGGGTGAGAGAGAATGCTTTTGAGTGACCGGGACTCCTTCTCTCTGGAGACCAGGTCGAACCCGACGGCGATGGCGAGGAGGCCTCCGCAAGAGATCAGCGTGAGAAACATCGAGGAGTAAATATCCGCGACCGGCGGTTTTGTGGGCATCATTCGTTCCGGTCCGTCGAACCTGTCGTCCATCGCGGCCAGTTGCTCGGAGTATCTATCCAGTTCTCTCTCGTAGCTCACGACCCCGCTGTACGTCCCCACCAGGGCGATGGCGAGGAACAGGGCGAGGATCACCAGGAACCGCCAGCCCGTGACCTGGTCGGTGAATTCTTTCCGCGCCACAATGAAGACCCGTTCTGTCTTCATCCCCCGGGAAACCCGATCCATCTGCACTTTTCCCGATACCATCGATTCTGTTGCCATCCTGTTATCCTCGTAAAGACCCCCGCCTGGAGCACCGCCGATGGGTCTCAGACCTGGAAAGGCCGCCCGGACATCCCCATCCAGAGACTGGGCCGTAACTCTATTTACGTTTTCTCTCACGTTCCTCTACACGTCTGCCGCCGTCTTGCGGAAAGTGGGCGGTGAGGTCCTTCCTGTGTGGCAGAAAAAACCCGGATCTTCAAGGGTTGCCCCGGGGAGGTGAGTGCTCCGGATAAGCCATCGACGGCCACCTGCAGCGAGGAACGGGTTGTGGAACTCTTAATATACGCACTAACAATAACCGGTCCCCTCCCCTCACGGGGCCTGGTGTCGACCACCCGAACTCTGGCTTTCGCTCTGCGCCTCAACCCGCCTCCGGTTCCCGCGATGCAGGTTCGTTCCATTTCAGTTCCTCCCGCATCATTAGTTCTTCCCTTGGTGCGCCTCCAATTAACTCAATCGTCCTACCGTACATCACGGTGCCGTTCAATGCCTCGTTTTCGGGTGTACGGTTGCGCACCCACATTTCCACATGGGCGGGTGATGTTATAATAAAACCCGATATCTCCAATTCAGGATGATCATTCTGAAATTGCATCAGTTCAGCCGCAGCCTGCTTACGCTCATTCTCATAATCGAGATTATGGATGACCTTGAATGTCCAGCCGCCAGCCTGCCTGCCCTGAATGGCCTTCACCTTCTTTTCGTCCAGTATGGAGTACGCATAGATGATGACCAGTTTGTTCTCTGAGTCAAACTCCCATCCGCTTATACCAAACTTTCTGTCTTCATAACTTCGTTGCAGTTGTTCAATCTCCTCTGTCAGCTCTTCCGGCAACACCTCCGCCGTCATATTTGCCTCTTCTAGCGCTTGCCTCACGAACGGATGCACATATAGTCCCTGCGATGATCTTTCCGGTGTCATGTTCCTAACCTCCTGCATTTCTTCAGGTACCTCATTTGGCGTTGCATTCGAGCTTATACCGCCGGGTAAGTCCGACCCTAGTGGCGATCCCTCCGGCGTCACGTTCCCGACCTCCGGATGGGGATAACTGTCCGGAAGATGCACTGTCACGATCATCGCTCCCGTGCAACAGACGATTGCAAGTGCGATGATGATCCGTAGGGTCGCTTTTGTCATTTATTCCTCCTCTCTCAACCCTTGGTTACACCCCCATTTTCCTTGATCAGAAACGTCACCAGAGGCACCAAATCGTGGTCTGGGAGACCGCAATTAAAGATGCCCGTTATCTCGTAGATCTTCACCTTTGTATCCTCTGTTTCCGTCCCGTAGGGCATCTGCCAGTTCCCGGGCCTGATATCCAGGTTGTCAAACTGGTAAAACTTCCAGCTGGAGAACGTCTGCATATCGCTGCCTAAGAACTCGGCACAGATCACATGACCAAACTCCCGGGAGTTGTTTATGAGCGACACCATGTAGAAATCCAGGTTGAAGGTCCCCTCGATGTAGCAATGCTCGGGGCAGCCGTCTATCTCCTATCTCCATCCAGTAGCAGCCCGCCAGTGTCTGGAGATGTGCGAGGCATTTCCGGGTCCGGGCATACCGTATCATCACGTTCGGCAGGCAATCGGCACTGTTCCACGGGCCCAAACCTCCCCCGCAGTCCGAAAGCCCGTGGCGGTAATACCCGATCATGAAGGGCAGATACGCGCCTGCCGACGAGTGGCAATCCCTATCTTGGCGGATGTGCCGGTTGGCGGCAGGAATTTGAGTATCAGCCTGATTGAGTGATCTTATTTCCTGTGTCATGCGTGTTCATCCAGTCTTCGAAACGATGCCCGGAGGAACGCTAGACCACAACGACTATCCCTGATGGCAGCCTACAGCCCTATTGGCCCTCCGGGCACGCTTTTGGGGGGCGGGATACGACGGCAATCGGGGTTCCCGGCCCCCGCGGGATACCGTACACGGTGTCACCGATCAAGGCGTCAACGTTCCCCCATATACCTTTTCTGTGACAAACATCGAACTGTCGCGGTTGTACCCTGGCCGTCGCATTCTCCTGATACGCCCTCGTTGTTCCATCTCCCGGCAGTACTGCCGATATCCAGTGGAAATATACCTCGATCCCCGGATCGCGGGTATGAGTGCATACTCCGATGAGAGCCCTGCATACCTTTCCCGGACATCGAAGCCCGGCGGAATTATCGGCCCGCCCCGATGCAGCACCTCTCGGGGAGCGAAAGTGCGCGCCTGTCTATCCTCGGATATCTATCCGCATAAGCCGCGTGTATGCGACGGCGAAGAAGACGACGGGATAGGCGGTCAGCGCAAGCGCAAGGAGGCCCCCGTAGGAGACCAGTGTTCGGAACATCGAGGAGTAAACGCCCTCGACCGGCGGTTTTGCGGGCATCATCCCGGCCGGTCCGTCATTCTGATTATCCATCGTCGCCAGTTGCTGGGCATACCTATCCAGGTCTCTCTCGTACCTCCCGACCCCGCTGTAGGTTCCCACCAGGGCGATGGCGAGGAAGAGGGCGAGGATCACCAGGAACCGCCAACCCGTGACCTGGTCGGTGAACTCTTTCCGGGCTACGGTGAAAACCCGTTCCGCCTTCATTCCCGGGGAAACCCGGCGTTCCTGCGTCTCCCCCGTTACCATCGATTCCGTTGCCATCCCATTATCCTCGCAAATCCAGGAGGTTCGATGATCCCTGTCACAAAAGGTATATAGCAGAACGTTGAGATCTCCAGCATGGTACCGGTCGTCGGGTCGCGGATCGACCGGGTGAGACCCTTTGACGATCATGCTCTGCAGCTACCCCTCGTATCTCTGGAATCCCGACCGGAACTATAAATCATGAGACCGCTCCTTGCCGTTATCGTGGGGATAACGATCATCTATGCCTGCATGCACTTCTTTGTCCTGCCGGAGGCCCCGGACGTTACCCGTATCGAGAACATCACTTATCTCGAATCCCCGGCGTACAACCCGGCCATCCTGGACCTCTGGGAGATCGTCGTTAGGGAGACCGGTGTCGAGAACGAGTCGGCGGTGCTGCGACAGCTGGAGGTCGATCTCGCCGGAGACGGTGTGGTCCGGATGATGTGGCTCATCTTCTACGGGGTGGGGGACGGCGAGCAGCACGCGTACGAGGCGTACGTGGGACCTGGCGGAACCGTGACTGTCAAATCGCAGGAGTTCAATCATACTGTGCAGGGGGTCCACCCTCTCGCCCTCCTCGAAGAGGTCGACGCTATCGCTCTTGAGAACATCCCCTTCCGGGAGCAGGGTATGACCATTCTTGTGAGCCCGAACGCGTACGGAGATCAGTACAATGAGACCTGGGGGAGGCTCTATGAAGTCTCGGGCGGGATATTCCGGCCGGTAAAAGAAGTAACGTTCGGCCCGGATGCATCCTGGTACACCATCACGATCACTCCCCACCGGGAGTCTCCACCGTCTCTAGGAGAACCCTCCGAGCATATTATTGCATTCACGCGGCAGGATATCGCGGCGGCCGAGTCTGTGATCTATGGATAGTGCAGGTCAGCCAGCATCCAGAGTCGGCAAAGCCGGGACTCATTCATTATCTCCGGCAAAACGCCTCCGGCTCATTCACCCCGCCCGGGGTAATAAAAACCTAGCCGGTTGCGTCAACGCCTCTATCTATTGGATATCGAAGAGCAGCCAGCCTGGGGAAATAGCGTACCCTCCTTCCGTCCTTCTCGCTCCGTACGGCCTCCTCCCGGATGAGCAGCGCAATATGCCAGGCCACCGATGAGCCAGCGATACCGAGCGCGGATGCGAGTTCTGTTCGGGTCATACCCGGGTCCTGTGCGAGGAGATCGAGAATCTGCTTCCGTGCCCCACTTATAAAGTAGTCCTCTTCCTCGCCGGTCGCTCTACCGTTCGCATAATATCGCAGAAGTCCGTGAGCGTGTTCTGATCGTACCTTCCTCGTCTCACAAAGGGTTGCAAGGTGGTACCGGAGCGTTCCAATGTTAATCCCCAGCTTGCAGGAGAGCGTAGCACGGTTGATCCCGGGGTTCTCCCGGATGCAGAGATACGCCGCACGGCGGGTATCGTGTTCGAGAGCGTTTTTTCGAGAGATCCTTCTGTGCCCGAGCCAGAACCATGCCCCTGCCGCTATAAGGATCTGAACCGGGAGGAGGAGTGCGGGAGCGGTCATGAAGATGAAGTCGAGCAGAACCAGTTTCAACGGTATGTTCCAGATGTATACCGGGGCCGGATCGTCGGGTGCCAGTTCGGGAAACTCTCCCTCGCCGAGACCGGCGCCGGAGGCGTTCCCCGGGGTGATTACGAACAGGAGGGCTAAGAGCAGCGCGGCCCTTGCGAGAGAGAGTTTGTTTGACATTAAGAGATTCAGGTGCCCGGAGATATAAAAATGATGTGATTCATCCTGCCGTGCCCTCGAATGTATAATCCTGTGTGCCTCGTACTGTTTCTCCATAGACCTGGAACCGCCACGTTCCGGCCTCCGGCGAAGGGATCCACGTGCGGATTTTTGCGTCTTTATCACCATCCAGATCGGTGTCGTGGTAGTAGGCGTAGGTGCTCCCGCTCGGCGAGACGATCTTCAGCGTCAACGACTGCTGGGGGACAAACCAATTCAGGTTCACAAACAACGTTGAGCTCCCGGGAGGTACGTATGCGCTGTGATAGTGTGTCTCTCCCTGCTGTATGAGGTAAAAGGCACATATCCCAGTGTCGCTTAGGGGTGTATCCTCTTCTAGAGTGGTGTTCACAGTACATTCGTTGCCTCCAGCAAAAGCCGGCGGCGCAATCAGGACCAGTGCAAGCAGCAGTGCAGAGATGCGGTTGTATGTCATCATACCACGGGAAAACTTCTCAAATACCTCCACTTAAGTTTTCTGTCGATCCTCTCTACACGTTCTCCGGTTGGGGGCAGACTGGCCGCACGGGAACCGGTGTCGGACAATGGCGAAGAGAGCCCGTTCCGCAGGGTGAACGTGGTGCCGGGCCTTCCTGCAAAATGGGTGGCTGTGACAGGGACATGATATCCGATATCGACTTTTCCTTTGCCGTGTGGGTTTATTGTCGGTCGACGCAGTGTGAGTTCCCGGTCGACTGCAGGATGTTTTCGGAAGCAAAATGGATCGAACAGCCTCAACGTGTAGAGAGGTTCGCCAGAAATCGTTTATAGGGGGACGTTGATATCTCATCCGTGGGTACCGGAACCGGTATCCCGAAGCGCGGGGGTCCACCCGACCAGTAGCGAATCGGATAGGTGAACGTCCCGCATGCCCGGAGGCAAGGAGTTGTTTGTGCTTTACCTATGTAAAGATGTGCTTCTTTTACCTTCGGAAAAGAGTCGAGGTAAGAGATATGAAACTAAACATGATCCTACCGATTGCGGTAATCATAATTGCAATCGTGGTTGGTGCAGTGATCGCACCTGTATCAGCAATGGAACTAACAGAGACCGTTGAGATCTTAGATCCCGAGAGTGATATCGTTGGGTTTCAAACGGAAGACCTGATCTCAATTGATGGGTCGATAAAGAATGCAACGCCATACTACGTGATGCTCGTCGGTACCGAAGATCAGAAGCAATCTCTCTGCGAGTTGATCGATGAGTCACCTGCGACAGAAAAAGAGAAACAACTATACGAACGGACTTGCTAGTGCATCGTGTCATCCTATTTTAGGAATTTTCGCCACGTGCTGGGATGGGCACTCTGGTCTCACGCGAAGACGCGAAGGCACGAAGGGGAGTTGCAGGATCCCATCAACCGAACTTCGCGGCTTCGCGCGAGCTTTAACGAGTGAGCGATGAGACAACCTCACGCGAAGGCGCGAAGGGTTCCGGTTGGGAGGAGCTACACGGGCGTCGATGCTTCGCGTCCAACGCGGGAGGCGGGAATAGAGAGTACCAATGTCTCACGCAGAAGAGGGCGAGGGATGTGAAAGGCGGCGGTGCGAGATTTATAGATTTAAGCGGCAACAAGCACTAGTGCCATGTCAACCATCAAAAGTCGGATAAAGGCGTGCTAACCTCACCCGGGCATCATCCTTGGTAAATTGCCAATTTACTCGGGTTATTTTGCTATTCCTTGCTTTCTCCCACGCTTTCACCTCGCTTTGAGCACTCTCGATATGAGCGATTCTTCGGTTCAAGCATTGAGCAGAGAGGACACTCAACTCGATCTCGGCGATATTGAGCCAGCTTCCGTGCTTGGGAGTATATATGAGTTCAAACCGATCCCAGAGGGCCTTCGCTACCTCGGGAGGGAAGGTTTCGTAGAACGATCCTGGCGTATGCGTGTTCAGATTGTCCATCACCAGCGTGATTTTTTCTGCCTCGGAATAGTGATCAGCAATGACCTTGAGAAATTGAGCCCAATCTTGCCTGGTTCTTCGCTCAGTAACCTCCACTATTCGTTTTCCGGCAAGGGGCTCACAGGCAAGGAAGATGTTGCAGGTACCACACCGGCGGTATTCGTAGTCGTATCTGGCCGGTTGTCCTGGCAGACAGGGGATGGGCGTTCGCGTCTCGCTAATAAGTTGTCTTGGTGACTCATCCATACAGACAACCGGGTGCCGAGGATCCAGAGGTCGCTTATAGATATCCAAAACCCGCTCCATCTGAGCAACGAAGTCACCATTCTGCTCCGGAGGGATTACCCACGACAGATTTTTCCAGGGTTTGAGCTCGTTTTTTTTAAAATCTGGCGGATGCTTTCATGAGAAATGGCATCGACGTACTGAAGTTCAACCACTTTGTCAGCCAGCAACCGCAGAGACCATTGCGAGTACCCTTCAGGAGGTTCACTGCAACTTAAAGCAATCAGTTTGGCCTCAAAATCACCATCGATTTTCTTGTCATAGATACGATCGGGCTTCTTCCTGATCAACGCTGCGTCAAGACCATTCGTGACAAACCGTTCCTTAACCCGGTCAATCTTACGCATGCTAATGTTAAGCACTCGAGATAGCTCTGCATTCGTTGAACGATTTGTCTGGTATTCTCCCTCGTCGCAACCAAGCAGAATAAGGGCATTGACTACTTTCTGTGAGGAATGTATCCCTTTGGAGGTGATCGCTAATAACTCATCACGTTCTTCATCAGTAAGGGTCACGACATACTTTTTCATGAAGATAATATGGCGCTCGGAGCACATAACTGTTACGACGATTCAAATTTGACGAGGCACTAGGTATGCGAAAGGACTCTAAAATCTAATCTTTTTTTGAGCCCTGGAAGAGGTGATTATGTCTAGAATCATGCATACAACCCGGAATCTGACGAGCTCTCTTACTCTTTTATCCCTTCTCATCCTTATTTCTGCATCGGGATGCCTCTCAAGCGACTTCGTCGCCGATTGCCATGATCTCACCGTCACCCGAACCGATGCTGGCGGTATCGAGCTCTGGCACACTGTCTTTGATGAAGGGGGCGACGAATACGGCACCATCCTTTTGCCGGTTTCAGACGGTGGTCTGCTTGTCGGAGGATCGGTCAAACAGTCTCCTGAAAGCGATGAGCAGGCCCTGCTGCTCAAGATCGCGGAGGATGGTCGCATTGAATGGAACCGGTCCTATCCGACACGGCGTGCGGTTCAGGTGATCGTCTCCCATCTCGACGGCAGTTTCACCATTGGGACAGGTGACGGGTTTCTATTTCGGGTTGCCGGCGATGGAACGCCGATTTGGACCCACCACATGTCGGAATCCGTGCTTGGAATTTCCAGTCTGCCGGACGGAGGCATCGTGGCTGCAGGGAGCAAGCACGGTGACGATGTCTGGGTGGCGGTCGTGAACGATATCGGGT
>Ga0209719_1003826_pt1 | contig 13040 bp, 3 predicted proteins | sample AD_JPNAS2_MetaG_FD_184421 | JGI IMG/M metagenome (GOLD analysis project Ga0209719, IMG submission 184421) | Active sludge microbial communities of municipal wastewater-treating anaerobic digesters from Japan - AD_JPNAS2_MetaG (SPAdes) (version 2) | ecosystem: Engineered > Bioreactor > Anaerobic >...
GCACGCGGGCGCTCGCGCAATTGAAGGGGCGCACGCTCTTCTTCGCGAAGTTCGTGCCCGGCGCGATGAGCCACCAGCTCACGCAGTGCCTCGGCTACTGCGCACGTCCGGGAGGCGGCCTCTTTGTACTGGAGCAGCCCGGCGTATCGATGCGCCCGCGCGAAGTGACGCCACCCAATCTGCCGCCCGGCAGTTTCCTCAACCCCGAGCTTTCGCTGGATGCAACCAAGATCCTTTTCTCCTACTCGCCCGTCGCGTCCGATCCTCCCGGCACGTATACGGGCGGACGTGATGTTCCCCGCTTCTGCACGCCTGATCGCCTCGCGCACCGCTACAACATTTATGAAGCGCCGCTTGCAGGCGGCACGGCGCGGCGATTGACGAACGACGGCCACGACGACATTTTTCCCATCTACCTGCCGGACGGCGACATCGTGTTCTCCTCCACGCGACGCGGCGGTTACCATCGGTGCGGCCTTGGTCCCTGCTTTGTGTTCACGCTCTCGCGAATGGGACCGAATGGTGAGAATCCGCGTTCGATCTCGTTCCATGAAACGCATGAGTGGACGCCCGCCTTGCTGCCGGATGGACGGCTTCTCTATACGCGCTGGGATTATGTGGACCGTAACGGCGTTCTCTACCAACACCTCTGGACGGCGCGGCCAGACGGCGGCGGCGTGCGTATCTACTACGGCAACAACACGTGGAATCCGTGCGGCACGTGGGAAGCGCGCCCAGTGCCGAACTCCACAAAGGTCATGGCCATTGCCGGACCGCACCATGCGATGTCGGCGGGATCTGTCATTTTGATCGACACGCTCAAAGGCATTGACGGCGCAACGCCCATCACGCGCCTCACGCCAGAAGTGCGTTTCACCGAATCAGAAGAGCCGCTCGCCCACGCACCCGCTTTCGTGAAGGATGTCGCGTTCGACAGTACGCCCCGCAGCTATTGGCGAGGAGGCATCCCCGACCCCGCGCGCAACCAAACACCGACGGTGCAGGAGAAGCGTTGGCCCGGGCATTCGTTCAAGAGCCCGTGGCCGCTCTCCGAAACCACGTTCCTCGCCTCGTATTCCTACGACCGCCTGTTGGGCGAGCCAGGCGGCAACATCCCGAACCAGTACGGCATCTATCTCTGTGATGCCGATGGCACGCGCGAACTCATCTATCGCGATCCGCGCATCTCCAGCCTCTGGGCGCGACCGATCGAACCGCGTACGCCGCCCAAACTGGCCCAATCGCCTATCGATCCCGAACGCGCAAAGCGCCTGACGGGCACGTTCTCGATCGACAAGGTGACGGAGGCATGGCCAGATGCCTTCCCGCCCCAATACCCCATCGTTGCGTTGCGCGTCTTCCACATCATCAACAAGACAACGCCGAACATCGACTCCCCAAAGGTGGGTGCCGGACTGGGTTCCGTCGGACGCGAGATTCTTGGGACCGTGCCCGTGGAGGCGGATGGCAGCGCCTATTTCGAGGCCCCCGCCAACATGCCGCTCTACTTCCAAGCGCTCGACGCAAAGGGACGCGCCGTACAGACGATGCGTTCAGCCGTGTACCTCCAGCCCGGCGAACACGAAAGCTGTGTGGGCTGCCATGAGGACCGCCGCAAGAGCTACATGCCCGCGCAACCCGCGTTGGCCACACAGCGCGCGCCGTCTGTCATTCAGCCCTCGCTCTCCGGGACGCGTCCGTTCAGCTACCTCAAACTTCTCCAGCCCGTGTTGGACCGCAAGTGCGTGACGTGCCACGACGGGAAGCGTGAGGGCGTGCCGGCATTGACGGGCGAGCCGGATGGATGGTCATGCAAATCGTTCAACGTGCTCATTCGCCATGTCCCCTACTCCAGTTGGAACCAGCAACCGAACAACAATAACGAACCGCTCACAAGACCGCTCACGTTCGGTGCTCTGCCCTCCAAACTCCTGAAGCGCCTTGAGTCCGGACACGGTGACGTGAAACTCACCGATGAAGAGTGGCAGCGGTTTTATATCTGGATGGACTCAAACGGCACCTGCTGGGGTACGTTCGACGCAACCAAACAACGCGAGTGAATTGATCAAGGCACCGCCGGTAGCGCGTTGGCCGCGGAAAACCGGTAGGACGTCGCGCGGCGGAAGGTCTGGCCGGGACGCAGGATAACCGACGGGAAGTTCGGATGATTGACGGCATCCGGAAAGTGCTGCGTCTCGAAGCAGACGGTGTTGTGCTTTTGATCCGGCGCTGCCGCCACCGGTTTACCGTCGCGGAAGTAACGTTTGCCCGTGTAGAGCTGCATGCCGGGCTGGTCGGTGTAGACGTGCATCAGACGGCCGCTGCGCGGTTCGTAGCACCACGCCGCACACGCGAAGCTCTGCCCGCCGTTGCGCAAAACGTAGTTGTGGTCGTACCCTTTGGTTGACGTAAGCGCCTCAATCCGCGCGCCGATCGCGGTCGGCACGCTGAAATCCAGCGGGGTTCCCGTGACGGGCGCGTATGCGCCGGTGGGGATCAGTTCGGCATCGGCGGCTGTAACGCGGTCGGCGTCGATCCAGATCCGGTGATCCCATACGTCCCCCTCTCCCGCAAGATTGAAGTAAGCGTGGTTGGTGAAGTTGACCGGCGTGGGCTTGTCGGAGGTCGCCGTATAGTCGATGCGCAGCTCATTATCATCGTTCAGCGTGTAGGTGACAGTCACATTGAGCGTACCGGGGAACCCCTCGTCGCCGTCCGGGCTGCGCAGGCTGAAGCGCACAGCGGCGGCATTCGGGATGGCGGGCAACACCTCGCCGCGCCACACCTTGCGCGCAAACCCGTTGCGACCGCCGTGAAGTTGGTGCTGGCCGGCATTGGCTGTCACGCGGAACTCGTGGCCGTCCAGCGTGAAGCGTGCATTCGCGATACGATTGGCGACACGCCCCATGACCGAGGCCGCCGCACTGAAACCCTTGAGGTATGCGTCGAGCGACTCCGCTCCCATAACGACATTGGCAAACCTTCCATCGCGATCGGGCACACGCAGTTCAGTGATCGTCGCGCCGTATCCCATGACACGCGCTACCATACCGTGTGCGTTGCGTAGCGTGTAGAGTTTCACCTCTTCGCCGGCGGGCGTATTCCCGAATGACTGCTCTTCGATACGCTGCAAGGGAACAGCGCCGAGCTGCAAAGCGAGAAGAAAAACCAGGCCGAAACAAACCTCGTGCATCAAATGGACTGGCCTTGTTTTGCAACGAAAAGGCACGGCTCGGGGGGGGAACCACAGAGACGCAGAGATTGGTTTCTGGCTCCTGGTTTCAAGTTTCTGGTTTCTGATTTCTGGTTTCATCCACAGCGCGGTGTTGTTCATGGTTGACCTTATTTTTTGTAGATCCTGATCCAGTCCACTTCCACTGTATCCCCGGCGGTGCCGAAGTCAAAACGCAGTGTACGCAACTTGCCGCACCATGTAGCGTCGAGCTTCTTGGTGATGCGATATGTGTGCCACTCGCCGTCGGATTTGAGACCGATACCGAACGCCTTGGATCCGCTAAGCGCGGGTTCTTTGTCGGTGGCCCAAAAGCCTTGGCCGGTGCGCATCCCTTCCGGTGCCCTCATGCGCAAGACGATGGCGTCGATCTCAGCGATATCGAGGTTGAGGCCCGTCACGATGATCTGCGGATCGTCGCCGGTGGCACGTGCGATGAGTACGCCGTTCTCAACCCGGAGCGGCTCTGTCTGGTGGACAAACCAGCCCTCGGCATTCTCGGCGAACTCCCACGCCTTGAGCGGCGAACCGGCGGGCAGCGGGACGTCCGCAACCACCTGCGTCGTGCGCAACGCGAGCGGTGGAGCGGGATAGGGCTGGCTTTCAAGCGCCTTGGCTGCCGCCCGCTCTTCTGGATTGAGCATGCTGAAGGAGATGACTTTTGACGCGCTCGGAACAAGGTCGATGTGCGCATCGGGCGCGTCGGTGTAAACGCGGCGTACGCGGTCCAAGAGGGCAAAACCGAACTCCGCATCGGGTTCGATGAAACTCCCTTCGCCCCACTCATTCCAAGCCTCGATGATCGCAAGGTTGTTGCGCGGATCGATGTAGGTCAGACTGGCGCGGCAGTGCTGTTCAAAGAGGTCGGGCGTCCTGCCGGTGATGACCGTCGCGTTTTTTCGGGCGCGCGGGCGGTCGTCCCAGTTCGAGCCGACCGGCACGATGTAGTGCGGCTCTTTCCGGGCTGAATAGATCTGCCACATGGTTTCGAAATGCTTCAGCATGTCGGCATACGGCAACGAATAACCGCGCTTCCACTCGTATTTGGAATCGAGGTCTACGCCGTAGTAGGCGTATGCAGAAAAGGCGCTGAAGCCGGACTCTGCGGCGTTTCTGCCGTCACCAAGCGCAACACAGTAGAGATCCTTGAGCCCTTTGGCACGGAGCAACCGGTTCATCTCTTCAAGGACAGCACGGAATCCCGCCGGACCGCCGTTGGCCTGGATCAGCGCACCGGGGACATAGACCAAGAGCACGGGGCGGCCGTCTACCGTGAGGTAGTTGGACAATTTGAAGTAGTGATCCGCGAGATACTCGGTCATCTGCAGGAGCGCGGGCTTGGAGAAATCCAGCGGGGCGGGCTTGCCGTCGCGCTTCCAGTCGAGCGCATGGTTGCACCAGTGGATGCAGAACTTCATCTGCGCGGCATACCGCGCCTTGAGGAAGCCTTGTTCCAGCGTACGCGCCAACCGCTTTTCGCCAGCGTTCCAATACCAGTCGAAAGCGAAAAACGAGATGCCGTGTTCGAGTGCCCTCTTGATATGCCAGTCGTTGACCTCCGGCAGCGAATCGTCATAGAAGCCGAGCAGCGGGCGCGGGGCGGGCTGCTTGGCGACGGCCCACTTCCACTCGCTGTCTTCGTCGTGCGTGCGGTACGGGTAGTCGCCGCGGCCCGTATCGCGGTACCAGCCGGGAAAGATGTAGGCTCCCAACGTGATCTTCGCCACGACCGGCTCGGGTGCCGGGACACCCTCGCCGGTCCACGTCTGTACCTCGGCGTGTACGCCAAGCGCAACGGCGGTCAATAAAACTCGGACTAACGAAACTCGCAAAAATCCAACCGGCTGATAACACATACTATGATTCTTCTATCATTCAATGCACCGGATCTTGAAGAACGCGCGCGAACGCCCGTTGCGCGGGGCGCGCACTTCAGTGTAAGCGCCGGGACCCGCCATGAACGGTTCCGTTGCGAACGCCGTCCAACCCGTTGCCGTCGGCGCACTCACGTACTCTGTCCGCCAGGTGACGAGATCGGTGCTGACCTCGATCTGATAGCGCCGGCCGGGCTCGGTGTTGAAGCGCAGCGTGACATGCTGCAGATCAAGCCGGACCGCATCCACCTCCAGGGTGCCGACCGCCACCGGCGTCAGCGAGAGATGCTCGTTACCGACCTCGTCGATCACCCTGAGGTAATACGCGCCGCCCGCCGCCAGTCCGTTCGCGGCGACGGTGTAGGCGTTCGCACCCTCGCCCACGACGAGCCAGGCGGGCACGCGGCCGACCTCGACCCATGCGTTGTCGATCCAGGCGTAGATCACGATATCGCCGCATCCGGCCTCGTTCACCGTCCACAGCTGGATCATCACGCCCTCCGGCGTGACGTACAGGCGGATGTCGATCGCGGTCGACATCGGATGCGTGATGAACCCGAAGTTCAACGTCTCGGCAGGCCGCAACACCCCATCGCCGGAGGTCACGGTGTGGACGATCACAGCGTCCTCGCCCGCAGTAACCGCCCGGTTGCGCCGCTCGTCGCCGTACGCCGCGTCGCCTTCCGCAGGCACGTCGACCAAATCCGCGCCCACCCGCGAGACCAGCACCGACACAACGCCCGGCGGCACCGCGCCGAACTCGTAGTAACCGGTGGCATCGGTATTGGTCGAAGCAAAGACCTTGCCGTCTACCACCAAGCGTACGAGCAAATTGGTGACCGTTGTGTCACCCGTGTCGCGCAGCAGGTCGCTGACGGTGTCTATGAAGGCATATCCTCTGACCACGGCGGGCACGACAAAGCCGGCGTCCGCCGTGAGGTTCGTCTGTCCGGCTGTCAGCATGACCAGATCGCTGAGCCCGGTCAGCGGGTTGATGTCATTGTCAAGCGCAGGGTCATCGCCCTGTTGGTAGCGCGTGGGCACGTAGCCGGCCGGCGCCGCGACATCCAGCACATAGGCGCCGGGAAGATGTTCGCTGAAGAGATACATGCCATTGGCGTCGGTCAACGTGGAGGCCACTTCCACGCCGTGGACATCCAGCAGGCGCACCACCACGTTAGACAGGCCCGGCTCGCCGGAATCCTGCACGCCGTCGCCGTTCAGGTCCTCCCAGACAAAGTCGCCGATGTTGCCGTTCCGCGTGTCCAAGAAGGCATGCCCGCGCGACTCCTGCCCGGACGTGACCGTGACGCTAAGCTGGTTCGCGCTGGTCGAGACATAACCGGCAGGATCGGTCTCCACCAACGTGTAGCTGCCGGGGAGCAGGTTCGTGAAGGTAAACGCCCCGTCCGCACCCGTTACCTGTTGGCCCACTTGGTTATTGTCCGCGTCCAGCAGCTTCACCGTCACGCCGGAAATGCCGTTCACATCCTCAGCGTCCACCTGCCCGTTGCCGTTCACGTCCACCAGCACCCTGCCGGAGATGGACGCGGTGGTGTAATCCAAGAAGTTATTGTCGGACGACTGTCCGCCGCTGGGCAGCGACACCGCGATGCGGTTGGCGTCTCCGCCATCGCTGTCCGCCGTGCTGGACCAGCCGGGCAGATCGCTCTGGACAATGTCGTAGCTCCCCGGCACCACGTTATTGAAAATATAGCGCCCGTCGGCCATCGTCGTGGTCGTGGCGACAACCACGCCGTTGGTCTTGAGCGACACGGTGACGCCCTCGATGCCGTGGGTCATGTCGACCTCGCTGAAATCGCCGTCAGCATCCAGATCGTTCCAGACAGTGCCCCCGATCATGCCCGGACGCGCCTCGAGGAAATCCACGCCGGTCTGGTTCTCGCCGCTGGCCAGCGTCACCGCCACCCGCCGGTCGTTACCGCCGCCCGCATCGCCGGTGGCGTACCATCCGGGCAGGCCCACAATCGTGACGGCATAGTCGCCGGGTGCCAAATCGGTAAACGAGTAGCGCCCGAGGCTGTCGGTCACGGTCGTTGCCTGTACCGCGCCGCACGGGGTGGTCAGGTTGACCGTCACACCCGCAAGCCTGTTCGTGTCCTCCGGATTGATAATGCCGTTGGCGTTCACATCCTCAATTACGCAGCCCGACACGCTGGCAACCGCCGTGAAGCCGAAGTCCAGCGTCAGGTTGTCCGCCGCGTCACCATTGGTGCCGTTGGCTCCGGCACCCTCCTCGCCGACTGCCTCGCCGGTCGGCAGCACGATATCGTCCATGCCCACTTCCACGGCGACCGAGGCGATGCCGTTGACCACCGTGCCCACACTGACCGGTGTGTCGTACCCGTGATCCCTGCCGTCGCCGGCCAGCGACACGTCGCTCGACACGCCCGTGCTGCTGACCCAGTGCGCCAGCGCGTCCGCGTTGGCGACATCCGCCACCACCACGTAGCTGCCCGCAATCAGATCGTCGAAGCGGTACCAGCCCGCATTGTCGGTCACGGTAGTGGCCAAAGCCGCGCCCGTGGGATTTCCGCTGGCGTCCGCCGCGAAGAGCAGCAGCGGCACGCCGCCGATGCCGCTCTCGCCCGCATCCATCACGCCGTTGTTGTCGAGGTCGGCGAAGACGCGGTTGCCGAGGCTGTAGACCGGCGTGAAGCCGAAGTCCAGCGTCATGTCGCCGTTGGCGTCAATATAGGGGGACGCGCTGTCCTGATTACCGCCGAGGCCAGACTCGTTCGTCGGCTCGTTGCCTGCCGTGAGGGCGATCACCGGGCTCCACACCTCCGCGCCGAAACCGCCCGGCTGCAAAGCGTTGTTGTCGCTATCGGCCTGATTGTCGGCATTCACAGGTGTGCCGCTGCTGAGCGGCGTGCTGTAGAGCGCGCCGCCCGGCGCGAAGTTCGGGGCGGGGATGCGCACCACCCAGTTGGTGTTGTCCACCAGATCGCGGAAGAAGTAGGTGCCGTCGGCGGCGCTCTGGGTCGTGCCCCAATAGACCAGCCCGGTGGCGTTGGTGATGTAGAGTTCCAGCGTCACGCCGGGGATGCCGGGCTCGCCGCTATCCCACATGCCGTTGTTGTTGAGGTCGCTCCAGACCAGCGAGCCGAGGCTGACCAGATTGGTCTGCGCCAGCGTGGGCGCGTAGAAGCCGAAGTCCATGGTCATGTCGCCGTTGTCGTCGAGCCGTGGCGATTGGTTGTCTTGTGTGGCGCCCGGGCCGAACTCGTTAGGCACCGTGCCGTCCTCCGGCTCGCCGCCGCGGCTGAGCTGGAACAGCGGGCCAAGGACGGCCTGGCCGGCCGCGCTCTGCGCGCCGTTGCTGTCGTTGTCGATCTGGTCGTCCGCCGCAGAGTAGAGCGTGCTGGCGGTGTTGATGATCTCCAGCGGCCCGCCGGATGCAAACATGGTCTCCGGGATGCGGATGCGGTAGAGGCCGGGCTCGATATCGTTGAAGAGATAGGTGCCGTCGGCGGCGGTGGTCGTGGCCTGGAGCGGCGCGGGGCCAATCAGATCGCCGTCGGGATCCGCCTTCCAGATTTCGAGCGTCACGCCCGCGATGCCGCTCTCGCCCGCGTCGTGGCGGCCGTTGTTGTTGGCGTCGTTCCACACCAGCGAGCCGGCGCTGCAGTTGACGGAGTTGACCTCGATCATGCCGAAGTCGATGGTGAGATTATCGTAGTTGTCGCCGAACGGGCTGTTGGCGCCCGCGCCGGTGCCGGTGTCGGTTTCGCCTGCGGGTTGCGCTCCAAAACCTATCGTGACCTTTCCACTCTCGATGCCGTTCGTGGCCGGGTGGTTATTGTCGATGCCCTTGTCGCCATTTTCACCGGCGGTCGTGTTGGTCGAGCTGAGCATGCCGGACAGGGCCCCGGACAACGAGAAGTTGGAGGGCGGCAGAAAGACCGTGTACTCCCCTGTCAGCAGATTGTCGAAGCGGTAGTAGCCCTCGGCATCCGTCACGGTCGTGGCCAGGGTCGTGCCGTTGGAGCGCACCTCGACCCGCACGCCCGCGGTGCCCGGCTCGCCGCCGTCCCGCACGCCGTTGCCGGCAGTGCCGCCGCCCGCGCCGTTGTCCCAGAAGATGCGGTTGCCGATGCTGAATGTCGGTGCGAAGCCGAAGTCCATCACAAGGTTGTCGTAGGCATCGCCGGTGGGCGAGTGCGCCGATGGCCCGGACACCGAGTTGGTCTGCTCGCCGAGCGGCTGCAACCCCGGCCCCAGCGTGATCTTTGGACCCGCGATGCCGTACGTCACACACCCCACGCTGACCGGCGCATCCTTGCCGTGGTCGCGCCGGTCGCCTGTCAGCGTCAGGTCGCTGCTGTAGCCCGCGCTGCTGACCATGCCGACCAAACTGGTCGATGTGGCGGCGGGGTCCACCCACGTCGAGCCGTCCTTGAAGACGAAGCCGGTCAGGTTGGTGGAGAGGCCCACGTCCACCACCACCACGTAATCGCCCGGCGCCAGACGGAAGAACCGGTACCAGCCGTCGGGATTGGTGAGCGCTGCCGACAGGTTGTCCGTGCCGATCACCAGCGCGTTACCGGTGGGGTTGCCGCTGGCGTCCGCCGCGAAGATGCGCACCGCCGCGTTCGGGACGCCGGGCTCGGTGCCGTTCTGAATGCCATCATTGGCGGTGCCGCCGCCGGAGCCGTCGTCCAGAAAGACGCGGTTGCCGATGCAGAAGGTGCGCACCATGCCGAAGTCCAGCACAAGATTGTCGCGGTCGTCGCCGTACGGCGATTGCGCGCCGGCGGCGGTTCCGCCGGTCTGCTCGCCGACCGGCTGCATGCCGGGCCCGAGCGTGACCGGCGAGGATGAGTAGCCGTTGGTGACCGGCCCGATGTTTGTCCGGAGGTGGTACCAGCCGTGATCCCAGCGGTCGCCCGCCAGCGTCATGTCATTGGTGGTGCCGATCGTGCTGGTGTACACCGCAAGCCCCGGATTCGCGGCGACGGCCGCCTCGCGGTCCAGCACCACCACGTAGGTGCCCCTGACCAGCCCGTCCAGCCGGTACCAGCCGTCCGCATCCGTGACCGCGTAGGCCAGCGGCCCGCCCGTGGGACGCCCCTCTTCGTCCGCTGCGAAAGCATAAAGCGGAAAGCCTTGCAGGCCGGCCTCGTTGTCGTCCTGGTGCATGTCGTAGTCGTCGTCGGCAAAGACGCGGTTGCCGATGCTGTAGAGCGGCGTGAAGCCGAAGTCCACCACGAGGTTGTCGTAGGCGTCGCCGCAGGGGCCGTGCCGTCCGGCATCGAGATTGGGGTTGACCAGCTCGTCCAAAGGCTGTTGCCCTTCGCCGACGGTGATCGGGACGCTGGCGATGCCGTCCACGATGTTGCCGACGGAGACCGGTGTGTCTGTCCCGTGGTCACGCAAATCGCCGTCCGGTGCCAGACTGCCGTAGTGCCCCGTGCTGCTGACGAAACCGGCTAGGGACGGCGATTCTGCCACATCCGCCACCACCACATAGGTGCCCGCCGCCAGATGGTCGAAGCGGTAGAAGCCTTCCGCGTCCGTGAGCGTGGTCTGGAGGACTGAACCGGAGGGCTGCCCGTCCACATCGGCGGCGAAGAGCGCCATGCGCACCCCCGCGATGCCGCTGTCGGTGAAGTCGTGGACGCCGTCGTTGTCCAGATCCTTGAAGACGCGGTTGCCGATGCTGTAGCCGCTCACGTTGATCGTGAAGGTGTACTCCGCGCTGCGGTCCTCGCCGCCGTTGGCCCGGCCGCCGTCATCCTGCAGATAGACGGTGACGGTGGCGATGCCGCTCATGCCCGGCGCGGGCGTGTAGGTCAGCGTGCCGTCGGCGGATATGGACGGCGGCACGGAGAAGAGCGCGGCGTTGTCGTTGGTCACGTTGAAGGTCAGCGACTGCCCGGCTTCATTCGCCGGGCCTTTGCTGATCGACGTGGCCCATGCGGGCACGCTCTGCGCGCCGACCCCCACCGTCAGGTACTGGTCGGCCCCTCCCGTGAAGCCCGGCGCATCGTTCACCGGCAGCACCGTCAGGTACACTGTGGCGGTGTCCGCGCGCCCGTTGTAATTGGTGATCGTGTAGGTGAAACTGTCGCTGCCGTAGTAGTCCGGCGCGGGCGTGTAGGTGTAGGAGCCGTCGGCGTTCAGCACGAGCGTCCCGTACGCGGGCTCGGTGTGGGCGACCACGGCGATGCCGAAGCCGTTCAGGTCGTTGTCGTTGTTCAGCACTCCCGGCGCGGGGCGGATCCAGACGCTGTCCTCCGCCAGCGAGATATTGTCGTCTACCGCCGTGGGCGGCAGCAGCGTGCGCACGACCGCTTGTCCGGGCACATTGTCGCTCGTGCTCAGAGTGGTGTCGATGATCGTGCTGGTCCCGCCCACGTAGGCCACCACGCTGTTGGTCGTTATCCCTGCGATCATCGCCCGCGCCTGAAAGGTGAAGTCGCGCGAACTGTTGGCCGGTATCAGTTCGGTCTCCGACCAGACCAGTTGCGTCCCGCTGATGTGCGGATCAAGCATCGTCGCCCCGTTCAGCTTCGAGCTGCCCGGTATGTACGCCATGTGCGGCGGCAGGGTATCGACAACGCGGTCGATCGTCATGTCGTTCGCCCCGCTGTTGGTGAAACGCACGGTGTAGGTCACGACCTCGTTGGTATAGGCCCGCGTGACGTCGGCCAGCTTGGCGAGCACCGTGGTGTTGACCGGCGACTGGATCGGCTGGAGAGTGCCGTAGCCCGAAGTGCTCGGGTGCGAGCTTTTGCTGTTCTGCGTGGCATAGGTCATCGGGCTGACCGGCGTGCTTTGCGCGGTCTCGACCAGGGCCTTGAAGTAATAGTAGGCGGTGTAGGTGAGTTCGCCGTTGGACCATTGCACAACGTCGGCCGGCAACTGCAGGTAGTCGGTGACCGTCCGTGTCTGGCCGCTCTTGTTCCTTAGCACCAGCGAGACGTCGCAGAGCTGGAAGGCCCCCGCGTTCCAGGTGCTGAAAACCGCCGGGCTGAAGTTGATCAGATCGCCCGTCTTTACGTTGCCGGCATCGCCCGTCACCGTCACCGTCACCATGCCGCCTACCGTCGGCGGGTTCGGCCCGTAGGTCACGCTGTTGACCTTGCTGGAGTTGTTCTCGCCCGTCGTGGCCACGGTCAGGGAGAAGGTTTGGTTGGCGACCAGAGTGCCGCCCTCGGGAGATCCCTCGTAAACCTTTACTGTGTGACTTTGCGGCTGCGTGGTGGTCGCCGTGGCGCCCAGATAGAAGTACACGGTCTTGTACGCCCCCGGCGGCAGATCATCGACGTGGCACATCCCGCTGTCGCCCCCGGCCAGCGAGACGATGCTGCCCGTGAAGCTATCCACCTTGACCCAGATGTTGGAATAGGCCACCGCCGTGTTATTGCTGATGATGTATGAGACGTAACAGCAAGAGAGCCCTGTCGGGATATCCGTCTGCAAAACCGAGCCGGAGGTCCGCGTGATCGTGATGGCCGCGGCCACTGAGGGCGCACCGACCAAGGCCAGCGCGAGAAACACACACACGCACACACGGCACAGTACACCGCTCCGAAAGACGCGCGGATGAAAACCAAATTTGATTGTCAACATATCCCGCCCTCTTGTTTGATGCTTGACACTCTTGAAGTTCGTTATTTTTCCACGCAGCGCAGCGTCGGCCGGCACCGACTTCACAACTCTACTCCATTCTCGTGCGACGCGGCCAAAAACCTCCGTCCCGTCCGCCCCATGCACAACTCTCCCACAGAATTCGGTAGCAGTGTACCACCATTGAACCCGTGCGGCAACCAGAAAAGGGAGTGGACTTTCCCCAAAAAATCTGGTCATTCCAGAAAGACCAGTCCGAGCGGGTTTGATTCGGGGTCTGGCGGCTTGTAGCCGTTCCATTTCCCGTGGCGCGTGAAGAGCCTCCCGAGGCCGTCGGC
>Ga0209719_1003841_pt1 | contig 12999 bp, 9 predicted proteins | sample AD_JPNAS2_MetaG_FD_184421 | JGI IMG/M metagenome (GOLD analysis project Ga0209719, IMG submission 184421) | Active sludge microbial communities of municipal wastewater-treating anaerobic digesters from Japan - AD_JPNAS2_MetaG (SPAdes) (version 2) | ecosystem: Engineered > Bioreactor > Anaerobic >...
GCGTGTGCGAGAGAGACAGTATCGTAGACGGCCTCAGGAACCAGATAACGAGGGAGCTCATCACCTTTATGTCCTCAGACCCGACCACTATCGAGCGGTCGCTTCATCTCATGAAGATATCCAGCAATCTGGAGCGGGTGGCCGATCTCTGTACGAACATCTGCGAAGACGTCATCTATATGGTGAAAGGCAAGGTGATCAAGCACCACAAGGATTCCCTGTAAAGGCCCCGACGCGCCCTGCACTCCCTGAAGAACGGAGAAGCATTCTGCCCCCGAGCCTGCCGCGTGCGCCTTTCCTCGGGCGGCATCCTTCTCAGTGACGGATCCAGTCGACGATATGGTCTTCGAGCTCTTCAGGATCGACCGAGTCTTCGCTCACGGCCCTGCCGCGTACGGAAATTCCCGCGCGGTGGACCGATTCCCGGCTGCCCGAAATCAGCGGGTGCCATGCAGGCAGGTCTCCGCCTTCAGCGATCAGACGATAGGCGCAGGTGCCGGGAAGGAGATGGAGGCATGAAGAAAGATTCGAGGGGCTCAGGATCAGGCACTCGACGGACAGAGACGAGCGCCTGCGGTATGCGGTGCACCTGCAGGAGGCGATATCCAGGTACCTGCACGCCACCCTGGTGTAGACGAGCTCCGCAGTGTCTTCGAAAAGGATCTTGTGCATGCAGCACCTCCCGCATCCATCGCACAGCGACTCCCACTGAGGAGCGCTCATCTCCTCAAGCGGCGTGCCCTTCCAGAACCGCTCACCGCAGCTCTTCTTCACGCGTCTCCTCCCGGATGCATGTATGCTCATTTCCCTGCATTCTCTACCGCATAATACACCTGTTGCCCATAAATACAAATCACGCCCCGTCATTATCCATCATGTGCAAAGAGGCCCTCAACCAAGGGAAAACGGACAATCATAGCGATCCATATTCATCAGTGACAGATCGCGAGGCACCTGATATACACTTCCGAAAAGAGCCGGGCCACAGCACGGGTCAGAATGCAAAAAAGGTTTACGGAAGAACAGTGTGAAAAGCCCCGGACACCTCCCCCGGATGTCATTGATCCCAGGGAGGTGTTTTCCCGAAATATGTACACGGTACAGTTGTGCGGACATACGTATGGCTGCTGACATATCTTTCAGGGGCTGGAATCCCATCTAGAAGGAATCGGTATGTATGAAAGTAAACGGTGAGGGACTGCTCAAATTCCTCTCTTCGCTGAAGCTCACGGTAGGGCTCCTCCTCATCATATCAGCGATCTGTCTGATCGGCACCCTGTTTCCCCAGATGTCCGGGGGCTCTCGGATAGCGGCTCTGCTCGGCCCGTATGACATATTCCACTCGATCTGGTTTATGGCCGCGGGATTTCTCCTGTGCGCCAACCTCATTATGTGCATGAGTAGAAGGCTGAAGCTGAAGAGGAGGAGCATCCTCATGCTGCTCCTGCATGCAGGCATTCTCCTCGTCATTGCGGGGTATGCGCTGGGTGCCCTGGGCCTTGACGGGATCATGGAGATCCCGGAGGGTGAAACGGTCTCCGGCGTGAGACTGAGGGACGGGTCTTCGGCAGAACTCGGTTTTTCCGTGAAGTGCGAGCGCTTCAGCGTGGATTATTACGAAAACGGCATGCCCAGGGAGTATGTCTCCGACCTCGCGTTTCTGAAGGACGGCGGGGTGGCCGGAAGGGCGCAAGTGAGGGTCAACCACCCGGCCGACATGGGGGGCTTCAGCTTCTACCAGCAGAGCTTTCGGCTGAATCTCTCGGCACTCCTGAGTGTCTCGGACGGACAGTCGAAGACGGCTGTCAGAGTCTCTGAAGGGGATATCATTCCCCTTTCGGCCGCAGGCGATCGGGCCCGCGTGGTGAAAATCTGGCACGATCTCATGCATGCAGGGCCTGCGGTGAAGCTCATGATAGAAGGTGTCCAGGGAGAGCGGTTGCTCTGGGTGTTTCAGAACATCGAGGAGCTCAAGAACAGCTCTCCCGACCTCTTTGAAAAAATGCCCGGCTTCGATCCGTCGTCCGTGAAGCCCTACACATTTGCCTGCGAGGGCATACATCACACGTTCATCACCGGCATCGGGGTCAGGCGGGACCCTGGTATGCCTCTGGCGGGAGCGGGCGGCGCGATCTTTCTGGTGAGCCTGCTGCTTGTGTATCTCATCCCGCGCTCCGGTTCTTCCTCCGCCCCGCAGACCTCACAGGCGGTTACCCCGCGGACGGCTCCGAAGAAAGGCACCGCAAGGAGCGTCCGGGTAAAAGCGAAAGCGAAGAGAGCAGCGCCATGACAAGCGGGACCATTATCGGCATCGTGACCTTCGTCTATCTCGGGGCGTTCTCAATCTCGATCGTGGGCAGAATCCTTGGAAAAGACAGCCTGGACAGGCCCTCATTCTACGCGGCCGTGGGCGGCTTTGTGCTGCATACGGCGGGAATTCTCCTGAGATGGCGTGAGTCCTACTCCCTGGGGATCGGCCACGTGCCTCTGTCGAACTTTTACGAGTCTCTGGTCTTCTTTTCCTGGGCCACCGTGCTGATGACCCTTTTCGGAATCAGGGAAGAAGCCAGGAACAGAGTGCTGTCCTTCGTCACGCCGGCTGCGGCCCTGGTGCTCGGGTACGCATCGTTCTCCCCCGCCATCGACAGCGGCATCCAGCCGCTGATCCCGGCCTTGAAGAGCAACTGGCTGGCCATCCACGTCATCACCTGCTTCTTCGGCTATGCATCCTTCGCTGTGGCCTCGGTCTTCGGAATCTTTCTGCTGAGAAACGGCGGCTCGCAGGGAGTGCATCCATGGGCAGAGATGTTTTACCGCTGCGTGATGATCGGGTTTGTCTTCTTCACCGTAGGCATCCTGACCGGATCGGTGTGGGCTCAGGTTGCGTGGGGCAGATACTGGGGCTGGGACCCGAAGGAGACCTGGGCGCTGATCACCTGGTTCATCTATGCGGCAGTGCTCCACGAGAAGCTCAGAAGCGGCGGGGTGACGAAACGGGTCGTCGTTTTCTCCCTCATAGGCCTTTTGAGCGTCCTGTTCACCTATTTCGGGGTCAACTACCTGCCCGGTCTCCACAGTTATCTCTGAACAATGACTTCCGCTTGAGGTTCACCTGGTCTTCATGTAGCTCCCGCACTGCCTTTTTACGTCTGCCGGACTGATCCGCTGCAGAGAATCGCAGAGCTTCCCATACCCGCCCCGGCGGGGAAGCTCTGTCTTCAATGAGCTGTTCAGCCTGCGAGCACGGCCCAGAAGATGAGTATGGTGATGGTGAGTCCGAGCAGGAGGCTGGTGAGGCCGAAGGCGGCTGCGAAGAGCTGGGAGGCGGTGTTCGGACCGTCGGTCTTGATCTCTTCGAGCCGGTTTTCCGCCAGGATGCGCTCATACTCGAGCGGCCGTTCGTGCTTCAAGGCCGCAAGGGTGTAGCTGCCCGTGAAGATGTTCTTCTCCAGCGGGAACTTGTCCGGCACCAGGTGGTTGTTGAAAAAATGGATCGTGAAGATGAACACCGCAGCCAGAAACGCCTCTTCGGAGTGCGCCAGGTGCACGATGTTGATCATCCACCCGGGCATCACCCACGAGGCGTACTCCGGTATCCACATGATCACCCCCGAGAGCCCGATGACGAACATCCCCCAGAACACCGCCATGAAGTCGAACTTCTCCCAGTAGGTCCACCGGTCGAACCGGGGCTTGTCCCCGGCATTGAAGAACCACTTGAACATCCCGAGGCAGTCCTGGAAATCCTTGACCCGCGGGAAGAGCGAATCGGGACCGAAGAGACGGCCCAGCCACCCCTTCACCTGAAAGCCCGGGAACAAAAACCTCAGCGAGAGCCAGCAGACGTAGAGAAACAGCAGACACATGGCAGCGGCGCTGATGCGGTGAACGAGCGCGGCGTTGGCCACACCCCCCATCAGACCGGTCAGCCACCCCGCCCACGGGGCATCCGAGTACTTCAGCGGAAAGCCCGAGATCACCACCCCGAAGAAGGATACGATCAGCACGATGTGCATGATCCTTTCCTTCATGCCGAACCTGCGCACATACTGCCCGGCCAGCTCTTCGGGCAGATCGGTTCTGACCTGCAGCCCGGCTTTGACCAGCCGGCTCTTCTCCGCATAGACCTTTCTCCACCACAGCAGCGAGTGGACCCAGAAGAAGCCGAACACCCCTGCCAGAAGCGCGATCATGAACTTCTCGGTCAGATACAGCGAGTAAAACCCGTCCTTGTCGTGAGGGTCTGGGTGCGGCACATAGGAGACGAACCTCGGGTGGAAGTTCTCATGGCACTTCCCGCAGGTCTCCACCAGCGCCTCGGTGCTCAGGGCGGAGGCGGGATCGTCCGGGGGCAGAATGTTGTGCGCCTGGTGGCAGTCCGTGCAGCCCGCCACCTTGTCGGGCTCTCCCAGCTTCATGGCCTTGCCGTGATAGGTCAGGCCGAAAGACTCCGCGGCCCTGGGGAACACCCCGTAGCTTCCCGCCGTCCCGCCTTCAGCGTGGCAGGTGGTGCACAGGGCGGTGTAGTACGCCCGCTTCTTGGCCTGCCCCTCATCCGTCTTGTCAAAGATCATCGTGTCGTGGGCGCCGTGGCAGTCGGTGCACGAGGCGGCGTCGGTGTTGCCCGCCATGACCCTGGCGGTGTGGCCCTTGTCTGCGTACTTGTCCCGGTCACTGTGGCACTTCAGGCATACCGCTGCCGCTTCGGCCTTGCCCTCTGCCGACGCTTCGGTATCCTGCGGGTGAATGCTGCTGTGGCACTGCAGGCACGAGAGGTTCATGGCCGCGTGGAGGCTCGTGCCGTACTGGCTGTCGATATCCTTGTGGCAGCTGGCGCAGGAGGCGAGCTCGGGCTTCTCCTTGCTCTGCATGTGCAAGGTCAGGTCCCCCACACCCCTGTGGCAGGCAGTGCAGCTCAAAGCCCTGTGGCCGGTCTGCTCGAAATGCCCGGTGTATTTGAGTCCCGAATGACAGGAGATGCACTCCGGAACCGAAAGGGCTGAAGCCGCCTCGGGCGCGGCAGCCTTTGCGGAGACCGCCGAAGAACCCTCCGCCTCGCCGCCCTTCGCGGATACACCCCGCTCCTCAACACCCGACCCCTCCGCCGACGAGCCGCCGGAGAGCAGCCGCTCGTGGATCGACATGAAATCTTCGGAAAGGGGGATCTTCTCCGGCCCGTGGCACATCAGACACTGTTGCATCGCCATGTCTTTGGTGTCCACATGCGTCTCCGAGAGAACCTGCTCGTTCGCATGACACGCCATGCATTTCCCATGCTTCCCATCGGCCGGCCGGCCTGTCTCGTCGGCCTGGGCCGGCGATATTCCATAAAAAAACAGCACGCCGATGACGAGAGCGGCGAAAATGCTCAGTATCACCTCATATGTCGACCGATGGTTCGGGTTCGTTTTCATGCTGTACTGCCTCCTGGTGCACGGTTGATGATTCCCTGAACGAACCCCGGCCCGTGAGTCCCGATGCATGCAAACGGACTCCGTGAGCCCGACCGCATCTCTCGGCCTCAGGCAGAGTTTCTCTCAGGAGATATCTCCTCTTCACATATGCGAGAACAGGGCGGTCACGACCTGGGCCGTGAGCTGATAGAAGCCTGCCTTGGCGTGCTTGCCGAGATTGGCCGCTACGGCCAGGGCAAACTTGCGCAGATGCTCGTCCAGGGTCCTGTTCTGGAGCTCGACGGCGTACTCTTCGATCTTGCGGTCGCCTGCCTTGATGCCTTCCAGTTCCTTGAACGACAGAAACGCCATGAACTCGAGCTCAACCGCGATATGATCTGGGGGAAGCCTGAAACTCTCTTCAACCTTCAGGCCGGCCTCGTAGTAAAGACGCGCAATCTGGAAGGTCGACTCGTCGAACAGCTTGCCCTCGTTGTACACCGACTCGAAGAGATAGACCAGACGGCGGGGCTTCGAGGCGAAGCACATCCAGGTGTAATCCTTTTCTATTTCCAGGAGCAGGTTCTTCCTGTTGACCCCCGGATCGGTGTATTCCTTCTGGAATGTCTCCAGGGAGCTTCTCAGTCCTTCGATTCCGAGGACATCGAGGGCATCCATGATTTCCCCCAGGAAACCGCCCTGGCAGAGGTTATCTACGAGATCCTTCTCGGGATAATTGAGGGCCTGGGCCAGCAGGGAGTACAGGGCCGCCTTCGCCGCTGCACGATTGAGTCTTTCTCCTGATTCATTCATCGATTGTTACCACTCCTTCTTTCTGCATGCCCTTGAAAAAACCGGGCACGGGCATGACGCCTGCGAAAAAGAACGGAACGGGCAGAACGGTGAGAATCCACCGCCCTGCCCGACCATCACAGTGTTTTCATACTGACTATTCCTTGGACTCCTTGTCCTTTTCCTCCGCTTCCACCCGGGCCCTTCTGTCGCTGAACTGCTTGAACCCGCCGACAGCCACTGCGGCTATCGCCGTGGGCAGGGTGAAGGAATCGCCAAAGACTGCGCCCGTCTTGACATCCTTGGCCTCCACCTTTGGATAACCGAAGGCGGTCGGCTCGTTCTGTGCGAGGACGAAAAGATGGGTGCCGCCGTTTTCCTTGGCGCCGTAGATCTTGAGCTTGCCCTTTGACGCAATCGCCTTGGCCTTCGCCAGGATCTCCTGGTACTCGCCGAACTGCATGGCGCTTGTTGGGCAGACCTCGACGCAGGCAGGAGCCTTGCCCTGACCGGCCCGATGGGCGCACATGCTGCACTTGACGATCTTCTTGGTGTCCTTGTCAAACTGCGGGATGTGGAACTTGCACACATTCACGCAGGTCTGGCAGCCGATGCACTTCTGCGCGTCGTAGAGGACCTGGCCGGACTCCGACTTGGTCAGGGCCTGGACCGGACAGTTGGCCACGCAGTCCGGCGCGAGGCAGTGCATGCAGCGCTTGTGGTACAATCCATCATCGTTGATTTCGACAAAGGTCCTGAACAGACCCTTGGCAGCCTGGTCGTGATATCTGAACTCCTGGACGCACCGGTATGCACAGGAGTTGCAGCCCGTGCAGAAGGTGGTGTCCAGTAAAATGGCATATTCTTTCATGTCTGATCACCTCACGATACTTTTTTTACGCTGACGTACACATCCTCAACCCACCCCATGCCGGTCGGATCGTGCTTCTTCCCGAGTTTGGGGTCCTTCTGCGGGATGAGATCGCCGTCACGGTATCCGTAGTTCGCAGCGACTTTGAGGTTCTTGGCCCGGTGACCGATGCCGTGGAAGAGCAGCACGCAGTCTTCCCTGACAACGCGGTTGGTCAGGTGGATCCTGGCCCTCTGCGGTCTGGGGAGATCCTTCATATACTTCGGATCGTTCTCGAGCAGGATCTCGTCGCCTTCCTTCAGGCCCAGCTTCGCTGCAGCGTTGGGATTCATCCACACCGCATCCATGTGGACCCGGGTGTTCATCTCTCTCAAGACCGGGTTGTTGACGAAGTTGGGGTCTGCGTGCATGATCCAGGGCGCCCTGGTGATGAGCAGGGAGAACTTGAAGCTCCCGGTGCTCTCGTGCCAGCGCGGGGCCCAGATAGGCAGCGGGCTGTGACCGACCTCGGCGAACTCGTCGATGAACATGCGCACCCTTCCGCGGGGCTTGCCGTAGCCTATCTTTTCGAGGTGCTTGTAGTTCTCGTACGGCTTCTTGTCGACCCAGAGACCGCCCTTTGCAATGAAGTCGGCGGTGTCTTCCGCAACACCGGCCTGCTTGACGGCCACATCACCGATATTGGTCGGGATCTTCTTGGCCGGGTCACCGCTGCCGTCCGTGGTCCAGTACTCGGGGGCCATGGCAAGGCCGATCTTCATCGCGAACCCGCCCCAGCCGATCTGGTCGCCCGGAGACTTCTGGACCGGCACACCGCCGGCAAAGGCGGGCCACTTCGGATAGTAGAGACGAATGTCGAGCTTTCCTTCTTCGAACTGATGGGGAGCCGGCACGACATAGTCGCAGAAATAGCCGAGGTCGTCGAGGTACAGATTCCAGTCGACGACGAGGTCCAGCCTGTCGGCCGCGGCCTCCATCATCTGAGACTGAATCATGGCGAAGAGGCCGCGATGCGGGTTCCTGAAGAACACCGCCTTGCCGCGCTTGGCCTTGTAGAGACCCCATGCGATCATGCCGTAGTGACCGGGAGCCGAGAAGTCCTTGTTCTTGTAGATGTTGTTCGTCACAGGGAACTCTTCCCGGAAGTCGGCCTGCTTGGCCGGCAGCGGGGGATAGGGCTTCACGGGCGGGGTGATTTCGTCGAGCCAGGGCAGCTTGACGTCGTGGAACAGCAGGATTGCGCCCTCGTGGTCGATGGAGCCGACCAGGCTGTTCAGGATGTTGATGGCGTGACGGAGCCTCCAGCTGTTCGCATAGTTGGGGCCTGCCGCATCGCGCTTGTAGGTCGGAATCATGGCCTTGGGCGCTGCCGCTGCAAACTCCAGTGCGATTCTCTTGATGTCCTTGGCCGGCACCTCGCTGATCTTGGCCGCCCACTCCGGTGTGTAGTCTTTGACCGTTTCTTTGAGGAGCTGCATGACCGGCTTCGCGTTTACACCGTTGACCTTGAACGGGCCGCCTTCCAGGGCCGGAGCGTCGCACGTGTCGATGGGCTCAGCCTTCTTGGTCTTAGTATTCCAGGCGAGGAAGCTTCCATCGGCGTTCTTGAGCGCCTTCTTGGCCTTGACGTCGATCAGGGCCGCGGCGTCGCTGTACTTGTCGATGAAATCCTTGTTGTACTTCTTCTCGTTCACAATCACGTTGATCATGGCCAGAGACACTGCCAGGTCGGTGCCAGGCTTGATTGCATAGAACTCACTGGCGAACGCGTCGGTCATGGGTGTCCTGACAGGGTTGAGCATAACGATCTTGGCGCCGTTTCTCTTACCGGCAGCCCAGTGGTTGAGCATGCCCGCCTTGCCGCACTTGGAGAAGGAGTCGAACCCGAACCATACCTGGTACTTGCAGGTGTCGTAGTCATACCCGCACACATGGTGGCTGGGGGTATAGGAGCTTGAGTAGTACGCATTCGGCGGGTTGGTCAGGGTGAGACAGTTGATGTAGTAGTGGGTGCCGAAGCACTCGGTACGCTGGTCGCTCCGCGCAACGCCCAGAGACAGGCAGAGCTTGTTCGTGTAGGGGTCGCCCGGGGATGCGAACACGATATCCTCGCGTTTGAAAGTCTTGAGCTTCTCGATGATCTCGTTGACCGCGTCTTCAGTCTTCATGACCACCCAGCCCGGATCGACATCGATGCCCTTTTTCTTGTTGGTCCTCTTCAAGGACACCATGAGCCGGTCAGGGTCGTACATGGAATCCAAGAAGCCCATGGCCTTGACACAGAACTTGCCGTTTGATACCGGGTCTTCCGGCCTGCCCTCGATGGTGATGGCGCGCTCGACGCCGGTGGCTGGGTCCACGCCGACAATGATATTGTAGGCGCAGTCGCACTCGCACGCACGGGCACAAACCTGCGGGACCTTTTTGGTGATCCGGTAGGGCGGCTGCTCCTGCGGATGCTCACCGAATGCCCATGCCGACTTCAGATTCCTGAAGGGGAAAGCGCCCCCGGCAAGCACGGCGCCGGTCGCCCCCGCCACTTGAAGAAATCGCCTTCGTGAAACTTCAATTTTTTTTCCCATTTTTCAACCTCACACCTCTTTTTTTGGAAAATCATAGTTGTTGTTTGTCGGCCTGTTTTCCAGAGTGCTCCCGATTCGTCACCTGCCTTTCCCAGGCCGAATACCGTTCACACTTATTGTTCATCACCGAACATAATTACGCTATAATTTATTTCCCTCCTATGAGCATGTCCCGTGCCAGCCAGCGATAATCTTAAAATCAGTGGTATTTCAATGTCTTATTCCACAGTGTCCATTATATGTGGGTTCGAGGTGTTCAAATGTTTGCAAATTTCACAAAAAGTTTTTATAAATTGAAAAGAACATGCATCATGCATCGACATCGTGGAGAAAGGTACAGCGCTCATGCGGGATTTCAGAGGATCCAGGGGATCAGTTCATGCCCTTTCGGGCGGCAGCAGTTCTTGTTCCCGGAGATAAATCAAAAACAATTACAGGACGATTCACATCTTCTGCAGGAGAAGCCTGCAGGCATCGATACACCAAAGAAAACCGGGCATCCGCGGCGGAGCGATCAGCGCCCCGTATGTCCGAACAACGGAATATCACGAGAGCAGGAGAATCCGATGCCGAGAAAGCCTTCGTACGCTGAGCTTCAGCGGAGAATAGAGGAGCTGGAAGCCAGAGAAAGATCGAGAGAGAACACCGACCGGAACGGATGCCCAAACGGCGCGATGTGCACGAAGGGCGAGCAGCACTTCCGGGACCTGGTCGAGAATTCACCCACCGGCATCTGTATTGTCCAGGATGAGGCGGTGGTGTACAGGAACCCCGAGCAGCAGAGAATCTTCGGCTCCCTGCCGCAAGGGTGGTATCCGTCGATCTATGAGAGATTACATCTGGACGACAAAGAGAAGGTCGCCGAGATGATCCGATCGACGTTATCCGGCCACACCCCGCCGACAGGCATCAATGTCAGGTTTATCCGCGTCTCGGGAGAGACCACGGGCGAGCTGTCCATGAAATGGCTCCACTGCCGGTCAAACCTCATCGAACATCAGGGCAGACCGGCGGTTCTGATCAACATGATGGACGTGACCAAGGCGATAGAGGTCGAACGCCTCCTGAACATCAGAGACAGGATGACGTCCCTCGGACACGTTGCGGCGGGAATCGCACACGAGATCCGCAACCCCCTTTCCGGGATCAACATCATTCTCGATGCCGCCTGGCAGGCTCTCGAACGCGGCGCGGACGCGTGTGAAATGCATGATCTTCTGGAGAAAATACAGGCCGCGTCGTCGAAGATAGAATCTGTGATCAAGCGGGTCATGGATTTTTCGAAGCCCTCCGAGCCGAAATTCACGCTCATCGATGTCAACAAACCCATTGAAGACGCCCTGGGACTTTCCGCTGTCACGCTCAGGAAAAGCGGCATCGAGGTCATAACGGACCTTGCCGAGAATCTCCCCTCCTGCATGGCCGACTACCAGCTCATCGAACAGGTGATCCTCAACCTCATCACGAACGCCGCAGAGGCGATGAAGGACATGCAGACGAGAAAGAAACTCATGATCAGCTCATCTTCCAGCGAAAGCAGAGTCACGGTGGCCGTATCGGATTCCGGGCCCGGGGTGCCGTCCTCTCTGGCGAGGAAGATCTTCGATCCTTTCGTTACGACCAAGGAGAACTCCACCGGCATCGGGCTCAGCCTCTGCCAGCGGATCATCAACGATCACGGGGGGATCATGAAGGTGTCTACCAGCATCATGGGCGGGGCTGAATTTATGTTCACCATACCGGCGAATACATGATATGAGGACGTATGGTTCAGTTCTCCCTCGTTGTCATCGACGATGAAAAGACCATCCGGGACGGAATCGAAGCAGCCCTGAAATCCGAGTATGCTGTCAGGTCGTTCGCCGCCGCGGAGGAGGCGATCGATGAGATCAAGACCTCACCGCCGGATCTCGTCCTGCTCGATATCGGGCTTCCGGGGATGGACGGCATCGAAGCCCTGACCAAGATCAAGGAGCTTTATCCCGATGTGCTCGTGATCATGATCACCGCGTTCGAGGATGCCAAGACCGTGATATCGGCCATGAAGCTCGGCGCATACGACTATGTGCTGAAGCCCATCGTCATGGGAGGATTGAGAGTCACCATAAAAAACGCCCTGGAGACCATCCGCCTCAGAAAAGAGGTGAAGGTGCTTCAGGAAAACTATCTGAAGGAAAACATCCCCTTCTTTATCGCGCAGAGCAACAAGATCCAGGAGATCATGGACTTCATCACCAAGGCCGCCCAGAGCGCGGACGCGCCCATACTCATACTGGGCGAGACCGGTACTGGCAAAGAGCTCATCGCGCGTGCCATCCACTGCCGGAGTCCGAACTTCAAGGGCCCCTTCCTCACGCTCAACTGTGCGGCCATCCCCAAAGATCTCATCGAGAGCGAGCTTTTCGGCTACGAGAAAGGCGCTTTCAGCGGGGCGGAGCCGTCGGGCAAGAAAGGGATCATCGAAGCAGCGGCCGACGGCACGCTGTTCCTCGACGAGGTGGGCGACCTGAGCCCTCAGGCCCAGGCAAAGCTTCTGCGTTTTCTGGAAAACGGGGAGTTCTACCGGGTGGGCTCGTCCCAGAAGCGCCATATCCGCACGCGGATCGTGTCCGCGACGAACAAGGACCTGAGCGCCATGATGGATGAGGGAACGTTCAGGCACGACCTGTATTTCAGGCTGGGCGTGGTGACCGTCCACATCCCTTCACTGAACGAGCGCAGAGAAGATGTCATTCCCCTGGCACAGCACTTTCTGGTTCTGTACAGCGCCAAGTATCACAAGCAGTTCACCAGTATCTCGAAGGAGGCCGTGAAGGCCCTGCAGGAGCATCACTGGGTGGGAAACGTCCGTGAGCTGAGAAACATCATCGAGCGGGGCGTGCTGATCGGCAGAGGTCCGGAGCTGAAGCTCGAGGACATGGGCATGAGCATGGGCGGCCGGACAGAAACCGGCGGGCGGGCCGCCGGGGAGATCTTCCCCGATGAAGAGCCTCTCATCCCTCCCGAAGGCTTCGATCTCATGAAGGCGATCGAGGAGTACGAGCGCCGCTACATCAAAGCCGCTCTCAAGTATGCGGAAGGCAACGAAAGCAGGGCCGCCCGACTCCTCCACATGAACCACTGCACCTTCCGCTACCAGAGAAAAAAGATCCTCTAGCACGAAAGCGACAAAAGAGAGAAACCGCAGAAGAGGTCTCACAGTCTTCTCTGAGAAGAGAACGGGCGAAGGAGAGGATTGCAGTGGGTCCGGAGAACAGAACAAGGGAGCGGCGGTTTGTCCTGGGGGTCATCCTGGGGGTCAGGTCTTGACATATGACATTTCCAAGTAAATGCCAGGATTGACAAGATAGGGGAATGTCAT
>Ga0209719_1003842_pt1 | contig 12992 bp, 11 predicted proteins | sample AD_JPNAS2_MetaG_FD_184421 | JGI IMG/M metagenome (GOLD analysis project Ga0209719, IMG submission 184421) | Active sludge microbial communities of municipal wastewater-treating anaerobic digesters from Japan - AD_JPNAS2_MetaG (SPAdes) (version 2) | ecosystem: Engineered > Bioreactor > Anaerobic...
GTATTTTTGCTCATAGTTGTAATTATATGTTTTTAGTGATACAAAATTACAACTATGGGGCGAGATTTCGATCAAGCCCCTTTATTTATTTTAATTTTTTTTAATATTTTTGTCGGTTAGTAGTGATAATATTTAATGACCTTCCCTTCTACTTTATCATTAACATAATCAACAATAGTTTTCGCTCTATCGTATTGATTATATGTAAAACGTCCATTTTTTTTGCCAAATGAATATTCTCCATATGTCAAAGTGTCAAAAGGCGAAAAGAAATTATAAATTAAATATTTCCCATTAAGTTTACCATTTGTATATTCTTTCAATTCCTCAATGTATGCAACTTCAGTAGTATCATTTACAAAATATTTAATTTCTAGCCCATTATTTAATCCATTTTTATAACTAATAATTTTGCAAAGCCTGCCATTGGAATAATAATATTTTGATATTCCGTCATATAAATTGTTCTTAAACTCTATTTCAGCAGAACAAATTGAATCTCCTTTCTGATTTATGAATATACCTTTCCATATGCCTTCTTTTTTACCATTGATAAAACTGCCTATATAAAAATTATGCCCATCTAAGTTAAATTTCCATATTCCTTCTTGAAGTCCATTTTTTACAAATCCTTCCATTTTTACATCTTGGGTACATGAACTATTGTTAAAAAAATATTTTTTATAATAACCATCTGCAGTATTAGAATCTAAAGCAAAATCATTCCAGTCCACATCATCATAAAACATATCACAAACACCTTCTCTTGCATACGTATAATCAAAAACATCATTTCTACATGGTTCTACTATGTCGTAACAACCAAAATTTTGAGAAAAACCAAAATCTTGTAAGAATAAAAATAACAATATGAATATTACTAATTGCCTCATTTTAAAATGCCTTATACCACTTCACTAAACAAATATAAAATTATTAAATTAATTATTTATCATTATAAAATACATCAAACATATCAAAGCCTTCTTTGACAATATTTTTATGTTTATCAGTACGTACATATTTAATAGGGATATCGTCTTTAAAATGAGTTTCAAGTACATATTCTCCAGATTCTATAACTTGAATTCCTTGTCTTAAGCCGTACTTATCTCGATAACCTGTAGTATCGTTGTTAAATATAAAATACTTTATTGGATATGTTTTGAATTTTTCGTCAGACAATTCAATAAACTTTGATTGTAATTTGACCTTAAAAGTCTTGCTTGTTATACCTGTTATATAATAAGAAAATTGGTAGCAACATACGCAATCACATGGAACTCCTGTTTCCGTATATAATAAATCTAAGGTATCGTTTTCAAATTTTATTGAAGGCAAAAAGTCAACACAACATAATGCAACTAAACCTACATTAATTTGCAATGTATCACCACTAAAATTTTGATTTATTATTCTTGTTTTAATTCTGTAAACATCAACAGATTTATCACAATCAGAAAAGATAAAATTAACAAGTTTTATTTCTTGGCAATTAACTGATATTGTGTAAAATATAAAAAGTATTATTAAGTACAATTTGTTCATATGGTGTTTTTTTGAAATTGCTACTAACCCATAATTCACAAAACAAATATATAAAATTATTAAATAGAAAGTTAAATTGCGCAAATTATTTTCCTACTATTTTCAAACTCATTTTATTTAACATGCTTAATCAATGCAGTTAAAAGTTTATAAAGAAAAAAGTTCATAAAGAAAGCCAAACAAAAAACTTCTTTCAACTTTTAACTTTCGACTTTCAACTGAGTCATTCTGCCACTTCAAAACTTACTGTCCAGTCGCTTGGAAGTTTTGGAACTGTTACCCAATTATAAGTAAACATCTCTTTTTTACACTGTCCACAACTTCTAATTTTTACTTTATAATGGTATTTTTTCTCATTGTCTAATGAAATTACTTCTCTTATTACTTTTGTATTACATTGCCCTGTTGCTACTAATCCTAATAGCGTTTCTTTGCTAAAATCAATATTAGGTAGTTGACAAATTGTTTGACTAATTGTTGTGTCTAAAAAAATCTGTTTATAAATTGAATCAGAGGTAATTACATAATTTTCTTTATATATTGTCGGACTACAATTAATGATTATAGAATTATTAATTATTCCTTTGTTCTTATCGTCTCCCCAACATGCAGGTGATTTTGAACAAGAAGACAATAGCCAAAGAAAAATAAAAATTGTAATTAAATATTTCATTGTTATTTAGTATTGACAATAATTTATATTTTACAAAAATGTATTAGTATTTCGTTGTTTTTTTTATTTTAGTTTCTTTATCGCATCACTTTCAAGTAGCGATTTCATTTGAGAAATTGCTACTTTATTAAGTTGTAAAAGTCTTTCTTTTTGTGATAAGCCTTGTCGTATTAACAATGCGTTTATACTCTCCAAATTACTTAACACGACAAGCTGTTCTAATGTTGCGTAATCTCGCATATTTCCACTTTTTGTAGAATTATTTTTTCGCCATTCTTTCGCAGTAATTCCAAAAAGCGCAACATTTAATAAATCTGCTTCATTAGCATATACATAATTTGCTTGTTGCTTAGTAATTTCTTTTGGAATAAGGTTTTCTTTAATTGCGTCAGTATGAATTTGATAGTTAACTTTAGCAAGGGTGCGTTGTAAACTCCACTCTAATTTCAGACGGTTATTTTCTTCATCTTTAAGTCGTTGAAATTCATTAACCAAGTATATTTGAAATTCTGGACTTAACCACATTGCAAAGTGAAAAGCGATATCTTTATGTGCATACGTTCCACCGTATCGTCCTGCTTTTACGAGCATGCCTATAGCATTAGTACGGGCAACCCATTGACCAACTGACATTATAAATCTATTCGTACCAGCTTCTTGCCCAATTACCCCGAATTCGGGGTAATTAAAATTGGGATTATTTATTCTTTCCCAAACGCCTAAATATTCTATTGTGTTTTTATTGGTTATCCATTTGCTTATCAATCCACTACCTTCTCGAAAAGTAACGGTCATATCTGTAAGGCTAATATAATCAGTATTCTGTTGACTTATAATCGTTATTTCGGATTGTTTTACTTGTAGTATTCTTCCTTTTGCCATAAAAAGTAATTTAAACTTGCTTCTTTTTAATTTAAATCGAATCTATAAACTTACAAACCATTCTATTAAAAACATCAGGTTTTTCAACATTTACAACATGTCCACAGTTTGGAATTACTGCCAATTGTGAGTAATTAACATGTTCTTTCACGACTTGGCGAATGGCAGGTAAAAACATTTCGTCTTCGTCGCCCATAATATATAAAGTTGGAATAGGCAATTCAAAATTTCTAAACATTTTTAATATAGAATTTATACCCGCAGTCATTTTATACCATCTTATAAATTCTCTTCTATACAGTTTTTTAGCCTCTCTAACAAAAAGATTTCTCGATTGCTTATGATTTTCCTTTGGCATAATAATAAAGGCAAAAAACTTATACAAAATCATATATGGAACAATAGATTTGAAAATCCAACCTAATTTCATTAATATTCTGGATTTAAAGTTAAATTTTAAAATCGCACCGCCCATAATCATTGACAAAACTCTTTGTGGATGCTCTTCAGCAATTTGTCTTATAATAATTGTTCCTAATGAAATTCCTACAAAATGAGTTTTTTCAATACCTTCATAATCCAATACTTCTAAAACATCATTTGCAATAAACGAAAAAGTATATTTTTTATGAAGTGTATCTAAACCAAGCTTATTTGAACGTCCATGTCCACGCAAATCGATTAATAAAACATTGTATTTTTCAGCAAAAATTCTAATTTGCCTATACCAAATTGTAGAACTCCCACCCGCTCCATGAATTAGAGTTATCCACTCACTTGAACTGTCATGATGATATTTAATGTAATTTATCAAGAGTTTTTGCTTTTTGCACAAAAATAATTTATTTTTTCAAAATAACAATCACTTCCCAATACAAAACTTAGAAAAAATTGCCCCTAAAACTTCTTCATTAGAAACTTGACCAGTAATTTCACCCAAATAATGCATGGCTTCACGCAAATCTTGAGAAACTAAATCACTACTTAATTGCATATTTAATCCTTCTATTGCCCTGTCAAGTGCTAAATCAATCTTATGCAAAACCTCAATATGACGAGCATTGGTCAAAATAACATCGCCAATACCTGTTTTTAAAGATTTTACATAAGAACTTAACGAATTATGAAGTAAATCAATGTTTTTATTATGCTTTGCCGAAATTTTAATGCTTTCGTAATTGTATTTTAAGTCAAGATTTTCTTTATTGAGTAAATCTATTTTGTTAAAAACTAAAATAAGTTTTTGAGAAGAATTAATTTCTTTATCTACTTGTCTTATTATTGTATCTATTTCTTTTTCAGATGAATTAGCTTCAATTATTAAAAGAATAACTTGAGATAAATTTATTTTTTCTAAACTACGTTTAACTCCTATTTCTTCAATTTTATCTTTGCTTTCTCGCAGTCCAGCTGTATCAATAAACCTAAATTTAATTCCATCAATAAAAATTTCTTCTTCAATCGAATCTCTTGTTGTTCCTGGAATATCTGAAACTATTGCCCTATCCTCTTTTAACAAAGTATTTAGCAAGGTTGATTTTCCTGTATTTGGCTTTCCAACTATTGCAACAGGAACTCCATTTTTTACAGCATTTCCATATTTAAAAGATTCTATCAATAAATTTATTTTAGTTTTAATCTCTTGTATTATTTGCAAAAGCCTTGACCTGTCTGCGAACTCTACATCTTCTTCGCTAAAATCAAGTTCTAATTCCATCAAAGAAATTAATTCTATCATTTTTTCACGAAGCAAGGCAATTTCGTTTGATATTCCACCTTTTAATTGATTTATTGCTAATCTGTGCGACTCTGAAGAATTACTTGAAATAATATCTGCAACTGCTTCTGATTGAGATAAATCCATTTTGCCATTTATAAAAGCTCTTTTTGTAAATTCACCCGGCAAAGCAATATTTGCTCCATTTTTAACAAGCAAATGTAAAATCTCTTGTTGTATGAATTCCGAGCCATGACAGTATATTTCAAGCATATTTTCGCCTGTAAATGAATTAGGTGCATCAAACTTCACAAGCAAAACTTCGTCTAAAATATTTCCGTCTGCTAAAATCTTGGTAAACAGCAACTTACCTGCTTTTAGATTTTCATATTTACTTTTTGAACTTATAATATTTGTTAGTATCTGATGAGATTTTTCCCCAGTTAAACGAATTACAGAAATTGCTCCAACTCCTGGCGGAGAAGAAATTGCACAAACAGTATTATTAAATAAATCTTTCATTTTACAATAATTTTACTTTCTCCATCTTTGTAACAATTTCCAATATATTTTGCAGTAGTAATTCCGTTTTTGTATAAATCTTCAATTACTTTATCTTTTAAATTGTTTGGAACTGTAAATAACAGCCCACCAGATGTTTGAGCATCACAAAACATAAGTTTTCTTGTTTCAGAAATTTGTATTTTCCAAATAATATTTTTAGAAAAATGCTGTAAATTATTCAAACTTCCTCCCGGAACTACACCTGCATAAGCTAATTCTTCAGTTTGTTCAAAATAAGGAATTTCGTTTTCAAAAATTTCTGCACTAAGTTTACTCGCCAACAATAATTCGCTTAAATGTCCAGCCAAGCCAAAACCAGTAATATCAGTACAAGCGTTCACTTCATATTTTGAAATTATTTCAGCACTTTGCATATTCAATTCTTTCATTGAAGCAATTACTTCATGCTTAGATTTTTCAGAAATTAAATCTTTTTTAATTGCAGTAGTTAAAATTCCTGTGCCTATTTTTTTTGTTAAGATAATTGCATCGCCATGCTTTGCTCCTGCGTTTGTTTTAATTTTATTAGGATTTGCAAGACCAGAAACCGCCATTCCGAATTTTGGTTCAACATCATGTATTGTATGACCTCCCAAAATTGAAATTCCAGCTTCTTTGGCTTTATCTGCTGCTCCTCGTAGAATTTCATTTAAAACAGAAATATCCAATCTATTAGCAGGAAAACCAACAATATTTAAAGCAAAAATAGGCTTAGCTCCCATTGCATAAATATCGCTTAAAGCATTAGCCGCAGCAATTGCACCAAAATCATAAGCATCATCAACTACAGGTGTAAAAAAATCTAAAGTCTGAACTAAAGCAGTATTTTCATCTATTTTGTAAACTGCTGCATCATCAGAGTTTGAAGCATCAATCAAAACATTTTTATCAAAAACTGAAGGTAAATCTTTTAAAACCTTTTCTAAATCCTGCGGACTTAATTTGCAAGCACAACCAAGTCCTTGAGTGTATTTAGTTAGTTTAAATATTTTAGGATTTTCTGTTGGCTCAACACTTTTATCAGTATTTGATTTTAAATTTTCAACAATTTCTATGATAATTTTTGCTGCTTCACGAATTTCGTTCTCAGTTGTTTGTCTGCCAACCGAAAAGCGAATTGTTCCCATAGCATAATCAGACTCTACATTGATAGCTTGTAAAACTGTAGAAACTTTTACTGCTTCTGCATGACAAGCCGCACCAGCCGAAGCAGCTATTCCATGGGTTTCCATTTCGTTAAGTAAAATATTTGCTTCAATATTTTTAAAACTAATATTTAAAGTGTTTGGCAATCGCAATTCTCGATGTCCGTTGAGTTTTATACTTTCAATTTTTTCGCTAAGCAAAGTATGAAATAAATCACGCATTTTAAGAGAATGTGCAATATTTTTCTCCATATCTCTTTCTGCAATTTCACAAGCTTTGCCTAAACCTGCAATTTCTAAAACATTTTCTGTTCCTGCACGCTTATTTTGCTCATGCTCAGCACCATGAATTAATTTTTCAAGAAAAATTCCTTCTTTTATGTATAAAACTCCAATCCCCTTTGGTGCATAAAGTTTGTGTCCTGCTAAACTTAACATATCAACACCTAACTCATTAACTTTAGTTGGAATTTTGCCAACAGATTGAGCAGCGTCTGTATGAAAAACTATATTGTATTTTTTTGCAATTTTTGAAATTTCTTTCAAAGGTTGAATACTTCCAATTTCATTATTTGCATGCATTACAGAAATTAAAATAGTATCCGAACGAATCTCGCTTTCTAATTTCTTTAAATCAATTATGCCAAACTCATCAACAGGTATATAAGAAATTTCAAAACCTTTTGTTTCCAAAAACTTACAAACCTCAATAACAGCAGGATGTTCAATTTGGGAAGTAATTATATGCTTACCTCTATTTTCGTTAGCAAAAGCATAACCTTTAATTGCGTAATTGTTAGCTTCGCTTCCACCACTTGTAAAAACTATTTCAGAAGCTTTACAACCCAAAAGATTAGCTATTTTTGCTCTTGCATTTTCAACAGCTTTTTTTGCATTAACTCCAAAGGAATGAGAACTTGAAGGATTCCCAAAATAATCATTTAGAAATGGCTTCATAAATTCCGCAACTTCTTTGTCTATAGGCGTTGTTGCATTATAATCTAAATAAATTCCCATAATTGAAATTTTAAGCAAAATTAAGAAAAAAAAGAGATTATCTGAAATTTAATAATAAATCTTACAAAACAGTTTCATCTTGAAGATTAAATTTAGGCTTTGTTTTGGCTTTTTCTAAGTTTAAACGTCTATTTTCTTTGTCTTCTTTTTTTAGTTTTTTAACAAGGTTTACAACCATTAAAAAAGTAACTGAAGCTGCTAAAAAGTCAGATATTGGAAATGAAAACCAAATTCCATTTTCGCCCCAAAACTTAGGGAATATCAATACAAAAGGAATTAAAAATAAAACCTGTCTTGCCAAAGCCAAAAACATTGAAGCTTTTGCCTTACCAAGAGCTTGAAATAGCCCTGAGCCAACAATTTGAAAACCTACTACAGGAAAAGCAAGTATAAAAATTCTTAGCGACTTTGTTGCCATTGCTATTAGCTCTTTATCTGTTGTAAAAACACTTACTATTGAGTTAGTAAAAACAAAAAATAAAATCAATGTAGCTATACAAAAGCTTGTTGACCAAATAATTGCTATTTTCATACCTCGTAAAACTCTAAGTATTTTTTTTGCTCCGTAATTAAATCCTGCAATAGGCATAAATCCTTGGTTTAGTCCAAAAAGAGGCATAAACACAAACATTGTTATTCTATTTATTATTCCGAAAGCTGCTATTGAAGCTGCACCGCCATATCGTAAAAGAGCATTATTAAGGACTATACTCATAATAGAACCTGCAATTTGTCTTCCAAATGACGAAGCTCCAATTGCTAATACTTCTAAAGTAATTGCCTTGTCGGGTAAAGCCCATAATTTTCTTATATTTAATTTTAAAACTGATTTTGGATTTTTTGTAAAATACCACATTGCTAAACAAAATCCCACAAATTGACTTATAGAGCTTGCTAAAGCTGCACCCATTAAGCCCCAACCAAGACCAAAAATAAATATAGGGTCGAAAATTAAATTTAAAACTCCTCCCAAAATTTGCGAAAACATTGGGAATCTTGCATTTCCTTCGGCTCGAATTTGATGAACTGAAACAAACAGAATGTTTAAGAAAAAAGAGCCAGGCAATAACCAACGAACATATTGCACAGCATAAGGCAAAATTTCGTCATTTGCTCCAAAAAGTTTTAAAAAGAAACCAGCTTTTAAATAAGCTAATGTAATGAGTATGAAGTTTATTGAGATAATTATCGTAAGTAAAGAATGAAGTGTAAGTTGAGCCTTAGCTTTATTTCCTGCTCCTAATGCTCGCGATATTACAGAAGCTCCTCCCAATCCTATTGCTTGTCCAAAAGTAGTGATTGACATCATCAAAGGCAATGAAACAGAAATAGCAGCAATTCCAAGAGTTCCGACAGCATGTCCTATAAAAATAGTATCGGCAACGTTGTAAATAGTTACCGACAACATTCCAATCATTGCAGGAAGCGATAAGCTCCACAATAATGGTTTTATTTTTTCTGTTCCTAATCTCTGCGACCTATCCATCAAAAATCTTTCTACTTTTCTCTTAACTATTTTTACTTATTACTAATAACTTTAAATTCTGTTCTACGATTTAAAGCACGTCCTTCTTCTGTTGCATTATCTGCAATTGGAATAGAAAAATCATAACCTTTATATGACAATCTATCCTTATCTATCCCTTTGGAAATCAAATAAGTATAAACAGATTTTGCTCGATTTTCGGATAAGGTTTTATTATACGCCTTTGATCCAACATTGTCGGTATGTCCGCCTATTTCAATTTTTAAGTTTGGATTTGTATTAAGATAATCCACAACAATTTTTAACTCAGCATAGGATTCTGGTAAAAGTTCGTAAGAGTCAAATGCAAAGAAAATATTTTTTAAAATTACAGTTACTCCTTCTTCCAAAGGTTGTAGAGGGATATTTAATATAAAAGGTTGTTCTGGGTCTTTAATGTTTTTTAAAGAAAAATTTTCGGAATGAAATAAAAATCCTGTTTTTTCAACATTAAAAGCATAATCACGCTCTACTGGTAAAGTTACCAAGTATTCGCCAGTTATTTTATCAGTAGTAAGCCTTACCATTTCTTCGCCAGATTCGATATCAAAAAGTTCGCATTTAGCTTCTAATCTTTGATTTGTTTTTGCATTATAAACATAGCCTTTAACATAAGTTGCTGCCACAGGTTTAATTTCTTCTGGAATTAAAAAGAAATAAATATCCAAATCTTTTCTTCCAACATTTGACGCAAACATTGCAATATCACCTCTTGCATTTACTATAAGGCTTCTCTCCTCACCCATAGTGTTAAGTGGATAGCCAAGGTTCACAGGTTTTGACCAATTTCCATTATTATCAAGTTTTGAATAAAACAAATCAAAATCTCCCATTCCGGGATGACCACGTGAAGCAAAGTACAAAGTTCTTCCGTCAGGGTGAATAAATGGTGAAAGTTCTTCGAATTGAGTATTTATTTGTGGACCAAGATTTTCGGCTTCGTCAAGAGCATTGCCTTCTGCATCTATTCTAACTCGCCAAATATCTGTTTTACCATAGCCACCAGCTCTTCCTGAAGCGAAATATAAATATTTTCCATCAGCCGAAAGCGAAGGATTGCTGTCCCAAGAAGCTGTATTTATAGATTCCAAATTTTGAGGATCTGTCCATTTTCCACCTCTTAAAAACATTATATACAAATCACAAGAACCTTTGCCTTCAGGACGATTACAAGCCGTAAAAACACAAGTTTTACCATCTGCACTAATACATTGCGCACCTTCGTTAAGTTTTGTATTTATATTTCCAGGCATAGGAATAGCTTTAATAAATTGTCCTGTTTTATCGTCAAAGTAAGAAACAAATAAATCTTCCTGCATAGATGATGGATCACGTGAAGTAGAGTTAGGATTTATGGGAATTTGACGAGTAAAAACCAATACTCTCTCATCTACAGAAAGTGAGGGCCAATATTCATCAAAGTGTGTGTTTACACCAGGTCCTATGTTTATAGGTTTAAAATCTTTAGGGTTTTTATAAGCACTATCTGCAAAATAAATAAAATCTCTTAATCTTCTAAAATCATAATTGCGATATAGCATTGTGTCAACCTCATTACAGAAAAAATCAATATATTTTTTAGCAACTGAATATTTTCCGATTTTATATGAATTTGCAGCTAATTTAAAACTTAAAGCAGGGTCATATTGAGCATCGATTTCAAAAACTTTTGCATAAGACAAATAAGATTCGTTTGCTTTTCCAAGAAAATCATAAATCTCAGCTTTCAAAAGCCATGCTTCTAAAAAGTTTGGGTCTTTTTCTATAGCTTTTTCAATTTCGGTAATAGCCATTCTATTTTGCCTCTGCTCCATGTATGAAACAGCTTTATTAAAACTTTTTATCGCTGATTTATTTTTCGTATAAACAGGTTTGTTTTGTGCTTGTACAAAAAAGCTGATAGCAAAAAATATTATTAAAAAACTAAAAATTCTTTTCATTCTTAAAATTTTTATTCGTTTACGGGATACGTAAAAATTTATGTGTTTGCAAAGATACATTCCATTTTGGGTTTTGTTTTACATAATCTACAAGCATTATGCCGATTTTTTCAAACCTACTCCATTCTGGCTGTAAAAACAAAGCACAAGAATTGGTTACTTTTTTAGCACATTCTTCAGCCCATAAAAAATCTTTTTCTTCAAAAATCACAACTTTAAGTTCATCGGCTATTTGAAAGTACTCTGCTTTTGGTGGTTTTGTTTGTTTTGGCGAAAGACAAACCCAATCCCAAACTCCACTAAAATTATGAGCTCCGCAAGTTTCTAACATTAAAGTAAAAGCTTGTGATTTTGCTTTTGCACAAAACTCATCGAAATTATGAATTAATGGTTCGCCACCAGTAACAACAATAGTATTTGCAGGTGTTTGCTTTACTCTTTGTAAAATTGCATCAATCTCAATATATTCGTGAATTTCTGGTTTCCAAGTTTCTTTTGAATCGCACCAATGGCAAGCTAAATCGCAACCACCAGTTCTTATAAAATAAGCAGCCTTACCAGTGTTAAAACCCTCGCCTTGAATTGAATAAAACTCTTCTAAAAGTGGAATTTTACCTGTTTTCACTATGTCTTTTAATTCTTTGTTCATTATTTTATAATTTTATCCAAAACACTTCGTGCAGGCTCAACATTAAGCAGAATATTCATCATTTTTAATTTCACATAATCTTCATGAAAAAATCTATAACCTTTATTTTTTCCATCAAAAGCACCTGCACCCGAATCTTTAATTAAATACCAATATTCTCCATTAACAATTTGATAACCAACTAAATGCACACAATGGTCGTCTGTTGTTGCACCACTTATCAAACGCATTTGGCGAGCATCTTCGTTTATATAAGCCGAAGGAATGTCAAAATCTGGAATTATTGCTACTTCTTCTATTTGACAAATTCCAGGTTCTGAAACATCGCCACAAATTGAAATTGAATATCCATTTTCAATACTTGTGTTTATCAAACTCATAAAATCATTTAAAGAAATATTATAATAATCTTTGCAATGCCACCAGTTATCGTTTTCAACAAGCTCGCCTTTCTGATTGTAAGCAATTTCTTTGGTTGACATAAACGAAAAATAATTATTTGGTTTTAATTTCAGCTTTTCGCTCATAAAAGTTTGTGGAGTATAATTTTTCCCTTCAAAATTAAAATTATCTGGAGGCGTTCCAATCCAATAGTCAAGGATTTTATAAATGGAATCCATTATTTCGGTTTTATTCCATGAGTTTTGTTGTTTTTGAAAATTCAAATAAGTTTCGTATTGCTCAAATAAAGCTTCGTGATTATTGAAATTTTGTTGATCTTTCAAACCAGAATACGCTGACAAAGGCATAAGACCATGGTTTTTCATAATTCGTAAAACAGCATTAGATTCACTACCCTCGCCTAAAAAAGTTTCACCTTTAGTTTTTATAAAATCTTCAGCTCTTTCAACATATTCCCAGTAAGCGATATAAATTTCGGAAAGTTTTATTTTTTGGCTTGTCATTCTGTAAACTTCTGATTCCAAAAACGAAATTGCAGAATAAGCCCAGCAAGTTCCGCTACTACCTTGAGAAACAGGTTGAAGATGATAAACCGTTGTGTATTTTGTTAAATCTGTTGGAAAAATGCGGTCTTGCATTTCCATTTTAAAGACTTCTCTTGGCTGATATTTTCGCTTAGCCCAAGCCTCGTCCCCAAGATTATCTCGCAAAATTTGCTTGAAATAAAAACCCGAAGGATAAGTTTTATAAGAAGCCTTATCAGTGTTTTGAGCAAATAATTGAGCCGAAAACATTAAGAAAATCAAAAATAAATAAGTGTTTCTCATCATTGTAATTTTGTACAAAGATAGAAATAATCAGTTAAAAGTTAAAAGTTGAAAGTTAAAAGTTGTTTTTTATTTTTGGGTGTTGCAACATTGCAACATTTTA
>Ga0209719_1003848_pt1 | contig 12985 bp, 9 predicted proteins | sample AD_JPNAS2_MetaG_FD_184421 | JGI IMG/M metagenome (GOLD analysis project Ga0209719, IMG submission 184421) | Active sludge microbial communities of municipal wastewater-treating anaerobic digesters from Japan - AD_JPNAS2_MetaG (SPAdes) (version 2) | ecosystem: Engineered > Bioreactor > Anaerobic >...
GACCCCGAGCCTGTAACTTACGCGATCTCGACAATCAGGGAGCTTATCGGGGAGTTTCCCATGATGGGAATCTGCCTGGGACAGCAGCTCATCGGACTCGCTCTGGGCGGCAGGACGTACAAGCTCAAATTCGGGCACCGCGGGGCGAACCACCCCGTTAAAAATCTCCGGACGGGGAAGGTGGAAATAACATCGCAGAACCACGGGTTCTGCGTGGATCCGGACTCAATAAGGGGACACGATATCGAACCGACCCATATCAATCTCAATGACGGCACCCTGGAAGGAATGCGCCACAAGGAATTGCCCGTCTTCTCCGTTCAGTATCATCCCGAGGCTTCGCCCGGACCCCATGACGCCGCATATCTTTTCTCTGAATTTGTTTATTTGATGAGAACTCAAAAAAAGGGGACTTAGTCTGCTCCGGATTCTGCAATGCCGAAAAGATCCGACCTGAAAAAAATAATGCTGATCGGTTCCGGCCCGATTGTGATCGGCCAGGCCTGTGAATTCGATTATTCGGGCACCCAGGCCTGCAAGGCCCTTAAAGAAGAAGGATTCGAGGTAGTACTCGTCAACAGCAACCCCGCCACGATCATGACCGACCCGGACATGGCTGACCGGACCTATATTGAACCGATCACTCCGGAAATAGCAGCGAAAATCCTCGAAAAGGAAAAGCCGGACGCCTTGCTCCCCACGCTGGGCGGCCAGACCGGGCTGAATACGGCCGTACAGCTCGCCGAAATGGGCGTACTGGACAGGCTTGGCGTCGAGCTGATCGGGGCATCGGTCGATGTCATAAGGAAAGCCGAAGACCGCAACCTGTTCCGGGAAGCCATGGCAAGAATCGGCTTAAGGGTTCCCAAGAGCGCCATTGCGACGGATGTTGACGCGGCGCTGGGCGCAGCGGAAAAAATCGGTTATCCCGCCATTGTGCGTCCGAGCTTTACGCTGGGCGGCACGGGAGGAGGAATTGCATATAACCGGGAGGATCTGCGGATCCTCGCCTCCAGCGGCCTTGACGCAAGCCTTATCCGTGAAATCATGATCGAGGAGTCGGTGATCGGGTGGAAGGAATTCGAGCTCGAGGTCATGCGCGACGGCAGGGACAACGTGGTCGTCATCTGCTCTATCGAGAATCTCGACCCCATGGGGGTTCATACCGGGGACAGCATTACCGTCGCCCCCGCGCAGACGCTGTCGGACAAGGAATACCAGATGCTCCGGAATGCATCCATCGCCATCATGCGGGAAATCGGGGTTGATACCGGCGGCTCCAATGTCCAGTTCGCCGTAAATCCGAAAGACGGAGACCTTGTGGTCATAGAAATGAATCCGCGCGTCTCCCGGAGCTCGGCCCTCGCATCGAAGGCAACCGGCTTCCCCATCGCAAAAATAGCGGCCAAGCTGGCCGTCGGCTACTCCCTTGACGAACTGCGCAACGACATCACCCGAGAAACGGCCGCGTCCTTCGAACCCACGATGGATTACTGCGTCGTCAAAATTCCGCGCTGGACCTTTGAGAAATTCCCGGACACGGATGACTGCCTGACTACATCCATGAAATCGGTCGGCGAGACAATGGCCATCGGCAGGAACTTCAAGGAGGCCCTGCAGAAAGGTCTCCGTTCCCTGGAGACCGGCCGCCACGGGCTGGGAGCGGACGGCCGCGGCCGGATCGAGCAGGGAGGCGTCGTTCCATCTCCCGGGGAAATCCGGTCAAAACTTGCCGAACCGAATTCGCAGAGGATATTCTATCTGCGCTACGCCCTCCAGACCGGCATGGGGGTGGAAGAAATAAAGAATTTGACCGGGATAGACCCGTGGTTCCTGAACCAGATCGCCGAGATAGTCCGGACGGAAGAAGAAATCAGGTCCGGAAGCGGCCCCCTCTCCCGCGAATTGATGCGGAAAGCCAAGGCCCGGGGATTTTCCGACATGCAGATTGCCCACATGAGGGGTACGGATGACGATACCGTAAGAAGTTGGCGCAGGATGTGCGGCATAACTCCTGTTTACAAGCTGGTGGACACCTGCGCGGCGGAATTCGAGGCATACACGCCTTACTACTACTCGACCTATGAGGAAGAGAACGAATTCAGGGAAACCGATCGCGACAAGGTCGTAATCCTGGGCGGCGGCCCGAACAGAATCGGCCAGGGAATAGAATTCGATTACTGCTGCGTCCAGGCGTCCTTCGCCCTCCGGGAGGAAGGCATAGAGAGCATCATGGTCAACAGCAACCCCGAGACCGTGAGCACCGATTACGATACCTCCGATAAGCTTTACTTCGAGCCGCTCACGAAAGAGGATGTGCTCAATATAATCGAGGCGGAAAAACCCCGCGGCGTAATCGTCCAGTTCGGGGGCCAGACACCGCTTAATCTGGCCTCCTCTTTAACTGCGGCGGGCGTCCCGATCCTGGGGACGCCCCTGTCCGGCATCGCGGTTGCCGAAGACCGGAAACTGTTCAGCGCCGTGCTCCGGGAAACCGGTCTCAAGCAGCCGGACAACGGAACCGCGCTGAGCATCGAAGAGGCTGCCGAAGAAGCGGAACGCATCGGCTACCCGGTTCTCGTCCGGCCCTCTTATGTCCTGGGCGGCAGGGCCATGCAGACGGCTTATGACAGGGAATCGCTGGAAGAATTCACCCGCAAGGCGATTATCGCGTCGCCGGGGCACCCGATCCTCATCGACAAGTTTCTGGAAGACGCCATCGAAGTGGACGTCGACGCGATTTCCGACGGAGAGTCGACGGTGATAGCCGGGGTAATGGAGCACATCGAAGAAGCGGGGGTGCATTCAGGCGACAGCGCCTGCGTGCTGCCGCCGCATACCCTTCCGGCCGATCTGATCGAAAGGATCAAGGAACAGACAAAAATTCTCGCCGCCCGGCTCAACGTGATCGGCCTGTTGAATATTCAGTTTGCGGTAAAAGACCGCGACATATTCGTTCTGGAAGTGAATCCCCGGGCTTCCCGGACCGTGCCGTTCGTAAGCAAGGCAACCGGTGTTTCTTTCGCAAAGCTGGCCACGAAAGTCATGCTCGGAAAGAAACTGCGCGAGCTCGGGATCAAAGGCGAAATCGAGCCCCGGCACGTATCGGTCAAGGAAGCCGTATTCCCGTTCACCAGGTTTCCCGGTGTCGACATCATCCTCGGACCGGAAATGAAGTCGACGGGGGAGGTTATGGGCATCGATTCCGATTTCGGACGCGCCTTCGCCAAGTCACAGCTCGCCGCAAGCCAGAATCTGCCGCGGAAAGGCGTCGTGTTCGTCAGCGTGAGGGATGCCGATAAGAAGAAGATGGAGCCGGTCGCCGCCAGACTCCACGGTCTTGGTTTTCAGTTTATCGCCACAAATGGAACTTCACGGCATCTTGACAGGATCGGAATTCCGAACAGGGTGGTCAAGAAAATAGCCGAGGGCCGGCCCAATATAATCGACCATATCAAAAACAACTCGATCCAACTCGTCATCAATACCGCCTCGGGGAGGAGAAAGACGGCGGGAAGCGGAGAGATAAGGAGAACAGTGCTGAGGTACGGTATTCCGTATGCCACGACCCTGGCAGGCGCCCAGGCCATGTCTTCCGCTATTGAATCGCTGCTGAAAAGCGATATAATAGTACGTTCTCTTCAGGACTATCACGATTTCATGCCGATTCGTCCTGCAAATGAGCAGCGGGGAAAAAGAGGAAATGCGGAAATTTAAAGGACCAAAAGAAGCATGCGGGGTGTTCGGCGCTTTCGGCCATGAAGATGCGGCAAAGCTGGCTTATTTCGGCCTGTACGCTCTTCAGCACCGGGGGCAGGAAAGTTCCGGAATCGTGTCCTCCGACGGAAAGAACGTGTATGAGCACAGGCGAATGGGTCTGGTCACCGAAGTCTTCAACGAGGAAGCAGTCAACCGCCTTCCGGGCCATATCGCGATCGGCCACGTCCGGTATTCGACGACCGGTTCTTCGGTCCTGAAAAACGCCCAGCCGTTCATAGCCTCACACGCGGGAAGAACCCTGGCGATCGCCCACAACGGAAATCTGACCAACGCCAGGACGCTTCGCGGGGAGCTGGAGGCCAAAGGATCTATTTTCCAGACGACCATCGACAGCGAAGTGATCGTACACCTGATTGCCCGGAAGATTCACCTGGGGCTGGAAGAGGCCCTGGTAAGGGCGATCAGGAAAATAGAAGGCGCCTATGCCTGCACTTTCATGACGGAGGACGAGCTGATCGCTTTCCGGGATCCGAACGGATTCCGGCCGCTTTGCCTCGGTAAACTGAACGGATCATACGTGGTCGCTTCCGAGACCTGCGCCCTTGACCTGATTGAAGCGGAATACGTGCGCGATATAGAACCCGGCGAAATCGTCATCGTCAATGAAAACGGGATAAAGTCGATAAAGGTGAAAAAGCAGCACGGCCGCTCGAGCTTCTGTATTTTCGAGCTGATATATTTCGCCAGGCCGGACAGCAGGATTTTCGGCTGCAACGTTTACAACGTGCGCAAGAAATTCGGCGAGAAGCTCGCGGAGGAATACAACGTGGACGCCGATTTTGCCATGCCGTTTCCCGATTCGGGAAATTACGCCGCAATCGGCTATTGCCGCCGGTCCGGCGCAGCGCTGGAGATCGGAATGATCCGCAATCATTATGTCGGCAGGACCTTTATCGCTCCGTCGCAATCCATGCGGGACTTCGGGGTCAAGGTGAAGCTCAATCCCGTGCACGGCCTGCTGGAAGGGAAAAAAGTCGTCATAGTTGAAGACTCCATAATCAGGGGTACGACCAGCAGGATGAGGATCAAGACCCTTCGGGACGCGGGGGCGAAAGAGGTCCACATGCTGGTGAGCTGTCCCCCGCACAGGTATCCCTGTTATTACGGAATCGACTTTTCCACAAAAGGCGAGCTGCTGGCATGCCGCAATTCCCTTGAGCAGATCAAGAGATATATCGGCGTTGACAGCCTGGGCTATCTGAGCCTGGAAGGAATGATCGAAGCGACGGGGCTTTCAAGAGATTGCTTCTGCCTGGCCTGTTTCACCGGGAAATATCCCGTGAAACGCGACAGGGAGTTTTCCAAGCTTTGCCTTGAGAAAGGCGACTGACAGGGGAATCGGACAGGAGGCTGATATGCCGGACACCAAAAGAATAAAAGATCTCGAGCTCCTTTATGAAATAAGCACCAGCCTCAATCAGAGCTTTGACCTGAAAAAGACCCTTTACAGCGTCCTTGATATTCTGGCGAATTCGATCGGAATGATCAGGGGCACCATATTTATCCTGAACCCCCTTCGCGATGAGATAAGCATTGAGGTCGCCCACGGCCTTTCGCAGGGAGCGATTGAGAGGGGAAAATACAAGATCGGCGAAGGCATCACCGGCACGGTGATCCAGACCGGGAAGTCGGTCATCGTCCCGAAGATAAGCCAGGAGCCCATGTTCCTGAATCGTACCGCATCAAGAAAAAGCCACTCCAGCCAGGAATTGTCTTTCATCTGCGTCCCGATAAAAAAAGGCAGTCTCGTCGTAGGGGCTTTAAGCGTCGACCGTCTGTACGACGATTCCTTCTCGCTCACCGAGGGCGAAAATCTCCTGTCGGTTATCGCCACAATGATCGCCCAGCACGTGATAAACCTGGAAAACTTCTATCTGGAACAGGAACAGCTCCGGAAGGAAAACCAGCGCCTCAGGGGCGAACTCGGGAAGAAATTCCGCATCAACAATATCATTGGAAACAGCAGCAAAATGGCGGTTGTCTTCCAGATGATCTCACAGGTTTCCCAGAGCAACGCCACCGTGCTCATCCGGGGCGAAAGCGGCACGGGGAAGGAACTCGTGGCAAACGCCATCCACTATGCGAGCCAGCGGGCGCGCAACCCGTTCGTAAAGGTAAATTGCGCCGCCATGCCTTCGAATCTGATAGAGAGCGAGCTTTTCGGCCACGAGAAGGGCTCGTTCACGGGAGCCATCCGGCAGAAGATCGGGAAATTCGAGCTGGCCAATAACGGGACTATTTTTCTGGATGAAGTGGGATCCATCGGAGTAGAAGTCCAGGTAAAGCTCCTCCGGGTTCTCCAGGAAAAAGAATTTGAGAGGGTGGGGGGATCGCATACGATCAAGACCGATGTACGGATCCTGGCGGCGACCAACAAGAATCTTGAAGAGGCCATCGAAAAAGGGGTGTTCCGCGAGGACCTGTACTACCGGCTGAACGTCTTCCCGATATATCTGCCGCCCCTGAGGGAGCGCATGACCGACATCCTCATGCTGGCCGACTCCTTTCTCGAAAAATACGCCAAGGAAAACCACAGAAACGTGCGAAGCTTTTCCAAGGCGGCCATAGACATGCTGATGATGTACGATTGGCCGGGCAACGTCCGGGAGCTGGAAAACTGCATCGAAAGGGCCGTCCTGCTGTGCGGGGACGAGGACATGATCCAGGCTTATCATCTCCCTCCCACGCTCCAGAGGGTCAAGATGTCATCCCTTTCGCCCGGGGCCACGCTGGAGGATACCGTCCAGCACCTGGAACGCGAAAAGATGATAGATGCGCTTAGGACGACGCGGGGGAACATGGCCAAGGCGGCCCAGATACTCGGCGTAACGGAGCGCAAGTTCACCTACCGCGCCAAGAAATACGGGATCGACTTTCACCGGTTCCGGGCCGAAGGTTAGTGCGCCGCCGGGCTGAGCTGCGAGCCGGCTTTTCAACCGAAATACCCTTACTTTTAAACGAAATGACTGCCGTTTTTTTTCGGAACTCCCGGTTGACTTTATTGCAGTGGGGAGTTAGAAATTTGTCCGATCGGAACGGCGGTGAGGCGCTATGAGGACTAAATTTATTTTTGTGACGGGAGGCGTTCTTTCCTCCCTCGGAAAAGGGCTGGCCGCCGCTTCTATCGGATGTCTTCTCGAATGCAGGGGCCTTCGGGTCACCAACCAGAAGCTCGATCCCTACATCAATGTTGACCCCGGCACCATGAACCCCTTTCAGCACGGGGAAGTATTCGTTACGGACGACGGAGCGGAAACCGATCTCGACCTCGGCCACTACGAGCGCTTTACCAGCACCCGGATGGGAAAGCTGAACAACCTCACGACCGGACAGGTCTACTTTTCCGTCATAAACAAGGAGCGGCGAGGCGATTTTCTGGGAGGCACCGTCCAGGTAATCCCCCATATATCGAATGAGATCAAGGACTTTATTTCCAAGGCGTCCGCCGGAACCGATGTCGCCATCGTGGAGATCGGCGGGACCGTGGGAGATATCGAAAGTCTGCCCTTCCTCGAAGCAGTACGGCAGTTCCGGAACGAGGTCGGCCGGGAAAACGCCATTTTTATCCACCTCACCTGGGTGCCGTTTATCAAGACTGCGGGTGAGGTAAAGACAAAACCGACTCAGCACAGCGTCAAGGCGCTGCGGGAAATCGGCATCCAGCCCGATATCCTCCTTTGCCGCACGGAGAATTTCCTCTCGAACGAAATCAAGGCCAAAATATCGCTCTTCTGCAATGTCGAGGTCGCCTCGGTATTTACCGCCAAGGACGTTGACTGCATTTATGAGGTCCCCCTGTTATTCCATAAGGAAGGCCTGGACCAGAAAACAGTAAATCTGCTCAATATCTGGACGGGGCAGCCCCGGCTGGGCGAATGGGAGGCCGTCGTCAACAAGCTCAAGAATCCTGCAAACAGGACCGATATCGCGATCGTCGGAAAATATGTGGACCTGGTCGACTCTTATAAGAGCCTGAATGAGGCGCTCCGGCATGCGGGCATCCCGAACGACTGCCGGGTCATTCTTCATTATATCGACTCGGAACAGATCGAGCGGGAAGGAATAGGAAACAAGTTCGAAGGGATGGGAGGCATTCTCGTCCCGGGAGGTTTCGGTAGCAGGGGAATCGAAGGCATGATTCAGGCGATCGGGCATGCACGCACGATGCGGATTCCGTACTTCGGGATCTGCCTGGGAATGCAGACCGCCGTGATCGAATACGCCAGAAGCGTCTGCGGGCTCCGGAAAGCAAACAGCTCGGAATTCGATCTCGAGACCCCTTACCCGGTCATAGATTACCTTCCTGAGCAGCGCCTCATTACGGAAAAGGGAGGATCGATGCGGCTGGGCGCTTATCCCTGCGTCCTGGAAAACAGGTCCTTTGCCTTCGATGCGTACTGCGAGAAAGAGATCAGCGAGAGGCATCGCCACCGCTACGAGGTCAACAACGATTTCCGGGAAGCCCTGTCCCGCAACGGGCTATTTTTCAGCGGCGTTTCTCCTGACGGGATGCTCGTGGAGATTGCGGAAATCCCGGACCATCCCTGGTTCCTCGGCTGCCAGTTCCATCCTGAATTCAAATCCAGTCCCCGGAAGCCTCATCCTCTGTTCGTCAATTTCATCAAAGCCGCCCTCGAGCACCAGCACCCTTCCTGAAAAACGAAGTTGCGAAATTGCGAAGATGGGAAATTAGGAAACTGCTATACTATTCTGGGTATTGGGTATTGGGTGTTGGGTCTTGGGTCCTAATACCTAAGACCCAATACCAAATACCTAATTCCCTGATTACCCGACCGAAATTCCATGATCCATATAGAAACCAGAACAAATTTGTCGCCCATAGAATGCGCGGAAAGAGTGCGTGCCTATTTCGGGACGGAGGGCCTCGGCCTGAATCCGGTTGAGGACTGTCCGGGGAGGCTGCGTTTCGAAGGGGGAGGCGGTTTCGTCGAGGCGGAAATCTGCGCCGCTGAAAATAGTGCAATAATTAATCTGATCACGCAGGAATGGGATTACCATGTCCGGAAGTTCCTGGCCTTGCTCAAGTCGTAAAGCGTGAAGCGTCAGGCGTCGCATTCTCAGGCTCAGGTCAAAAGAGTCGATCTGATTATGACAGCACACCTTTACACCTTACTCCTTACGCTTTTCGCCTTACGATGCTTTCCTGGAAATTATGAGGACGATTCTTCACCTTGACATGGACGCCTTTTTCGCCGCCGTCGAACAGAAGCGGCGGCCCGAACTGGCCGGAAAGCCGGTCGTAATCGGAGGAGACGGCGATCCCGCCCGGCGCGGCGTCGTCTCGACCGCCTCTTACGAGGCCCGCCGGTTCGGAATTCATTCCGCCATGCCTCTGCGAAAGGCATGGAAACTCTGTCCGGAGGCCGTTTTCCTGCCGGTGGATTATCCCGAATACGCGCGCATCTCCGCCATAATGAAATGCGCATTGGGCGAATTCGGCCTGCCCATGGAAGACGTCGGGATTGATGAGGCCTTTCTGGACCTGTCCGCCGCCCGGGAAGATCCCGCCCGGTTAGCCGGAGAGATCAAGCGTAAAGTATTCGCCGGCACCGGGCTCACCTGCTCGATCGGCATCGGCCCCAACAAACTCATCGCCAAGATCGCTTCGGATATGCAGAAACCGGACGGATTGACCGTCCTGCGCGAGGAAGACGTGCCTCTCCGCGTGCATGTTCTCCCGGTGCGGAAACTCCTCGGGGTCGGTCCCAAAACGGAACAGGCGCTTGCGGCCCTTGGCATCCGCACCATCGGGGAGCTTGCGGCGGCCGATCCGGAATTTCTCGTCTCCCGCTTCGGTTCTTCTTTCGGGACATACCTGCATAAGGCGTCCCTCGGGATAGACGACAGCCCCATTATAACGCACTGGGAGCCAAAGTCCGTCAGCAGGGAAACAACATTTCAGACGGACCTCGGCAAATGGCAGGACATTGCAAGGAGCCTGGCGGAGCTTGCGCGGGAAGTTTCCGCCGACCTTCGGCGTTCCGGATACCTCGCCCGGAACGTAGGGGTCAAGGTTCGTTTCAGCGATTTCGAAACCGTGACGAGGGCCTCCACTCTGGAAAAGCCGGTCTGCTCCGAAGAGGAGATCCGAAAAGGGGCATTCGCCTGTCTGAAAAGGATCGATCTGGCCAAAAGGGTGCGGCTGATCGGGGTTAGAGCGGCAAAACTGGAAAAGATTGTAAGGAGTGAGGAGTAAGTCGTAAGGTGTCAAGGCATGCTTGGTGTAGCCGCGCGTTAAAACTCAGGCCGAAAAAATGTTAAAACTGGCTTCTGGATTTCGTTTGATTGTGTCAAAGCGCGTTTGAATGTTGCACGTTCTTTGGTTGCATGTCATCTATTTTTTGTTCGTAATTAGATATGAGAAGCTCCGTCACCTTCTTCTGTTTGTCTCCTCCCGCTGCCAGGTAGTTTGTCCGCTCCTTTCCAATATGAAAATCCTTAAACAGCCTCCGGATCACGTGCGTATCGTTGATCGATAATAGGAATTTTCCCTTGATCCCCGCCAGCAGATCCCGGAGCGTGAGAAAGTCGCCCTCAGCAAAGATCCCGTCGCCATAGTAATCCTCGAAGCCGTAGTAGGGCGGATCGAGATAGAAGAAGGTTTCCGGCCGATCGAAGCGGGGGATCAGGGCCTTGTAGTCCATATTCTCGATATAGACTCTGGAGAGCCGCAGGTGAACCTCGGAGAGCTCCTCCTCGATCCGGAGCAGGTTGAACCCCGATCGCCGGGCCGGCGACACGGAAAAGGACGGGTTTTTGATCCGGCTCGCGTAGCCGGTCCGCATCATATAGTAGAAGCGCACGGCCCGCTGGATATCGGTCAGGGTCTCGGGGGACTCCTTGAGGAAGCGCTTGAACTCGTCCCTGGAGACCAGGACCCATTTCAAATAGCGTATGAATTCCTCCAGGTGATTCTTCACGACCCGGTACAGGGTGACCAGGTCGGTATTGATGTCGTTGAGGATCTCGACCTGAGACTCCTCCTTCTTGAATAGAAGCCAGGCCGCTCCGGCAAAAACTTCACAATAGCAGTGGTGTTCAGGTATGCGGGCGATGATTTTGGGAGCGAGGAGTGATTTTCCGCCCATGTAGGAGAGAAAGCTGCGCATAAATAGAGAACCTCCCTTAGATTGAATTCGGGAAGTAACCCTGCTATATACCTTCGCATTCCTTGTCCCAAGGAAAGCGGATGGTAGCGGGTTATCCCGTCCTGGTGCGAGCCAGGGTCTAAGGGAGGTGCAACTCCCTGGAATACTGTCCGCGACTTTATGTGCCTGCCGGATACTCCGGACGCGCGGGCAATTCGGTGACCGCAGAGGTCCCTGAGACGATGGCCCGCAGATCATCACGGTACGCCAGCCAGTTGTTGGGGACCGCCACCGCGCGCTCGGCGCACCGCAGGACCGTGACGTCTGACCTCTTCAGTTCGGTCAGTGCTGCGGCCCGTAGATTGGCCGTCCGCTCCGCATCGGTCACAACCCGCTCCACGGCCACTGGCCTGCCCCCGGCATCTCCCACGATGACCAAGCCCACGGTCTGGGCTGCCAGCAGCGCTTGATGCTCTACTTCCGTAATCTCCACCGCATCGGCCGGTATATTGGACCCGTGGATGTCCCCATCATAAAAACCCGAAGATGACGCAGAAAAATAAAGCATGTTCCTCCTCCTTATTTCCCTATAACAATCCACCCTATATATAGGTTTGACGTGTAACAATTCTGAATGCTTATTTGGGACAATGATGTCTTGTATATAGCGGACTCAGCAGAACCCGGGGTCATCCCTCCCGTGTTGGACTGGCATACCCCAATATACATATCCTCCTGAAACGCTATGGGGAGAGAGATGATCTGCGTTGTTGAGCCGGAAAGTTCGTTTTTTCCCCACTGAACAATAAGGCCGCCCGGCAATTTCTGATATCCTGTGACACTCAGGCTCCTGCCGAACTGGCTCATATCAACTTGGCCATTATTGACGAGCTGAAAATTCACGCCATCGTAAACGACAGTGATGATCTGGCCGTTTTTAATATCTCCAGCATCCAGGGCAACGCTGCCGCTCTTTTTGATCGCCTTGGCCGCCATGCCGTTGATCGCCAGGGTGGCCGCTGCCGTGTTGTCGAAATTGGCTTTAAAGAGGATGAGCATCCCGGCGAGGTAGGCGTCCGCGGCGGGGGTGAGTTCGATCTCATAGGCGTTGTCAGCCCCGGTGGCAACGGCGTACTGCAGATCCAACGCCAGAGAGGAAATAAGCTGGAAGTTGGTCCCATCATAGGTCAGGTAGACCACCTGCCCATCTCTGATGTCATTCGCCTTCAAGGCGGCCGAACCGTGCTTTTTGATGGGCTTGGCCCCCAGCTCTCCAACCGCCAGTGTCGCCGCCCCGGTATTGGTATGGTTCGCCTTAATAATGACCGACATTCCCTCACTGTAAGCGCCGGGGGCTGGATCCAGGGCGATCGCATAGGCGTTGTCGGCGCCGGTGGTCACGGCATACTGCAGATCCGAGGCCGGAGGGGAAAGAAGCTGAAAATTGGTCCCGTCATAGGCCACACGAATGAGCTGGCCGACAACGAGGTCCCCCGCCCCTAAGGCGGCGGAGCCGTTCTTTTTGATGGTCTTGGCTCCCAGGTTGTTGATGTTCAGGGTCGCCGGCCCGGTATTGGTGTTCGCAACCTTCACCAAGAACGGGAGCCCCGCGAAATAGGCCGCATAATTCGTTGCAGAGGCAATCACCAGCGCATTGGCAGCCCCCGTGTCTTCGCAGTAATTGGCCACCCCGCGCACGAGGTCCTCCCACCGGAGTTTTTTCACATCCGTTCCCCCCTGGAGGATCGCGAAAACATCATCAACGATCGGAGGGGTCGCGGGAGCACGTCCCGCCAAGTAGGTTTTCCATGATATCGATTCGCCGGCCATAATTAATCTCCCTTCAATAAAATTACGATGTCAACGGTATGCCCGTTGTTTCATCATACAACCCGGCCCCGCTCGTTTCGTCATGCAGAGGCGCGATAAAGAACAGCTCTACCAGCTTAGAGCGACCCGGCTTGACCTCATTGATCGCCCAAATTACCTGGTCCATGGTGTAGGCATACTCGTTCCCGGCCAGATAAATCGTCACTGCGAATTCCGCCCACCTCGACGGATCGCGCTCGTAATTCAGTATCGCGCCAGACGTCTCA
>Ga0209719_1003855_pt1 | contig 12977 bp, 12 predicted proteins | sample AD_JPNAS2_MetaG_FD_184421 | JGI IMG/M metagenome (GOLD analysis project Ga0209719, IMG submission 184421) | Active sludge microbial communities of municipal wastewater-treating anaerobic digesters from Japan - AD_JPNAS2_MetaG (SPAdes) (version 2) | ecosystem: Engineered > Bioreactor > Anaerobic...
CTTTTGTTACAATGAGTTTATGTTTATCTGTTGCGTCAACTGCCACTTGACTTATGTATTTGCCACTTTCGGCAGTTCCATTTGTAATTGAGATGTTAGGTATTGTTGGTATTGTTGGTGTATTTGTTAAATCATTATAGTCACCACTAAAACCTTGTGGTAGGTCTGCTTTTGTTACAATGAGTTTATGTTTATCTGTTGCGTCTACTGCTATTTGACTTATGTATTTGCCACTTTCTGCACTACCGTTATTTACTGTAATGTCTGGTATAGTTGGAATAGTAGGCAAGTCATCTTCCGTTAAAAACTCGCTATCGTTTTCTAAATCACTTACTTTTGTAGGCAAGTCGATTGTCTTTGCATAGTCAGTTAAATCGACTTTTTCAGTTTCTAACTTAACTTTATTTGTGCCATTCCACCAATAGTCGGGTTTGTCGATTTCTTCAATATAGAAGTTATCGCCTATTTGTAGTAATGCAACATTTTCAGGATTACTCAACCATGTATTTAATGCACTTTCGGTTGCAAATACTCTAGCTCTTGATTTGCCTTCAGCTATTGCTTTTGCTTCATCTACTTTTTGTCTAATGTCGCTGTGTGCTGTTTCGCTTGTGTTGTGTGTTGATACTGTACCCTCTGGCTCATAATTAATAGTTACTAATTCAATAACGGTTTGGCTATCATCACCAGCAAAATTAATGTCTAGTTTAATTTTTGTATCTTCATTTTTATAATCAAATAATATTCTTACAACTTCACCATCAATAACCGCCACGCTGGAATAATGGTATCGTTCATCTAAATATCTTAGTATTAAGTCGCTATATTTTTTTGTGTCTAAATCGGTTAAATTATCGTTCAAAAGAGGCATTAATTGATTTGTGATTGTTGTTTTTTGTAGTGGTGTCAACTCGGTAAAACTTGTTATTTCGAATATAACACTAACGGGTTTATTTTTAATGTAATCATCTTTTGTGTTGTCGGTTTGGTTCCAATCGCTTTGAACGTTCTTTTGAGCGTTACTAGGTGCATGAGCCGACTGACTGTGATTCGCTTGCCAAAGTTCAAGCTGTAAAATCCGACCATCGACTACATCAAAATTTTCATAGTTTTCACCAACTGCTTCGTAAATATGGGCCGTAATTTTCCCCATAGCGCGCTGTTTGATAAGCAAGACTTTCGAATCATCCTCTGGATCAAATACGACTTGCTTTAAACGAACGGTCATTTGTAATTCGCCGTTGATGGCAAGCTCATCCTCTTTAAGTATGTATCTAAAATAAAGTGGATTGTTGGTTAATTCTTCTTTAACGAGCGCGCAAGTTCTTTCTGATATTTCGAAAGAATCAGCGCGTTTAAATGCAATGGTGGCTAAATTGATATCCGGATCTGCGAAATTGCCTTCTTCATCCTGATAATAAATATCGACAAAATTTGAGCCGATAGATGTCTGCACGAGTAATTTGCGATCTTGAATGTCTTTAATGCCACCGTATTTGTCAAAAATTATTTTCATTTTGTTTCCTCCTTAATTTTTTAAGGGATATTGTTTGCATAATTATAAAAATTGAAGTATATTATTAGTGAGGTGATATGGGAATGAAAAAAAATAATTTTATCTTAATTGCATTAATTGTATTGATTATTAGTTCTGCTGGATATATTTGGTTTGGGATTGATGCTATTCAAACAATTAAATTTGTTAAACCTATTGTGGGAACAAGAGGATCAGAAGCATTTATTTCGTCTAATCAAGGAATAATTGCGGTTTGTATTATTGGTTTGATTACTAACACAATTTTTGGTCTAACCAGTTTCTTTATTGCATCCGAACACTTTGAATTGCATAAAAGACTCAAAAAATTGGAAGAAAATCAAAAGGCCTAACGAATAGGCCTTTTTTATTTTAGTTCGTTGCTTCCGTAGAAATAAATCCAGTCCTTAAGCTTGCTGATATCATTCACTGCCAAATATAAATTGCCACTTGCATCAGCTATAGCAAAGGCTACTTTGTTTGATGGAATCGCTGGTGCGTAATCAACTCTAACAGCATTATTCACTGCGCTTCGTGTTAAACTCGCACCACTTAATACAGAACCTTTAGCTTTAAATATTTCGGTCGTGTTATAGGCTTGCTCGCTAACATAAATTACTGCATCATCAAAAGTTGTTATACCTCGCTTGATCAATCCATTGTGTTCTACTAAACGATTCCCGATGATGATTGTACCAAATTGATTCTTTGCTGGCAATAGTTCTAAAGCGACATTAAACTTAATATTTTGATATGCATCTTTCAAATACCGATATTCGCCTTCAGCTGAGCGCGAAGATGAAATGTAATAGTCATAATTAGTTTTAGGAAGCATCTTATTTTGTTCGATGAAGTTATAAGCCTCTGCCCTAAAATCAGTCAATAAGAAATTAAAGCTTTCAAATTCTCCTGTGTTATCATCTACATACGGATTATAAACTACCTTATTACCACCAATTATTCGGCCACCAATAGAATAGCCTACAGAATAATTATCCATGCATTGGGCTACAAAGTGCATCACGTTACCCATTGTGTAGTTTGCAGTCGCAAGTTCGAATGGTCCAAATGTTTCACTACCGCTTTTTGTTTCAAATACGAACTTAGAAACTGTGTTATTCGTTCTGCCAATTAATGCCCTCAAAGCATAATTCTTTACAATCCCGCTATTATTAACTGGCAAAAAATCGACCAAGATATAATTCTTAATCAAAATTTCGTTTAGGTAGCTTGTAAGCGGGATGTCATATACTCGCTTTTCTCGATTTAAGGCTATTCGTTCATTCAAGTTGTTATAGTTTTTTGATAGGTAATATCTGACTTTTGCGTAATTATTGTGATATGCAACTTCTTTTTTGTAAATAATATAATTGTCAATAGTTTTTTGGCCAATCTCTTTAATTTCATCATGGTCTTTAACGACCGTATCAATAATATACTCATCATTGCCCAAGCGAATGATTTTCCCAAGCAGATTAAAACCATGTCTTAATGATGATATCACTTTTTCGGATTGATTATCGATAGCCGATAATTTAGCTTTTTCATTGTCATACATTCCCGGCTTTGTAATTCTTGTGTGAGTATCGATATATGGGACATATTCAATTTTTGTTAAAGTGTCCACCTCATTATTGCTAATAATAATGTAATACCGCCGATCTCCATGTATTGGTCTTAACTGCCTTTCATAAGCGTGTCTAATTGCTTGCTTAAACGTTGAGTAAGATATTAACCCTAGAAAGCTCTTTGCTCGGTTCGCATCGATAGTCGATGTGTTTCTTTGGTAATAAATTGTATTGCGTTTCGTAAAATCATAGCAATTATCGGGTTCGCGGTCATCTAATAGTTTATAAGCTTCTTCATCAAAAACTGCATCAGTAATATCTATTGCAGACACATAATTATTGTTTTCTAGTAGTGTGCGAGTATCGTAATCTTCAGCAGAAATATTACATAAAACCTTAAAATTTAAAATCCTTTCAATTGGAAACGCGGTTGAAATAGACATATTGTCACTTGTCAATACGGATTCTGTTGTTTTGAAACTGGTCCAATCTTGAAAAATGGTATTAGGAATAATGCTGTTCGAACCACTGGCTTCAATAACTCCGGCAAACGTTTCAACATTATTACTTCTTTCCGTACTAGCAATTTTAGCAAACTCAATCGTTTCTTTAACTTCGTTCATGTCAACGTATGAGATTTTAATATCGTTAAAGTCATCAATCTTATCAATGTAAACTCTTGCGTTTTTAACCGCAAGCATGGCATCAAGTATTTCACGAAGTGTTGCTTTATCAAAGAAAAAATCCTCGCCTGGTGTATTGCCTAAGAAGGTTATTAAATCGCTCGATAAACTAAATCGTGGGTTTTGTCCCACTTCGATTAGTTCTGCATTCACAAGTGCTTTTTCAATTTGTGCTTTAAGTGTATCCGTTTTGTTAGTCAAGCAAAGATTATATACAAAAATTTTTTCTAAGTATTTTGTAGGTTCGATGTAGATAAGTGTATGCCTAAAAACATAAGGAAATATTTTTGTGTGTTGCTCCATTCTTTCCTCAGCTGCTAGAAAGAATCGCTCTTTATTTGAATATCTTGCCATCGTTAAAATGCCACTCGAATAGCTGATGACTTTATATACCTGATTTTCGGCATCATCCGTTTGGTTTGTGAGTTCGATCAAATCGTCTGCACTTGCTGTATTTAATTGGTTACTCCATCCATAGCTTTCGCTAACATAAAATAAATTACCATCACTGGATAAATAGACCTCATCAGTAACTGTAATTTTAATAGGCTGTTGATTGTCGATTTTAATCGGAGTAAAGACCGGAATTAAATCGCTTGTATTGTTATCGTAAATTAAAACGCCATTATCAAGCGTATCATCGATTGTTTCTGTTTCGACTTGGCCTGCAAGAACTTTTTGTATTTCTTCCCAAACACCATTTATCAATTTGTAATATTTACGCATTTGTTATCTGCCCCCACTAATTCCAATCATGCCAGTGCGTTCTCTCAAAAATTGCGCTTCACGATTTCGTTTGTTCATATCAATACCATAACTTAATGCTTGAGTGCCAAGAGATACAGCAGCAGCCGCAATTCCGACCGGTCCTTGCAATGCCATTGCGACTAGTCCGGCAACTTGAAGACCTGCGCTTATATTTGCTTGACCCACGTAATCACCCGTTAAATTGCCGTAATTTTGAATACCATATTGCAATGCTCGTTTACCTACTTGAATTGCTACAACTTTGCTGACAGATCCACTTGCTTCATTACTAGCTTCTTTGGCAATCTTTTTTTGCGTTTGATCAGGAGTCGCTTTTGAAGTCGGTGATGGTGTGCCTTTAGATTCGGTTGCAATTAATTCAATATTTATCGGAATTCTATATTCTGTGTCCATAGAATCACCTACGATTTGGTTAATACAAGATTATATACTGAAGCTTTGTTTTCGTAAATCTCGGTAACGACTAATTTATTTATTGATATTTCATCACCATCAATTTTAAGCGTTAAAACAGATTGATTCAAGTCAATTTTTCCAGCAATTTGCTTTCTTAATTCGGTTTGCAATGCATCATTATTAACTTTAAGAAGAACGAAAGAATAACTTAGAACTGTATCGATAAATAATTCCTCTTGCCCATCTTCACCGATATATTGCGCAGATTCGGTTACTGGAGTAGCAGACATATCATAACGATTAATATATTTAATATCATATTCTGTGGATCCAACTTTAAGTTTACATGTCGAAGGCTCAATAATTGCGTTTTCGGAATAGGTGATATTTAATAACCAGTTTCCGGTAATGCAGTTGACGGTCCTACGTTCTAAATGTACTTTATAGGCGCCACCGATTTGAAAAGCATCTGAGTAAATTACTTGGTAAAAATAAGTTGTTCCATCAATCTCTGTTTGATAATATTTTGCGTTGTTCTCTTTGGCGATTTGGTTTAAGATGCCAAATATTTCTTGCAAATAATTTGCTTGGCAGATAAAATTAATGCTAATCGGCAATGTATTCATATCGAATCCATCAACCGATGAACGACTTGTTCCACCTGTATTAATTACCATAACTATTGCTTCTGGATCATCGTCGAGTGGCTGGTAGTGAATGTCGTTACTGACATATACTTTGCGTTTAGTTACAGCTTCTAACTGCGCTCTTAAAATCTCTTTGTAATTACGTTCAAATGTCATAGTTTCCTCCTATGATACAAGCTTTCTAGCTTTTGCTTCTAAGTATTCAGCGCGCTTGATTTGTTTTTCTTTAAGTTCTCTTGTGTATCCTCGAGATTCTAAATATTCATTAGCTTCATCTTCCGTTATTGCACCTTCCATAATTTGCTTAATAAGCGGCAATGCTTTTTCGATTCCTCTGTTAATCCAGCCTTCATTAGGGTTTTTTTTTCCTTTTAAAGGCGCTTCGAAATTGTCCCAAGACTCTTGCGTATATTTCGCATAAGGCGCAATTTCGCCACCGACTGCTACATAAAAATATCCCGGCTCACCTTCAACAACCCGAATGCCATCTAATGCAAGATTTCCGGTATCGTAAGGTGCTTCAGCTTTTAAAATCGTACAAAGCGCATCACAAGCAAGCTTAAGCCTATGAGCAATAGATTTCATATTCCATCGCACCTAAAAAAGCGTTTGAACGCACTTCATAAACTTGGGTTATATGATACTCATGCCCTTTGAAAAAGATAGTATCTTCAATTTTAAAATCCGCGGCTTTTGGATCGTCAGTTCTTAAAAGAAGGCTTTTCCCTAATCCCTTCGCACGTATTGTTCCTGTTAATTGATCGATTTGTTGAGGGGCCGCTTTGAGCGTGCTTGATAAATCCACGCAATTGAAAGTGTGAGAATTAACGTGATGCCTTAAAATTTCATGGTCCGGATCTAATACTTGTTTATGCCATATGGCTTTGTCTGGGAATCGATAATTCATAAACATAACTAACGCCACCCCGTTCTATCAGGCCCAACATTTGTCGAATAACCAATGCCCGCATAAAACATTCCCGCATTAGTTAATATCTTTTTCGCCATAGGGCTAAATGCTCTTTTGCGCAATTCTTCAAGTGGTGTCATAACTCCGGTAATTGGATCATACCCGCTCATTAAATTAAAATCACCTACTGAAAACATATAAATCGCTTGCTCGATAGTTGCGCGATAAATCGCATCAAGTTGTGGCTCGCTTAAACCTCTTGCTTTCCAAATTGCATAATTAGGATTTCTTGCCATGATTTCTTCTTCAACGAGCATTTCGCATCTATTAACGAACGATGCAACCTTATTAGTATCAAAGTCATTATCGGGCAATCGTCGCTCTAAATCCATGCCCGTTATAAATTTAAAATCTTTAGCAAATTGTTCTATTTTTGATTTGGTCATATATAACCTCCATTAAGTAAAAAAATAAGGGGAGGAAGTATTTATCCTCCCCACGAATAAAAAGGGTTTTTAAGTTAAGCGTTTTGTTCCCAAACTGCGTAAAGTGTGATATTAGTTTGACCGATTTGGACGATTGCGCCGTCTTCATACACGACAGCTGGATTTGGGTGGGATGTTGAGTCATAAGCTGTTGTATCCCAGCCTTTGAATGTGTATCCGGTAACTTTAAATGCGTTAAGAGGCAATTTAACGAATGAACCTTCGTTTAGGTTCGTTAGAGTTGCCATTGTTGTGCCGATACACATTCCATTGTCGTCGAATGCGATAGAGTGTGTTGCAACTGTGCATACATAGATCGCTTTAACTAGTTCATCATAAACGAAACAGTCGTGATAGATACCAATATCGGCTTCGGCTTTTCTGCCACCATGCCCTGGAATTTGGTCGAAATAAACAGTTTCTTTGTATTTTTCGAAAGCTGCTACTGCGTTTTTATGAAGTAAAATGAAGTTTACTCCTGTACCTAGCAATTTTTGAGGTGCGACAACGATTTTTGCGGTCTTAAACATACGAACGCTTGCGTCCATGATACCGTTCCAATTGCCGATAGAGATATAACCTTTGCCAATTGCTGCTTCAGTTAGAAGCGCATCAATCGTTGGGTTAACATAGAGAATCATACCAAAATCAGTATTGATATTGGCATCCTCCATAATTGCGAATGCTTTTAAAACTTCTTGTAAAACGGTGTTAGAAGCTAGAGTGACTTTACGTTTGAAGATACCAGTTTGGCCGGTGATGGCGCCGAAACGATATGCATCGACAGCCGGTGCTTGGACTTCTAGGATATACTTATTAACATAAGTGACGAGACCATTTGCCATTGCTTCTTCATCTTCGAATTTGTCAATGACGAGTGCGTTGCCTTTATCTTGAGTTAAGATTAAATCTTTCCATGTTGCCACGATGCCTGTTACAGCATAGCCGGTTGATTGGTTATAATCAGCGAGGCTATAATCGTCGAATTCAATGTGTTGGTATTTGACCGTATTTGTGCCGGTAAAGATTGATGGAACAACTAAATCAGCAGTTACGGTTCCAAGTCTTAAAGTTGCTTGCAATTCCTTTGGCGATGTAATATATTTAATCGCCTTAGCTAGTGATTGAGACATGTTTTTTTACTCCTTTTTTAAATTTTTTAGGTTTTTAGAGAGTTTAGCGAAGTTTGCGGAAGTCTGCGAATTCATCGGTATTGGTTTGCTTGTTGCCTTTTGGATCGCGACCAGCTTCATCGTTTGCGGTTGAGAAATTAAATAAATAAGCGTCAGATTTTTTAAGAGTTTCTATTTGATCGTCAAGCCCATTGAGTTTCCCGTCTTTATACTCGATTTTCGTCGCATCTAGGATTGCACGAACTGCTTTTGTGTTTTTGGCGCCGCTTTTCATCAAAGCTGTTTCGATTGCATAATCTCTTTCGCGCTCGAGTAATTGTTTTGCGTGTTCTTCACGGACCTTTTGATTCGCTTCTTCAAGTTCTTTGATCTTTGCTGTTAATTCCTCGTTACCTGTTGCTGTTTTTTTGAGTTCCGCAAGCTGTGTATCTCTCGCTTTAATTTGATCGGTTAAGTCTTTAACGGTTTTGCGCTCTTCGTCGAACTTCGCTTTTGGAATGAACTTTTCCTCAGCTACGTCAACTGTAAAGTCCGTCGTCTTTTCGTTAATTTGCTTAACCAAATCATCACCTAGCTTTTCAACTAGGGTTTTATAGGTTTTTTCAGATAAGATGTTTTTTAAGAAATCCATTTGTTTTCCTCCTATTGCTTTTTTCTGTTGGTTAGCGCCAACTAGGATTTTTGATTTAAATTTTTGCCTGCTATGGTTTCGGCTTACCAGGTATAATAAAAGCACCCCTCTTCGGAATGCTGTTATTAACGATTAAATTGGTTGTTTCTTCTTTCTCATTAACTATGTTCTTCTTTTGGTTTGTCTGGCAAGTCTTTAATTACCTTGATTAAATACTTTAAATCTTGCGGAAGCCCTCGCCACACACAAACTCTACCATCGTTGCAAACTGTAATTTTATTAAATTTAAAGCCATCAAACTCAATGTTTGCTTTAGACCAAAGTTTACCCTCTAGAAAACCAAGTTGTCTTAAGGTGATTTTATTTTCTTCCGTTAAGGGATGAATAGTAAATGTTTTTTCTACTGCATCATCTTCTAAATACTTCCATAAAAAGTAAGGCCATATAATCATGAATATTGGTATTAAAACAATCCACATCAACCCTAACAAAATGAATTCTCCAAAGTATTTTGAAAATATCGAGCAACCTAATGATTTACGCAATAAAATCAAACCAAATAAGTAAATAAAGGCTAAATAGCCAATTAAAATCCATAAATAAGTATTCATAAATTCCTTTCTTTCTATTTTTTAATTTTCATGATAAGGCGATATTTGGAAACTTCATCCTCACTAATTCTTGTCCGCCATCTATAAAATGGCCGCCCATTTCTCATTGAGAACGCTTCATAATTTTTGTTTAAATATTGCCACTTCTTACGTAATTCACTCGCTTCTTTAGTAAATCCTGCTTGCCTTAGCAATCTTTCTTCGGCTTTCATATTGCGGATGGTGTTTTCGTAATGTCTTTGCCTTTGGTCGATTGCATATTCACGCTTAATTTCTTCTTCGGTATAATCAGTCGGCGGATGGCTTCCAGGTCGATACTCGATTAAGCGATGCCTGCAGTTATAGCCATTGATGATGGAATTGCCACCGTTAAGCTTTAAGACGTCCGCAAGCGGTGTGTATCTGATGCCGTTAATAGTTCCGCTTGTTCCGTCGAGGGAATATAGTTTGCCTTGATGCGGAGCGCATCTTGGGGAACAGTTCGGATGACTTGAGGTCCATACTAGCTTAACGCCATTATCAACTAAGTTCTTGACGTCTTTAAGATTAGCATCATAACGAATAGCCATCTCGACACGATTTCTTAAAGACACTTTGACGGGTTTCCCATCTTTGGTAAGTCTAGTGCTGATTGGTGGATCGGCTGCGATTGCCTTTAATCCTAACCTAACGCTGTTTTCGTAACCCTCGATTAATGCTCGTCCTTTTGCGTTAAAGTCCATATAAGGCCTGAAGTTATCGATAATTTGCTTTGGACCGTTTTTGAATATTGCGTTTAGGTCCAAAGCGTAAAGCGTTGTGGTTGGTACCACGTTTAAGACTTTATTGCGTAAGTTGTGGTTTACAGTTTTGATAGTTTGGTTAAGTTCATAATACCATTTTTTAGCACTAACGATAAAGCCGTTCCGGATTTCTTTCTTTAGCGTTGGATCGCGAATTTTCTCACACGCTTCAGCAATCACCTTATTAAGTTGCTTTGTTAGTTCCTCTTGTGATGCGCCTTGTAAAATTGCTTGCGTGATTAGTTCTTTGATTTTGGTTGTTGCACTCTGAAGTGTCACAATCATTGGTCCAGATACTGATGCATCAGGACTTAAAATTTGTCTAGGTGGATTATTGTTCGTTGCCACCGCCAGCACCCTCTACTTTTTTGTCGATATTTTCATCTGGGTTGACTTGTTGACTTTCTTCGTTTTCGTTTTCGATTTCGCTAATGCCGGTTAATTCTGGAAGATTATTAGGATTATCGAAGCTCATGCCTTGCTCAAATCGAATGAGGTTAACTTCATCCATGATTTGTGTTTCGGACCAATCAGGGTGGATTTCTTTAACGCCATTGTAGATTGAAGAAAGACTTGCGCTTCTTGCCGCAGCCCATGTATCGATTTTGTCTTTTTGATTAGGGATTAGATATGGATTAAACGAAACAACTACATTGGTATTCGCAAAATTTAAGTCAACTTTAGCAAATCCGTCTTGTTTTGCTGTCGTATTCTTTTGCATCCAAGAATTCATTTCCAATACTTTCATCCAGATTTTTTCTAAGGCAGCTTTCCAAATGCGGTGTTTCTTTTCACGCATTTCAAGTGTTGTTTTGTTCCGTTCTTGTTGCGATTCGGCGGAAGAATTAATGCTTTCTAATCCTGTGATGCCAAGTGCAAACGGACTGACTTCGGCTTTATTAACAGCCATTGATAATGCAGTGCGCCATTTTATTAAGTGTTGCTCTGTCTTGTCCGCAATTTCGGCAATGTTTATTTCGTTTTTTGTGTTTTGGTCTTGGTCGCCTTCGGTTTGCACGTAGTTATCGATGAATTCATCCGGAAGCATGGAAACCTGATAATACGAACCATCTTTGTTTTGGTAGGTAACTTTTGGCACCATGTTTGATGGAATATACCGAATTGTCTTGTTTGAACGCAATTCTCTAATTAATTCTGAGTATGCTTCATCGAGCGCATCAAACGAATCAAGTGCGCCCTCATAATCACTTGCACCATAGTCCGAGTCAATAAATTCGTGGCTTGGTGTCTTGTTCGGCAAATCAAAAGCGATCATTCCCCTTAAGCCTTTATAAATAAACTCTGGCAAATCGTTTTCGGTATCTGGAATTTCGGTAAGGTCTACTTCTTCCTCTTTGCCATCTGGTTTTAGTTTGTATAACCTATTATAGATTACTGCATCCCCAAAATAAGGGCTGTTTTCATCTTGTACGGTGGTGTAAATCTCATCTAAGCGATATTCGTTTTTATTGTGTTGATACCAATACTTAAATACAATCGCTTTCGTGATGCCGCGTTCTTTAATCGCTTCGGCTTTGGTAGCATCAACAGATTCTAAAATCGGATAATCTAACAATTTGACTTTGTGTGATAGTTTGAAATATACATGACCACTCCAAGAGGCATTCTGTGTCGCGTTCTCAACCTTTTCATATAAGTCAACGATACCGACTAAATTGTCGCTTAATTCTTGTGCTTGCGCGGTTAGTTTATCATCAGGTTTTCCTGCATCGTCAAATACTTCGATTTTAATATTGAAGCCGCTACCAAAAAGAATGGTCGCCATTTTAGTTGAGATTAAACCAGGTATGCCCGAATGGATCATGCGATAATTGTTAGGTGCTTTGCGCCAAAAATAATTCAAATTGCCATCAGCTTTTTTGTTGTTATATAAGTCTCTCAATAATTTTGATGATCCGGTGAACCACGCGCGATATTCTTCGAGCCGCTTAGTATAATTTTCCTCTGTTTCTGTGTCGATGATACCTAGCGCATATCGAGGATTGAATTTAATTTTGTTTTTTTGTCTATCTTCAAGCATTTGCAAATCACCCTCCAATCGTTTTAATCTGCGGTTTGTTAACCAACTTTTAATTCCCATATATCAACTCACCTCATTTCGTTGCTTTCATGAGTTTTATCATGTGTCTTGTGTCTGCGTATTCGTTTCCATCCATTAGGTCATTTAGCCATTCGTTATTGTCCTCGCGTTCTTGTCCTTCCTTGCCTTCAGTCCATTTGGCGATTTTGTATGCTGAATAAACCCTCATTGCGCCTTGTTTTTGAGAATTAAAAAATGCCCGCTTGGTTGCGAACAAAACTATTTCCATATCGATTCTTTCTTTGATCGTAGCTTTATAGGACTCAATGACCGGCGGAAGACCTAACCGCTTAAAGTCACCTTGAATATCTCGGATAAAATTTGCTTCAGCACTATCAATGGCGATATACTCAATCGGTAAGTGCGCGTAGCTTTGGCAAAATGCAATGAGCCTTTCTTTCTTTTCTTTGTAGCCCAAGCCTTGAAACTCCATTGCATCGACAACGATGCTTTCTGTAAAATTATGCCGGTAGCCTTTTAACACAAATGTGTTCTTGGCTCGCTTAGAACCAATATCGACTCCAATTCCGTAGCGATGCCATTCTTTTTGGTCGAACGGTTTAAGCAATTCTTCGCTCATATAATCAAGATAAATAAGCTTACCGGGTGCGCCGCGTTCGCCGAGGATTTTAATCGTGTAGTAATAACTGCCAATTGGATATATACGCGATGCTGCTTCAATCTTCTCTGGTGTCATGATTGGATTATGCTTCATCGTGAAGTGCATA